>Ga0209275_10001067_pt1 | contig 11145 bp, 5 predicted proteins | sample HubBroMetageREF2_FD_188344 | JGI IMG/M metagenome (GOLD analysis project Ga0209275, IMG submission 188344) | Reference soil microbial communities from the Hubbard Brook experimental Forest, New Hampshire, USA - Hubbard Brook CCASE Soil... | ecosystem: Environmental > Terrestrial > Soil >...
TCGAGTATCCAGCCTTCAGAACTGTGAATAATAAGGTGACCGCCGTTTTTACCGGTACTTACAACTCCGTAAGTCTCTACGGCTATCCTGTTCCGATCCCGGGACCTCTTGCGCTGCCACACATCACTGGCGGAGAGACGGCGCAATCGGCGTGGGCTTTCATTCCGGACCAGAACTTTTTCGAATTCGAAGCGACCTCCCAGTTCCTCGCGGAGATGTTCGAGGGAGCCAGACTCCCAGACCTCAAGCTGGATCTCCCATGCATCCATGTCACTCTGAAGGGTGACTTCGTGTACGCCGCCGCCACCTTCAGTGACAACGTAATGCTCGATGCCGACAATATCGGCGGCCAGGTGGGCAACGATGTGACCCGCGGCGGCGTTATCACTGGCGGAAAAAATCCCTCCGGCGACATGGTCGAGGGCGGCGACTTCGAAGGCTGGTTCTTTCTGCAGCCACCCAAGAACCAGGGTCAACTGGTCGGAAATAGGACAAACCTCAACTCGGCCTCCGCTTCTGCCCTAGCCAATGTTCCAGGAATCTCATCCGCGCTCGCAAAGAAGATTGCGGCGGAGCGTCAAGCTCACGGACCGTTTAGCAGTCTGGCCGATTTCAGTGCGCGCTTGAAATTGACCGACACGATTCTCAACTCATTCCGCGATCACGTCACGTTGAACTAAGAGGACGAACTCATGAGCCCTACACTTACGAACAGCCCTTATGGAATGGCGACAACGGCGGCGCCATGCACGGATCCTTGCGTGACTACCTGTCCCTCCTGCGGAGGCCTGCAGTGTCTGTGCCGTCCGCGTTTTTTCGCCGGACAGCTCCTCACCGAAGACGATCTCGGCCTTCTTAACAGTTACATTGTCGAGAAGAATAAATTACACAATCGCTATCTTCACGGCTGGGGTGTGGTGTGCGGCATGGAAGTGGTGTGCAGCCCGTGCAACGGCCTCGTCACGGTCAAGACCGGCTACGCCCTCAGTCCCTGCGGCGAAGACATCATCGTATGTCAGGATACTCCGGTCGACATCTGCGCGCTGGTGCAGAAGTGCAAACGGCAGGCGCCTCCAGATTGCGGGCCCCTCGCGGTGGGCGAGGCCGATCCGTGCGCTTCTGGGGCGGAGGACTGGATCCTGTTCATCCGTTATACCGAAACGATGTCGCGCGGCGTCACACCTCTCAAAGGCGCCAGTGGGTCCACTTGCACCACGAATTGCAGCTGCGGTGGAACGTCTTCGTGCGGCTGCGGTGGCGGCACAAAGGCAAAGAGCAACACCGGCGGCTGCAGTTGTGGTTGCGGCGGAAGCGCGACCACCACCACGCAGACACCATCGAGCACCGCCCTCGCTCAATGCGAACCGACCGCGGTCTGCGAAGGATATTCCTTCGATGTCTGCAAAGCCCCAACGACCGACTCAAGAACGCTGGACCTCGGCGCTTTAATTGACCGCGTCTTGTGCTGCATTAAGGCCATCTTGCCCGAGGTGTCTCTGCCTCCGAAGGACCCCAACCTGTGGCACCAATGGTGCTGCACAATTCGCCAGAACCTGTTGACGTTCTTCGCCGCCAATCCCTTACATGATTGCAGGATCGGCGACATTCTTTCCGGCATGTGCAACAACGAGAATCCACGAATGGCTGTGGCCCAGGTCTTCGGGGAGTACATTCTGAATTGCATATGTTCCGCTCTTCTGCCGCCCTGTCCTTGCCCGGTAACCGATGACCGCGTTCCGCTGGCTACGATCACCATCCAGAAAACGCCAACTAACACGTGCCAGTTGGTTGAGGTCTGCAATTTGGACGTACGCAAGTTTGCCACCACCATTCCCGCCTTGCAGTACTGGCTGTCGCCTTTCGGAGTCTTCGCCCGCGGCTTCCGCCAGCAACTGAAAACGCTCTGCTGCACTCCGCCGGAGATTCCGCCGGGAAATCTCGACCAGCAGTCTACGTCGGGCTTTAGGGCAGCGGCCGCGATCGACGTCCCGCCCGACCCAATGGTGGCCTTCAACACCTTCCTGGTGAATTCATTCAACGAACGATCTCAGCTGGTGAATGCGCCCGCCTTCGCTTTGGCCAGTCTCGGTCTCACCCACGACGGCGGCAATGCCTACATGTCTGCCGACGATCTCAACCATCCCTTTGAAACGATCTTTCTCAACCAGGTCGCGTGGCCTGTGGTGGAGACTGCTTTCCCCAGCAATTTCTCCAGCGTTTTGCGCGGCTTCATGGGCGCGGTCGCTCCGGCAGCCACGCCTGCCGCTGCCGCCGCCGCGGCTCCGGTTGCACCCTCAAGCGCGATGATGGACACCCTGAAGACGCAAATCAGCGATCTGCACAACACGCTGAAAGAGCAACAGTCCAAGCTCGATGAACTACAAAAACACCTGAGGAAGAAGTAACCGCCTCCGGAGGATAAATATGGCAATTGATCAGGCGCAGCGTCCGCAATTTTTCGAAGGCCAGTATTTGGGTGCCGAGGATCTCACGGCTACGGTGGAGTACAGCCGCCTCCTCGAGCAGCGGCATGCCCTTGGCGCGCACACCTGGGGCATCGCCATCGGCCTGACGCTGGTGGAGACTCCGACCCCCGATGGCAGCGGCGCGGTCACCGTGTCTATCTCTCCCGGCTATGCGTGGGACGGTTTCGGCAGGCCCATTGTTGTGCTGGCCCCTTATCAAGTCCCGGCCGATCTGTTTAAATCGCTCGTCCACGATCCAATTCTCGACGGCGGCCCCCTTCCAGGCCGTTCTATCCCGCTCTGGCTGCAGTACACGGAAGTGCCCGCCCAACCGCCCGCGACCGGTTTCTCCGCCTGTGGTGTGAGCAACCAGAACTCTCGCGTGCAAGAAACTTTCTTGCTATTAGCCGGAGACCGCAATCTATCTGCACAACGAGACCCCATCACCGTAAGCACCTGGGTGGGAGATGCGAAGGACGCTCTCACCCAATTCGATCCACAGGCGCCGCCTCTGATCGATGCCTCAATCCCACACCAGAATTTTCCCGACGACAACAGCGCGGCCATCTGGCTGGTTCCTCTCGGTTGCATCCAGTGGCTGCCGAACGCGATGCCGGGGCAGCCTGGATCGTTTGTTCCGACGGCGATACAGAGTTCGGACAGTGACCAGGTGAAAGCTGCGAAAACCGCATTTCAAGCCCTTAACGATGCTCTGCGGCAATACATCAGTGTGGTTGCCAGTGCGGTGCAAGCCCCGAACCACGTCATCCATCTGAAGGACCGCGACAACCCTCCCTCCACCTTGACATCGACAGAGTTGATCTGGCCCCAGGCCGCTACAGCTCCCGTCGCAGTGCCAGCGACGGATCTGGTCTGGGTCGAGGGCTCTCTGCGCGCCGACGAGGACATCAACCTTATCGGTGGGAAAGTCGACTTCAAAGATAGCGCTGGCAACGATACCAACCTGCAAATTCAGCGCGACAACAATACCAATGGCGGAATCGAACTCGAGCTCGTGATCGGCAATCAGAACGCGGGTGCCAACGACCTCGCCATCGGTCCTCTCGACAATGCAACGGGCAAGTTCACCCCTCAGGTGGTGGTCCTCGACAACGGCAACGTGGGCATTGGGGCTTCAGGCGTGAATGCCCGTCTCGAGGTCGTGCAGTCGGGCACCATTGACGGAATTCGCGTCAGCGGCAGTAATCCTTTGGTGGCGGTGACGGATGGAACGGTTCGGACGAAACTCCAAGTGCTTTCTACCAACAGCGAAGGTCTGGTCGGTACGGAAACCAACCATAACTTCGGCATCTACTCCGACAATGTGGAAAGGATTACCGTAACCAGCGGTGGCAATGTGGGGGTTGGAACGGCGGTTCCGAATGCCCGTCTAGAGGTCGCCCAGTCGGGGACGAGTGACGGTATTCGCATCAGCGGCGGTACAAATCCTTTAGTGACGGCCACGGATGGAACCATTCGCGCAAAACTGCAAGTGGATACTGCAAGTAGCGAAGGACTGGTTGGGACTGAATCGAGCCATAATTTCGGCATCTACACTGGCAATACCGAAAGAGTCACGATAACCAGCGGTGGCAGCGTTGGCATTGGCACAGCAAGCCCCTCCGCACTGCTGGATATCGCCGGCAAGACAAGATTCGGGTCAGACGGCGGCATTTCAAGTCCGCGCTGGAATGTCTATTCACCGCTCAGCACGCAAGCCGGGCTCCCCATTAACGTCACCATCAACACCCTTGGTGGATCTTTACTGTTGTTCGTGTCGGGTTCGGGATTTAGCACTGCCGGTCCCCAAGCCATCGGAGTTCAAATTCTGATCGACGGAGTGTTTAAGGGGATGGCGCAGGTCTTCACCAACGAGGTTGGCAGTCACAAAGCATTCACCGCGAATGCGCTTTTCTTGCAGGGCATCTCGGCTGGTCAGCACACGCTTAACCTGGTCGCGATGCCGAACACTGTGACGGACAATAACGATTTCTTCAATGTGACCATCCTGGAACTGCCCTTTTGATCGGGCGAACTGGAACCCTTTCAGGGAAGGGAAATCCCATGCAAGCAACGGCGACCGATGTCAGCAGGTTGAACATTCATCGCCTCCACGCGCTCTATCTCGTCCCCGCCGATCACCCCAGCCCCGATACGGTCCGAAGCAAATTTGATGGCATCGCGCACCGGAAGCTACGCGATGCCGTCGCCTCGGCCGTGTCGCGCGCCTTGCCGGACTCCGCTGCTGACATCTGGCTGATTCGCTCGCTCAAGCTGGACGTCGATCTAAACCTCGACTCCAGCGACGAGCAACTGGCGAACAGGTGGGCGCAGCAGGCCGCAGCCTCCCTCGCCGCAGTTCTCGACTGCGAAGCGGACGCGCACGAGGTGCTGCACTTTCCCAATCGTGCGGCCTATCTTGCCCGTTTCTTGCTCGACCTGGTCGAAGGTTCAGCCTGGGGGAAGTGGTACTACCGCAGCTTTGAAGGCCTGCGCCCGCTTCCACTCTCTGCCGCTTTGCGCACCGTGATCTGTCATCAATCCGCGACGGGCCGCAACGCCCTCCTACAAATGAGCGGTCCGGGCCTTCGCAAAGTCCTCGCGGCGCTCACGGATCATGATGGGAAGCGGATCTTAAACGAAATTGCCGAAGACCCGACCTCTAACCAAGCTCTGATTCCAGAGAAGATTAACCCGCTTCTGCTCAACCAGACTGTGCCGTTCGAGAATGAACACTGCGCCGCTTTGAGTTTGTACTTACGGATTTCGGCCGAGTCTCCAGCTGCGGCCGGCTCCCGGCTGAAGCCATTTGTTTTGGCCGTAACTTGCCTGGTCCGCTGCACGCGCGATCTCCCTCTTTCTCGGCGGGGTAAACTGGTGCACTTTCTAAGTACCAGCAACCTCACGTCGCTCTGCCACCTGGCCGGTCCGGCAGACGCCGAACGGCTGACGCCGTTGCTAGGTTGTACTGCCGAGTGGCTCCAAGCTGTTGGCAAGCCAGCGCCGATCGCCAGTCACGCGCCGGACATCACCGACGAGCCGCGACACACCGCCTCTGGAGGCATCTTTCTGCTCTTACCCTTGCTCGACGCCATTCCGCTTGCCGGGGCCACACTTGGTTGGCCGGGAATCTGCAAATGCGAACCTGCATCGCTGGTACGTCTTCTACTGCTCATGAAATGCTTCGGCACTGCCGCCGCGCAGCTTTTTGCCGACCCCCTGGTCCGCGACCTCGTCGGAATCACTCCCGACTTGGATTCACCGTCCCTTCGCAAATGGCAAACGTCTCTATCGCTGGCGCAACTCTTCTCTTTGCAGGACCGGATTGCCCAATGGCAGATAGAAAACTGGATCGATCGTCAACGCTCGCTCACCCTCGTCGCCATCCGCAGCCAGCGCTCACTACTGTGTTTCGAGCACTACCACCAGTCTCTGTTATTCGCTCTGCCCGACTCGCGACCATCACGAAAACTTTTGGTAGATGAGGTATCTGCGTGGACCGCCGACCAGGTACCGGTCATTGCCAACCCCGGCGAACTGGTCGCGGCAGCCGATGTGCAAGGTTCGCAACTGCGGGCTCCACACGCGTCGTCCTCCGGTGAACTTTTCGGACCGCCCATGGAAGAAGAGCATCTTCGACAGATTCTCGACGATCTCGACTTTCTCAGGTTGCCCGTGTCCCAGCGTGGTCCCCGGTGCTCCGAGTTCACCTTCAGCCTGGCGGCGCGGGCCTTGCTCCGCAACTTCAGTTGGCGCTTGCCGGGCTTTTCCCGGTCGGGCCTGCAGTACCTCCATCGCAATTTTCTTGATGTGCCTGCCAGCGTTCAGAATCAGCCCGAGCAACGAACCGTCCGCCTGGGACAACCTCCTCTGCACGTGGTGCTCAGCCTCTGTGGCATGACCCGCCAGCGTTATTGCCTGAGTTGGACGGCGGGAGCCTTCGCCCTGTCTCCGGAATGAACCATGCTTGCTGACCCCACAGATTTCGTTCGTGCAGAGTTGGCGCGGCTCGATTTGCTCCTGCACCGCCAGGTGCTGCGCCTGCGCGCCCGCTACCAACTGTCTCTCGATGAGTTTCGTGGCCTGTACGTCAGCGACTCGCACGTTGACAGCCTGGTCCACGACTGGAGGTCCGCGGACAACGAATCCGACTTCTCTCAACTCGACGAGCGCACCGCCGCCATGCGTCGATGCAATTGGGCATCTCTCTCCAGCGATTCACCTTGGAAACAGCTCGCCTCAGCCTTGAGTTTGTCCGCGTTCGAGATGGATGTGATTCTGTTGGCCTTCGCTCCCCAGCTTGATCTCAAGTACGAAGTGATCTATGCCTATCTCAACAACGACGTCTCTCGCAAGTGGCCAACGTTGGATTTGCCTCTGCGCATCTTTGCGTACGAACTCGCCGAGATGATCAGCCTCCGCTCCTATCTTCTGCCGCAAGCCGCATTGTTCCGGCAGGGCGTGCTTCAAATCTTGCCGGAAACATTTGAAAAGGCCTCGTGGCCTGCCCAAGGTTTTTCCCTCAACCACACCGTGGCACAATATTTGCTGGGCCATACCGTCATCGATGCTCGCCTTGCTTCCGTTCTGAGGCCGTTGCCGGCGAATGCCACATGGAGCGAGATCAGAGTTTCTTCCGCGGCTCATGCCCGTCTGATGCGTGTCCCGGATTTGGCTCGAAATGTCGTCATCGAATCCCCCCTCTTCATTTTCAGCGGTCCCTCTGCTGTCGAGAAAAAACTCGCCGCCCAGGCCATCTGTCACGACCTCGGTATTCCACTGCTGCAACTGGATTTCCACGCGGCGCAGGCTCTGCAGGAACCAGCTTCAAAACTGACCCAGCCGCTGGCCCTGGAACGCCTTCTGCGCCCGTCAGCCCTCTATGTCAGCAATGCAGATTCGTTGTGGGACACCGATCCTCGCGCCGCCGCCGACGCCTGCCGCCTCCTCTTTTCACTGACCGTCGGAAAGGGTCCCGTCTTTGTCGCAGCCGATCAAACCGGGCAAGGAATCGCCGCCCTCAGCCGTCAAGAACTCAACCAGCATGAATCATGGCGTCGTTGCATCACCATTCAGTTCGAAGACTTGGAGTATCACGAACGCCGCGCTGCGTGGGAGGAATGTCTATCACAAGCGGCATGCGGCCTTCCCGCCGTTGCCATCGACGATTTGGCCAGCCGCTTTGTGTTTTCCCACAGCCAGGTGCAAGACACAGTCCGCACCGCGCAGCAGAGTCATCTTCTCACTGAAAACCCTCACACGCCGCTGCAGGAAGACGACCTGCTGCAAGCCGCTCGCGCTCAGTCCGGACACGAACTCGGCCAACTCGCTCCGAAAGTGCTACTGGTCCACACCTGGGACGATCTCGTTCTCCCCGATGCGACTCTGCGCCAGGTTCGCGACACTGCAGCCGCCATAAAATTCCGCCACGTTGTCTATTCCAAGTGGAAATTCGGTCAGCGCCTCGCCGTTTCCCGGGGCTTGAAAATATTGTTCGCTGGCGCCTCCGGCACCGGCAAGACAATGACCGCCGCAGTCGTGGCGCGAGATCTCGGCCTCGATCTCTACAAGATCGATCTCTCCGCGGTCGTGAGCAAGTTCATCGGCGAGACCGAAAAGAATCTCGACCGCATCTTTCGTGCCGCCCAGTCCAGCAACTCCATCCTCTTCTTCGATGAGGCGGACGCCCTGTTCGGCAAGCGCTCTGAAGTCAACGATGCGCACGACCGCTACGCCAACATCGAGGTTGCCTACCTCCTGCAAAAAATGGAGGAGCACGACGGCGCCGTTATCCTGGCCAGCAATCTGAGCCGCAACATCGACCAGGCCTTCTCCCGTCGCATGCACTACGTCGTCGAATTCCCCCTGCCCGCCGAGCTCCAGCGGGTCCAACTTTGGCGTGGCATGTTCCCGCCGGAAGCACCTTTGGCCGACGACGTGGACTTCCCCTTTCTCGCCCGGCAGTTTCCCATCAGTGGAGGCGACATCAAGAACGTAGTTCTGGCCGCCGCATTCCTGGCTGCCCAGGACGGTCAACGCATCACCATGCGTCATCTGATCGACGCCATGCGCCAGCAGAGTATCAAGCGCGGCAAGGTCCCCGCCGCCGCCGATTTCAAGCAGTACCACGAGTGGGTCGATCGATAGCAATTTCGATTGAGGAGTGCACAGAGCATGGATCCCGGCCTGGACATCGACAAGAAACCGGAAGATATGGGGCCCAGACCTTCGCTCGCCCAGGACACGCTGCCCGCGCTTACCAGCTTTCCGCCCCAACAAGCCGCGGGCAACCAGGCAATGCAGAACTTGTTGCGTCCGAGTACACCCGCGCCGGATTCGCCGCAAAAGCCGAATCAGGAAGAAGAACAGGGAGCCCCCACTTCGCCAGAGCAGGAACAGCGTTGGGCTGCGGAGTTTGCCGGAGACGAAGCCCGCCTCGTGGGAATCCTTACCAGCGTCTTCTACACCGAGGACGATGAAACACAGGCAATTTCTATACTCAATCGTTGGGCAAGGCGGCAGACGCCAGCCGACCGGAAACAGTCAGCCGCCGTTTCCCAGGGCCTCTTGGGTATTCACAGCGTTTACTTCGGGCTGCGTAGCAGCTACCTCGATCACTTGTTTGAAAAGCTCAGGGAAACCAAAGTCTGGACGCGGACCGGCCGCACCACCGCCTACGAAGCAATGTTTCAGCGATTCGAACCCCAAAATGCGAGCCAGGTGCGCAGCATTCGCGACACGTCCTCCATCAAGTTCGTCGGGCGAGAAGAGCAGGCTGACGAGCGGAAGGAAGAAGACCTTTCAGCGGAAGGCATTTTGGGATGGCAAGCGGGCAAAATCGAAGCGGCACCCCCATCGAAGGACATCGGGGACGAAAAGCGTGCCGACTGGGTGATCTCCTACCTTAACCACACTCCGCCCGATAAGATGACCCCCGAATTGAGACGCTTGAGCGACGGAGTCCGCCTTGGGAAAAGAGACTTCTTGTTGCGACGCAGCCACGAGATCACTCCTGGTGATCGTGTCCGTTTTGCAAAGGAGATCGCTGGCCGCGCGGTGGTGACGGTTCTGGAATACGCGGAGTGGGAGATCGGCGCCGGTGCGATAGAAGCCGTCGTTCCTGAAGTCTTGGAAGGAGCCTTGGGGGCCGAAACGGTTGGCGCCGCGGGACGTACCGACGCGGAAAGCGGAGCAGTGCTGGAAGAAGCGAGCGCTCCAAGATCCGAAATCGGGTCGGCAGCCCCCAAGGATGTCGAACCCTACATGGGAGAGCCCGGGACACATCTTTCTGTCAAGGGCGCGAAGGGTTCCCCGCCTACCCCGCCAACCGAAATTCCAGCACAGGCGTTCGGCGAGGCCGCGAACGAGGACGTAGAAGTGCTCGCTGCTGGCGGAGAGATGGAGCCCGGAATGAAAAAAGCGGCGGGCGCGGAATTGGATACTCCCGAGCTCACGATGGCGAGCGCTCAAAAGAAGGTTCCCAAGAGTTCGGGCGCCGGGAAGCCGCTGAAGCCTGGCAAGCCTGTCTCCCCCGCACCGTCGAAGCCCACAAAATTCGGCACTGGCAAACCATCTCAGGCCGCCCGAGAAATCGATGTGACCGAACCCGGCCCGGCCGGTACCGTCAAAGTTGATCCTCGCACCATGGGCGCTGCTTCTGAGGTGGTGCAAATAGAGTCTCTTCAAGGCGCCACGAAGCTGAATAACTGGTTCAAGACCCTTGACGCTACGTCCGGAGGCACGATGACGTCGGTCGTGGAAGGCGGGAAAGTAACTGTCAAATTCCGCAACGTCACCGGCATTTCCGTCAAGGCGACGGGTCTCAGTGATGCCGCAACGAATCTGGCATATCTCGAGCGAGAAATGGGTGAGGCTGCTGACAAACTCGTCGAATTCACTTCGTGGAAGCGAACCGAGGGGAGCGTTACGCATTTAGTTCAAAGTGTCGAAAACAGGGAATTGCATTTGATCTTCGATCAGCAGGCAGAAATCATGAACGAACGTCAGCTCTTCGACACGATGCAGAATCTTCAACAGGACCTCAAATCAAAAGGGGTTGACTTTCAGTGGTTTGTGGACTCTATGGACAAACGCTACCCCGGTCCGGAGTGGTACAAGCGATTCTTGGCCGGACAGAAGGACATCAAGAATCTATAGCCTCAAGACGGCGTCCTTATGCCTGAACCAGTGACAGCGGCGAAGAGCCCTCAGCTTCAGAGAAGTCCTGCGGTTGCAGCCGGGATCGGAAGGAGCACGCCAGCTCCATCTGCGTCTGCGTCCGCTCTCACCACAGCCGGCAATCTCGCTATCCAGCGGTTCGGGGCTCCCCGGCTGCAGCGGAAGCCGCGCGTCAGCATTAAGGGCGACATTTACGAGGATGAAGCGGACCGAGTCTCCCTCCAGGTTCTTTCCTTCCTCTCTGCTCCAACCGTCCAGCGCAAGTGCGCATGCGGAGGTGAGGGCGAGTGCGACGAATGCAAGCGGAAAGCCGCAGCCCAAAGCGTCGCGGTGAAGCGCAAGACGGACGATCTTTCCGTGCAGCGCTTTTCCGTTGAAGAGAATGCACCCGGCCCGGTCGGAAACACCAGTACTGCAGATTCGGCAGGAACGGGCGGTCCTGCAGCCGCTCCCGGCCCAACTCCCGGTTTGATCGTTGAAGACACGACTACCGACCTCGGAA
>Ga0209275_10001070_pt1 | contig 11139 bp, 5 predicted proteins | sample HubBroMetageREF2_FD_188344 | JGI IMG/M metagenome (GOLD analysis project Ga0209275, IMG submission 188344) | Reference soil microbial communities from the Hubbard Brook experimental Forest, New Hampshire, USA - Hubbard Brook CCASE Soil... | ecosystem: Environmental > Terrestrial > Soil >...
GCGGGCGGGCGCGCGGACGGCGGCGCAGGCTGGCGGGCGGGCGCGCCGTTCTGGCGGCCCGCCGAGGAATCGGCCCACGGACCGCTCGGGCGGCTGGACGGGCCGCTGGGCGCCGCACCGGGGCCGGCCGCCGGGGACGCCTGCGGCTGCCGCGGCGTCACGCCGGGCCGCCATGGCCAGCCGGAGCCACCCGAGCTGGACGGGGCTGCGGGTGCTGGTCCCGCCGGGCCGGAACCCGCGGGCGCAGCCCGGCCGGGGGCTGGCGCAGGACGCGGCGCGGCGGGGCTGGCTGGCGCGGGCGCCGATCGCCTGGGGTTCGCCGCCGGAGCGGGCCGCGCGGGGCTCGCCGCGGCGGGACTGGGAGGTGCGGACCCGGAATGCGGCTGCGACGCCGGCGCCGGGCGAGTGCGGAACGCGCCAGACTGGGCGGGGCGTGCGGGAGCGGCTCCCGCCTGTCCGGCTCCGGCTCCCGCGGCCGCCGCAGCGGCGTCGACGGCTGTCCGGCTCGGCACCGCGCCTGCGCCGTTGCCGCGCGCCGGGACGGAGCCTGCGGCGTCCCGCGGCGGAAGGTTTAGCGGCGGCGCAGATCGGCGCCCGTCACCGACGGCCGATGAGGCCCAGGTACGGGCTCGGGACGCCAGCCCGGAGCGGCTGCCCGCGCGGGTCCCTCCCTCGGGCGGCGCGATCCCGGCCGTGCCGGCGCCGCCGTCGGCCAGCGCGCCATCCTCGCCGTTCACACCGGCACCGGCGGCCGCTGCCGCGGCAGCGCCCACGCCGCCGGCACTGGCGGCCGCGCCAAGCGCTGCTGCCTGCCCAGGATTGCGCCGGGCCCATCGGGCGGCGCGGTAGGCGGCGAACCCCGGCACGGCGACGGCCGCGGCGCCGAGCGTGTTCTGGCGCAGGGTGCTGCGGTAGCGCTGCAGGTCGATCTCGGCGCGCTCGGTGGAACCGATCATGCCGTAGCCCACGGCAGAGAACAGATGCTGGAACGGCCTTCGGTAGATGAAGACTGCGATCGTCACAAGCGCGATCATGAGGATCTTCAAGGCCCACGGCAGCACCGCGTCGCTGGTGCCCATGATCAGCGAGTAGGCGTACAGCAGCACGCTCAGCACCAGCGCGACCGCCGCCTGCTTGAGCAGCACTCCGACGAGCATCTCGAACCAGCGCAGCGCCACGACCCGGCCGAATCCCGGATGCGTGCCGATCAGCAGGAAGAACGGCCCGACGACGAGCAGTAGCAGGAAGCCAAGCTTCAGCAAGATCAGTGTGACCGCGATCAGCAGCACCAGCACGCCGGCGATCGCCGCGGCGAACAGCGCGGCGAACGCGATCTCCAGCCGCGTCGTCCACTGTTTGCCCTGGAACAACGGGTAGATCCCCGGGTCCTTTTGCTGGATGCTCGCTGCGATCCCGGAGTAAGTCGCCTGCTTGGCCTGGATCAGGGCCGTCGTCGGCTTCTCGTTGGTGGCGATCGCCTGCGCCCACAGCAGCTGCCTGCCATAGGTGTTCACCGGGGTCTGCGAACCGGCCGTGGTGCCGAACGCCGTGGTGCCGAATTCGCCGGCCAGCCAGGGCTTGCACACCAGCACGGTCCACAGTTCGTCGGCGTTCTGGGCGACGATTCCATTGCCGGATGAGAAGTTGAAGTTAGCCGACTGGACCTGCGGGTCGTCGTGCGCCACCGGCAGGCAGTTGCTTTGGCTCGGGGCGGGGAGCTTGGAGAACGCGGTGTTCAGCGACTGGCTGATGCCGTTGGACACGGCCGAGCCAGCGCCGGTGAAGTCCGCGGGCCTGCCGATCAGCCAGATCGCAGCCACACAGGCCACGACCATCCAGATCGTTCCCTCGATGGTGCGGGTGGCCCGCTTGCGGATCAGCCCCTGCCAGGCGAGCCAGATCGCGCCGATGATGACGACGGCGGCCAGGTAAGGGAAGTAGATAGCGTTGCCGAGGCTGCTGATCAGCTTGTCGACGACGTTCGTCAGCCAGCTCAGGATGCCCTCGCCGGCGGCAGACTGGTAGACGGTGATCGTGACGCGGTCGATGGATTTAGCGATGTCGAACACCATGCTGGCGACGTTGTTGCCGATCAGCGATGTCATGTCCGAGCACTGCAGGTTGGTCGCGGCCCAGTACTGCCCGGAGACGCCGTAGCTGTTGTACAGAGTGGATGGCTGGGCGCCCGATGACTCGGGTGGCTTGATCATGGAGTCGATCCCGGAGTTGGCCTGCTCCGGATCGGGCAGCGAAGGCTGGCAGATGTTGTTCAAGTCGCCGGTCAGACCGCTCTGCCCGGCCGTGCAGAATCCCAGCAGTGACCCGATGTCGCCGATCCCGGGAACCGAGCAGGCGCCGCCGGTCGTCGCCACGGGCTGCCGGTCGGCCACGGTGACCGCGTGGATGGGATGGGCGGCCTGCGCGCTGGCGGCGGAGTGCTCGGCATGAGAAAAACCGAGCAGGGCCGCAAGTGCGGCGAGCACCAGCACGGCGAGGCGCAGGAAACGGCGCGGTGTGCGCATCTCGGGGGGCTCCTGGCAGGGGGTTCGGGGTCGCCCGGTTCGAGCGTCAGCCAGCGGGCGGGTGGGAGGCGGCAGGCTGCGGGGTGGGCGGCCTCGCCTTGTGCGGCGCGGTGCCGGGTGGCGCCACGCTGGCCGGAACGGGCGGAACGGGGGGGACAGGGGGCACGGGTACTTCGGGCTTGGCTCTGGTTGGGTTCGTGTCCAGGTGCTGTCGCAGGTCGTCGGAGATCAGGTCGATACCAATCCGGCCAGCCCGGCCATCCAGGTCACGGAAAATGCATTCGCCGTTGCCGAGCCCGCGCAGCACGGCCTTGTGCTCGTCTGACGGCTCGACGCCCAGCAGCGCCATCACATTGGCGACCTCCATCCGCTCCGACGACCGGAACGCGAACACGCCGGAGATGCAGTTCGTGACCTGCTCGTTCAGCAGATCGCCCGCGTTCTGGGAGACGAGGATCAGCGCGGTGTTGCGGGACCGGCCCATCCGCGACACCTCCGGAATCAGCTTGGCGCCCTGCGGTGTCGAGGTGATCGCCCACGCCTCGTCGAGGAAGATCGCCTTCGGCAGGCGGCGGTCCATGCCGTTCAGCAGCCTGCGCGCGAACTGCGACACCAGGTACAGCAGGGCCACCGACAGCCGCTGCTCGTAGGAGAAGTCATCGCGCCTGACGCCGACGTCCGGCAAGGTCAGGCCGGCCAGGGTAAACACCGTGGTCCACCCGGCTGCGTCTATGCCCTGGCCGCCGGACGGCGCGAAGCACAGCTTGGCCAGCCGCATCTCCGCCATCGACCCGAGCACCGCTCCGAGGTTCATCGACGCGGGATCGGCGGACTTCTCCAGGTAGGTAACGACCTTGCCCAGGCTTGGCTGGTCCTCCTGAGCGACGTGGCCGACCGCCTGGATCATGGCGCTTTCCCGCTCCTCGCTCATTCGCGGCAGCAGGAGCCGGAGCGTCTCGGTCGCCATCGTCCGCCGCTCGGCGAGGTCGTCCCCGAACGAGAACGGGTCGAGCAGACCCGGCGCCGCGCTCCCGAGCGGAATGACCCGTGCCTGGCGCCCACGCTCCCGCAGCAGGCCGACCAGCGACTCCGCGTCCCCCTTGGGATCGATCACGGCGACGGTCACGCCGCGCAGCGCCAGCTGCAGGATCAGCAGCAGTGCCAGGGTGGTCTTGCCGCCGCCAGGCTCGCCGGTGATCGCGACCGCGGTCGGGCGGTTCCGCGCGGCGGCGACCAGCGGGTCAAAGTGCACGATGGTCCTGGCCCGGCCGAGCGTCTCGCCGATGTACGGACCGACCCATCCAGCGTCCGAAGCGGCGCGGTCGCCGAGGTCGACCGTGGCGGTCGGCATGCCGCCCGCGATCGTGTACAGGGGCTGGCGCTGCAGATACGAATTGAGCCTGACCTTGTCCCCCGGCAGCGACTCGCACAGCAGCGAGAACTGGTCGCCGGTGGAGTTGACCACGTCGATCCCGGCGTCCCGGTAGTGCTCGGCGACGGCTTCGGCGCGCCGGACGCATAGCTCACGGGACGGCGCGGTCACCATCAGCCGGTGCCAGCCGTAAACGAATGGCAGCCGCTCCTTGGTTATGCCGTGCTCGAGCAGTCGCGCCGCCTCTATCTGCTCGGCGAGCGCGATCGGCATCTCGGCCCCGGCCTCCCTGATGTGCGCGTCCATGTCCCTCGCATGGGCGAGCCTGCGGCCGACGTCCTTGCTGGCCTTGTGCGGCGGTATCAGCCGCATCCGCAGGCTGGCCTCGACCGGGAACGGGAGCGCGTCGCTGTAGTGCAGCCATGGCTCGCCCTCAGGGAAGTACATGACGTCAGGGAACCGGGCGAACGACAGGAACGCGGCCCACGACTCACCGGCCGGATGCTCGAGCCGCAGCAGCGTGCGCCCGTTGTGCACCTGGCCTTCCAGCAGCGACTCGATCTCCCCCGCGCCCCACTTGCGGCGCCGTACCGCCGACGGCTGTGGCTCGGTCACGGACCCGGCCAGCGCGTGCCGGAACAGCCAGGCGATCTCGTCGGAGGTGGCGTGGGCAGCGGCCAGGGCGCTGGACCCCAGCGCGCGGCCGAGCCGCTCGGCCTGCTCTGTCCAGCGGGCGACCTCGGCGGATGGCACGGCCTCGTCGCCGAGGCCCAGAACCTCCTCGCTGGCCCGGTAGGCGCCAATGAACTGGGCAAACACCCCACCTGACAGTTGGGCCCGAACGCCACGCTGGCCGAGCCTGACGCCGAGATAGACCTCCTTGGTCCAGAAGTCCTTCGCCCACACGTGCTGGTACATCTCGTCCAGGTACTCCGGCCAGCCGGACCCGCCATCGGACGTGGCGTCCAGGCCCGTCGCCCACTCGGCCGCCGGGTACGACCGGTGCGTGATCCGCAGGTGCACCTCGGCGTCCGGCATCCGGATCGCGGCCAGAGCGACCGTGATGTTGGTGGCCAGGGCCTCACGGTCCTGTGGCGTGGTGAACTCATACGACACCGTTGGCAGCCGGTAGTAGGCCCACGCGTGCGTCTCGGTGAGCAGGATCCGGTCGTCGAAGTACCGCACCGAGAGACGGTTCCGGCGTCCGGTCTTGGCCGCGCTCATCGCGCCTCCCCGCGGGCCCGCTGCTGTTCGGGTACGTCGGCGAGCGCCGTGACCAGCACCCCGGCCAGGGCCGTGTAGGCATTCAGGGCCCCCTCGCCCAGGCCGCCGTTTGCCGGGCCGGCCATCGCGGCCTGATCGGGAGGGGCCGCGCGTTCGGGCCCGGGATTTTTGAGACTGTCATCCCACGGGACCCGGATGATCGCCCGGCACCGGCCTCTGGCCAGGGCCTCGGCCTGCTCGACGTGGCGCATGGTGTGCCTGCTCACGCCGTTCAGCACGATGATCGAGTCGTCGGCGAGCTCGGAGTGGCCGTGCGCCTCCAGCCACTCCCGCGTGCTCGCGAGCGCGGTGGCCGCATCCTGACTCGCGGGCGCGACCATGATGAGCTGGCTGGCGGCGGCCAGCACCCGCGGCACCGTGGCCGCGCCGGGGTCGGTGAGCGTAATCGGGTAACGGCCGGACAGCAACTCGAAGATCTTGGTGACGTCGTCCTCCTGCCCCGCGACGGCCGCCGTCTCGCGGGTCACCACTTCGAGCCGTGTGGGTCCCGGCGGCTCGGAACCGGTCAGGGACGGCACGGCCGTCGCCCGCTGCGTGAGCGAGCCGGTGCCGGGGTTCAGGTCGAGCACCGCCACCTGGTCGTCACGCAGGCTGGCCAGCACTTCGCCGGTCAGCAGCGCGGTCACGGTCTGGCCGGCGCCTACCGTGCAGCCGAGCACCACGACCCGGCGGCCGGCCGGGATCGGGAGCCGGGCCCGGGCACGGTCGCGCTGCATCTGGTCCGGCCTGCCCGGCCGGTGGCCGCCGGGGACGACGACCACGCGGTCGTGCCAGCCGACCGAGCGGCGGTCCGACGGGCTGCCCAGCGCGCGCTCCACCATCCGGATCGGGCGTTCGCCGGGCTGGTCGCCGGTCACGGTCACCACGGGCCGCCCGCGCGAAGGCACGGCCGGCGCGGCCGGCGGGACCGCAGGCGCCGGGGGGGCGGCAGGCGGCGGCACGGCGCTGGCGGCGGCCCGACCGGGGGTCTGTTCGGTCGGTGGCGCGGGAACGGCACGGGCGGGCTCGGGAGCCGGGGTCTGCGGCACCGCCGGAGCGGGGGCTGCGCTGGCGGCGGGCTGAACGGGGGTCTGTTGGGCTGGCGGCGCAGGGACGGCGCGGGCGGGCTCCGGGGCTGGCGTATTCCGCGCCGGCGGAGCGGGGACGGGCCGGACCGCTTCGGGGACCGGCGTCTCCCGCACCGGGGGAGTGGGGACCGGCCGGACGGTCTCGGGGGCCGGTGTTCCATGCGCCGTCGAAGCCGGAACGGCGCGGGCCGCGGGCTGGCCGGCGTCACGGACAGGTGCGGCCGGCGTGGGTGACTGTGGCCAGGCCGTCACGTGGCCCGTTGGCAGGTGCCGCTCGAGCGCGGGCCGTTCAGGAGCGACTTCCACGGCAGCCGGGGCACCCGGCACCGGTCCGGCCGCCGCCGCAGCTCCGGCCGCCGCCGAAGCTCCAGCCGCCGCCGAAGCTCCGACCGCCGCCGAAGCTCCGGCCATCGGCGCAGCTTCGACCATCGCGACCGCAGACTGGCTGACCGCAGCCACTGCGCTGCTGGGCCGGCGCCACACACGCGCGATGACCGTGATCTCATCCCGCTCGGCGAGCGGCGCCATTCGGCACCAGGTGCGAGGCTCGTTCAGGTAACGCACCTGGGAAACGACCAGCTCGGGCAGGCGCTTGCCTTCGAGCACCGGCCTCGTGACCAGCCAGGCGAGGGCCCCTGGCGGCAATATGTACAACCAGAGCAGGGTGTGGCTGAACGGAAGCCCGGCCATCTTGAGGATCACCACATAAGGCACGGCAATGGCCGCGAATACCGCGATCTGGCCCACCGGAATTGGCATAGGCAACCGGAAATCGTACAGCTTGTAAAGCCGCTTCTCGATTCGCCAGATGTTGGTGTAAGTAGGCAGATCCAACCCTGCTGCGCTCCTTAGGCTCGCTTACCGGCCTCAGTGGACGCCAAGCGCGCTCGCGATGCCCTTAGCAAGCACCTGCACGATGCCGGGCGTGTAGAAGACGACGCCGATGGCCACCGCAAGTACAAGAAACTGCACGAAGCGGATGATCTCGCGGGTGAACAGGAAAAAGATGGCCACGATGCCGACGATCCCGAGGAACAGTGGTCCGAATAGGCCTTGCAGATATGTCACCAGGCCCGTAGTGCTGAGCGCCAAGGCGGGTGGCGAGGCGAGCAGTTGGTGCATCGTTCTACTCCGGGGGGTTGGGGGGTGCGGGTGGCTGGACGCACGACTGGCTGCGCATGCAGATCACCGGGGATTCCTGTCACGGTCCCGCCGGCTGCGTCGCCGACGGGCCTATGGCCTGGACGTACCAGCTTCCGTGCTGCCGCACGACGGTCATCTGATAGGTCATGTTGAGGCCGGCCGAGGCGTCGTTGACCGACGAATTCTGGGCATGCCGACCCCGGGCCTTGGTGCTTTGGCTGGCTAGCTGCCACACCACACTGACCGCGATCCTGCGCACTGCTCCCCCTGACGGAACCTCCATCCCCGAGATGGAACCGAAGGTCACTGTGCCGCCGAGCCCGGTGACAACGGCGCCCGGCGCCAGGAACCGGCCGAGCGCCTCTTGATCGCCACTGGCGTAGGCGCGGAAGAACCCCGGCAACTGGGCGGTGAGGGCAGTCGCCGTCGCAGGGTCACTCGCCGCACTCGACGACGACGGCGGGGTAGCGCGCTGGGGCCCAGGGAGCAACGCCGGCTCGGCGGAGACGACCAGCCCCCCTTGTGCTGTGTAGATCGGCACGCCGAGCTCGATCAGGCCGCTGCTGACCTGGGCAAGGAGTGTGACGACGGCAGAATGCGCATTCTTTACCGAGATCGAGGCGACCTGCTCGGATTGAAGCAGCTGGGATCCCGCGCCATTCCAGCCGAACTGCGGATCAGAGCCGACGGGGATGAACGGCACCAAGTCGCTGGCCCGCTGCGCCGCCGTGGCCGGGCTGAAATTGAGGTAGACATTCCCGAATTGCAGCGCAAAGGCCTCTGCCATCCCGGTAGGGAATCCGCTGCCGGTTGCGGTGGTATTGGCGCTGCTGGCATTGTTCCCGGCGGGCTGCCGGGAGGCGGTCACTATTGCCATCACTCCGCGAAAACCAATAATGAGCAGGACCGCCCAGAGCACCGCGCGGAATGTCCAGACCAGCCAGCGACCGCCGGAGCCGCGCCACTGCGGCGGGCGCTGCTCCGTTAGCTCAGCGGATTCCGTGACACCCGGCACCACCTCGTCAGCCGCGACAAGATCATCTGGCTGCAAGCTGCGATCGAGGGTCGCCTTGCGAACCATCGCACCTCCGCCCGCTCTCCTGCGCCTCCGCAGCAAGGAGTCGCGGCGCACCCTTGCCCCATTCGGCCACCATTCTCCAGCGGAGGACGCAAATGCGGCCGCAGGCGCGCCGGCGATCTCCGAATCGGCTGGGCAATCGGTACTCTGCGGACGAAAGGCCCATGCCTCATGCTGCCGGACAGCCCGCGGCATCTGATCGCCTTCGGGCCGCGGAATCGGGCCGGGATCGGCGAACCCGGGATATGGGCGCGCTGCACCGTTTTCCGGCCACCGCGTGGCCTCCGGCCAGTGCCCGTTCCCTGACCTGTGCCCGTTTTCCGGCCGATACCCGTTCTCCGGCCGGTGCCCGCTTCCTGGCCGGTGCCCGTTCTCCGATCGGTGCCCGTTTCCTGGCTGGTGTCCGTTTCCTGGCCACGGCGCCACAGGCGGCCGGTTACTGTCCCCCGGGCTTCCGCTCCCCCAGCTTCCGCTGCCGGAGCCTCCGTTGCCCGTGCCGCCGCTTTCCGGCAACCGTCCCGCGGCCGGCCACTGCTCAGTCCCGGGCCGCCGCTGTGTGCTTGGCCGCGGGTGGCCCCCGACTCCGCGTGTCAGGCCACGGCGCCGCGTTCGTCCTTGGCGCCGTCTCCCCGCCCTCGAGCCACGGCCACCATTCGTCCTGCCCCGGCTCTGACCGCACTTCGGTCTTCGGGACGGCCGCTGGCGTCACCGGGCCACGCGCGGGCGAGTCCGGTGCCCCAACCGCGAACGCGGCCGGGCGGGCTCGGTTCTTCTTCCCGCGCATGGCTTGCCTCGTGTCTCCCGTGGCAGTTACGACGGGAGCATTCGACAGGCACCGGTGTGACAGTCACTGTGACACCGCCGCTGACCTGGGCCTCTTCGCTCATCCGCGAAGCGGAGGACATCCGCCTGGCGGGCCCGGCATGCGGAGCCCCACGGCCGAAGACCAGCGGCATTCGTGTCCTCCGGTCAGGCGGCTGCGCCCGCGGTGGTCACGATCCAGGCGAGGACCAGCGCCTCCTCACGCCACGCGTCGTACCGGCCGCTGCGACCGCCGTGCCCGGCCACCATCTCGGTCCGCAGCAGGAACGGCCCGCCCTTGGCGTCCGCCTGCAGCCGCGCGATCCACTTGGCGGGCTCGCGGTACAGCACGCGCGTGTCGTTCAGGCTGGTCACCGCGAAGATCGGCGGGTAGGTCTGCGCGGTCACGTTCTCGTAGGGCGAGTAGGACTTCATGTACGCGTAGACGTCCGCATCGTGCAGCGGATCCCCCCACTCCTCCCACTCGGTCACCGTCAGCGGGAGCGACGGGTCGAGGATCGTGGTGAGCGCGTCGACGAACGGCACCTGCGCAACGATGCCGCCGAAGTCCTGCGGGGCGATGTTCGCGACCGCGCCCATCAGCAGGCCGCCGGCCGAGCCGCCGCGCGCGATCAGCCGCGATGGCGCCGTCCAGCCCTGGTCCGCGAGGTGCTCGGCGCACGCGACGAAGTCGGTGAAGGTGTTCTTCTTGTGCAGCAGCTTGCCGCCGGTGTACCAACGGCGGCCCATCTCCCCGCCGCCGCGGATGTGCGCGATCGCGTAGCCGAAGCCGCGATCGAGCAACGACAGCCGGCTGATGGAGAAGCTCGGGTCTATCGAGATCTCGTAGCTGCCGTATCCGTACAACAGGAACGGCGAGCTGCCATCGCAGGCCGTCCCCTTACGGCACACCAGCGAGATCGGGATCCGGGTGCCGTCGGTCGCGGTCGCCCACTCGCGGTGCTGCTCGTAGTCGTCGGGACGGAATTCCCGCCCGCCGGGCAGCGGCAGCACCGGCTGGCGCTTGAGCAGCGTGAGGTCGCCGGTGGCCATGTCGCAGTCGTAGACCGAGTCGGGCGTGACCAGCGAGACGTAGCCGAGCCGCAGCGCGCTGGACGAGTACTCCGGATTGCTGCCGGGGAACACGGTGTAGATCGGCTCAGGGAACGCGACGTCGTACTCGGTGCCGCCGCGGCGGAGGATCCGCACGCCGGTCAGGCCGTCCCGGCGGAACGAGACCGCCAGGTAATCGGCGAAGGCGTCCATGTCCAGCAGGCGCGTGTCGGCGCGGTGCGGGATCAGCGTCGTGCGGGCCGCCGGGTCCGATAGCGGCGCGACATCGAGCTCGAAGTTCTCGGCGTGCTCGTTGTGCAGGATCAGCAGCTGGTCCGTCCCGTCGGCGGCGATCTGGTGGTCGACGTGGTATTCCACGCCCTGCCGCCGCGGCGTCACGATCGTGAACTGGCCTTCTGGCTGGGCGGCGTCCAGCAGCCACGCCTCGCTGGTCACCGAGCTCCCCACGGACAGGACCAGGAAGCGCTCGCTGCGGGTCAGGCCGACGCCGACCCGGAACTTCTCGTCGCTCTCCTCATAGACCAGGACGTCGTCGGTCGCGGCTGTGCCGACCACGTGCCGCCACACCCGGTACGGCCGCCAGGCGTCATCGACAGTGGTGTAGAACAGCGCCGTGCCGTGCAGCGACCAGGCCGCGCCGTAGAACGTGTCCGGGATCTCGTCGGCCGCGGTCTCGCCGGTCACCAGGTCCTTGACCCGGAGCGTGAAGCGCTCCCCGCCGGAGAAGTCGGTGGAGTAAGCCAGCAGCCGGCCGTCCGGGCTGACGCTGTAGGCGCCGACCGCGAAGAACTGCCCGTC
>Ga0209275_10001072_pt1 | contig 11130 bp, 5 predicted proteins | sample HubBroMetageREF2_FD_188344 | JGI IMG/M metagenome (GOLD analysis project Ga0209275, IMG submission 188344) | Reference soil microbial communities from the Hubbard Brook experimental Forest, New Hampshire, USA - Hubbard Brook CCASE Soil... | ecosystem: Environmental > Terrestrial > Soil >...
CGAATTACAGCGGAAGTCTGCTTTTTCGCCGCCTCGTAAATCGCGTCAATGATTTTCATATCGCGAAGTCCCTGCTCGCCATCCGCCGCAACGTTTCCCTTCTTCTGAATCGCCTCGGCAAACGCATCAATTTCTGGCGCGAATTCGTCTACCAACTTGAATTTCTTTTCGAACCAGCGTCCTTCAATCTTGCCCGTCAGGACGCGTTCTTCGTCAAACGGAAATGCCGGCGACAGCGAAATCCAGCCCTTCGATCCTTGGATGAAAATAAAGGAAGACGGAGCGGCCCCGTAAGTAGAAGTACCTTGCACGACTAGCCCGCTGGGAAACTGCAAACGAAACGAAATGCCTTCTTCCACATCACGGAAACGGGTCTTGTCATTGCGCCAGGCATGTGCCGTCACGTCAATAGGATCTTCTCCCGCCAGCCAGCGCGTGGTATTCACGCAGTAGACGCCCAAATCCATCAACGGCCCACCGCCAGCAGTCCGCGCGTCCAGCAGCCATGGGATCGAAACGCCCGCGACATTCAATTCGCTGAACGCGGTATGCATCACGTCGATGCGCCCAAGCGCACCGCTCTGAACCAATTTTTTGATGTACACGCAACTTGGTTCGAAGTATTTACGGTACGCCGTCATCAACAAGACGCCGTTCTTGCGGCACGCGTCAACCATCGCGCTTGCTTGTGCCACCGTGGCGGCCAGCGGCTTTTCGCAAAGGACATGCTTCCCCGCCTTCGCCGCTTGTATTGTCAGTTCGGAGTGCTCACCGTTGGGAGTGGCAACATAAACTGCGGAAGTCTCTGGGTCCGCCAAACAATCCGCGAATTGAGCAGTGCCATAGAACGATTTTACCTTGAAGTGTTTTGCGAGGGGCTGGATGCTTTTCTTGTCACGTCCAACCAGCGCAATGAGTCGTGCCCTTTTGCAATTGGCGAACGCCGGCAACACCGAGCTTTTCGCAATGCTGCCCAAACCCACCACCGCAAACCCAATTTTCTTCTGTGCTGCCATGAACAGCTGGTCTCCTGAAGCTCTTACTTGAAGCGACATTGTGGGCGGTTTCTGAACTTGGAATTAAACAATTGCGCGCTCAGCTCTCGCGGTCGGCTCGCCCCAGTTTCTGGTTACGAATCGCTTTGTGATCCAAACCGCGCAGCTCCTCGATATTCTCCAACACCTTGTGAATGGCGTCGGCAATCGCGTCCACATCTTTTGTGCTGCCTAGGAATAGCTGGTGCATGAACCAGACCGCTTCGTGATACGCGGCGCGATCCGCTTCCGGGCAGGAATACATATTGCGCAGATCGAGCGGCTTCTCGCGTCCCCAACTCAAAGCTGGAAAATCCTTGGGGTCGAGTGGAAATAGCGAGCTCTTGTAGACTGGCTCGTAGAACAGCCCGTCGCACGGCACTCCTTCAAGCTGAAGGGCCGCCACGACTGCCGCACGGGGAGTGTCTTTCGCCTTCACCGGGAAATATTTCAGGACATAGCCGTAGGGTGCCAGTCTTGTGATTCGCGGTTCCGGCTTAAGCAGACCAATCGCCGGAACATTCTGCAGACGCGACTCAAAATACTTCATATTCTTTTCGCGCGCGGCTGCCTGCTCGGGCAGGCGATCCAATTGTGGCCCAAGCACTGCCGCTTGAAATTCTCCCAGCCGGTAATTGAAGCCGATGATGCGATGGTGAAACTGGTCGGTAAGACTTGCCCGCCCTGCATTGATGTAGCTCTGGACGCGTTCCATGTATTCCAGATTGTTGGTGATCACCGCGCCACCTTCACCACAAGTGATCAGCTTGCTCGATTGGAAGCTGAACGCGCCGACATCGCCCATCGAGCCAGCGCCCTTCCCTTTCCACATTCCTCCGTGAGCGTGAGCGCAGTCTTCAATGACTTTCAGGTCGTGCTTGGCGGCGATGCGCAGAATTTCGTCCATGTCCGCGAAGCGCATCCCGAGATGCACCGGCAGGATCGCCTTGGTCTTTGGCGTGATGGCCCGCTCGATCAGTTTGGCATCAAGGCAATACGTATCTGGATCGATGTCGACGAAAACCGGCACGGCATTCATCAGCAGCACCGGCCCAACCGTGCCTTCCCAGGTATACGCCGGCGCAATGACTTCATCACCTGGCCTGATATCGATAGCTTTCAGTGCCGCTTGAATCGCAACGGTTCCGGTGTTCACACACTGCGCGAATTTCGCGGTGTGCGTTTCGGCAAATTTCTTCGCGAAAGCCTCAGCATGCTTCCCGGGAAACGGCTGTCCACCCCATTTCGTGCTGGTCAGCACATCTTGCAGTGCATCCGCCTCCGCCTTCGTCCCCATAGGCCACGCGGTAAAAGGAGTCTTCCGCAGAGGCTCGCCGCCAGTAATTGCCAGTTTTCCCATACACAACTCTCCAATCACAGATTAGTTAGGATCGCCTATCTGATTTCAGCGTGCAGGTAACTGCTCGGACGCAAGAAGTACCGGGAGGCCTAATTGACCTCCCGGCAGGCTGAGAAATTAGGATGGTTTAGTCCTCCTAGAAATTGAGTTTTAAGGAGAGCTGGCCGATGCGTCCGGGTGTGGTGCCAGGAACCAGCCCCATGTTATTGGGATTCGGCTGTCCTTGTAAGTTATAGGTGATGATCCCACTGGGTGTCAGGAATTGCGCATGATTAAAGACGTTGTAGAGCTCACCACGGAACTGCAAGTTCAAGCGCTCGGTAAGCTGCGTAGTCTTCAGTAAGGCCATATCCCAGTTATTGATGCCGGGCCCGTGAAAGAACCTGCGATTGGCATTACCTTCGACACCGATGGCCGAAGCGGCAAATGCTGCCGAGCTGAAATAGATCCCACCGGTTTTGCGTGGATCCGTAATATTTAGCGGGCCCACGAGATTCGGCGTATCTACGCCCAACGTGATCGGGCCGCCAAACGAGGTGCCAAGCAGGGAATGATCGTCGTTTTCGACAATGGTTACCGGCAGACCGGTAGCAAAGCGAGTGATGCCGCTGATCTGCCAACCATTCGTTAATCTCTTCGGTCCTTCCAGCTTGTCAAAGGGCAAATTATAGGAATAGCTCACTACGAAATTGTTTGGACTGTCGAAAGCAGAGAGTCCGCGGCTGATGCGTGGGTTGATGGGATTGAACTGCTCGCCATAGCCTGAGGAATTATCCAACGACTTACTGAAAGTATAACCGAGCAGCAACTGCGCCCGCGTGCTCGTGTGGCGCCAGTTGATCTGCAGCGAGTTATATGCCGAGTAAGCAGCGGTAACGAAATAAGAGTCGTTACCGAACGGAACGATTCCCGTCTGACCGCCGGGCAGTACACACCCCGAATTTGGGTTGGATCCGACGACGCAAGCCGGTGCTCCGACGGTCTGGCCAGCCGGTAAAGTCACACCGCCGAAAGGACCGCGTGTTCCCAAGACGGAAGAGCCATCCGGGCGAAGATAGATGTTGTTTTCTCCACCGGGCCCGCAGCCTTGTGCAGCAACCGACAAGCAGAGCGCCGGGTTACCCGGGTTCGCCGATTGAGAAGCCAACAATTTGTGCCCTTGCGTGCCGACGTAACTTACGGTCAAGAGATCCGAAGGAGTGAGTTGGCGCTCGATCGAAAGCTCATAGTTCTCTGCGTAGGGGACCTGATTTTTCGGATACATCGCTGGGGAACTGCCAATCGTCCCGAATGCGCTGAAGAATTCCGCCAATGTGTCGTAGGGCGGCCCGCTGGCCGGGTGCTGCTGCGAAAAGCCTTTGACCGGTGGAGGTGCCGGGAAAAGATTGGTAATGGAATTTCCGCTGGCACGATTAGTGAATGGCGCCGCGAACGTCGAACCAAATTGGCCGGAATAATTTCCAAACGGCGCATCTCCAATCTGGTTGAAGTCAGTGGCTCCTTCAAACGTGGTGAAGAACATGCCCCAGCCAGCGCGAATGCTGGTGGTTCCCGGCTTTCCAAGGATACTTCCAAGCACTCCGTCGTGGTCTCCGAACGAATAGGCGAGTCCGAGGCGCGGCGCAAACTTATTCCAACGAGTGGGAGCCAACGTAGACGGCACACCAGGATCACCCGGGAAAACCCAGCCTTTCGGCGAGCCTGGGAAGACCACGGACTGTTCCCCTGGGATCAACGTTTGAATCTCGTTGAACTTTTCATGCCATGGGGCACTAACGTCCCACCGCAATCCATAGTTAAATGTCAGGTTCGATTTAATGCGCCAGCTATCCTGACCAAATAAGCCAAAATAAAAATTGCGCCCGTAGGATGGATACGACTGTCCCTGAATATAGGAGCTGGGCGCGCCCAAGAGGAAATCGACAAAATCGCTGCCGGTTTCGCTGTTTCCACCGTTAAGACCGGTACCGAAGAAAAAGTTTCCGTTCGCGACGTTTGAAAGGTTTTCTTCTAACTGGTTGTAGTGGTATTGACCGCCGAACTTTATGGTGTGCGTGCCAATGACTTTGCTGTAGTTGTCGAGAACTTGATAGATATTTTCTACCAATTGATTCGGCCGGCTTGGAACGCCGATGGCGAAATTGTTGAAGTCGATTTCCGGAATTCCTTCAACGCTAGGAGTACCGGGAGCAATGCCTGGTGCGCCACCGGCGCCAGAATCAAATCCCAAACTGGACAATGAGACGCCCTTGCCACCCAGGGGCTGATTGAACTTTGCATCTAGCCGGAAATACCCAATACGAAATTCATTGACCGCAGCCGAGCCGAAGGTTTTCGTATCTCCCAAGTCGATGGTGTGTGTTTGCCCTTTTCCATCCGCGCTAAAGCCGGGATACAAAGGAGCGTTGGAAGCCCAGTAGGGATCGACGCGATCGTAACGGTCAAAGTAGTAGTAACCGGAGAGCAGCCCGACGTTACTGTTGGCGTCAAGACGTCCGCTGAATTTATTGTCGGTCAGATTCTGCTTTCCAGAGTTCGTGGAAAAGGTGCCCGTCCCGCTGGCAGGATCGATGGCACCGTTGGCCGGCAAAATATACTTCAGAAGATTACTGGAGATCGGCGAGAACGCCGTGGTCGGCAATTGCGCGTTAGGGAACACGCATTGCGCGTAGGTCGTACAACCTGGAGTGTAGTAGGATTCACCTGCCGTCACCGTCTGTCCCAACTGCGACGATAGTTGATTGGCCCAGGCAGTGCCGTTCACCGTGGAACCGACTAGAGTTGAAGCGATCCCGGAAAAATTTCCTTGCTCTGTCGCCGCGGTAGGCGCGCCATGAATAACCTGCGTCGCAGCTACCGTCTTTCGATTACCTTGATAATCCGCGAAGAAAAAGATTTTGTCGCGCTTCACGGGACCGCCAAACGTGCCTCCGAACTGGTTCTGATGGTAAGCGCCGCGGTGGCCCTGGTCGAAAAAGTTAGCTGCGTCCAGGCTGGTGTTGCGCAGAAATTCAAACGCATTCCCGTGCCAATCGTTGGTTCCGGACTTGGTGACCACGTTAATCTGGCCACCGCTGTAATTACCGTACTCGGCGTCGAAGTTATTGGTGAGAATGCGGAACTCAGCAATTGAATCCAGGTTTGGAATCGCACCTGCTCCGGAATAACCAGTCTCTTGAGCAAGGACGCCATTCAAGATGAAACCGTTGGCGGCTTCGCGCATCCCGTTCACGGATAGTCCGCCCGCGTTTTCGTCACCTGAAACTAAAGGAGCGGGAAATCCAGCCGAGATAAATGGTCCAGCAAACGCACCAGTCATACCCGACGGCGTGGAAATCACGCCGGGCTGCAGGGCCAGCAGGTCCGTATAGCTGCGGGTAACCAGGGGCACGTCGGTCATTTGCTTGCCCTCGATCACTTCGCCCATTTGCGTGTTAGCGGTATCAACGTGCAGAGCGGCGCTCGACACTTCGATTTTTTCCGTGGATTGGCCGACTTGCAAGGGTACGTCGACGACCAGTGCTTGGTTAACATCCAGCACCAAATTGGTTTCCTTGTATTCCTTGAAGCCTTTTTGCTGAACGGTGATCGTGTATTTTCCCAGCGGCAGCGACGGAAAAGAATAAAATCCCTGGCCGTTAGTCTGCTGCGTGGTCGCCACGCTAGTGTCCACGTTGGTCGCGGTCACGGTTGCGCCAACCACCGCAGCGCCGCTGGCGTCGGTTACCGTTCCTGAGATGCTCGCCGTTACGCCCGCGTTCAACACGGTCGCGAAGAAAAACATTACCGCTGCTGCTGTCGAAATCAGCAGAAGACCGGCGCTGTTGCGTCGCCCGGTCTGAGCATTGCCTTGATTCGCCCTAGGTGCGAGATGTCGTGCGTTCATGCCGAATCTCCTATTTTCAGTATGAGTACGAGTCAAGTTCGGGCCCTCGCTGAGCGATGCCCCGATTTACTTCGATCCTCGGGATTGCACCGACGCTCGCCATTCTTACTTTTTCCGATTTCCGCGGAGTTCAGGTCCGAAACAATTTGCAACGACTCCGGAAAGCACCATTCTTGCTAAGCGCTTTTAGTTCAGCAAATCCCTTTTGTCAAGCGCTTTTTGGCCGTTATTAAGTGCGTCGGCAATAGCGGTTTGACAAGGCGCCACCATAAAATCGATTTTTTAAATATAGAGCGGAAACGATTTAAATTCTTAGACGGTTCGCCGGCGTTTTGGTCGCCTTACTCTGCTTGTGTATTGGCTGTGGGATAGTTGACTTCAGACTACTTCAGACTACTTCAGACTACTTCAGACTACTTCAGACTACTTCAGACTACTTCATACTACTTCAGACTACTTCATACCGCTGCGCAATCCGGGCAGCTTAAAACCGCACGACTCCCGCACTCGCAACTCCGGCAACAACTTGCGCAGTACACTTGGCCCGGTGTTCCCGGCGATTCTCTCCAGAAGAAGCTCCGCCGCTTCCATGCCTAGCTGGTATTTCGGCAACTCGACAGTCGTCAATCTCGGATGAAATATGCCCAGCCATGGATAGTCGTCAAAGCTCACGAGGCCGAAATCTTCGGGACAACGCAGCCCCATCTCTTCGGCGGCCTTCAAAAATCCTACGGTCATGAGGTAATTGGCGACGTACACGCCGTCAGGCCGATGTGACAGCAACAGATTCCCGCCGCGATAGCCGGACTCAGTTCGGTAATCTCCTTCGATGACCAACGCGGGATCGTACTGCAGTCCGTTTTCCTTGAGCGCATCGTGAAAGCCCTCCCAACGTGCTTTCCCGTTGCTCACTTTCATAGGGCCGCCAATTAGCCCGATCCGCTTTCGGCCAGCGCGCGCCAGGTGCGAGACGGCTTCATAAGCGCCCCGATAATCGTCGGTAATGATTGCGTCTTTTGAAATCTTCGGATACGTGCGCATCACCAGCACGATCGGAATTTTCATTTCTTGAACCATTTGAAGAAGCGACGGACTGATGTCGCAGATCGCTTTGGTCAGCAGAATGCCGTCAACTCGCTTCGAAAGTAACAACTCCAGCGCATTCTCTTCCTTAACCTGCGAGTCATCGCTATTACAAAGAAGCAGATTGTAGCCGTGTTTCTGCGCAGCATCTTCCGCGCCGCGAACCACCAGTGGGAAAAACGGGTTCGCAATGTCGGGCACAACCATGCCGATGGTATGGGTCTTTTGCTTTGCCAGGCTGCGCGCTAACAGGTTAGGCCGATAATTCAGCTTGCGAATTGCAGCTTCCACGCGCTCGCGTAGTTTCTTTCCGACGTGCGCCTTGTTATTCACCACCGCAGAGACGGTGAATACCGAGACTCGCGACTCACGAGCCACGTCGTAGATGCTCGCGGCCTTTCCTTTTTTGACGACGCTATTTTTGCGTTTATCAGCCATCGAATTGTCGTGAGTGTACCGCACCTTCCACGCTTCAGGAAAGGGATGTAGCCTTTCGCTTCCATATATTTTGCCATAAGCGCTTATCGGCGAATGGGATAAGCGCGGCTCCACCCAAACTTCCGAAAGAGGATTTACCCGATTGCGAAACAGTCCCCAGTCCGCTGCGTTTTGCCTTCTGAAGGCCTGGGACCATGTGATTGCCGCTATTCTACTAGCATTTCGCACGTTGCCTGCGCCTACTTCCTTGGCTCGAAACGGTAGCGGGAAACACCACGGATCGGCCAGGCACCAAAATTCATGGTTGAATTTGATCCTCAAAGCGCTAAGATTCCCGCGGAGGTTTTTCGTGGCTAAGTTGGGGATTGGTGTTCTAGGTGTGGGTGAGATGGGCAAACGGCACGCGGGAAACCTTCGCCGCCTTGTTCCGGAAGCTCGGTTGATTGCCGTAGCGGATATGGCTGCCGCGAGAGCCAAGCAAGTTGCCGACGAATTGGAAATAGAACACTCCTTTGCCAGCTTGGAAGGCATGCTTCAGCACAAGGATATCGACAGCGTTCTGATCGCAACACCCGACAAATTCCACGCCCAAGCTGTGCGCTTGGCGGCCGCTGCGGGTAAAAATATCCTTTGCGAAAAACCTCTGGCCACCAATCTTGCGGATGCACACGCTGCTCTCGAAGCAGTTAAACGCGCAGGCGTCCGTTTACAAGTTGGATTCATGCGCCGTTACGATCCGGCCTACGCCTCGGCCAAGAAAAGAATCGAAGCTGGTGAGATAGGCCGGCCACTGATTTTCAAATCGGTCGGGCGCGACAAGGATGAGCCGCCAATGGCTGCTTATCAGTCCAACGTCAATGGCATGGTGTTTTATAACAATACTATTCACGATTTCGACCTTGCTCGCTGGTTGATGAACGACGAAGTTGTGGAAGTCCAGTCATACACGACGGTAGCCATCCGCCCAGAAGTTGCCAAGTATGGCGATGTTGTGGCCAGCGTCGTGAATTTGAAGTTCGCCCACGGAGGAATTGGCAACGTGGAATCGTACGTTCAGGCTTTATACGGCTACGACGTACGCACCGAGGTCGTCGGATCTAAGGGTTCGCTATTCGTTGGAACTCTTCACCAGACGCCAGTAACTCTCCTTACCGCGAAGGGCAGCAGCGAAATCCTTGCAGACCATTTTCTGGTTCGCTTCGCCGACGCATATCTGGCGGAAGTCCGCGATTTCGTGCGAATGGTTTTATCCGGCGGCGCGCCTAAAGTGACCGGTGAGGACGGGCTGAAGGCACTTGAAATCGCCGTGGCCGCAGAGAATTCACACCTACAAGCCAATCCCTGCGCCATTTCGCAAGTTGCGGTTGTCCGCTAACAAGACTATCCATCCCTCGGGAGGGAATGATGTCGAAATCTCCTGTTCGCGAAACTTATATGAGCCCGCTGCACCAGATGACGCAGACCACGCCCACGTGCCTATGGAACGATTCTGCTTCGATCGATGAACTCACCTATTCCATGCAGCACGGCGCTGTGGGCGCAACGTGTAATCCCGTCATTGTTGTCGGCGTACTGAAAAAGGAAATGGCGGCGTGGAGGTCCCGCATTCTTCAAATTATCAAAGAAAAACCGGGAGCTACCGAGGAAGAGGTCGGCTGGCAAGTGGTTCGTGAGATGTCTGCCAAAAGCGCGGCATTGCTCCGCCCGGTCTTCGATCAACATTCCGGCCGCAACGGCAGACTTTCGATACAAACCGACCCACGTCTCTTCGGCAATGCGCGAGCCATCGTCGACCAAGCCGAAGACTTCAATCGCATTGCGCCCAACATGATCGTAAAAATTCCTGCGACCTGCGCAGGTATTGCCGCTGTCGAAGAGGCTACGTACCGCGGGATAAGCATCAACGCAACGGTTTCTTTCACGCTGCCGCAATGCATCGCCGTTGCCGAAGCTGTGGAGCGCGGCCTGAAACGGAGAGAGCGTGAAGGCAAAGAAGTCTCCAGTATGGGTCCGGTCTGCACCATCATGGTTGGCCGACTGGATGATTGGCTGAAAGTCGTTGCCGAGAAAGGAAATGTCACCATCGAGCCCGGGTATCTGGAGTGGGCTGGCGTTGCGGTCTTCAAGAAAGCCTACAAACTATTCCGCGAACGCGGATATCGTATCCGATTACTCTCCGCAGCCTTTCGAAACCATATGCATTGGAGCGAATTTATTGGCGGCGACGTCGTAATTTCTCCCCCATACTCCTGGCAGGTTCGGTTTAATGCCAGTGACGTTGAAGTTCGCCCTCGCATTGATGATCCCGTCGATCCCAAAATCGTTAGTGAACTCACCCGAAAATTCCCGGAATTTCGACGTGCATCGGAAGCAGGTGGTTTGACTCTGGAAGAATTCGATACCTTTGGCGCGACACGCCGCACGCTGCGTCAATTTATTGCGGCTTGTCACGATCTCGATACCATCGTGCGCGACATCCAAATTCCTAATCCCGACATCGAGTAGCTGGTTTCCCGCTGTTAGCAAAATGCTAGCCTCTAACTGCTGCTACGTTTTTCTCATCTCACCGTTTACACTCTGAACAGTAGCTATGAAGCGAAAAATCGCTGTCGTCACTACCTCCCGCGCAGATTACGGTCATTTGTATTGGCCTCTTCGCGATTTATCCGCGCGAAGCGACGTCGATTTGCAACTTGTCGTTCTCGGCGCTCACTTGTCTCCGGAGTTCGGCCAAACCGTCAAAGAAATTGAGCGCGACGGATTCCCCATCGCAGCGCGCATCGAGTGCTTGCTCAGTTCCGATACCGATGTCGGCATGGCCAAGACCATCGGCATGGCTACGCTGAGTCTCAGCGATCTTTTTGGCCACATGCGTCCGGATATTTTGCTTCTAATTGCCGATCGATACGAAATGCTGGCACCCGCTTCGGTTGCTCTCGCTCTGCGCATTCCCATCGCCCACATCGAGGGAGGAGAAATCAGCGAAGGCGCCATTGACGATGCCGTTCGCAACGCGCTAACCAAGATGAGCCACATTCATTTTACGTCTACAGTTGCGGCGCGGCAGCGCGTGATTGCGTTAGGCGAAGAAGAGTGGCGTGTCCATCGTGCCGGTGCTCCTTCTCTCGATCACTTGCGCCGCCACACTCTTCTGACGCGCGACGAACTTGAATCGCGATTGCAGCTCAAATTGCAACAACCCACGATCCTCGTGGCATACCATCCGGTAACTCTGGCTCGCGACACCACGCACGAAGCAGATGCCTTGTTCGCCGCGCTGGCATTGCTTCCCGACCAAATTTTATTCTGTTTTCCAAATGCGGATGCAG
>Ga0209275_10001075_pt1 | contig 11120 bp, 9 predicted proteins | sample HubBroMetageREF2_FD_188344 | JGI IMG/M metagenome (GOLD analysis project Ga0209275, IMG submission 188344) | Reference soil microbial communities from the Hubbard Brook experimental Forest, New Hampshire, USA - Hubbard Brook CCASE Soil... | ecosystem: Environmental > Terrestrial > Soil >...
ATCGTGCCGCGTTTGGCCTGACAAGAAAATCGGGCCGGGTGATGGGTCCCGGCCCAGAAGAAAAACCAGTGATTTCCACGACTGTAAGCGGGACACAGTGAGCGGACAATGGCCTGTTCGTGGTTAGACACGGCTCCAAGGTGACAGCGTCGCGGATCTGAGGTTGTCCTCGACGAGGCTGCGATTTCGATGAATCGGGTCCAGCTCGCTCCAACTGTCGTGCGTCGCGTCTATACCTACCTCAACGGAGCCGGACATAACCGAGAACATATGTCGGGCAAGGACTGGCCGGGCGCGTGCAAGGGACTCCTCCTGAAGTGCGAATCAGTGCATTCGCGAGCGTTTACTTTCAACCTGTTATCGAACAGTCCGAGAATGAACGCCCCAGAATTTGTATAACGAAAATCCAAATCTTGGGAGAAATCAATGAGACGGAAGGGACTTAGGACGTTTGTAGTGATAAGTTTCGCATTGGTTGTCGTGCTGGGCGCGGCGTGGAAGGCGCGAGCACAAGACAGCAAGACACCGTATCCGAGCATGGCCCCGCTTGACCAATACCTCATTGAGCGAGATGCCGAGATAGCGCTGGCTCGGAGCGCAGCCCCGGAATCGATCTCCAAAGACGCTGCGGTTATGGTCCTCGGACGCCATTCCTACGAAACTGCGATTCAGGGGAAAAACGGCTTCGTGTGCATCGTGGAACGTTCCTGGACGTCTCCAGTCGACGACCCGGGCTTCTGGAACCCGAAGGGGCGTGCTCCGATCTGCTTCAATGCGGCGGCCGCACGCTCTTACCTTCCACGCACTCTCATGAAGACCGAGTTGATACTGGCTGGGCGCACGAAAACTCAGATGATGGAGGCCATCGTCGCCGCCATCGACAAGAAAGAACTGTCCGCGATTGAGCCCGGGGCTATGTGCTACATGCTGTCAAAGCAGGGCTACTTGGGCGATCCTGTCGGACACTGGCATCCGCACCTGATGTTTTTTTATTCAGAAATCGACCCTGCTGCATGGGGAGTGGGCCTGCCGGGTTCCCCGATTTACGCTTTTAATGACACTTGGGAGCATTTGACTACGTTCCTGGTTCCGGTGCGAGTGTGGTCGGACGGAACGGCTGATCACTAAGAACGGATGCAGTGGTAAGTGAATCCGTTCTTGCAGCAAATTTTTCCGGTGAAGTTGCCTACCTCGGCTCTGTTCCGAAATTCACTAGCGTTTGACGAGCAAACCGGAAGCTAAAATCGGATTGACGTAGACCGGCGTTCGCGCTCAAAACTCCGCCGGGGGATTTTGAGTGCAATCGCGATTTTTCGTCAACTGAGAACTAGTTTCCCAGTTGGACGCCTTCAAGCATCGGTGTTGCAGGGCGCAAAGGAAGCCTGATAAACGCCCAGGAACCTGTTGTGAGGTATGGCGATTTATCGTCGAACCAACGGAGATTGGTAGAGGTCGTTGCCTATTCGACAAACAAATGCGGCCAGCGTAAAGACTCCTGCCAACGCTATCCGTCTGCCTGCTTTAGACCGAGCTTGTGACCCGAGCCAAATCACCAGCGCCAGAGTCAGAGCAGTTAGAAATAGCAGCAATGTAGGTAAGAGAACATAGCCTTGGATGTAACGTGAACCGAAGGAAAGAAAGTAATGCATCACGAAAGCAGAAATGGCAATGGGCACATGCATGTCGTCGGCGCTTCGTTCAAATCGAAAATACAGGTACGCAGAAAACGCGGCATATACCAGTCCTGCTGCCGCAAGAAGAACGAAGCCAACGGCCCACGCGAGTTCAATATCGAGCAAATGCTCACCGCCTGACGCCTTATTGTCGCAGCAAGGGAACCCCTGTCTAGATAACTGTCGTTATCAGGCGTGGCTGTTGAAAAACTCACACTCTCGAAATTCGCAGAAATTTCATGGCGCTAGGATGCGCTATAAACGACGTTCTCGATTTTGGTGGACATTTTCTATCCCTTCGCCGGGACCGTTTTTTCAAAAGAGGGGGGGTCAACAGCCACAGGCCATTTCGCTCATTGAGGGGTTTTGAGCGTAATCGCGATGTTACACTCCTTGACGGAATCCATCTCACATGAGGAACCAATGTATAGATGGTGCGCGCTTCTTCTTTTACTCGCCTCCCTTCCAATGTGGGGTCAGACTGGCTCGGGCACCACAGCATCCACCGGACCACAGTCGATCGGTGATGCGGTAAAGACTGAGGACAAGGTCAACCATTCGCAGCCGATCTATGTGATCTACGTTCATGGAATTAACCAAGTGGGCCCGGGAGACTCACTCCTACTCCGCAAGGGCATTTGCAAGTATCTGGGCGAATGTACGGTGACCCCCTTGGGACGTGTTTACGCTGACAGCGGGCCTTTTGCGATAGATCACCATCCGCCGAAAATCACGTACATGGAGGTTCCGGTCTGGAGAACACAACAAGAGTGGAACGCATCTTCGCCATTTATTGACCGCTACAAAATAGTCGGTCACGGCCACGTGCCAATCATTGTGGACGAATACAACTGGTGGCCACTTGTCTATCCTTTGAAATGTAAGTGGCTTGTGCCAAACGATGCCTCACTCACCGGCCCCACTAAAAACTGGATCGATGTCTGCTCACTCCCCGGAGGTAATCGACCAGACCCTGACCATCCCGGCCGTTTCTTGGCTTACAGCTGGATCGAGTCTCCCGAGGGGGTGCAACTAAAGCACCTGCACCGTCAGGCGGCATTGGCCAATCGATCACTGAAAAATGGCCTCATGGACTGGGGTATCGGAGACGCGATTATGGCTCTCGGGACAATGCAGGAGATTCTAACGGCCGGGATTAGACAACTGCTGAGAAAGACAATCGAGGGCGCGGGTGCCGACTTACAGACAATGAAACCCGCAGACGCCGGCCCGGATTTCTTTGTTATAACGCACAGCTTGGGCAGCTATCTTGCACTGGCCGCGATTGACTCGGATTGGCTCGGTCCTCAGAATCCCGCACTTGTGGAATTCGCGATGTCTCGCGAAGATAAACTCACAATCGACTATTTTTCTGCACATGCAACCGGCTTCTACTTCCTTGCAAACCAGCTCCGGCTTTTGGAACTCGCTGGACTTTCGGCACCAACACAGTCATCTGACGATTCGCCTTCCGCTACAGAGTCCACCCGGACAAAGTCGGCCTCCATCACTCACTGGCTAGACGCGAGGCAGGCTTTTCTGCAGCATCATTCTTCCACTGTGCCTACGCCGCAGATTATTGCGTGGAGCGACCCCAACGACTTGCTTTCCTGGGATGTTCCAAATATCGAAGGTGTTGATGTCGTGAATATTCACGTGCGGAATTCGGGTTTCAAGATTCTTCCGTTCCTTGTTTTGCCAAACAGCGCACACGCAAACTATGCCAAGAATCAGAAGATCTTGAGCCGTATTTTCAAACCAAATCCGAAACCCTGAATCGCTCTACAGCCCTGAAGGTTGAATGTTGGCCTTGCACTCAACACACCTTTCCAAAGGGCAATGAGGCAATGAGCGTAATCGAGATTTATCGTCACCCACTATTTGTAATGCATGATTGACAGAATCTTTCCGTCACTTTGGCGCAGCTTCAAAACTGCTACTCCACCGACACACCTGCCTTCTTCGCAGGTGCGATGTCCATTGCGATCAGGACAGCACAACGTTCCGTAAACGCTCCAGATGTCGCCGTCCAGTTTTGCCGTCAGCGGCCTTTCATAGTCGATCTGCCGTTTGCCGTGCGTCTTGATTAGAGTGGGTTCGGCAATCTTTAGTGCAGTTGCGGCATCAGGAACTCGAACCTCTACTGTGGTCTGCGAGCGCGAATCCGCAGCGGTCAAAGCGAAGGCTGCCAACAGTACTGCTGCAAGGATCACAGGTTTCATAGGCAACAACGTACGCTCGGACAGAATATGAGTCAATTGACGAAGACAGGCCGTTACACTCTTTGAGAATTAACCTTCAACCTGGGTCACGATCGCCGCAGGGGGGTGCATCTCCGTCCCGTCGTATTCTCACCCCGTCAAACTGCGAAGGGGCTTGTGTATACCGACGGCAAAATGCTCCCTCCCCCTCCCGGCAGCGAGTACGAATCGGAATCGGGCCTTGCAGGCGCGCAATCCGAGTCTAAGATCCAAGACCTGAATCTCGTTAGCTATCCAATTTAAGGTTTGATTTCGATAGGAGTGCCGACGTGGACCAATTTCCAAATCTCGTCCATCTCTTCGTTCGAGACCGCTATGCATCCGTCGGTCCAGTCATGCAGAGTCTGCGCCTTTCCCACGAAAGCGTTGACCCGGGCCGCCGTCGCTAGGAATGTTATGTTCAGAATAATTGGCGAGCGCTTCTCCGTGATTTCTTCATTTTCATGGACTGGCTGAAGTGGATTTGTTACGATGCGTGCCCCATGAGAATCCTCCGATGGTTGCCATTATTTGTGATTGCCTTATACGTCTCCGCCGTCGCCAAGACCGCCGCAATGACGGACGAAGACCGCGAGCACTTACTGGTTCACTTTGAAATGACCGGACAAATGTTGGCCGAGGAAGTACGCGGGCTTTCCCCTACTCAGCTTGAGTACCGTGCCTCCCCCGATCGCTGGACAATTCGGGAATGCGTTGCCCATCTGGCGGTTGCTGAACCCGACTACTGGCGTGAACTGATGGATGCCGTTAAGGCGCCACCAGATATGAAGGGCAAAAAATCGTCAAGTACCGACGCCGATATCATGTGGTATGGAATCGATCGTGTGGTGCATACGAAAACGAGGGGAGGGCACGAGAAGGTCGACACTTACAAGGACCTCGGAGTAGCCATGGCAAAGTTTCAGGCACTGCGTGCGACCATGATCGAATACATCAAAACTACCAACGACGACTTGCGCGCCCATAGCTTCGGAAAAACGGAGCCAATCGATTCGTGGCAATGGATGCTCGAAATCTCGACTCACGCTGAGCGGCATATTCAGCAGATTCGCGAGATCAAAGCCGACTCGAACTTTCCGAAAAAATAAGTCGACTTCACTGGGCTCCTTCTTCTTTCGTCCGATTCAGGTCTAAACAAGCGTCGCCGTCCCCCAAAATGACTTCCATTCGCTAACTGGCGAAATATCCCGATAGCGGTCATTGACATCGATCGCCCAATTCTCAACGTAGGGCCCAAGTTGCATCATCTACCAGCTTGTCAGCACCGACCTGCGTCTAGCGGCTAAAGATCCGATCCAAGGCCGACACTCCAAGTGCGACCTGGAATGCGTTAAAGAACGGTGTGGAGGGTTTATGCTCTAGAACTTGAACTGCACGTCCAACTGCATGCGGCGAGGAGGCAGCGCCGCCACCGCGTGTCCGAAAAATGGCGAGGTAATGATCCCGATATAAGTGACGTCATTGGGGTGATTGAGCACGTTGAAAGAATTCAGAGCCACGGTGAGCGTGCGCGCTTCTTGGCGGGATTTGGAAAGCACAAAGTCATGGGCGAGGTTCAGGTCCAGTTCGATCATCGCGGGCCCCGGCATGGTATTACGCAACACACCCGGCGGGCGGTCGTTGACAACACCATCCTGATTGTTGTCAGCTCCGGTCGTCACGTTGACTGGCTTTCCCGAATAAACCGACAGTGCCGCTCCCGCCGTGAAATAACGAGTCGGTTGCGACGAACCCAGCAACTCGAATTTGTGCCGGCGATCGTTGTCCGACCGCGCCCAGTCTCCTGCGGGATCGTAGCTATTTCCCGGGAAGTATGTGATCCCGCTGGTGTTGTTGTAGGTTTTACCAAACGTGTATTGTGCCTGCCCGGAAAACCACTTGCTGGGTTTTCCACGAAAGGTCAGCTCCAGTGCGGCGCTCTTCTGGTAGCCCTCCGATTGCATCTCGCGAACCTGACCCAGGTTTGGGTTTGGTGGGGACGAATAATTGGGGGGAGGCGGGGCGTTCGCATCGATCGAGCGAAACGCATCGATGTTTCGTGATCCTACGAAGGTTGCGCTGACGGTGCTCTTCTCCGTCACTTGGCGCTCGACTCCGACGCTGTAATTCACCGAGTATGGAATCCCTGCTTTCGGGTCCAGGACGACAACGCTCGTCGGCACGTTGATTGGAGGCGGTGTGGGATTGGCAGGATTTTGAATCACCGGATTATTTACGATGAACCGGAGCAGATTGACACCGTTAAAAAGGCGTAAATCTCCAATCGGCGACGGTCCAGTGCGGTCATAAAAAACCCCTGCCCCGCCTCGTATTACGATCTGGCCATGCTTTGTGGGGGCATAGGCAAAACCGAACCGCGGCGCGAAGTTGTCGGGAACGTCGTGAAAGTAATTCTGAAAGTAGTAGCGCATCCCGAGATACACGGAGAAGTTCGGCTTCAGGCGAATGTTGTCTTCTATGAACGCCCCTAACACCGTCTCGAGAAATACCGTGTGACCGTTGCCTTGCTGCACCAGATAGGTGGTCGCATTTCCCGTGGCGTAGGCGTCCAGACTGGGGTAGGTGTAGGTTCCCAGTTGGTTCGTGAAGTTATCCACTCCGCGGCGGCTGATATCGGGAATGTCTACGCCAAAGCTCAGCTGATGTTTCCCACTTGCATAAGTGGAAAAATCAGTGCCATCAAAGTGGTACTCCGTCCGTCGTGAGTCTGCCTGCGCTCCGCCTCCGGTGAAGGCCCCGGAGACCATGATCTGCGGCGCGTTGGTCACACTGCTCACCGGGGAGTCGTAATGGCCGAGCAGAAATTGCAACTGGTTCACCCAGTGCGGCGAGAAGCTATGCCGGTAACTTACGTTGATCTCATCCTCCTGGAATTTTGTGTCGGTGGCGGCGCTGGGCAATACCGTTCCGCCCACTCCCTGGTTCTCGACGGTTCGCCGTTCGTAGGAATAGCCCATCCAGAATAGATCGCCATTCGCCAGATCGTGAAATACGCGCCCCGAGCCAAAGAAATGTCGAGTAGGATTCGCGACATTCTCATTGAGTTGAACACCGGGCTGCACTTCAGCCACCACAAACGCCTGCTGATCCTCTTCATCTTCGTCGAGCGAAAGCAAGAAGGTTGTATGCTTGCGGTGCCCAAGCGGACCTGTAAGCGAGCCTTCAAAGTATCGCCGCTGTTCCGGGGGCTTGCTGGTGGCGAAGGCGTTGCTCGCGTCGAATACCGAATCGCGAAACATGAAATTCAGGGAGCCATGGAAGCTCGGTGTTCCGCCCTTTGTAATGATTTCCAGCCTCGCCCGGCCCGGCCGCGCAAACCGCGCCGAGTAAGGATTCTGGTTGATTTTCACTTCTTGCACCGCCGACGCCGTCACCCCCGGCCCGTTTGCCTCAATGCCGTTCACCACCAGGCTGACCCCGTTCGTACCGGTGGCGTTGTCATCGAGAAACCGCGACATTGCAGTGATGTAATCCTGATCAAACACCGGCACACGATCGAGAGCGTTGCGGTCAATCGTGTTCGCATTCTGATTCTCCCCAACCTCGGTGCTGACTTGCGGCGCTCCTTCAGCTCCCACATTCACCGTCTGGCTCTCCACTGCAATGCTCATCACCACCTGTAGGCTCGGGGATTGCTTAACTCCGACACCGGCATTCGTTCTTGTCTCCCGAAATCCCACTGCTTGAATGTTGACGGTATACTCGCCCACGGCCACTTGGTCAAAACGAAACACTCCAGCATTGTCAGTTAAGGATTGATCGACCGGAGTGCCATCCGCTCCGATCAGAACTACTTTCGCTCCCCGAATGGCTGCGCCCGAGGGATCGAACACGGTACCGCTGATCACTCCAAAACCTGGCGTCGGGACCTGTGCAAAAGAAGACGGCGCCTGGAGAATCCCAGTCGAAGCGAGCGCCAGAAATACTAATAGCAATTTCACGTGAATTCAGAATCGGCCAAATGCTACGCAAAATGACCTTAAGCATTCCTGAATCCGCGGTGCGTGAGCCCGCCACGGCATTCAAGGAAGCCATGAAGGCAGCGGACCTTACCTGCAGGTACATCCCGCAACGCTATAACTTCGGGGGTGTCGTCTTGCTTGGGACCGGCGGTGTGACAATCCTTATCGGAAGGCATCCGCAACCATAAGACTAGCAAGTGACCTACTTTTTTCCCGCCAACTTTGCCGGACGATTATACCCAGACCCGGTCAAAGAGTGTAATTGATTCCATGACAATGTCGGCTCTCACGTTCGAGTCAATGAGTGCTATCGCGATGTAACGCCAACCATCCGGCTTCACACCGACCGATCTCAATGCGGCGCCACAACGTTCTCGCAGAGTGAAACGGTTTTCGCATGAAATGCCTCAAATGGAAACTTTGGTACGTCGAAGCGCCTTTTTTTCGCGCTCTCGATGGCAGCTTCTTTGTAAGCCTCGGGGCCACGGATGTAAGTTACCTCTCTCGGCTTTCCGTCTGCGCCAGCGACAATTGAGAGGACAACCATCCGCTGTACAAGAGCGGGATCAACGATGGCATTGCTCACCTCTATTTGGTCCTCGGTAAGATAGTGCGCCTCTGGAGCAGGCTGAGCTGTTTCGGCCGTCGATTTCCCGTTGCGGAATTCATCGAATGTGACTTCGTGCAGCATTCCCAAATAGCGGAAGGCTCCCTCCGAGTACACGAAGAATGGCAATGTCGTCTGCTTGCTCTCGCTGTAAATCCACAACGCGTATACGGGCTCGTGACGCTTTACGGGGCCGGGCAGCCCCGAGGACACCATTGGCGTTGTCGTAAGTCCGCCAAGTAGGTTCCGGTCCGGGACTATACGTACTGGGCCGGAGCACTCCTCCGAGATGTTGGCTGCCTCGAAATTGGTCAACCCCTCAACGATGAGATCTTGCAGGGTAAGCGCGAAGGAGGACGGAATGTCCCTTGCGACGCGCTGGTACCTAGATGCGAAGCGCGGGCCCATACAATCATTCGCACCCGGATTCTGTTCCCCGCAATGGTCATCGCCGAATTCGGCGACGAACCAATGCTGGGCATCCGGGAGCACCAGCGACTGCAAGTATGGCGCGAGCATCTTGCTATCGCCTTTTTTCTGCAAGGCGATCATGTCGCTCATCAGTTCTTCCAAACCCGCTGCTGTGTTCGGATATGGGGGAACGTCAGGCGCGTTCCCAGCTGTTTGTCCCCCAGCCGACGCAATTTCGAGACATATAGTTCCGAGCACTGTCAGAGAAACGGCACGAAGCGTCGCGATCTTCATAGCTCCAAACTTTATCCCGAGCACACCCAACCTGTCCAAGACAAGTGACGAAATCAGGCCATAGCGCTCAAAACCCCGCCACCCTCCAGTCTTGCGGCCCGTACACCGGGTCAAACGGCGAGCGAGGTGTACAATATGCCGTTTTCGAGTACAAAGGAAATACCAGTTGCATCCTTATTTGGGGCCGTCCGGCTGATGCGCGCTCTGCGGCTGTTCTGTATTGTGGCAGTTTGGCTATTGTCGGCTTGCCTCAACGCCTGGGCGATGGCCGCGCTGTATTTTGACTTTTCACGCGCGGGCCGCGAATGGCTGCCCCCGGCAATTTATCTGGTAGTGCTCACGCTTTTTCTTGCGACCTTAAAAAGTCGAGTCTTCAGGGTCGGCGCCTGCTTCACTGGCTTTTTCATCGTGCTGGTCTGCTGGTTATCCCTCAAGCCTTCCAACGATCGCAACTGGCAGTCGAATCTCTCTCGTACGCCGTGGGCCGAAATCACCGGCGACCGCGTGACCATCCACAATTTCCGCCACTGCTACTACCGCGAGGAAGCGGAGTTCACCTGCGACTGGCTCACGAAGGAAGTGTTCCTCTCCCAAGTCCGGGGTGTTGACTTCTTCGTGGACTACTGGGGTTCGCCCTGGATTGCACATCCGATCATCAGCTTCCAGTTCGGCGACAATGACTATGTAGCGGCCTCGATCGAAGCGCGATACCAAATCGGCCAGAGCTATTCGCCCATTCGCTCCTTTTTTCGGCAATTCACTATCATTTACGTGCTTGCTAGTGAGCGCGATCTCATCCGTCTCCGCACTAACTATCGCTCAGGCGAGACGGTCTATCTCTTCCACATGACTGCCAGCCTACAATGGTCGCGCGATCTCTTTCTTCAGTATCTCCGCCAGGCGAACCGTCTGCGGGACGACCCAAGATGGTTCAATGCCATCACCAATAACTGCACCACCAGCATATTCGCCAACATGGCCGCCACGGGCCACATGCCGGTGGGAAGCTCGCGATACTCGTGGTGGGTTCTGTTGAACGGTCGCGCACCGGAGATGCTCTATCGCGGTGGGAACTTCGCCGGTAAGCTACCTTTTTCTGAGCTTAAGGCGCAGGCGTACATCAATTCTGTCGCGAACATGGCGAATGACGCTCCCGACTTCTCACAGCGCATCCGTAAGAATCGGGCTGGCTTTGAGTTTCTCCGCTCCGCTGATATCGCATCACCATCAGCCGAGCAGAATTAGAGCTGTCAAGCGAGGCAGAGCAAGGAGAGGTTTTGAGCGTAATCGGGATGTTTCGACATCTAACCAGCAGAATGCAGCTTGTATGTCAGGATGCGCAGGGCAAGTGCTGCCGCCGCGACCACCAACATGAATGCGGCGGGTCCAATGCCTTTGACATCGCCTACCCGCAGATGCGACACAGATGCGCCCACAAAGTAGATGACGAGGCCGATGCCCGCCGCCATACCGAGGAGAGGCCACCAGATACCAAGAACTACGCCTAGGGCACCGGCAAACTCGCAAGCTGCCAGAAGCGGAAAGTACTTCAACGGTACACCGACGACTTCGTGAATGACCTGCACTATACGCGGATCGCGGCGAATCTTCCCGATGCCGGAAAACGTCACCATCGCCGCGAGGAGGATTGTAATCGCCAGATATGCAATACCCATCGGGACCTGCTTCCTCGTCGCGGAATATGATACGGCAGGATTGTTGAAGAAAACAGGCCTTAGCACAAGTTTGCGCCGTCTGTTCGCCCGTCGACTGGGGTTTTGAGCGTAATCGAGATTTAATGCCAATTGACAGACGCTCGTGAGTCTGCCGCAGTGATGAACATCGTTAACCGATGCCTGGGCGACGTTAGAGCCTGCTGGAGTTTCGAGTTCTGCCGACTTATCGAGTGATC
>Ga0209275_10001076_pt1 | contig 11119 bp, 11 predicted proteins | sample HubBroMetageREF2_FD_188344 | JGI IMG/M metagenome (GOLD analysis project Ga0209275, IMG submission 188344) | Reference soil microbial communities from the Hubbard Brook experimental Forest, New Hampshire, USA - Hubbard Brook CCASE Soil... | ecosystem: Environmental > Terrestrial > Soil >...
CGTTCCATCCCCATTCCCCAGCAATATCGAGAGTGGGTACGGGCCCGCAGTTCCATCCACGAACAAAACGTCCATCTTTCCGTCCCCGTTGAAATCCGCAATTACAGGCGGCCCATTTGACTGAACAACATTGTAGTTCTTGGCGCGACACACGGGGACCGGCTCTACATTTACGCTTTGGCGGGCACGGCAAACAATAGGGAGCGTAGCGCCGCCGTGAGTCTTGCTCCTAGCCGCTGGGTTGGCGAAAATTAATCAGAACCGCGCGAATCCCTCTGGACAAGGGAGGGATTCAAAACTGAGGAGTGAACTAAGAAAACGCTGGACGCATGGAGTAGCGGCGCAATTACAATCGATTCCAGGCTGGATAGTCGCCGCTCGGCCAGTGGCGCACGATACGGCCGCGAGCTTCCCCTCGCGGCCTTCCTAGCTTTCTCTAGAAGAGGGAAGTCATGGGAAAGGTGACGAGTGGACGGCAGTGCGATTGGATGCCCGGAATGCGACGCGACGTGCGTGGCGCGTGTTACCCCGGATCAGATGCGGTGCAATCGGTGCGGCCATCAATGGGATTTCGCAACATTTCTGAACATCAAAACCTGGATCGAGTCAGAAAGGGAAGAGATTTGGGAGGGCTGCGCGACAGCGCACAGTGCAATCAGCAGTTCTCACAACATCGGCAAGAAGAAGCGCTTGCTTACGCATTACTATCGTACCTGGCTAAATCGACTGGGCATTCTTCAGCACAAACTAGTGATAAACATGTTGCTGCCGTTGGCGAATGAGTATCAAACTGGCAACAAGAGGCTGTGGTTCCAGAATACATATAATGACGTGTGGAGTTCGATCGAGTCGGAGTACCAGAATTGGTTCGTTTGCGTCGTACACGGATCCTCGTCCTTCTCGAAGAACTGGAGGGTGCCTGAGTGGGCATGGTCTCTCACCGGCCACCTGAAAGGTATCCCCGGTTGCAAGAAAGATCCTAACAGTGTCCTCATGTTTCTTTTCGGCTTTGAACACGTGGTAAGGAGGACGTTGCTCATTGGGCGCGAAACGGCAATAAAGGATGCCTTGTCCGCGATCAACTCATCTAGTGCGCAGATTCAAACTGAAGGAACGCCGCAGCATATACCAGCACCAAAAGCGGACCAGGACTCGCAATCATACGCACCTACTGGAGACAATAGCAATCGGACTCCGCAGAGCAAAGAGACGAAGTCGATTCTTGGCCGCTGGGCCGAAGAGCGGCTTGAAGAGATACAAAAGTTCGTGCGGCTTGTCCGAGGTGGTACCTCACCAGACAGTCTTCGCAATCAGTTCCAAACATTGTTCAGCGACGTTTTCGACAAACTGCAAGATTGGAAGCGGAAAGAATTTTTCGAACGTGCTCAGGGGCCCTTCATGAAGGTTCCTGATCTCATGGAAATCCTTGGCGACGTTAAATCCCTAACCAGCGCCACCCTGTCCGACTATCGAAAGGCATATCGGCATGAAAATGGCATGGGACGAAAGCGCAGCGCGGCGCGGCGCGCACAAAGTAGACCTCTAACCCTTCCCTGAAATACCCTCAAAAACTCTCCGAGAAACACTCCAATACCGTCGTTGTTTCTGCGCGATCATTGAGTTGGAGTTGAGGTCGCATTCTCATGGGAAAAGTGATTGCTGTTGGGCTGCTGTGGAAGCTTCGTCGAGTGGCTGCTGGTTTGCGTCAGCAAGACGTAGCAAATGCGATCGGCATCAGCACCACGCGGTACAGCGGCATTGAGCGCGATGAACAGTTACCTACCGACCTAGAAACTCGGCTAGTAGAACAGTTTCTTCCGCTCCTACCTGCAATGGCCGTTGCCACTGCTGAGGAAAACTTCGTGGAAGAGGTAACGGCATGACCACAGGTCCGGTTTCAAAACAGAATCTTGCGCTGTCAGGAGTTTTGTAGACCCCTGGAACTCCCTCATTCCCAGAGTTCGGCAACCTCGCCAAAGAAAGTTACGGGCTGGACTAATGACGGCAGCACAGTTTTAGGTACACAGTGGATTTGAACGGCCAAAATTCGAAGCCGGGCGACACGGACCGCCGTGGTATCGTCTTGGCCGGGGCAAATTTCGGCAGGCCATCGAAAGGAGATTTCGAGATGGCTCGCCGAAGATTTCAACGAGGTAGTGTATTTCTCAGAGGCACGCGCGAGGTTGTCTGGGTAGGACGATGGCGAGAAGACGTCATCGACTCAACCGGGAAACTCGTGCGAGTGTGCAAGAAAGAAGTTCTAGGTAGCAAAAAGGATTTCCCAACAAAAAAACTGGCGCTGAGAGAACTGGGGCTAAGGCTTGCTCCAATCAACAGCGGCGCCTACCGACCATTACGAACAGCAACGTTCGCAGAATTTATCGAACTCTGGAAAACAAGCGTTTTGACTCAGCACAAACCATCCACGCAATCAGCCATCAACAGCAACCTCAAGAACTGGCTGATTCCTTACTTCGGTAGCTTCGCCATGAAAGACATAGGCCCTCAGATGGTGCAGATGTTCGTCCGAAACTGCAGGCTGGCGCCGAAGACTTGTCTCAACCAGATCCTGTCCCTACGGATGACGTGGAAGACCGCGAAGGCCTGGGGTTACGTTTCTCATAATCCGTTCGATGGGTTGGTCCTTCCAAAGATCACTAATCAGCGGCGCTTTTTCTTCACAGTCGACGAGATAAAACGGATCATCTCTGCGGCAGCAGAGCCTGAAAAGACTCTGTATTGGCTTGCAGCGGAGACTGGCATGCGGGCCGGGGAATTGTTCGGCCTGCGTGTGGAGGACATAGACCTGGACGGTTGCATCATCAGCGTCGTGCAAACAGCATGGCGCGAAACGATCCAATCTCCCAAGACAAAAAACTCGATTCGTCAGTTCGCAATCTCGTCGGCACTATCCTCTCACTTGCGGTCTTTCCTCACGACGTGGCGTCCGAATCTGCTGACTCTGGTTTTTGCCACGCGGGGAGGGAAGCCGCTTGACCGCGGCAACTTCGTTGTCCGGAAACTCCACCCACTGCTTGCGTCCCTCGGGATCAAGCGATGCGGTATGCACGCCTTCCGGCACACGAACGGAAGTCTGATGGATCAACTCAATGCACCCATGAAAATCCGCCAAGAGCGTCTCGGTCACGCACCGGGCTCGGATATAACGATGGCCATCTACACCCACGTTCTTGGGGAAGGCGATCGTCAAGTCGCGCAGCAACTCGGTGATATTTTGCGCCCAAGTGTGCCCAAATTATCGCAGTCCGAAAAGACGGGATCAGAACCGGTTACGATTCAATAGGTTGAGAGACTCGATGACAAGCAGGGCGACACTATTCGTGGGTAGGTTACTTTCGTGTCATTTGTGTCGCGCTGATTCTACAGGCGGTTTGAAGCCGGAGTGAGTGCTTCTTGTTGTTCGTTGTTTGCGACTATGGAGTTAAAGTGGTACGAAACGCCTCTGCCATGGGAAAAGTTATGTCCACAGCGGTTCGGGTCATCAATCTCGAGGAGGGATTCCCAACTCGCGATCAGGCTTACCAAAAGCTCGAAGCTGCGCTGGCCCGCGCGCGGAAAGACGGTATTCCAGCGTTGAAAGTGATTCACGGCTATGGCTCGACCGGTGCAGGCGGAGTACTGCGGTTTGCCATCCGTGGCTTCTTGCGTCAGCGAAAAGAGAAAGGTGAGATTGCGGCATTCGTCAACGGAGAGAGTTGGTCAAGCTTCGACGAGCGGAGCAAACTACTCTTTAAGAAGGTTCCGCAACTGGTATTAGACAGTGATGTGGGGCGCGGCAACAAGGGCATCACGCTGGTGCTGCTCTGAACTCGTGTTTGGATCGTCGAAGGTCGCGGCGACGTGTATGATCGGCGCGTGAAGGAAGGGGTTAAACCCGGCGTTACGGCATTTGTTTTGGCGGGCGGCAAAAGCTCTCGCATGGGAAGCGATAAGGCCTTCCTCCGATTAGGAGACGAGACTCTTCTCTCGCGAGCATTGAAGTTGGCGGGTGCTGCCGCAAGCGAAGTTTGCATTGTAGGCGACGCTAAGAAGTTTGCAGTCTTTGGTCAGGTGGTTGAAGATGTGTATCGCGAGCGGGGACCGCTGGGAGGAATTCATGCAGCACTCTCAGGTTCGACGACCGAGCTAAATTTGATGCTCGCGGTCGATCTGCCCTTCGTGACCCAGAAGTTGCTTCAGTATCTGCTTTCGCGGGCGCTGGAATCGGGTGCAATGGTCACGGTTCCGCGCACGGGCTCAGGGTTTCAACCGCTTTGTGCAGTCTATCGGCGCGGGTTTGCGGAGGTGGCAGAGCAGTCTTTGCTGGAAGGAAAAAACAAGATTGATTCGCTGTTCGCCGGAGTTGGAAGCTGCGTGATTGGGGAGAAAGAGTTGGTGCGGGCTGGTTTCTCGGCTGAGATGTTTCGGAATCTGAACACGCCCGAGGAATTGGATAAGGCGAAGAGAGAGCGTTCCGTGCTGGGGATGTGAGGCGGATTCTGCTGACGAGCTATGCTCGGCTGGACGGGCGGGGGCGCCCGTCCCCACGTGATTCAATTGTGATTTAGTATTTGCAGAGGACTGACAGACCGCAACATGGCCAGCAACGGGGAATTGGCGCCGTATATCGAATTCAAGGACGTCTCGAAGGCCTTCGGCGAGAACTGCGTTCTCGATCACGTGAGCTTCGACGTCATGGCGGGAGAGACGGTTTGTATCCTGGGGCGAAGCGGTGTCGGCAAATCAGTTACGCTGCAAAATATTATGGGTTTTCTCAAGCCGGATTCAGGCCGTGTGATCGTGGCCAGGGAGGACATCACCGACTACGATGAGGCAAACCTGCAGCGAATCCGCAAGAAAGTCACCATGGTGTTTCAGAACGGCGCGCTGTTTGATTCGCTGACCGTGGGTGAGAATGTGGCATTTCCCCTGCGTGAGCGGCGCGATCTGAAGGAAGATCAGATTTTCCAGATCGTCGACGGACTGCTGGAAATGGTTGGAGTAAAAGAAATGCGCGATTTGCTTCCCTCGGATTTGTCCACGGGAATGAAGCGGTCGGTGGCGATCGCGCGAGCCCTGGCGGCGCAGCCGGAGTGCGTTCTTTATGATGAACCTACAACCATGGTCGATCCGCTGATGGCGCAGTTGCTCGGCGATTTGATCAAGCGACTTAAAACCCAATTGCACTTGACCAGCGTGGTTGTAACCCACGACATGCGCCTCGCCGAGAAGCTGGCGAACCGAATTGTATTTCTCCACGAAGCCAAGGTGCTCTTTTTCGGAACATATGTCGAGATGGAGAAATGTGAAGAGCCGATTGTGCAGGAGTTCCTCGAACTGGACAAGCCGGGATTGGAAGCGTAGATCGGTTCTAGAATCCTTCCCGCACCAGCCGTTCAATAGTGATGGAACTGCTGGTCGAGCCAACTCCCATCATCCTCTCCACATATTTTGCGATTAGGTCCACTTCGAGGTTCACCGGATCGCCAGGCCTGAGCGACTTCAGGTTGGTCATCTCGGTGGTGTGAGGAATAACGGCGACTGTAACTTGCGTTCCTTCCACCCTCGCGACCGTGAGGCTGATGCCTTCAATCGAGAGAGAGCCTTTGAAAATGACGTACCGCGCCAGCTCTGGCGGGATCTCGACGCGCAGCCAATAGTTGTCGGCGCCTGGGATTTCTTCGAGCGCGACGAACTGGCCAGTTCCATCGACGTGTCCTTGCACAATGTGTCCGCCGAAGCGTCCGTTGGCGCGCATCGGAAGTTCGAGGTTGACCAGCGCGCCGGTTTTGATTCGCGAGAACGAAGTGCGATGCCAGGTTTCCTCGGCTAGATCGGCGCCGAAGGATTTGGGCGTGATCTCGACAGCGGTGAGGCAGACGCCGCTGACCGCGATGCTGTCACCCTTCTTCAATTCCTTGACGAGACGCGAAGCGGAGACTGTGAGGCGGCGGTTCTCGTTTTCGTGGCCGATATTGGTGACGCGCCCGACTTCTTCGATGATGCCAGTGAACATGGAATCTCCTTCATTTCACCACAGAGGCACAGAGACACAGAGATGGCAAGATAGGGAAATCACAAAGAAATAAATAGATTCTCGTTTTTCCCTGTGTCTCTGTGGGGAAATACGTTTCAATCCGCATAGGGATCCTTCAAGTATCCTTCAACTGCAAAATCTTCGCCAAAACGGTGCACGCGTAGGGACTTTACGTAGGCCGCGTCATTAATGCTCGCGAATCCTGTGCCGCCGGCGAAAGGCACGGAAGCTGTGCCTCCCAGAATTCTCGGAGCGTAGTAGAGAAAGATCTTGTCGACGATGCCGGCGGAAAGCGCGGCTGCGTTGACCATGGCTCCCCCTTCAATCATCAGGCTGGTGATCTCCATCTCACCAAGGAAGCGGAGGACGGCAGCCATGTCGGGATGGCCGGCCGAGTTTGCCGCGGGCAACTTCTCCACGCGAATGCTGAGCTTCAGCAGTTGCTTTTTCTTTTTCTCTTCGGCGAAAGAGCAGAGCACGAGAACATCGTCCTGGGCAGTCTTGGCCACGCGAGACTCGAGGGGCAAGCGCAGACGCGAATCAAGCACCACGCGAAGCAGCGGGCGGCGGCGAGGACGGCCACTGCGGTCAGTGAGCAACGGATCGTCGGCAATCACGGTGCCGACACCTACGAGAATAGCGTCGCTCTGATGACGAAGTTGTTGCACATGCGCACGTGCGGATTCACCCGTGATCCAGGCGGTGCGAGCCGTGTTCCCAGTTGCGGGATTCGGCGATTGACTTGGAGGCGGCGCAATTTTGCCGTCGAGCGTCATTGCGGCCTTTAGCGTGACCAGCGGAATGTGTTGGCGAATGTATTTGGCAAAGGACTCGTTGAGAGCTTTGGCTTCTTCTTCCAGTAGCCCGGAGGAGACGTTGATCCCAGCGCTGCGAAGTTTGGCAAAGCCCTGGCCGCTGACCAGTGGGTTCGGGTCCTGCATGGAAGCAACTACGCGGGAGATTCCGGCGGCGATCAGGGCATCGGCGCAAGGTCCAGTTCGGCCCTGATGCGAACACGGTTCCAGGTTGAGATAGAGAGTTGCACCGCGCGCTTTTTCTCCAGCTTGCTCGAGGGCAAGGATTTCCGCATGATTCAGGCTGTCGTACGTGTGGCTGCCAGCGCCGACGATTGCGCCTTTCGCGTCCACAAGAACGGCTCCTACGCATGGGTTGGGGGACGTCAACCCGATACCTTTCTCCGCCAAGGCGAGGGCTTGGCGGAGAAAGAGTTCGTCAGTGTCGCGATTGGGCATTGTACGTTTTTCACCACAGAGTCACCGAGACACAGAGAAAGCTGGAACTGAATCGTCCGGACTACGTTTATGCCCACGTTCCAACTTCCGCGCAGGCGTTACGTCCTCTCGTGCCTCTGTGGTGAGAAAACTACGCAAATAATGAATCCACAAAATCTTTGGCATTGAAGGGCAGTAGGTCTCCAGCTTTTTCGCCGACGCCGACATAGCGGACGGGCAGACCTAGTTCTCGGGAAATTGCAACCACTACCCCGCCCTTGGCAGTGCCGTCGAGCTTGGTAAGCACGATTCCAGTTACTCCGGCCGCATCCGTGAACTGGCGCGCCTGTTGCAGACCATTCTGCCCGGTGGTGGCGTCCATCACCAGCAAAGTTTCGTGCGGGGCGCCGGGAATGATTCGCTGCGCGGTTCGCCGCATTTTATCGAGCTCCGCCATGAGGTTAGTTTTGGTGTGCAGACGTCCGGCTGTGTCGACGATCACGTAATCGGTATGGCGCGCGGAAGCGGCTTGCAGGGCGTCGTAGAGCACGGCTGCCGGATCGCCGCCGGCTTTGGTTCGGATGACTTCGGTCCCGGTGCGCTGTCCCCAGATTTCCAGTTGCTCGATGGCGGCGGCACGGAAAGTGTCGGCTGCGCACAGCAATACAGTCTTGCCCTGCGACCGAAATACTTGCGCAAGCTTGCCGATGGTCGTCGTCTTTCCTGTGCCATTGACGCCGACCACGAGGATGACTTCCGAGGTGCCGTCGACTTTCTGAACCGGACGGACGTTGGCGGCATTCAAGATGTTCAGCAACTCTTCTTTCAACAGGCGCTTGAGTTCGTCGGCATTCTTGATCTGCTTGCGGTCTGCCTTTTCACGAAGCTTGTCGAGGACTTCGCGGGTGGTTGTGTTGCCAAGGTCCGCGCCAATCAGGGTGGCTTCAAGGTCATCCAGGGTGGCGCGGTCAATCTCTTTGCCGATGGAAACAACTTCTTCGATGCGCTGGCTGAGGTTTTCGCGCGTACGCGTCACCGCCTCTTTCATGCGGTCGAAGAGGCCCGGCTTCTGCTGCTCGTCCAGGCTGCCAAACAGGGTCTGAATCATAGAGGTTGAGAATCGTACGCTAAACATCAATTATAGCGGCAGGTGGCGATTGAGAACGGAGCGAGGCAACTACCGACTAAGCGGGAGCTTCGGAAACGACCGGAGCTGCGGCCGGATGCGCAGCGGGAACGGGCACAGCGGATGGAACTGGTATGGACGGCGCGGGTGTGGTTTGGCGCGGAATGCGAATGTCGCCGCGTCCGTAGATTGCAGTAATGGCCGCGACGGCAGTGGGATCGAGGCGCTTGCCGGAAAGATTGTGGATAATCTTCAACGCGTCAAGGGGGGAATGGGCGTGTTGGTAAGGACGATTGGTGGTGAGTGCATCGAAGGTGTCGGCGACCGCGATGATACGAGGCAGAAGCGGAATTTCGTCTCCCTTCAAGCCATGCGGGTAACCGCGTCCGTCGAGCGATTCGTGATGCAACTCGATTCCCGGAATCATGTCCTTCAGCTGCGCTACCGGACGCAGAATATTGGCGCCCTTGGTGGTGTGCGTTTTCATGATGTCGAATTCTTCCGGGGTGAGTGCGCCCGGCTTCTTGAGGATGCGGTCTTCGATTCCAATTTTGCCGACATCGTGCAGCTGGGCGGAGATGCGCACGGTTTCTATGAACTCTTCCGACACACCCATTTCTTTGGCGATCATCATGGAATAGCGAGTGACGCGATCGGAGTGACCGCGAGTGTAAGGATCTTTTTCGTCGACCGCTCCGGCGAGCATCTGAATCGAGCCCATGAATAAATCGCGGTTCTCTGTGGCGGCGCGTTTGAGGTCGAGCACGTAATGCTCGAGCTCCTCGGACATGACATTGAAGGTGTCGGCCAGTTCGCCGATTTCGGTGCGGCTCTTGACATGGACGCGCTGCGAAAAATCTCCACCTGCGATCGCCCGGCTGAAATGGGTAAGGACTTGAAGCGGATTCGTAATCCGCCGGGCCGCAAAAATACTGATACCGATGCTCAGGGCAATGGCCATGATTGCCAGATTGCGAGCATTGCGCTGCATCTCATACACGCCGCGGTAAGCCTCGGCGCGCGGTTTTTGCACAACTACGGCCCAATCCAGATTGGTCACGGGACTGTACGTACCGAGCATTCTTGTGTTGGTGTTGCCATCGCGGACGTTGAATTCGCGGGTCGCGGCCACCATTTGCACCTTGGTACCCGCCTCAACAAAATTCCGCACGATTTCGAGGTTCGACATATCCTGACCGGTCGCATAGTCAGAAGTGGCGCCGGCGACCAGTCGCCCCTGGCTATCCACTACGTACGGGGTGAGGCCGCCCCGGTTCACCTCTTGCAAACGGCGTATCAGGAATTGCAGGTCGACGACGGAACCGATCATGCCCAGGAAGCTGCCACCGTACATCACCGGAGTGCTGACCAGCATCACGGTGCGGGCCGACTTGCCAGTACCTACTACAAGCGCTTGGCCGTTGTAGACTCGAGCTTCGCGGGCGGCGGCATAGGCGCGCTCCAGTTCGCGCTGCAAGAAGGCGTCGGGAGCAATTCGTCCGGCGGAAATTCCCTTGGCGTCGGCATTTAACAGCGTGGCATAAGCGAGGTCGTCGGAAGAAGAAACAAAATTTTCCAGCAAGGCACGCAACTCGGGCGCTTCCACGTGTTCGGAAGTGATATCCCCGCCGCTGGCGACCTGGAGTGCGGAGGCCAGATTCGCCTGCATCATTCGCAGGGATTCCTGGTGCTGCGAAATGTCATCCGCGAGAGAGCGCGTGACCGTATTCTGCAGAAGCCTCTCGTTGGTGATCAGGCGGTCTCGGTTGATCGATTCGACCTGAGCCGAGTAAAAATACATGGGAACCACGCTGATCAGTACGAGCACACTTAGAATGACGTACAGAATAGGCAGGCGAGATGGCGTTGGCAAATTCAGCGACAAGTGACCCCTGCACGCGGCGTTTTCTACTCGACCAAGGCTTCAGCGATACGTTAAGTGTAGCGTGATATCGCGCTCACCAATTGTTACGAAGGTACCCCGAAAAGCGGTGCCCTTCGGCGGTTTGACAGCGTTTGCGAGGTCTGGAGATGGCCTCTCGATACAATTTGTTTTCCGGCTAAGTGGTTGATGGAAAGATCAGATGACTTCACTTCGCGGTCGCGAGTCCGACGGGTTAAAGGTCAAAGACCGGTCCTCCAAGCGGAAGCGCGGGGCTTGGGGATATTTGATCATGTGGGATTTTCAAGTCCGCGCAGGGATGGAGAAACGGTTTGAGAAAGTCTATGGATCGAACGGCGAATGGGCGCAACTCTTCGTTCAGGATGAATCGTATTTCGGAACAGATTTAATCCACAGCCTGAACGGGGAGCGGACTTATGTGACGTTGGACTTCTGGAAGTCGCAACAGGCCTACGACGAATTTCGGAAGCGGCAGCTTGCCAAGTACGAGGCTCTCGATCAGCAGTGCGCGGAGTTGACAGACGCCGAGCGGGAGATCGGTAAGTTCGTCAGAGTCCCGAGCAAGTGAGGCGTGCGATCAAGCCGCGGCACCGCCCGGATCGAACCCACTTTCACTCTTGGCACTACGAGTCATCAACTCGTGGATGGCATCTCGGGGCGACTTCCCGTGATGCAGGATGGCGTCCATCTGCGCCGTGATAGGCATTTCAACTCGGCGCGAGCGCGCGAGTTCGACGGCAGCATGCGTGGTGAAGACGCCTTCAGCCACCATGCCATGCATGGCAGCGGTGATCTCCGGAAGGTTGCGTCCACGTCCCAAC
>Ga0209275_10001078_pt1 | contig 11111 bp, 12 predicted proteins | sample HubBroMetageREF2_FD_188344 | JGI IMG/M metagenome (GOLD analysis project Ga0209275, IMG submission 188344) | Reference soil microbial communities from the Hubbard Brook experimental Forest, New Hampshire, USA - Hubbard Brook CCASE Soil... | ecosystem: Environmental > Terrestrial > Soil >...
GGATGGCAGTTAAAGCAGCACGGGGAGCATGTCGGTGATTATCCGCAGGGGATATTCCGTACCCGAGAACATCACCATGTTCTATGCCGGTGCGGGCGTGGTGGGATCGGTGTATCCACTGATCCTGGCGCATACCGGCGGCCATGGCCTGGAGTGCCCACTGCGGGCGCTCACCGGTGTGCCCTGCCCGTTCTGCGGTCTCACCACGGCCACTGTTGCCCTCACCCACGGGCACTGGGCGGCCGCGGCCGCGACCAGCCCGCTTGCGTACCTCGTCGCCGCCCTGACCCTGGGCACGGCGCCGGTCCTGGTCGCGCGGAACGCGGGACTGGTGGCCCAGCCGAGCGCCTGGTCTCCGGCCACGCGCAAGCGGGTCGGCTATGTCGTGGCCGTGGTGGTCGCGCTGAGCTGGGTCTTCCAGCTGCACCGTTACGGCCTCTTGTGAGGTCTGCCCACCGGTCCACGCAGAGACTGATCTCCGTCACCAGAAAGGCACGTCCATGACCTATGAGAATCCTCCAGGGGGCAACGCCGGACCCGACGGCTACGGCCAGGGGCCCGGTGGCTACGGCAGCCCGCCCCCCGCCGGTGGCTACGGCAGCCCGCCCCCCGCCGGTGGCTACGGCAGCCCGCCGCCACCCCCGCCCGGGGGCTACGCCCAGCAGCCAGGGGGATATGACCAGTCGGCAGGCTACGGCCAGCCGGGGGGCTATGGCCAGCCCGGCGGGTACGGCCAGCCCGGCCCCTACGGGCAGCCCGGTGCCTACGGCCAGCCCGCGGGCGGCTATGGCGCGCCGCAGGGAGGCCACGTCAGCCAGGCAGGGAACTACTCGAGTTGGCTGTACCGGGTCGGCGCTTACCTGATCGACATCGTGCCCGTCTGGATCCTGATCGGCATCGGCGTGGCCTCGCACAACAGCGCCGTCTACTTCATCTTCCTGCTCGCCGGATTCGCCGTCACCGCGTACAACCGGTGGTACCAGGCTGGGAAGACGGGTCAGTCCTGGGGCAAGAGGGCGCTGAACATGAACCTGATCGGCGAGCAGACCGGCCAGCCGATCGGTCCCGGCAAGGCCTTCCTTCGCGACATCTGCCACATCGTCGACAGCATCATCTGCTACGTCGGCTTTCTGTTCCCGCTCTGGGACGCCAAGCGGCAGACACTGGCCGACAAGATCATGCAGACCGTCGTTATCCCGTCGCGCTGACCCTGCGGGGGGCTCCGCCCCCCGCGCCCCTTTAAACCCCCACCTGCAGAGGCCCCGACGCCGACATACGCCCCGGAAACTTAACGGTTTCCGGGGTTGGGGGCCCGCGCTACGCGCGGGCTCCAATGATCGCGGAGACAGCGGCCCTGGCGGCCGCGTCAACCTGCGTTATCCCGGCAGACTCAGACGGCTGGTCGCTGGACAGCACGGCGACGAGCATCTCGTGCCCGCCGCGCGATATCACGCCGATGCTGTTGATCACCCAGGTGGTGTCGCTGCCGTCCGGGAGCCAGCCGTCCTTCACGGCCGCTGTGGCGACCGGCACGGCCGCGGCGGTAACTCCCCAGTCCTGTCCGGCCGCCACGTGCCGCATCAGGCCGAGCTCATAGGACCGGGACCCCGCCGAGAGTGACGAGTGGCTCGCAGCGAGGTCGGCGAGCAGCCGCAGCTGGTCCTCGACCGTCGTATGCGTGAGGCCCCAGTAGATGCCGTCGCCCGGCGTCGTCTGCCGCAGGCCGAGTTCCTGGTTGGCCAGATTGACGCCCTCGCCCTCCCCGGCAGCTTCCCAGAGCTCGTTGGCGGCCTCGTCGTTGCTGTCCTCGATCATCTCGGCGGCCAGCGTCCGCTGCTGTGCGCTCAGCGGCGCGTTCGACCACTGGTGCTGCAGCAGCAGCGAGGCGAGGATGTCCACCTTGATGATGCTGGCGGCGTGGAACTCGCGATTTCCCCCGTAGACGGCCACGGCCCCGGTTGCCGCGTCGACGACCCCGGCCGCGATGTTGCCGGTGCCGCGCCGCAGCACCGGCGCGAGCGCGGCGGCCAGGCGCGCGTTCTCCGCCGCGGCGGACGAGAACCTGATGCTCCCCGGGCCGGTCAGCACCACGGATCTCGATCCGCTGGCCGATGCCGTACGGGTTGCGGCAGGTCCGGTTGCGGCCGGTGCGGCCTTCCTGCGGGCCCGCTGCGCTGCTGGGTGACCGCGCACACCCGATACCGAGAGCACCACGATGCCGACGGCAACGAGCACGAACGCCAGCACGAACGTCAACCGCTCCCAGCGCCGCAGCGGGCCTGCATGCGCAGGAGACCGCCTCGACTGATCTCCCCCCGCGGGCATGCATCCCCCTTGAACGGCATGCCGCCGAAAACCTTCCGCGGCATGCAAACCCCGTGCGGGCCTCGCCTCGGCCCGTGGATCCCGGCATGTTTCCCTCGGCCTGCGTACCCCGTGCAGGTTTCGGGCGGTCTGCGGGGGGCGGAGCCCACCGCAGGTGGGGGGAATGCGGGGAGCCGGCCCCCGCAGGTCAGGGCAGCGAGCTTAGGCCGACCGCCAGGGCCGCGTCTTTGGAAAGGAGGTTTCTGGGGTCTTACCCCGCTGGCCCCGCTGGTCCCATTGGTCCCAGCTGCACCTCTAGGTCCTCCTCCGCGATCAGGACCTCGCCGCCGAACGCCGCCTCGGCCGCGGCCCGTGCGGCCTGCCGGTCATTGTCCGGCCAGAAGTGGGTGAGCAGCAGGCGGCGGGCGCCGGCCGCGGCGGCCGCCTCGCCGGCCTCCCGGGCCGTCAGGTTGAGCGACGGGCCGGACGGCACGGCCGGGGCGCCGGGACGCTGCCACCGGTCGGTCGCGTCGACGATGTAGAGGTCGGCGTCGCGGCCAAGCTCGGCCAGCCCGGGGTCCGGGCCCGTGTCCCCGGTGTACGCCACGGTCAGGCCGGGCGCGGACAGCCGGACACCGGAGTTCGGCAGGTAGTGCGGCAGCGGCATGCTCTCCAGCCGGAGCGGCCCGATCTGCTGCGGCGGGGCGGGCAGCGGATGCCAGTCGAAGGCCCGCCGCACCACGTCAGCACCGTCGTCCTCGAGGCTGATCAGCCGCGCGAGCACCGGCTCGGGCGCGTGCAGCGGAATCGGCGCGGCCGACCGCCGGCCGAACCACCGAGCACGCAGCAGCCCATGCAGGTCAACCATGTGATCGGGATGCGCGTGCGTGACGATCACCGCGTCAATCCCGTCCGCAGCCGACGAGCCGAGCAGCGCCAGCAGCCGCGGCAGGGTGCCGTAACCCAGATCGAGGACTACCCGAGCGCCCGCATGCTCCAGCACGAAGCCGCTGCAGGCCCGCCCGGGCTCGGGCCAGGCACCGCAGCTGCCGAGTACCACCAGCCGGCCGCCCACAGATTCAGTCTGGCACCCTAATGCTCCCGGCCTCATCGACGTACCAGAGAGCTCGTTCCATGCGACCCAAAGGTTCATCGACCGCGGCGTGTGATCATACGGAGGGACCGAGGAGCAAGGGAGGCTGATCATGCGAGTGCTTGACGCGATCGGTCACGCACTCGCCGTCGCAGGGTCGATGACCTGGGAAATCACCTGGTCGCTGATCCTCGGCTTCACGCTCTCCGCCGTTGTGCAGGCTGTGGTGCGCCGGGGGACGGTTAGCAGACGGCTGGGCGACGACCGCCCGGCCACGCTGGCGCTGGCCGCCGGGCTGGGCGCCGCGTCCTCCTCGTGTTCCTACGCGGCGGTTGCCCTGGCCAGGTCGTTGTTCCGCAAGGGCGCCAGCTTCACCGCGGCCATGGTCTTCGAGATCGCCAGCACAAATCTGGTGATCGAGCTGGGCATCATCCTGGCGCTGTTGATCTCCTGGCAGTTCACGCTGGCGGAGTATGTCGGCGGGGTCATCATGATCAGCCTGGTCGGCGTGACGTTCAAGGCCTTTGTCGGCGAGAAACTCACCGACGGCGCCAGGCGTCAGGCGGAGCGCGGGCTGGCAGGGTCCATGGAGGGTCACGCGGCCATGGACATGAGCATCTCGTCGGGCGGCGGCTTCTGGCAGCGGCTGCTCAGCCGGGATGGCTACACCGCGGTGAGCCACATCTTCGTGATGGAGTGGGCGGCGGTCATCCGCGACGTGGTCGGCGGGCTGCTCATCGCCGGGGCGGTCGGCGCGTGGGTGCCGGACACGTTCTGGCGGCATCTGTTCCTGACCGGTCACCCGCTCGCTGCCAAGCTGTGGGGACCGGTCATCGGCCCGGTGATCTCGCTGCTCAGCTTCGTCTGCTCGATCGGCAACGTGCCGCTTGCCGGGGTGCTGTGGAATGGCGGGATCAGTTTCGGCGGCGTGGTCGCGTTCCTGTTCGCCGACCTGATCATCATCCCGATCCTGATCATCTACCGGAAGTACTACGGCACGAAGATGATGCTGGTGGTGCTGGCGGCGTTCTACGCCGCGATGGTCATCGCCGGGTACATCATCGAGTTCGTTTTCGGCGCGCTCGGGCTCGTCCCGGCCGAGCGCGCCGCACGGGTCGCCGCGCACGGTATCCAGTGGAACTACACGACCGTCCTCAACATCATCTTCCTGCTGCTCGCGGCGGCGCTGCTGGTGCGCTTCTTCCGGTCAGGCGGCGGGCCGATGCTCAGGATGATGGGCGGTGACCCGGACCAGCAGGCCGCCGAGCCCGCTACGGGACGACGGTGACCGGCCACTTGCCGGCCCGGACCAGCCTGGTCGCCAGCGAGCCCACGATCCGGTGCCCGGCGTGCTCGGAGGCGCCGACGACCACCGCGTCGGCCCGGCGCTCCTTGGCCGCGCGGTTGAGCTCGGTCCACGGATCCCCCATGACGGCGCGGAACTCGAAGTCGAGCCCGATCTCCGCCGCTCCGTCCCGCAACCGCTGCTCGATCTCGTGCGCCGACTGCGCCGCCGCCTCGCTCATCGCGGCTGCCACGCCGGGGGCGGCGCCGATGTTGGCGGACAGCCGCGCCACGTAGACGGCCAGCAGGCGGCAGTGCTGCCTGCGCGCCAGCCCGGCCGCGTAGGCGGCGGCCCGCCACGACGTCCGTGAGCCGTCGACGCCGACCAGGATCAGCGTCGGACCGTCGGTGCCAAGCTCGAAATCGGACCCGGGGGGAGTCACGGCTCCAGTCTGCCAGCCCGGCTAGGAACCGGCTCGGGCTACGCGGCGCCGTCGCGTGACTTGCTGCCCTGCTGGCTGAGCAGGCCGCGCAGCCGGCCGACCTCGTCGCTCAGCATGTGCAGCCCCTCGGCCAGGGACGGAAGGTCCGGGTGCTCGGCGGCCCACTCCTTCTGCCGCTCGGCCTTGTCCGCGATCAGCTGGCGTTCGGTGTCCCGCAGCGCCGCGGCGTGCTCGTACTCCTCGGCCCCGGCCGCCGACTCCTTGTCCTGGCGTGCCTGCGCGATCTGACAGTCGAGGTCGCCGACGTCCGGCCCGCTGCCGAGCTGCTGCTCGACGGCTGACAGCCGGGCGTCCATCGCCTCGATCCGGCCGAGGATCTGGGCGAGCATCCGGCCTTCCATGGTCGTGGGGCCGTGACTGGCGTCCTCCGGGCCGGGACCGGCGGTGCCGGCTTTGGGCCGGCCGCTTCCTGCGCCGCTCCCGGCCTCCCCGGCACCCTCAGCGTCGTCGGTGCCATCGAGCAGCCGGAGCACCTGCTGGCGGACCAGTTTGAGATCGGCACCGAGCTCGATCAGCACCTGTGCGGCGGGCCCTTCGCCCTCGCGGAGCAGGCCGAGCAGGATGTGCTCGGTGCCGATGTGGTGATGACCGAGCTGCAGCGCCTCCCGCAGCGACATGTCCAGCGCTCTCTTGGCCCGCAGCGTGTACTGCTGGTGACTGGGGGCTGGCGCCTCATGGCCCTGGCCGGTGATCTGCTCGATCTGCTGGTGCACCGCATCCAGGCTGATGCCCATCAAGTCGAGCCCCTCGGCAGCTATCCCGTCGCGTTCCTGAACCAGGCCAAGCAGGATGTGCTCGGTGCCGATGCGATTGCTGCCCCGCGCCCTGGCCTCGTCCAGGGCCAGGTCAAGAACCCGGCGCGCCTCGTCGGTAAACCGCCCGAACATGGGTCCGCTCCGTCCTGTAAGGCTCCCCCGTCGTGCCGCTGAGTGTCAAGATACATCGCGTCTGTCTCGAGCCGCAAGATATATCGTGAAGTTGGGCCTTGGTCACGTTCTGTGGTCCCTCACGCCGCCCGACGATTCCCGGCAGGGAGGGTGCGCGGCCGGGCCTTCCCGGTGCGGAGGGTGCCTGGCCGCCTTGCCCGGTGCCTGACCGGCCCTACTGGATGCCGAGCGCGGCATTGATCCGCGAGCTGGAGTCGGCCTTCTCGGTGCCGCCCACGCCGAGCCGCAGACCGATCCCGAGCGCCTCGCACACCCCGGCTTCGGCCACGACCGACGTGGTGCTGCGGTCGCCGCCGTTCGCGAACGTGAGGGAGGCCGACGGGTACCGCTCACGGATCGACGCGAGTGTCTGCTTGACCGTGGCGTCCCCATCGATGGCCGGAACCGCCTCATCGACGATCCGCAGGGCCCTGACGATCTCGAGACGATCGTCAAGCGGGGTGATGATGCGGCCCTTCTTCATCACCTGCTGGTCGTCGTTGTTCACGATGACGATCAGGTGGTCGGCCGTTTCGGACGCCGCCTCCATCATGCGAATGTGGCCCACGTGAATTGGGTTAAAGTAACCGCTGACAATACTGATTCTCAGCGTAGCGGAGCGTGCCGCGGAATTACTTTCACGTTGGCCGTTGTTCACGGGGAGAGCTCCATTCGGAAGGCTTAATAACAGAGAACTGGCAGCGACCCGGAACCCGGGCCCATCGGGCCTGGTAAGGCCAGCTAGAGCAGTAAATCTGCCAAGGATGCTCAGCGTATGCGCGTCGAGCATTTTAGTGTGGGCGCAGGTGGCGCCGCAAACATAACGCGCAAGTTCATAGCCACTTAACAGGCTGCCAACAGGGTCTGCGGCGAACGCCGCCGCGGTCTCGGATGTAGCGGGACGGTGGCTGGTCTGGCATCGTGAGCCGGTGGCGCACGCAATCGAAATGTACTTTGACGGCCAGGCGGATGCCGCGGTCCGGCGACTGTGGCAGCGACTGGCCGCCGCTGGCCTGCCCAGCCTGGCGACGCGGACCCATCGCCGGCCCTGAGCCTCTACACCCTGAGCACGTTCCCTGCGGCTACCGGCGTGCTGTGGGCCTACTACCTGCCCGGCAACTGGATACCGCATTGCGCGCTCGCGGAAGGGCTGGATAGATCCGAGGCGGGCAGAGCATTCGAGCTCCTTGCCGACTACCGGCCCATCACGGCACAGGTGACGTCGGCCGGAATTAAGGACACCGCGACGGGGGCCATCACGTTGCTGACCGGCTGATTCGGTCCGCGGCATCGTCCGGCAGCATCGCCAGCCGCAGCCGCCGCAGCCGGTCGGGATCGGCGATGACGTCGATGGCGGTGATCTTGCTCGCGGCGTTGACCGTCAGGGCCAGCACGACCTGCAGCCGGCCGGCCGGCGCCCAGATTATGCCAACCGAGCCATTGACCACGGCCAGCCGGGACTGCGCAGCCCTGCCGGAGGCCAGCATCGCGCCCTTGGAAGCCCTGTCCGCACCCTGGAGCACCATTGGCCTTCCGGCCCCGCTGACGTAGGAATCGCCGGTCAGCATGACGTCCGCATCCAGCAGCGTTATGAGGGCGTTCATGTCGCCGCCGCGGGCCGCTGCGAGGAAAGCGGCCGCCACCTCTCGCTGCCGGCTGAGGTCGTCGCCGCGATCCGGGTTCCCCGCCCCGCGCAGCCGGCGTCTGGCTCGGCTCGCGAGCTGCCGCGTCGCGTCGGTCGAGCGCCCGAGCACGGCGCCCACCTCGGTGAACGGCATCGCGAACATGTCGTGCAGCACGAACGCGAGCCGTTCGGGCGGCGTGAGCGTGTCGAGCACGACCAGCAGGGCGATGCCAACCGAGTCGGCAAGCACGGCCTCGTCCTCCGGATCACCGGCCCGGCTCGGCGGGGCGGCGCCGGGCCCGGCAGCGCCGTCGGTCGCGGCCGCCATCTCGGCAGCGCCGGGCCAGGAATCACCGACCGGCTCCTCGTGCCGGTGCCGGCGCGCCCGGAGCATGTTGAGGGACACCCGCGCGACGACCGTCGTCAGCCAGCCGGCGAGATTCTCCACCTCGCTGCTATCCGCGCCGGTCAGCCGCAGCCAGGTGTCCTGAACCGCGTCGTCCGCGTCACTCATCGAGCCGAGCAGCCGGTAGGCCACCGCGCGCAGGTGGTCGCGGTGTTCCTCGAAGGCGGCTGCCAGCAGGTCACTGTTGGCCATCGGTCATGTTCCCTCGTTGCCGGGTGTCACTGTGCTGACACCCGGCGGGGCGCGGATGTGACAACGCACCGGTGCAGCGTCCAGGTTATGCAGACTGAGCACTGATCTTCTATGAGCCGGTTCTCAGCTTTTGGGGAGCCGCTGTTAAGGGCCGACCTGCATAGTCATGACTGGCGGAACCGAGCCGAGACCCGAGGGGTGAATGGCGCGATGGGGGAAGCCACAGAGTTCGGCATTGACGGCGACCCGGGTCCGAAGCGACCGGGGCTATTCCGGCGGGGGCGAAGCTGGCGTCCCGGCGACCTGGGTCTTGCGCGCGCCGGCAGCGGTATCCCGCTGGACGCGTCGGGTCCCGCTCAGCCGTCACGGGCCAGCGCCAAGCGCGTGTTCGCGCTGCTGCTATGGATCGCCGTCACGGCTGCCGCGGCGGCGGTGCACTACCACGCAGCCCAGATCCTGATCCCGGTAACGTGGCTCGCCGTGGGTCCGCTGCTGGCCTCCCTGCTGCTGGCCCCGCTGGCCACGGCTGCGCTCGCGGGCTGGGCGGTCCTGCTAGGCCTCGGCCTGATGCTGGACCAGCCGGGGCATCCGGAGGGCTTGGCATCGCGGGTGAGCGTGCTCGTGCTGCTGGCCGCGTTCGCCGTCGTCAACGCCGTGCTGCGGGCAGCTGCGCAGCGGCGGCTCAGCCAGGTTCGCGCCGTCGCCCGGGTAGCGCAGAGCGCGGTGCTGCGCGAAGTGCCGACCACGGTGACGGCGGGGCGGCTGGCTTCGCGCTACCTCTCGGCGGCGGCCGAGGCGCAGGTGGGCGGCGACCTGCTCGAGGTCGTGTCCAGCGGAGGCCGCTCGCGCTGGCTCATCGGGGACACCCGCGGGAAGGGACTGCCCGCGGTCCGCCTCGCCAGCCTCGCGATGACCAGCTTCCGCGACGCGTGCGCCCAGCCGGGCCTGGCGCTGCCCGAGATCGCCAGGGTCGTGGACCAGTCGGTTACCCGGGCCGTCGGAGATGAGGGCTTCGTGACCGCGGTGTTCGCCGAGTTCGACCCGCGCGGCTGGCTTCAGCTGGTTACGTGCGGCCACCCGCCGCCCCTGCGGCTGGCTGCCGACGGCAGCCTGCGGGCGCTGGCACCCAACGCATATGCGACACCGCTCGGCCTGCACCCGGACATCCAGGCGGCCACGTTCTCGGTCGGCGCGGGCGACCGGCTGCTGTTCTACACCGACGGCCTGCTGGAGGCGCGCGACCGTGCCGGCCGGTTCTTCCGCCTGGACGACTGCGCGGACACGCTGCGCAAGCCCGATCTCGAGGCGGCCGCCGACGAACTGCTCGGACGTCTCATGGCGCATACCGGCCGCAGGCTCGAAGACGACATCGCGCTGCTGCTGTTCGAGGCCTCGCCTTCGCCGGTGCCCGTCGGCACACGGGCTGAAGAACCGTCCTACGCCTCCGGCGCCCGCCGCTGACGCACGAAGCCGGTGATCAGGGCGCGCATGGCGTCGGCGACGGCCCGCCGGGTCACGGCGGGGTTTGGCGCGCTCGCGACGAGCATGGCGCCCCGGGTCAGGGCGCCAAGGAGCAGCCGGGTGACCGCTTCCGGGTCGTCGATCTCCAGCCGGCCGGCCGCGACCGCTCTGCGGAGGATGGCGACGATCACGTCGAACGCGCCGCGTTCATCGAGTTCCGTGAACCGGGGCAGGCCGAGCACCGCCGGGCCGTCCACGACGAGGATCCGCTGCATGTCCGGCCTGAGCACGGCGTCGAGAGACGCCGCGAACCCGCGGGCGAGGAACTCAATCTCGTCGTTGGCTCCGCCCGCACGCTGCGCCGAGGCCTCCATCATCTCGGCATGAGCTTGCTCGAATACCGCCTCGAACAGCAGCCGCTTGGCCCCGAAATGGTGGTACAGGGCCCCGGTCGTGACCCGCGCCTCCCTCGCCAGGTCCTCCACCGACGTGCCGGCGAAGCCGCGCTCACCAAACAGGCGGCGGCCCGCCCCTACTAGCGCGGCGCGGGTCTGGGCCACATGCTCGGCCCGCAGCGACTGGTAATCCCCTTGCATCGTGTCCCAATTCTACATAACATCACTATGTCAAGTCTCTTTACTATCCAGAAGGTGGACGCTATGGAAGACTTCATCGAGGCGCTGGGGGCCGACCGGGCCGAGCTGATCCGGGTCTGCGAAGGCCTCGACGCCGCCGCATGGGCCGCCCCGTCCGGCTGTCCCGGCTGGTCGGTCACCGACCTTGTCGCGCACCTGGGAGCCCTGTTCTGGGCTGTGGTCGACCCAGCGGCGCTGCCCGACACCAGCGGGCTGGCGACCGAAGCGGCCCAGGAGGTTCTCGTGGGATCCCGCCGGTCGCTGACCGCCGAGGAGGTGCTGTCCGACTACGCGACGGTGAGCGAGAAGGCGCTGACCGCCCTTGCCGGGTTCGCGGGGGCAGATTTCGAGGTGCCGCTGGGCGACCTCGGAACCTACCAGGCCCGGATCTTGCCGGCGGCGTTCTGCTTCGATCACTACACCCACATAAGGGCCGACCTGTTCGCGCCCCGCGGGCCGCTGCCCGGCCCGGTGCCGCCGTCCGACGAACTGCGCCTGGCCCCGGCTCTGACGTGGATCGAGGCGGCGCTTCCGCAGCAGAACGCGGCGCTACTCGACCATGTAGCGGGCGCCGCTGACATCGTCATAACCGGCACGGCGGGGCGGACGATCAGGGTCGGCGATGCGGCCGAACCCGCATCGGCGCTGGTGCGTTCCGGCGGCGACGCTTGCGTGCGCTGGAT
>Ga0209275_10001081_pt1 | contig 11075 bp, 10 predicted proteins | sample HubBroMetageREF2_FD_188344 | JGI IMG/M metagenome (GOLD analysis project Ga0209275, IMG submission 188344) | Reference soil microbial communities from the Hubbard Brook experimental Forest, New Hampshire, USA - Hubbard Brook CCASE Soil... | ecosystem: Environmental > Terrestrial > Soil >...
GGATCGGCGACGCGGCCCATTACGCGTCCGCTGGCGCCCTGGGCGGGAAGCAGCGTGGGGAGCAGAAGAGAGATCGCGACCAGGCAGACTGCTCGCAGACACATCGTTTTCAGACACATCGTTTTCAGACACTTCATGGTTGAGCGGGCTCGCTGTGACGGCATGGAACCTCCAGCCTGAAGAGAAGTTTTTCTTTGAAAGCTACGGCTTGTGTCCTGCTACAACCTTGCTATAATCCCGCAAGGTTAGAGAAGGGGAAGGCGCACTGTCAAGGATAAAAAAAGCGCTGCCTCACATAGAAAATTCTTATCGGCCGGCAGGCGATGAATTCACCCAGCTCGGAAGTTTATTTGAAGATCGGAGATGTGGCGCGGCGGGTGGGAGTGTCGCCGTCAGTGATCCGGTCGTGGGAGAGTCTGGGGCTGACGCGTCCGCGGCGCAGCGAGAGCAAGTACCGGCTGTATACGGCGGATGACGTCAAGCTGCTGAAGCGTGCGCGATTTCTGCGGAAGGTGCGGGGATTGAACGCGGCGGCGATTGTGGAGCTGCTGCGGCGGGAGGGGCGAGTGCGTCCGGCAGCGGACGGGAGTGGGGGAGCGATTGGATCGCACTTGCGGCAGTTGCGGGCGAAGCGGAAGCTGTCGCTGGCACAGGTGGCGAGAGCGGTCGGGATCTCGGTGGGATTCCTGAGCGCGCTGGAGCGGTCGCAGATGAGCGGGTCGGTGGGAACGCTGCGCAAGCTGGCGCGGTTTTACAAGACGAACATCCTGGATTTTTTTGATGCCACGGGCGCGAGCAGCCGGCAGGTACGGCCGGAACAAAGAAAGGTGCTGGAAGCCGGTCCGGGCGTGCGTATGGAGTTGCTGGCCTGGGGGAATACGACGGTGATGGAGCCGCATCTGTTTCGAGTGGCGCCGGAAGCCGGCAGTGGCGATTCCTACACGCATGACGGCGAAGAGTTCCTATACGTGTTGCGCGGAGAACTGGCGATCACGCTGGAGAAAAAAGAATTCCGGCTCAAGAAGGGTGACAGCTTTTATTTTGAGAGCGCGACTCCGCACCATTGGAAAAATCCCGGGCGGGCGGAAACCTGGGTGCTGTGGGTGAACACTCCGCCTACGTTCTAGCGGGGTACAGGAGGCACGATGAAGGCGCGACAGTCAGTTTTGCTGCTATTGCTGGCCGTGACCATGTTCAGCGGGTCGTGCACGAAGAAAACGCCGACGCTCAGCCTGCTGGTGTGGGAAGGTTATGCCGATCCTGCGTTCGTCAAGGCGTTTGAGGAGCAGCATCATTGCAAGGTTTCGGCGTCCTACATGGGGTCGAGCGATGAACTGGTGGCGAAACTGCGGGGCGGCAGCGCGGGAAATTATGACGTGATCTCGCCTTCGAGCGATGTGGCGACTTCGATCGCGTCGGCGGGACTGGCGGCGCCGCTGGATTTGTCGAAGATTCCGGGCTATGGGCAACTCTCTCCTCAGCTCACTTCCCTGCCGCTGGTGCGGGTGAAGGGACAAGTGTATGGAGTCCCGTTCATGTGGGGTCCGGACCCGATGATTTACGACACTACCGTTTTTGCGCAGGCTCCTGATAGCTGGAACGTCTTGTGGGATCCAAAATACAAGGGACGGATTTCAGTGTGGGACGACCTGTCGACGGTCTACATGGCGGCGCAGGTGCTGGGCTATGACAAGCCTGATCCATCGCAGCTTTACAACCTGACCGATGAACAGCTGGAGGCGGTGAAGAAGAAGCTGCTGGAATTGAAACCGAATATCCGGAAGATGTGGTCGACGGGCGGGGAGCTGACGAATCTTTTTCAAAATCACGAAGTGGTCGCGGCCATGGGATGGCCGTTAATGACTAATCAGCTGCGCAAGATCAACTTTCCGGTGGGCGAGACGATTCCGAAGGAAAACACGACAGGGTGGATCGATCACCTGATGATCACGGCGGGGAGCGAGAACCAGGATCTCGCGTATGAGTTTCTCGAGTACATGATCGAGGCGCAGACCCAGAAGAAGGTGACGGACGTGACGGGATACACTCCGGCGAATCCGCAGGCAGCGCGATTGATGACGCCGGAGGAAGTGAACAGCCTGCATCTGGATGATGTCGACAACTACCAGAGGCGGCTTTATTTCTGGCAGAATGTGCCGCGGCGCGCTAAGTACAACGAGATCTGGAACGAAGTGAAGGCGGCGCAGTAGGGCGGGCTTCGGCTTTCGGGCCTTGGGCTTCGGCCTTCGAGAATCGGTGAGGGTGTTGGGACCGATGACTACTTCTGAGATTGCTATTACGAGGACGTCTGCGGCCGATGCTGTGGGTCGATCGTCTCTGCTTGGCATTCGCAATGTGGCCAAGCAGTTCGGCAAGAATGTCGTGTTGCGGGATATTTCTCTGGATGTGGCGGAAGGCGAATTTCTTACGATTCTGGGGGAGAGCGGCTCGGGCAAGACGACGCTGCTGCGGATTATCGCGGGGTTTGAGACCGCGAGCGCGGGCGAGGTGTGGATGGGCGAAGAGCGATTGGATCGCCAGCCGCCTTATCGTCGACGCGTGAACACGGTGTTCCAGCACTATGCGTTGTTTCCTCATCTCACCGTCGAGCAGAATGTGGCTTACGGGCTGCGCGTGGCGAAACGGCCCGAGGCGGAGATTGCATCCCGGGTGTCGGAAGCGCTGGAGAAGGTGAAGATGTCGGCGCACGCGAAGTCGAAGCCATCGAAAATCAGCGGGGGCCAGCAGCAGCGGATTGCGCTGGCGCGGGCGCTGGTGAACCGTCCGCGACTGCTGTTGCTGGACGAGCCGCTTTCGGCGCTGGATGCGAATTTGCGCCGGCAGATGCAAGTGGAGTTGAAATCGCTGCAACGCGAGGTGGGCATTTCGTTCATCTTCGTCACCCACGATCAGGAAGAAGCGATGGTGATGTCGGATCGGATTGCGCTGCTCCGGTCGGGCGAACTGGAGCAGGTGGCGACGCCCCGGGAAATTTATGGCCGACCGGCAACCGCGTATGCGGCGCAGTTTATTGGACACACGAACCTGCTGAAGGGCGAGGCGCGAGCTGGGGTGGTGCGCTGCGGTCTGTTGACCTGGGCGGCGGCGCTGCCGGATGGACCGGCTCTGTTTTCGCTTCGACCGGAGAATATCCGGCTGGCTCCGGAGGATTCGACGGCCGGCCGCGTGAGGGTTCGCGGAAAAGTCCGTCATCAGGCGTTTCATGGCGCGACGGAGTTGATTCGTGTGGAATGCGGCGACGGAATGGTGTTGGTGGTGCGGACTCCGGGCAGCGGCGGCGCGGTCAGCGACGTCGAACTGGAGTTTTCTCCCGCTGATGCTGTCCTGGTGCGTGAGTCTCCGGAAAGAATCTGATGTTTTCACGGGCATACAAAGCGGCGGTGACCCTGCCTCCACTGTTGTGGGTGACGGTGTTTCTGCTGGCACCGTATTTGCTGATGTTCTGCTACAGCTTCTGGTCGGTGTCGGCGTCGCAGACCATCGTGCATTCGTGGAACCTTGCCAACTACGGCCAGTTGCTACGGGTTGACGTTTATTGGCAGACGCTGTTGCGGTCGATGTGGATTGCGGCGCGGGTGACGGTCTTCTCGCTGGTGCTGGGGTATCCGCTGGCGTATTTTCTTTCGTTTTATGCGGGAAGGAAGAAAGATCTGCTTTATCAGTTGGTGATCATTCCGCTGTGGGTCAGCTACCTGGTGCGGGCTTATGCGTGGAAGACGATTCTGGGTTCAGACGGCGTGCTGAATACTCTGCTGCAGTATGTGCACCTGACGAAGCATCCTCTGGAGTTTCTGCTTTACAGCCCTTTTGCAGTGGTGCTGACGCTGACGCACATCTACACGCCGTTTGCGTTTCTCCCGATCTATGCCGCGCTGGAGCATATTCCGCGCAATCTGGTGGAAGCGTCGCACGATCTGGGGGCAACTCCGGGGCAAACGTTCTGGAAGGTGATTCTTCCGCTCTCGATTCCGGGAGTTGTGGCGGGGGCAACTTTTGCCTTTGTGCTGAGCCTGGGTGATTTCTTGGCGCCGCTGCTGTTGGGTGGGCCGAGCGGGATCATGATTTCAAACATTGTGGTCAGCCTGTTTGGCGCGGCTTACAACTGGCCGCTGGGCGCGGCGATTTCGTTCTGCATGCTGCTGCTGGTGGTAACTCTGCTGGTTCTCTCAGAACGGCTGGAAAAGAAATGGAGTTTCTCGTGAGCGAGACAGGCTTCGGCGAAACCAGATTCGATTCCGGCTCACGCTGGCTGCTCTGCCATGCCGTTGCAGTATTCGCATTCCTCTATTTGCCGATTGCGGTTCTCATCCTTTATTCGTTCAACGGAGAAGGAGTGGGCGGATTTCCTCCGCATCATCTGACGCTCGACTGGTATCGCACTCTTTTCGCCGATGGGCCGATCTGGGATTCGGTGCTCAACAGCCTGCAGGTGGCACTGGCGGCGGTCGTGATCTCGCTGACGTTGGGCGTGCCTGCGGCGCTCGCGCTTGAGCGGGCGCAGTTTCCGGGGAAAGCCGTGTTCCGGCGATTAGTGCTGCTTCCGCTGATTCTACCCGGGATTATTACTGGACTTTCATTGGCGATGTTCTTCAAAGCGATGGGGACGAACACGAGCCTGCTGACGATTGTTCTGGGACATGGGACGGCGCTGATTTCCGTCGCTACCACCGAAGTATTCGCGGGCCTGCAGAAGCTTGACCGGGCGCAGGAAGAAGCGTCTCTCGATCTCGGCGCGAATTACTGGCAAACGTTCTGGCGGATCACCGTGCCGAACTTGAAGCTGCCGATTATCGGGGCGGCGTTGCTGATTTTTACGCTTTCGATGGATGAGATCGCGGTCAGTTTTTTTCTGATTGGGAGGGATAACACGTTGCCGCTGGAAATCTGGGGACGGCTGCGGCGGGGGATCACGCCGGAGATCAACGCGGTGTCGACCATCATCTTTGTGTTTTCTCTGGTGGCGATTGTGTTCTGGTACCGCTTGCGGGTGCGCGGAGAAGGCACGACATAGGGGGTCAACGTGAGTGCGAATCGCAGAGACTTCATCAAGTTTGTAGTGGCGGGAGCGGTGACGGCGGGATGTCCGATTGACCTTTCACTGGTCACGGCGCAGACGGCGGACTCGCAGAAGAGTCACGCTGCGGACGTGGACGGTGAGGACAACCGGATTTGTCACCAGGTGCGCGACAAGGGCAGCAACTTCTTCACGCGGCCCGCGGCTTCGGCGCGGCATGACGTCGTGATTGTCGGCGGGGGCGTGAGTGGACTGGCGGCCGCTTATCGACTGCAGAACCGTGATTTCCTCCTGCTGGAAAAAGAGCCGCACTGGGGCGGGAATGCGTATGCCATGGAGTATGAGGGCAGCACTTATGCCACAGGAGCTGCGTTTTTGGTGAAGGACGAGTACGCCTATAGTTTTGCCCAGGAAATTGGACTGCCGCTGCTGCCGATCGACAGCTCGGATGCCAGCATCATTCGAGGGGAGCTGATTCCAGACACATGGGGGGACGGGCTCGATAAGCTGCCTTATCCCGCGGCGGTGCGTGAGGGCTTTAAGAAATTCAAGAAGGAAATGCTCGCAATTGATGTGGAGAAGCGAAGCAAAGAACTCTACGAGAAGCCTTTTTCTGATTTCCTGAAGGGATATCCGGACGAACTCAAGCAGTGGTGGGACAACTTCGGACCTTCGAATTGGGGCGCAGCCAGCGAAGACACGGCCGCCGCGGTGGCCATCGAGGCGTTGCAGGAGATGGGCGGAGAGAGCCGAACTGACGATCGCTATACCTGGCCCGGAGGTTTGGGCGCGATCACGAAAAAACTGGCGGACATTCTCCAACCGAAATACAAGGACCGCATGCAAGCCGGCGCGACCATTGTGGCTGTGGTCCCGGGAAAAGAAGAAGTGCAGGTCACTTACATGCTGGGCGGTGAATTGAAAACAGTTGCGGCCAAGGCTGTGATTATGGCGACGCCGAAGTTCATCGCGCGGCGCATCGTCGATGGGTTGCCTGACAAGCAAAGCGATGCCATGCAGCAGATTCGCTATATTCCCTATCCTGTAGTGAATCTGATTTTTGACAAGCCAGTTTTCAATCACGGCTACGACACGTGGTGCCCGGGCAGTTCCTTTACTGACTTCATTGTTGCGGACTGGGTGATTCGCAAGCAAACCGGCTATCAGCAGAAGTTCAACATTCTCAGTTGCTACACACCGCTGAAAGAAGAGGAACGCAGCCATCTGTTGAACGAGACCGGGGCGCGCAGGATCGCCGCCAACGTGTTGAGCGACTTCCAGAAGCTGATGCCAAGTTTGAATGTTGATCCGGTCGAGGTGCACATCTACCGGCGAGGACATCCTTTGTATATGTCGACGCCGGGGTTGTACACGCAGGTGCAGCCGCTGGTGCGGCAACCCATGGATCGCGTCTTCTTCGCTAATACAGACTCCCAGGGTCCGGAATCAACTACGAATGAAGGGATCCTTGCGGCGCAGCGCGCGGTGAAGGAAGTGGAAGCGCGGCTGGCGGGGAAACCGATGCCGAAGGAGAAGGCTGCGATTGGCTGAACTGTTTATTTGAACGGTTATTGCTCTCTTTTCTTTATTTCAAGTCGAAGGTCACTCCCGGACGATTGTCTGCCGGCGAATCTGCACGTTACTGCGAGTAATCTCCTGAGAACCCCCCGCACATAGTAAAGTTATAGATGAGGCTTTGCAGCCGGGGACCGGCTGGGTAGGCCTGTCAATCCGATCCGTAAATAAAGGACAAACCATACTTTGAGTTTGAGCATTCGCAACATCGCCATCATCGCGCACGTGGACCACGGCAAGACCACGCTGGTCGACGCCATGCTGCAACAGAGCGGCACCTTTCGCTCCAACGAACACCACGTCGAGCGCGTGATGGATTCGAACGAACTGGAACGCGAGCGCGGCATCACCATCCTGGCCAAGAACACGGCCATCTTCTATCACGACGTGAAGATCAACATTGTCGACACGCCCGGCCACAGCGACTTTGGCGGCGAGGTGGAACGCGCTCTGAAGATGGTCGATGGAGTGATGCTGCTGGTCGATGCCAGCGAAGGTCCGCTGCCCCAGACGCGCTACGTGCTGACCAAAGCTCTGGAGGCGAACCTGCCGCCCATTGTGGTGATTAATAAGATCGACCGGCCAGACGCGCGTCCGCAGGAAGTACTCAACGAAATCTACGACCTGTTTATCGATCTGGACGCCAGAGAAGATCAGCTCGACTTTCCGATTCTCTACACCAATGCGAAGGAAGGGACGGCGTCGACCGATATCAAGGGCGGCGGCGAGAACCTGCAGCCTCTCTTCGAAGCGATTCTGAAAACCATCCCGCTGCCTCAGGGCGACCCGAAGGGGCCGCTACAGATTCTGGTGGCGAATCTCGATTACAGCGACTATCTCGGGCGTCTGGCGATCGCACGCGTGTTTAACGGCACGATGTACACAGGGGAAGACGTGGTGATCGCCAAGCTTGACGGCACGATGCAAAAGACCAAGATCACGAAACTGTTTTCTTTTGCCGGACTCAAGCGCACTGATATCACCGAAACCGTGTTGGGCGATATTGTCGCAGTCGCGGGCGTGGAGGGAATAACTATCGGCGAGACCATTACAGACGCGCTGAACCCTGCGCCGCTGCCGCCCATTGTGATCGACGAACCCACCATCGCGATGATGTTCACGGTAAACAATTCGCCGTTCGCCGGGCGCGAAGGAACTTACGTTACGTCGCGGAATCTGCGCGAGCGGCTGGCCAAAGAACTTCTCACCAATGTCTCCTTGCGCGTGGAGGACATGGAAACCACCGATTCGTTCAAAGTGTTGGGGCGCGGCGAGTTGCAACTTTCGATCACCATCGAGATGATGCGGCGCGAGGGCTACGAACTCATGGTGGGCAAGCCCGAAATCGTCACCAAACGCATCGACGGCAAGCTGATGGAACCGGTAGAACATCTCACCGTGGACGTGCCGGAAGGTTTCGTGGGCGTGGTGATGGAGCAGTTGGGCTCACGCAAAGGCGAAGTCACCAATATGCACAATCATGGCTACGGGCGTGTGCGCATCGAGTTTCGCGTGCCCAGCCGCGGCTTGATTGGCTTGCGCAGCCAGTTGCTCACTGACACGCGCGGCACCATTGTGATGAATTCGCTTTTCGATGGTTATACCGAGTGGCAGGGAGACATTCCGCACCGGCCCACGGGAGCTTTGATCGCGGATCGCGCTGGCACTTCCACAGCCTACGCGCTCTGGGGACTGCAAGAGCGTGGCGAGCTTTTCCTCGGCGCCGGGGTTGAGCTGTATGAGGGAATGATCGTTGGCGAGAACGCCAAGGATGACGATCTCGACGTAAACGCGGTCCGGGAAAAGAAGCTGACGAACATGCGGGCTTCAACGGCTGACGAGGCGATTCGTCTCGTGCCCTTCCGTTCTCTGAATCTGGAGCAGGCAATCGAATTCATTTCGGACGACGAATACGTCGAGATCACTCCCAAATCGCTGCGCTTGAGGAAGAAAGTTCTGCAATCGAATAAACGAAAAAAGAGAGCGATGGCCACGGTGGAGGAAGGCTCCTGATTAGGAAAGAGCTTTCTTGGCGCGAAAGCGCAGATCGGGAAGGGTACGACTTCAGCTCTTAGCCTGCCCTGAGGAAGCGAAGGGCGCCGTAAGGCAACTGAACGGATGCCTGCTTCAGCCGCTGGGGTGCGCAAAGAGCGGCGTGAACGCTGGAATCGTGATTTAAGTGGCGCGTGAACTCTTCATACTCTTTCTTTGTGCGACCATCGCCTTCCTCCTTGGAAAGGGTTATTACAAATCCTTTCGCAGTGGTGTCCTTACAATCAAAGCCCGCATCTGTCGCCGGGACAAGGAACCAATCAGTTACTGGATCGGCATGGCTGTAGGGCTTTTCGCATTTCTCGTCATGGTGTCAGCGACTGCGGTTATGGCGTTCCTGGTATGCGCTGGTCTATACGGGAATTCAAAGTAGCCCACTGCCAACACGCTGATTTAACCAGCCAGTTTGACAAACCTGCTATACTTCGTGCCGCATTCGACTGTACGCCAGCTCCGGTGCCGATTTTCAGGAAGGTGTCCCCGACCTGCCAGTCCGCCGCATCGAGCTTGCACTTCGACAGCTCAATGCAGAGGCTGACGCTTGAAGAATATTTTCGTGGGGAACTTGAGCTTTAACACATCGGAAGACGAACTGCGGACGATGTTTGAACCGTTCGGGCAAGTGGACCGGGTCAGCATCATGACCGACCGCGATACCGGGCGATCACGCGGGTTCGGCTTTGTGGAAATGGCCAGCAACGAGGACGGAGAAAAAGCCATTACGGCGTTGAATGGCACACAGGTGGGCGGACGCACGCTCAACGTAAACGAGGCGCGTCCCAAGACCGAGCACGCCGGAGGCGGCGGACGCGACCGGGGAGGCCGAGGCGGAGATCGCGGGGGAGACCGCGGCGGGCGGGGCGGTGGCGGCGGTGGGCGAGGCCGCTACTAGGATTTTCGACGGGCGCGGGCAATTATGCATCTGGGCGATGTGTTGCCGCCGCGCGTCCCAACGACTGCTCTTGAGCGGGCTTCTCGATCGCGTAGAACTGGCCGCGCAGAACTGGCATTGATGCTTTTCATTCCCGACATGTAAACTGAAGCTACTGGCGGGCGCCCGTAGCTCAGATGGATAGAGCGATTGCCTCCGGAGCAATAGGTCGGGAGTTCGAATCTCTCCGGGCGCACCATTTGAAAACAAAGCCACTTATGCGGGCTTCCGTCCAGGCGGGAATACTAAGACAATAGGTCAATCGGCACAAGCAGAATCATCGGGGATTCGCGCCCCACACCGCCCGCTTGCCACGCTCGGCAGACGCAGCGAAGCTAGAGTGCTAACAAGCCCTTCCAGTGCAAATTGTGTGGGAGAACACTTGCACTCCCGGCAACCGGCTTCTAAAGGGAGCTGTCCAAGGGGACGGCAGGACCGGTTAGACAGTCTCGTAACCGCAACGTGAGAGATAATTGGCCCCAGGGGGAGATGATGGAAACTCACAATCAGTGTCCGAAATGCAACGGCGAAATGAAGCAAGGGTTTATTCTCGACCACAAAGATTACGCATCTAGCGTTGTGGCGCAATGGCAGGCGGGCGAACCGCAGAAGTCTTTTTGGCGCGGAGTACAGTCTAAGGACGGTCCGCACTATGAGATCAAGGCTTATCGTTGCACGGGATGCGGCTATCTAGAGTCGTACGCGAAATAGAAAAAGGCCGGGATTACCGCGCCTGGCTTCTCCACTGCATGGTCGTTGGGTCCGGCCGCACGGTGGCAGACTTAATGCCAACCGGGAACGCCGGACCGGGAACCGCACTCGCCCTCACGCTCCGGCATCCCCAGATTGGCGACGGCGATTATAGCGCGGGCCGCCGAACTACTGAAGGGCGCCCTCGCATTTCTGCGATTTTGGCCTAGGAAAAATTCCGCTTTCCAGCCAGACAATTCCAGTGACATTCTTGCTTATCCAGCAAAAACAGCACGATCAAATGCAACCGGCGTTGATACTTCCCCTTCGGCTTCCAGGTCACAAGCTGCCGGATCTGTTGCGCGGTGAATGTGGGCAGGACAAGCTGAGGTTCTTTTAGCCCCGGGATCTTCAGTGGTGATTCGGACCAACGGAGATAGGCGTTAATCGCTCGGATGGCACAGTTACAGCCGGTTGCTTTCCGCCCGCTCACAGACATCCGGATTACAGCCCCTTTCAATTCCTGCTGTGACGGGGACTCGGAATCCAGTCACTTTAGGCTGTGCCTGTACCACTCCACCGTTGACGGCGTGACGTTGTGAAGGTATTGACGCTCACGGATGAACTGCTCAAAACTCGGTTACATGATTCCTCCAGGCAATGGGTCAGATTTCGAGGAAAACCGCGAAACATTGGACTCTAGCTCAGATGGATAGAGCGATTGCCTCCGGAGCAATAGGTCGGGAGTTCGAATCTCTCCGGGCGCACCATTTTCCCTCTTTACCTTGGTCG
>Ga0209275_10001082_pt1 | contig 11068 bp, 7 predicted proteins | sample HubBroMetageREF2_FD_188344 | JGI IMG/M metagenome (GOLD analysis project Ga0209275, IMG submission 188344) | Reference soil microbial communities from the Hubbard Brook experimental Forest, New Hampshire, USA - Hubbard Brook CCASE Soil... | ecosystem: Environmental > Terrestrial > Soil >...
AGGGCTCGCGTCCGCCTGCACCGCTGGTTGTGCAGGAAAATTTCCACTTGCCAGACGGTATTACTCTGGTTACTATTCACCATCTCGGAGAACTCGACTTGGCCGTTTTTTCCATGAACATCGGCGAGACCATTAGAAACTACCGGCTGGGGAAAGGTATGTCCCAGGGCGACATAGAAAAGCGTACTGGGCTGCTGCGCTGCTACCTGTCGCGGGTAGAGAACGGCCACACTATCCCTTCTCTCGACACGCTTTCCAAGATCGCCGGGGCGATGGAACTTCCGCTATCTCAATTCTTTGCGGAGTCCGGCCACACCAATGGAGGCAAGGGATTGCCCCAACTTTCCGATGACGAAGTCCGCTTTCTGAGCCAGATCCGGCGCTACTCCGTGAGCCTGAACGACAGCGATCGGAAGCTGGTTCTGGCGATGGTGAAGAAGATGGCCTCGAATGCGAAGTAGCTAGACTAAAGCTGATCGCTCTCAGCCATCAGCTCTTAGCTCCCGAAGATTAGTCCTCTCGAAGCACGTTGAACTGATAGCTGACGGCTGAGAGCGGCAGTTACTTCCGTTCCATCCCTCCTGTGACCAATGGGTACCTCGCCCGACCGCTTGCCACGCCCTATATTGTGACTTGGAGATCTCTCAGTGACTCTCGACGAAGAATTAACTCTTCTTGAAACCCAACTGCGCCGGCTCAAGATTGAGTATGAAGTTTATTTCAGCAACCCCACCAAGAAGCCACCCACGGATGTCGAGTGGAAGGTGCTCAGCATGCTGCGCAAGTTCAGCGATGGCGGACGGATGAGCTTCCAGCAGCGCTTCCGTTACAACGAAATGGCGCAACGGTATGCCATCTACAGCGACCTGTGGCGCAAGAAAGGCCGCATTCGTGAAGAGGGCTACCGGCGTCCGCAGGACGCGCTGCTCTCGGTACAAGGCGTGAGACCTACGGAGGAACATGAACCGGCGCATCGTCCGGCATACGGATTGAGCCATGCCGCAGCGGCTGCAGGCGCCGGAACCGCGCCCGGTGCGAACGATGGACCGCTCACTATACAGTGTTCCGATGCACGCGCCGAGCATGATCAAGTGGAGAAGCTTTACAATGCGCTCACCGAGGCCAAGAAAAAAGCCGGTGAATCCGTGACTGGCAACATGGAGAGTTTCGCGTCTTTCGTCCAAAAGAAAACCGACCAGATTCGAAAACAGCATGGCTGCCAATCCGTCGAGTACACCGTCGAAATGCAGGACGGGCAGGTCCGGTTAAAAGCGAAAGCCAAGGCCTAGCTTACGCGGTAGGCTACTCGCCCGTCTGACGACACGAACGCCGGACCCTCGTTTGGACAGCCCGGCGAAGCTCGACTCTGCTTTTCCTGCCCCGAGCCTTCAACTGATAAACTTTTATTTCACTGCATCTTGTTATCAGAGGCCTTCATGTCTCCGGGAAAAATCCAGCGCGCCATTCTCAGCGTCACCGATAAAACTGGACTCGTCGAGTTCGCCGACAAGCTATCAGGCCTGGGCGTGGAGTTGATCTCGACTGGCGGCACGGCGAAACTGCTGCGCGATTCCGGCATCGCGGTAAAAGACATTTCCGAGCTGACCGGATTTCCCGAGATGCTCGATGGCCGGGTCAAAACTCTCCATCCCAAGGTCCACGGAGGAATCCTGCACCGCCGCGAGAACCCCGCGCACCGCACGGCAGTTGCTGAACATGGAATTCTTCCGATCGATATGGTCGTCGTCAATCTTTATGCTTTCGAAAAAACCGCGGCCAAACCGAATGTGCCCTTCGACGAACTAATCGAGAACATCGATATTGGTGGCCCCTCGATGATTCGCTCTGCCGCCAAGAACTTTCAGGACGTCGCGGTCGTTACTTCGCCTGCCGATTACGATCAAATCGCAGAAGAACTGGCCAAGTCGGGCGAATTGTCGTCGACGACGAGATGGCGTTTGGCGCAGAAAGCCTTCGCGACCACGGCGGCGTACGATGCCGCCATTGCTTCCACCTTGGAACGCGTCAGCGCCAACGGACGCTTCGAATTTCATGAAGAAGGTGGCTTCCCGCAAACCCTGCGCCTGTCTTTCAAGAAGGTGACGGACTTGCGCTACGGCGAAAATCCGCACCAGAAAGCTGCCATGTATTCCGACGGCTCTGGCAAAGGCGTGGCCAATGGACGCCAGATTCAAGGCAAGGAGCTGTCCTACAACAACATTGTGGATCTTGAAGCAGCTTGGGATCTGGCTCAGGAATTCGAAGAGCCCGTATGCGCGATTATCAAACACACGAATCCCGCTGGAACTGCCACGGGCGCGAGTCTGGTCGAAGCCTATAAGAAAGCTCTGGAGTGCGATCCGGTTTCTGCTTTCGGAGGGGTCATCGGCGTGAATCGTCCGGTCAACGGCGACGCGGCCGAAGAAATGGCGAAGCTGTTTCTCGAAGTGATTGCCGCCCCCAGCTTCGACGATGCCGCCCGGGCAAGGTTCGCATCCAAGAAGAATCTGCGATTGGTGGAGGTGAGCGACGCCCGGCAGAAATGGGTGCTAAAAAATGTTTCGGGAGGAATCCTGCTACAAGATGCCGACGCCCGACCGCTCGCAGAGAACGATTTAAAGGTCGTCACCAAGCGCCCACCTACAGCAGAAGAAAAGCGGGCATTGCTCTTTGCCTGGAAGGTCAGCAAGCACGTGAAGTCGAATGCTATCGTCTATGCTCGCGATGGACAGACCGTAGGCGTCGGAGCAGGACAAATGAGCCGTGTGGATTCCTGCAAAATTGGAGCCATGAAGGCAGTGCTGCCGCTGAAGGGGACGGTCGCGGCCTCTGACGCTTTTTTTCCGTTTGCGGACGGAGTCGAAGAAATTGCAAAGGCTGGCGCGACGGCTATCATCCAGCCAGGCGGCTCGGTGCGCGACCAGGAGGTAATCGAAGCCGCCGACCGGTTGGGCTTGGCCATGATCTTTACCGGGGTCAGGCATTTTAGGCACTGACGGGAAGCATTCAGCACTTGGCACTTCAGGATTCGGCCCCTCGGCAAGCGAATCGAAGCAAGAATCGCAAGTTCGAGTTCCGGCTAACTCGTGACTGCCAAGTGCTAACTGCTGGTTTTTAGTCCATCCGCCCCTGTACCTCCGAATCTTTTTCATGGCCTGTCCGCGGGCAGTTTTTCGCTATCCTTAATTGACGAAGGTTTACAATAAGACAGAGCACCCACCTAAGGCAGTCCAGCATCTAAACGCACTAGGTTTGGGAATCCGATAGGTCCTAGATGAAAAGTATGCGCTGGTATATTTTTGTTTTTGCGTTGTTCTTAGCTACCGCAGCCGTGGGGCAGCAGCAGACTCCCGCCCCATCAACTTCTACGGTCGCGGCGACCAAGCCGGCAACTGCGTCTGCTCCGCGGAAAGCGGATCGGGCCGCCGCCTACTACCACTACACCGTGGCTCACGTGTACGAAGATCAGTTCGCGGTTTACAACCGCAGCGATCTCGCGACCAAAGCCATCGAAGAGTATCGGCTGGCAATAGATGCCGACCCCACTTCAGAGTATCTGACCTCGGGTTTGGCGGAGTTGTACGCCAAAACCGGGCGTATTCGGGACGCCGTGCTTGAGGCTCAGGACATTCTCAAGAAAGATCCCACGAACCTGGAAGCGCACAAACTGCTGGGCCGGATCTACCTGCGCTCTTTGGGGGACGTCCAGAGCGGAACCGGTTCCGATAGCGTGCTCAAACTGGCAATCGAGCAATACGAGGAAATCATCAAGCTCGAGCCCGATAATGTGGACGATCATCTGCTTCTCGGGCGGCTTTACCGCTTGAACAACGATCTGCGAAAGGCCGAAAGCGAATTCAAGATAGCGGTGAAGCTGCAACCCGATTCCGAGGAAGCCGTTACCACGCTTGCGTATCTCTACAACGAAGAGGGCGACAGCAATCGCGCAGCCGAGACCTTGAGTTCGGTTCCCGACGCCGCACGTTCGGCGAAGCTATATTCCGCGCTCGGTTACACCTACGAGCAGCGCAAGGAATACAAGCAGGCGATTACGGCGTACAGAAAGGCGATCGAACTTGATCGCGACAATCTCGACGCCATTCGCGGTCTGGCGCAGAACCTTTTGAATGACGGTCAGACTGACGCCGCGCTCGAACAGTACAAGATCATTGCGGACTCGAATCCCGAGGATGCCCAGACCTATCTGCGCATGGCCGAGATTTACCGCAGGAACGGCCAGTTCGATCTGGCGTTGGACAATTTGAAGAAGGCCGAGTCCATGGTACAGGACTCGATGGAAGTACCTTACAACATTGCCGCCGTCTATCAGGCGCAGGGTCGCTATGACGATGCGGCGCAAATTCTGCAGGACTTAGTCCACAAAACTGAGAAACCTGACAATAGCTACAGCCAGAGCGAAAAGAACAACCGGGCTGTATTTCTTGAGCGTCTCGGCACGGTCTATCGTGACAACAACAACGAGCAACTTGCCATTGAGACCTTCCAGAAGATGCTGCCACTGGGCGATGACAATGCCGAGCGCGGCTATCAGCAGCTTATCGATACTTATCGCGAAAGCAAGCAATGGCAAAAAGCGACCGATGTTGCCAAGGAAGCAACTCAGAAGCTGCCCAATGATCGCGGCCTGAAGATGGTGTATGCGGCGCAACTTGCTGACATGGGACAAGTCGAAGCCGGACTCGATCAAGTGAAATCGCTACTCAAGGGAAACGCCGACGATCGGGACGTGTACATCAATCTGGCGCAGATGTACACCCGGCTAAAACGCTGGCCCGACGCGGAAGCGGCTCTGGACAAGGCCGGCCAACTTTCAACCAGGGATGAGGACAAGGAGTATGTAGAGTTCCTGCGCGGATCTACATACGAGCGCCAGAAGAAATACGAACAGGCGGAGGAGACATTTCGCAAGGTGCTGGCTACCGATCCGCAGAACGCAGCCGTGCTCAATTATCTCGGATACATGCTGGCCGACCGCGGCACCAAGTTGGACGAAGCGCTCATCATGATCAAGAAGGCAGTCGAACTCGAGCCCGCGAACGGCGCGTATCTCGATTCCCTTGGCTGGGCCTACTTCAGATTGGGTAAGTATGAGCTCGCGGAAGACAACCTGATGAAAGCCTCCCAGCGTATTAACACGGATCCGACGGTTCAGGATCATCTCGGCGACCTCTATCAAAAGACAGGGCGTCTGAAATTGGCAGCCGCGCATTGGGAAAGAGCGGTCAATGAGTGGAACAGAACCGTGTCTGCAGAAGTGGACACCGACAACCTGGCTCAGGTAACGCAAAAGCTTGAGTCGGCCAAAGTGAAGCTTGCCAAGGAAGATCCGGGGAACAAGTAGCAGAGGCAGCGCTGGGCGGTTTAGCAATTAGTCGTTGGTCGGATTCGTCTCATCGACAAAAATCCCGACTTGCTAAGTGCTAGCTGCTAACCCCCAAGTGCTGATCTGTTAAACTTTCTCCATGCTCGCCGACTACGCCGTGCGGGTGGAGCAATCCCGCGGACGCCGTTATCCCGAGCCGCAACATCCCTACCGCAACGACTTTCAGCGTGACCGAGATCGCGTCATTCACTCCAGAGCGTTCCGCCGTCTGGAGGCGAAAACCCAAGTCTTTACCCGCCGTTACTCCGACCACTTTCGCAATCGTCTGACTCACACTATCGAGGTCGCACAGGTTGCCCGAACCATCGCCGCTCAACTCGGTCTGAACGTCGATCTCGTCGAGGCTCTGGCCCTGGTGCACGATGTTGGCCATCCGCCCTTCGGCCACGCCGGCGAAAAAGCCCTCGACATCGCCATGCGCGAACACGGATATTTCTTTGACCACAACCTGCACGCGCTGCGCATCGTGGAGGACTTCGAGATGCGCTATGCGGCATTCCGCGGACTCAACCTGACCTTCGAAGTTCGCGAAGGCATCATCAAGCATTCTCACGATTACGACCCTGAAGAATTTCCCGAACTCTCCGAATATCTGCTTGAGCTTCGTCCACCGCTCGAAGCTCAGCTCATCGATGTTGCTGATGAAATTGCGTACAGCACGGCCGATCTCGACGATGGTTTCGAGTCCCGTCTGCTCACTCTAGAGCAAATCCGCAATGGCATCCCTATCTTCGAGCACTTCTATGGCGAGGTCGAATCGATCTATCCAGAGGCGATCGACAAGCTGAAATTCAATGAGACGGTCAAACGCATGCTCGACCGCTGGGTCGGAGATCTAATTGACCACGCCAAAGAACAAGTTCGGCGAACGGGCGTACGAAACCTTGAAGATGTGCGCTCCTGCCCTCATCGGCTCATCACGCTGAGTCCACCGGTCGAGCAAGAACGGCGAGTAACCAAGGAATTTCTCCATACGAATCTCTATTTCAGCGCCACACTCAACCCGGAAAAAAATGACGCGGGAAGAGTGATCAGCGAACTGTTCAACTTCTGGATGGCAAAGCCCGAAAATCTGCCCTCGAGCTACCAGGAAAAAGCCACACAAGAGCCTCTGCCGCGAATCATCTGCGACTACATCGCCGGCATGACCGACAACTACATTTACGAGCAATACGAAAAGTACCGCGGTGCTTAGAAAAGTCAAAATCTCGCCACGGATTTCCACGGATCAAGAAAAAAATATCTCTGTGAATCCGCGCAAATCCGTGGCGAGGTTTTATTGCTTGCTGGCGACGGTCATAATCACGTCATACAACACCCGGAACCCACGCCGCACTTCTTCCACGCGGATGCGCTCGTCATTTCCATGCTCCGTACTGCCTTCTGCATCCGTCGATGTGTAAGGTGTAAATCCATACGAGTTGATTCCCAGAGGACGATAGCGTTGATTCTCCGTGTACCCGCTATCCAGACGAGGCACTACCGGCGTTCCCGGAAAATACGCCGCCGACACTTTCTGAATCGCGCTGAACAAAGCTGTGTTCGTGGGCGAAGAGTTGGCCAAGCGGAAGTCCGAGCTCAGCGGTTCGACACTGACATTCGGATCGTTCACTATCTGCCGGATGGTTTCCAGAAACTGCTTCGGATCATCTCCAGGCAAGAGCCGCACATCGAGATTGGCCCAGGCTTCTGGAGGAATGACGTTCGTTTGCTCGGAGCCGCCCAGCATGGTTAGCGCGATCGTGTCACGCAGAAGATAGTTGAGCGACTCGTCCTGTTCCACCTCGCGCTGAAAATTCTTGTCCTGCAATGCTTGACGAATATTGCGAAACTTCTCCGCCCGCTCGGGCGACTCGTAAGGCGCCATGGCGCGCAGAAATTCCTCCGCCACTGGCAACAATTTGAGCGGAGTGCGATAGGCGATGATCCGGCTCAAAGCCTGCACCAGCCGGTTCGGCGCCGAGTCCGCGATCGGAAGTGAGCCATGCCCCGCGCGCCCATGAGCCACCACATGCAGCCAGAACGCCGCCTTCTCTCCCACATCCACGCCCATGTATTTCACATGCCCGTTGTTTTCCAGAAGATTCTCTCCACCTTCGTTAATCAGGAATTCCGCATTTCCCAGCAGGTCACGCTGATGTTCGATGAACCAGTCGCTGCCTGTGCCATCGACTTCTTCATCACTTACTGCGAGAAAGATCACATCGCGATCAAGAGCCACGTTCTCGCGCTTCAGCATCACCATAACCATGAATTGCGCCAGGCCTTCGTTTTTCATGTCCTGCGCGCCACGGCCGTAAATTGACCCGTCCATAATTTCCGCGCTAAAAGGCGGAGCTTTCCAGTGCGACGCATCGCTGGTGACCACATCCATATGGTTGAGCAGGATGATCGGCCGCTGAGGAGAGCCTGTGGTGTGCGGAATACGCGCCCAGAGGTCGGCCCGGCCGGGAGCATAGTTGAAGACCCGGTTTTCAATCTCTTCGTGGTCAAGAATTTTCTTGAAGAAATCCGCTGCGCGAACCTCGTTGCCCGGAGGATTCGTAGTGTCGATCCGCAGATACTCCCGCTGCCACTGTACTGCCAGGTCGGCATACCCCCTCATACGTTCCGCGGGAATGTCATTCGACGCAAGCCCAGGCTTCGTGGAAGCAGTTTGCGACCATGCCAGCGCGGTAACCGTCGCCAGGACGAACCCACAAAAGCAAACTCTTCCGATCGTTTTAGGCATCCAAATCCCCGTGATCCTTAAAGTCTTTGGGCACGCAGTTTTTATACCAGCTTTGCCAAAATTACCCTGGAAGCTGACATTATTCTCCGCCTCCGGCGCTGCGAGGCTACAATGTTATTGCAAGCCAAAGGGTTAGGGTTGCGGCAGTTTGGCAATCGACCTGTTATAGAGAGTGCGGGTGCCGGAGTCAAACGGTGACCCATGTTTCAGATATTGGCCATACGCCGCGTCAGGGTTGGCCGGCACGCGTAGTGAGCTTGCCTCGATCAGCCGGTTAGCAGACGCAGTCAAAATCACGCCGCACGCCCGTAAGGCGTGCCGAAGCTGAGCTTCAGAATGCTCCCTTCGTCGGAGGAAGTTGAAAATGAAGAATCGTGGACTTGTAGCGCTTTTCGTCGCAGTCGTACTTGCTCTGCCAGCCTTTGCGCAGACGAGTTCGAGCTCTCAGGATCAATCGACCGCCAGCCAACCCGCTCCGGCCGCTCAGACCGCGCCCGCCGCTTCCTCAAGCAGCGACCAGGCTTCTTCCGCCGCGTCGCAGACTGTCGGAGCTACTGGAAAGCAACCTTTGCAGCCTGAGTCTCGCGAAGGCTTCTGGGGCAGGATGAATCCTTTTGCGCGCAAGAAGTATGTGCAGCGCCAGACTCAGCCCATTCGCGACCGTGTAAACGAACTTGACGAGCTGACGGCAAATAACAGCAAGATGATCAAGGACGTGGATTCGCGCGCCCAACAAGGCATTCAGCTCGCTTCGGCCAAAGCCAACGAAGCCGACCAGCACGCTATCGACGCCGGGAACCGCGCGCAGACAGCGCAGCAAACTGCAACCCAAGCCAACACACGGCTCACTACGGTTGAACAAGTTGTAGGCAATATTGATCAATACAAAGCCACAACCCAGACCGAGATCCGATTCCGTCCCGGCCAGAGCGTTCTGAGCCAGAACGCTAAAACCGCCCTGGATGACATGGCGACTCCGCTGAAGAATCAGCGCGGCTACATCGTTGAAGTGCAGGGATTCTCTTCGGGCCACGGCCAAGCCGCGATCGCTACATCGCAGAAGATGGCGGATTCAGTTGTTCGGTACCTCGTGCTGAACCATGATGTTCCGGTATACCGGATCTATGTGGTTGGTATGGGCAATGCTCCGGTTCCGACCGCCAGCGCCGACGACCAGTCCAAGACCAAGCGAACGAGTGGTGGACGGGTAGAAATAAGCTTGCTGAAGAATGATTTGGAGCAGCTGACGGCAACGTCGACCGCTCCGGATCAAGCACCAGCGAAATAGTTTTCGGGACGACGGGACCCAGCACCCGGCCGCCCTCCCCCCAGAAAAGCCTCCTGCGAAAGCAGGAGGCTTTTTTGTTGGATCGGTCGATGTGAGTCTTTACATCACGCCGGCAGTTTCTTGCTTCATCTTTTCCGCCTGGTAATGGGCCGTCAGTGCCTCGATCAGCGGCTGCAGTTTCCCGTCCATGACTTCCTGAAGCTGATGGATGGTCAAGCCAATGCGGTGGTCGGTCACGCGGTTCTGCGGAAAGTTGTAAGTTCGAATCTTCTCGCTGCGATCGCCCGACCCGACCATCGCCTTGCGTTCCTTGGCCAGAGCATCCTGCTGCTTCTGCATCTCCATTTCGTAAAGCCGCGAGCGCAACACCCGCATGCCTTTCTCGCGGTTCTTAATCTGCGATTTCTCATCCTGGCAGCTCACAACTGTATTGGTCGGGATATGGGTAATGCGCACTGCAGAGTAGGTGGTGTTCACAGATTGTCCGCCGGGCCCAGACGAACAGAATGTGTCGATGCGAAGGTCTTTCGCTTCAATCTTGACGTCCACATCTTCCGCCTCCGGCAACACCGCGATGGTGACTGCCGAAGTATGAATTCTGCCTTGCTGTTCAGTTGCGGGCACGCGTTGCACACGATGCACTCCACTCTCGTATTTCAGACGCGAAAAAACCCGCTGGCCTTCAATCAGCGCGATGACTTCTTTCAATCCGCCCGCCGACGATTCGGAAGTCGAGAGCACTTCGACCTTCCAGCCCTGAGTTTCGGCATATCGGGTGTACATACGAAACATTTCGGCAGCGAACAAAGTAGCTTCGTCCCCGCCGGTGCCCGCGCGGATTTCGAGGATCACATCCTTTTCATCATTTGGATCCTTGGGCAAGAGCAGAACCTTCAGTTCTTCTTCCACGCCGCCGACACGGGATTCAAGTTTGTCCAACTCTTCCTGCGCATAAGCGCGCATCTCTGGATCTTTTTCGTCTGCCAGCACGGCGCGGCTCTCCGCAATGCCCCGTTTGAGATCCTTATATTCGCGGTAGCGCTCCACGATAAGGCTGATTTCGCTGTGTGCCTTGGCAGTCTTCTGGAATCTTGCCGAATCATTCATGATCTCCGGCGAGGCCAGCGTCTGTGTCAGTTCGTCGTAACGCGCTTCGATTTGATCAAGTCGTTCAAACATATTGTGTCCCGTAGAAACGTAGCTTGGTACGTTTCGGCTGCGAACCAAAGACGCAGACAGGTGCGTCTGTGCATTCATTATTCTAGTTGTAGAAATGGGAGATGCGGCACAAAGAGTTTCGCGGCGGGGCCGCTAAGCGATGACTAGTTCGCCACCGCGCTGTTTCTCGAGCGACATTGCCTGGTCCAAAGCGACGATTGCGCATTCGGCTTGTTCATCCGATGGAGGCTGGGTTGTGATCCGTTGCATCCACAATCCAGGAGCTGTCATTAGCGCAAACAGCGATCCGCGGTGCTTGGCGGCAAAACGAATAATTTCGTACGACAGCCCGGTAATCACGGGCAGTAAAACAATTCGCACCGCGAACCGCGCCCAGAAGGTCGTGACCGGCACCAGCATATAAACGAAAATCGAGATAATCATCACGGTCATCAAGAAACTGGTTCCGCAGCGCGGATGATAGGTC
>Ga0209275_10001083_pt1 | contig 11066 bp, 10 predicted proteins | sample HubBroMetageREF2_FD_188344 | JGI IMG/M metagenome (GOLD analysis project Ga0209275, IMG submission 188344) | Reference soil microbial communities from the Hubbard Brook experimental Forest, New Hampshire, USA - Hubbard Brook CCASE Soil... | ecosystem: Environmental > Terrestrial > Soil >...
TCGACGACAAAATCATCTGGGCACCTGCCATCCGCGGTGCGTTTGTGGTGACCACGCGGGGCGGCGATTTCGACCTTCACATCGGCCAGGACGTCTCCATCGGCTATTTAAACCACACCGATGCCATTGTCGGCCTCTATCTGCAGGAGACGTTTTCCTTCCAGATGCTCACGGCTGAGGCAGCCATCGCTCTGGCTCCGCCGGTGAAGCCGCAGAAGAGCTAACAGCAGAGTGCCGCGGCGAAAGAACGCGACTAAATCGAATCCACGAATCGGCTTCAGCCCCCTCCGGTGTCGTTTTTTGGCTCAGGAGTCGAGGTGTGCATCCTCTATCAAATAGTGGTCCTCATCAGCTAACCGCAGCCGAGCTCTCCCGATAACCACAGGATATCTCTTCGATTTTCACCGGGAATAAAAACGGCCCATCCCAGTTATCAACCCTGAAAGCTACAAACCACGGAGGGCAAAATGCCAGACCGGAAGCAAGCTCTTATCGATCAGAAGCTGCAAGATCTCAACAACGATGGCGTGGACCGTCGCGGATTTCTGAAGTGCATGGCGTGGGCGGGCACCGGGCTGGTTTGGACCATGAGCGGTGGCATTCCGGTATCTCGGGCATTCGCCAAAGGCGCTGGTAAAGATTCCAAGAAAGATGCAGGGAAAGGTTCCGACTTCAGCTTCGTCCAGATCAGCGATAGCCACATCGGATTCGACAAGGCTGCCAACCCGGATGTTACCGCCACGTTACGCGTCGCGATCAGCAGAATCAATGCTCTTCCCGAGACGCCCGACTTTATCATTCACACCGGCGACCTAAGTCAGCTTTCCAAACCCAGCGAATTTGACACGCTCGACCAGGCTTTAAAGGGCGCCACCGCAAAACAGATCTATTTCGTCCCGGGTGAGCACGACATGCTAACCGACAATGGCGAGCAATATCTCCAGCGTTATGGCAAAGGCACAAAGGGCACGGGTTGGTACAGCTTCGATCAAAAGGGCGTCCATTTCGTCGGGTTGGTGAACGTCGCCAACCTGAAAGCAGGAGGCCTGGGCTCGCTTGGTCACGAGCAGATCGAGTGGTTAGAGGACGATCTCAAAGGCCGCTCTGCCAGTACTCCTATTGTGCTCTTTGCACATATTCCGCTGTGGACCATTTATCCGGATTGGGGCTGGGGAACCGACGACAGCGAACAGGCCTTGTCTTACGTCAAGCGTTTCGGTTCTGTGACGGTACTCAACGGGCACATTCATCAGGTGATGCAGAAGATCGAAGGCAAAGTGTCATTCCATACCGCGATGTCAACAGCGTTTCCTCAGCCTGCGCCGGGCACAGCTCCGTCGGCAGGGCCAATGAAAGTGCCGGCCGACCAGTTGCAGAAGATCCTCGGCATCACGGACGTGAACTATCTGGTCAGCGGGAAGAGTCTTGCCATTGTCGATTCGCCACTCGACGGCTCGACATCGTCCAGTTCCGGACAATCGCCGAGGGAATAAAAGATCAGACGGCGGGTTATCTCCGGTGAGACTAATTCTTTCAGGAGCCAGATGATGAAGAGGATCAGAACAAGCAAGTCTGTTGATTTCAGGTGGAGCGCCTTGGCGCTGGTTGCAATCGTGACGGTGATGACGCTTCGCGGCACATCTTTAGCCTCACAGCCCGGAGAATCGAGCATGACTGCGGCCGCCTCCGCAGGGGCATCGACCGATTCGTCGGCTGAAGTCAAGATCGACAATTTCGCCTTCACTCCAGGCGCGGTCACCGTGAAAGCGGGCACGCAAGTGACTTGGATTAACCACGACGACATTCCCCACACCGTCGACAGTACGCAGGGCAAGTTCAAATCTGCAGCACTCGACACCGACGATAAGTTCCAATCCCGCTTCACGGAGCCAGGAGAATATCCGTTTTACTGCCGGATGCATCCGAAGATGACCGGGAAAATTATCGTGCAGCCTTGATGGGCGATTCCAGCCTCGCTGGAGGCTTCGAGATGACATCGACAATGCTGATCAGGCCGAATCTGTTTGATCTACGAACGGTTGTGCTCGCCAGGCATGCACAGCATGTCGTGCTCATCCATTTTCCGATTGGTCTGTTCATCACGGCGGTGGTTTTCGACGTGATCGCACACTGGAGCAATCGCCCTAGCTTGGCGGATGCAGCCTACTACAACCTACTCGTGGCAGCGATTTCTACCCTGCCGGTTGTCGCCACAGGCATTCTCGCCTGGCAACTGCAGCTCGATGGGCAGAAATTGAAGGGGATCTTGCTCCTGCACTTGGCACTTGGGAGTATTTCGGGCGGGATGATCTGGCTGGCGTGGTGGCTGCACTTCCGCACACGGCACAAAAAAGAAAGCTTGCCAAGCTACCGTTTCTTGATTGAAGTTCTGGCGATAGTTGTCGTTATGGTGACCGGGCATTTAGGCGGGTTCCTGAGCGGCGTCAACGGGCCCGGGTAAATGTGGCCTCGTAAACTGAGCTTTGCATCCAATTAGAGTTACTGAAGCGTTACGAATTTCAAACAGGTTGGCGAAGGCACCTGGAACACGTCTCCCGTCGGCGTGAGATGGCCGGTCTTTTGATCAATTCGAAAGACAACGATGTTGTCGGAATCCTGGTTCGCGGCGAGCAGCCATGATCCGGTGAGATCGATCGCGAAGTGGCGTGGCGTTTTTCCCTTGGTGGGATCGTTCTCAACATGCGTCAGCGTACCCGTGGCAGAATCGATCGCAAACACCGCGATGCCGTCATCTCCACGATTCGAAGCAAGTAGAAATTTTCCCGAAGGATGAATTTCGATTTCGGCAGCCGTGTTATTGCCGCTGAAGGTTTTTGGCAGCGTCGATATAGTTTGCAATTCATGCAGCGCGCCAGTGGCGGCGTTGTATGAGTAAGTCACGACCGTCGACTGCAGCTCATTAATCACGTAAAGGAAGCGACCGTCGGCACTGAACGCTAAATGCCGCGGACCCGCGCCGGGACTGGCCTTCGCGACTTGCGGATTGGCTCCCAGAGTTCCCTTCGCGGAATCGAAGGAATAAACCAGCAACTCATCGAGTCCAAGATCTGCGACCACGGCAAAACGATTGTCCGGTGAGAGCGCGATCGCGTGGGCGTGCGGTCCTTCTTGTCGCTGCGGATTTACGCTGGAGCCTTTGTGCTGCACGAACGACGTTGCTTCCCCCAGCCGTCCGTCCTTCAGCACCGGGAATACAGCCACGCTGCCTGCGTTGTAGTTGGATACCAAGGCGTACCTGCCCGTCTGGTCAAGAGTGATATGGGCTGGAGCTGCGCCTCGCGAAGAGACTTGGTTCAAGAGAGAAAGTTTCCCGGTTTCGGGCTGAATGGCAAATGCGCTCACCGCACCCGTAGATTGGCCGCCGTAGTCGGCAATCTCATTGGCTGCATATAAGAATCGTCCGCTGGAATCGATTGCGAGAAACGATGGTTCGGTGGTTTCAGCAGCGAGGCCCAGCGAAGTCAGCTTGCCAGTGGACGAATCGAAGCGGTAAACGTAGATTCCTTTGCTGCCATGGTCGGTGTAGGTGCCAACGTAGACAAGATATTGTCCCCGTGCCGGTCCGGCCGCGGGAGCGAACATGGATGACGCAAGCATGACCAAATAGTAGAACGGCCAAGCGGAAAATCTGTCGAAGATGTGGCATCGGATCACTTTCAATGAGCCTCTTAAGCCTTCCTTAGTGAACCTTTGTGTCCTTTGTGGTTGATGAACTGAAAATGCTAGCACCACAAAGGACACAAAGGTTCACAAAGAGAACCTCAGATGGTTCCTAGCCTACTGTTTCTCTCCGGGTCCGGGATCGCTTCAATGCGTCCCAGCAAAAAAACATAGCTCACAATCCCCAGCAGCAGGATTACTGTTGCGGTCACGAAGGCGGCGGCGAAAGAGTGTGTTTCCGAGACGATGTAGCCGGTGACGATCGGCGCAGAAATCGCGGCGATCTGACCACAAAAGTTCACCGCGCCTCCGAGAGTGCCGACACTCTCCCGCGGCGCAATTAGGGATGGAACCGTCCACGCCACGGGAGCCGCCGCAGCCAGTCCTCCGAGAGCGAGGCTGATCCAGACCAGTGCGGCTGCAGAACTGCGAGCGCTGGCCGCGCCGAAGATCGCGAGACCGAAGGCCATTCCAGTGACCAAGACGGTTTGGCGAACCCGGTTTGCATCCCAACCGTGCTGGATCAGAGCATCCACCAGCCATCCGCCCACCAGAAGATCGGTGAAAGTTGCGAACAGCCAGGGTACGCTGGTGTAGAAAGCAGAGTGGAACAAGTCCATGTGAAGGGAAACGGAAAGATAGCTGGGGAGCCACGTTAGCAGGAGAAAGAACGTGTAGTTGTACGCGCCCCATCCCAGCGCGAGCCCGTAGACTTTTCGCTGCCTCAAGAGATAGCCGAGCGAAGCGCCTTTCGCTGCTTTCGCTTGATCTTCCAGTTGAGCGCCACCGCGGAGAATGAACTGAAGCTCTTGAGCTGACAGTCCTTTGTCTTCGCTCGGATTGCGGTAGATCAAATAGAACATCACAAAATAAAGAAGGCTGACCAAGCCGGTGGCGGCAAAACTCCAGCGCCAGCCAAAATACAAGAGCAGCAAGCCGATCAGCGGGACTCCGATTGCGCTGGAGAGTTTCGCCGCTGCATCCGTAATCGCCGTTGCCAGGCCTCGTTCCTCTCGGGTGAACCAGTATCCCAAGGCTTTGGCATTCGCCGGAAACGTAGGCGATTCGCTCACACCCAGAAGGAAGCGCGCTCCAAAAAACCAACCGAGGCCAGGGGAGAGCGCAGCCGCGAAGGAGGCAACGCTCCACAGGAGCGCACTGATTCTTCCAACGCGGCGCACTCCCAAACGGTCCAGCAAGACCCCGGCAGGCATCTGCATCAAGGCGTAAGTCCAACTAAAAGCGCTGGAGAGATAGCCGAAAGCGACCAACGATAAGCCGAAGGAAGCATGAAGCGCGTCGCGGGACACCGATAAGTTGATCCGGTCGAAGAAATTGACTAGAACTCCGAAAGCCAGCAGGAGCGCGATTCGCCATCGCCTGCGGGGTACGCCTGAGTCTGCGGCCGTTTGTGGCAAGATCGCTCCGGAAGGAAGTCGGCTGGACGCCATGGTCTCGAGTCGCGCACCATCGTCAACAAATTCTCGCGATCTTGCAACAGGAAGTTTCAAACTGCCAGAAGAAACGATGGATCAGAAAACAATCACTGGACACCGATGCCAGCTAGCAGTCCACCGTCTACGAGGTAATCTCCGCCGGTGCAGAACCCGGCCTTATCCGACGCCAGAAATGCCGCCAATTCAGCTACCTCTTCGGGTGTTCCGATGCGCTTAAGCGGATGAGCCGCGCCAAAACGTGCGAAGGCTTCCTCCGTCGGCAGATCCGGGACGAAGTGTCCTGCAGAGCGCGCCAGCATGGGCGTGCGGATTGAACCCGGGCTGATCGAATTAACACGGATGTTGTCGGCGGCATGGTCAAGCGCCAGAGCGCGCGTCAAGCTGTGAATTGCTCCCTTTGATGTGGCGTAGGCGGCCACGCCCCGCTGGCAGGCGTATCCCTGAACCGATGCCAGATTAATGATGGAACCGCCTCCCCGTTTCTTCATCTCCGGGATGCCAAGGTGCGCCAGAAGGTAGATGCTGCCAACATTCACCATCATGCAGCGGTTCCAGGTCGCGAGATCGGTCTCTACAACGGTGCCAAAAGGATGCATCGCAGCCGCATTGACGATGATGTCCAAGCCTCCAAACCGGCTGACGGTCGCCGTGATGACCGCGCGCATTCTGTCGATGTTGGTCACATCGCAATGTTCGACCAGCAGGGTTAAGCTGAGTTCCTCCGCCTCGCGAGTCAACTCTTGATTCCCAGCCGCGTCAATGCCGCATGCGACTACTTGCGCGCCTCCAGCAGCAAAACGCTTCGCAATCGCGCGACCGATTCCGGTGGTACCCGTGATAAGCGCCACTCGTCCCGCAAACTCTCTCATAGGAGTTGGATCCTCAGTTCGAATATGACACAGCGCTCTTTACTCGGATAATTCAGGAACCGCATACTTCAAGCCCTGCATGACGCCGCGCAGTTCGGCGAGCCCTTTCAATCTGCCCACCAGCGAATAGCCGGGATTTACTTTCTTGCCGATGTCGTCGGCCAGCAGATGTCCGTGGTCAGGACGCATGGGGATCTCATGGTCGGGCCGGCCCGCGCGCCGTCGCCGCGTCTCTTCTTGCATCATAGCGCGGATCACGCCCACCATATCCGAACTGCCAGCGAGGTGTTCTGCTTCGTGAAAAGATCCGTCAGGCTCTCGCGTCACCTGGCGCAGGTGCACAAAGTGAATGCGAGCGCCGAACTCACGAGCCATGGCCAGCAGGTCGTTGTCGGCTCTGGCTCCGAACGAGCCCACGCAAAACGTCAGTCCGCTGGCGAGGGTATCGCAAGCTGCGAAAATAGCCCTCACATCCTCGGCGGTCGAAACGACTCGCGGGAGACCGAACAGCGACCACGGCGGGTCGTCCGGATGGATGGCGAGGCGCACACCGATCTGCTGTGCCACCGGGACAACTTCTCGCAGGAATGCGATGAGGTTATTTCGCAATTCGGCCACAGTCACACCTTGGTATTCCGCGATCAACCCGCGAATCGTCTCCCGACTATACGATGCTTCTGCACCCGGGAGCCCGGCGATGATCGTTTGTTCCAAATCATTCTTGCGTGCGTCCGACATCGAATCGAAACGAGTGTGGGCCGCTCGGGTCCTATCTTCCGAATAATCCGCCTCGGCGCCTTTGCGGGCAAGAATACAGAGGTCGTAGGCTGCGAAATCTACCGCATCAAAACGCAGGGCATAGCCGGTGCTGGGCAAACGCCATTTCAAGTCTGTCCTCGTCCAGTCCACCACCGGCATGAAGTTGTAGCAAATGACTTCGACACCTGCTTTCGCCACCGAAGCCAGGGTGTCCTTCCATGCGTCGATGAACTGCCTATAAGGTCCGGAGCGAAGCTTGATCGAGTTGTGAATCGGGATGCTTTCGACCACCGACCAGACGAAGCCCGCAGCCAGAATCTGATCTCTTCGCTTGAGCACCTCGTCCAAAGGCCAGGCTTCGCCCCGGTAGAGATGGTGCAGGGCGGAGACGATTCCAGTAGCCCCCGCCTGCTTGATGTGATCGAGAGGAACCGGATCACCCGGGCCAAACCATCGCCAAGTCTCCTTCATGTCTTGATGATATATTCATGCCTCGAATCAGGCATTGCCGAAAACCGTGTGGGGTGTTCTCACTTCGCGCACCGCGGACGAACGCAAGGTCCCTCGAGTCCGCTCGAGATGCCAAAGTATGCAAGGATGACAAGGTTATGCAATCGGAGAATTTACCTCAGTCCACCTGACGATCTTTGTGACCAAAATCTGTACCGAAGTAGGGTTCTGACTTTGTGCCGGTAACTTTAACCGGAATCTCGGTTCCCGCTCCATTCTTGCTGAAGAATGGATCTGCGGGCCTGAGGAGTATTGACTTCCATCCGGTTACCATATGCGAAAGCTTCGCGTCCATGCGAGCCTTGCCGTGGAAGTCGAATTGATTGCCGTCCAAACTGTAGTCTCCCGTTAGGTTCACCCAAGTCCCTGGTATCTCGAACTGCAGCCGGGAAAAGTGAATGACGCCGTCCTCTAGATTAAACACGCCCATCAAATCAGAGCGCACGTCGTCAGGAATATTATCCTGAGCCAGCTTCGGCTTTCCCTGGCTGCGCATGCTAAGTGCATCGACTTTGCTTTGAATTTTCTCGTTCGTAAAATGTGACTGGGTTACTCGGAAGTTGCCCGCGAGTTTCAGCCGGTTGGCAACATCGGGTTCTCCAGGTGGGAGATCAAACTTTGTCTTCAACTGCAGCAAGCCGGTCATTACCGGAGGATCGGTTCGTACGGCTAATTTCAACAAGTCTTCGATTCTGCCCTTGGCAATCGTGACATCCAGCTCCACGTGATGTCCTTTCGGGTTGATCATGCGAACCACCGAACCGTTTGCAACCAGCCAGGAGTTCAGGATTTTCGCTTTCACCGGCTGCAGGTATGTGTCTCCGCTGGTTCCGTCCACAACCGCATGAAAGTCGGTGTGCAGCGGCACGGGCCGTCCACTTACGGCAATGCGAAAATCCGGAGTGTCTGTTGTGCCGTCGACGACGATGTCGTCGAGAGTGCCAGCATACTGGCCCGTGGATGATAGGATTCCGCCAATGCCTTTAATCGTGCTCAAATCTGCGTTGGTGAACGAGTAGGTGCCTCGGACCGGAGTATCGCGGGGGCTGTCCGCCTGCCACGGCCCAAAGGATCCGCTGGAGATAATATTTCCCACCGGCTTTGGGTTCGTTAGGTTGGCATCAAACTGCAGAGGCAGGTTCGGCCCGATGCTCGTCATGTTCAACTTCTCGATGTCAAATTCCAGTGGGAGCTTGCCTGGTCTTAGCGTGTTGATGATTAGCTGTGCCTGATCGCAGACAAACTTATCGACAGTGATCTGTATTTTTCTTCCCTGCGGTTCCATATTCTTGAGCTCCCCGCGCTGTTCCCGGGGCGGCAAATTCAATATCAACCCTTTCACGTACACAGTGTTGACATGCATGGGAGAACGCAGAAGATCCATCACGCCAGTCCGAAAGCGGAATTCTGCAACACTGATCAGAGGTTGAATTCCGGGCTCGTCATTATTCGGGTCTTCGGCGCCGAAAAGTCTGAGCCCATTGCCTGAAACCTGGAGTCCCTCCAGCGCCGAGACATGGAATCCGTCAAGCTCGACTTTGCTTTTGAATCGAGCTGACAGCGTTTCTATGACCCGTGCCCGCAGGATCGGCTCGGCATGAGAGGCCACAATTGCCGCCAGCACAGAGACGATTGCGGCGGAAACCAGAACGATTGCGATGATCGAGCGCCAGAGAGAATACTTGCGAGGCGGATGTTGCCCAGGGTCTGACATTTTGATTTCCGGCTGGAGGCTACACTGCAGGCGTTTTGAACACAATCAGGCGAATGCTTTAGCAGCCGATTAGAAATCTTGCATTGGCACGTCGTGTCGGTCCGCTTTGAGGGGGGAGTGCGGGTCGCCTCGCCAAGCCGCCCGGCGACGGCGACCGGGCGTTCTCAGGGAAACGCTCTCACCCCAACACTGCTTTCGGTGCCGGTTTTTATGGTTTCGACCTTGATCGGCTCCGGTTTCTTTCGGTCGAGGGCAGGTCTGGACATATGAAGGTTGAGCGCCTGTTCCAATTGGGTCATGAGTGTGCGCAGGTTCTCGTCGCCCGCATCCAGGACGGTCCGCAGTTCGGCACTGGCTGTCATCGCCTGCTGATAAGCATCGCGAGCCTGTGCCAGGAGATCGACGTGCTGCATGAACGCGGTGGCCGATTTCCGGAAGTCTTCCACTGCGCCTATGTATGTCGCCATAATTCCATCGCCTTTTTCCAACATTCATTCACTCCTTTGGCTATTCTTACTCTTTTGCGGCACCAGGGGCGGGCCAGACCAGCATTATGAACTCGCTGGCTCAGAAGTCAAACTGATTTTCATCATTACGCACCACAATGCTCGAGTTGTTGACCTTGAGAACTCTTAGCTAAACAACCGCCCAAACTCAAAGCCACAGGCTTCGACGGACTACCCCTCCGAGCCGTTCCTGAGGCTCGGGAGTTGCCTGGGCCATCCCGAATCCGAATGCGCTATCGGCTTTCTTGGCCGCGTTTTTCGGCGTTGCCGCGGGCACGCTGTCCTGCACGGAAGTACTCTGCAGATGAGCAAGAAGCTTCGGATAGATTTCATTCCACGTGGGTCGGTCTGCGCTTCCGGAGATCAGGCTGTAAATTTCTTTGAGACCCTCGTCAGAATTCGATCCCACACCCCCCAACCCACCAGGATCGGGGGTCGTTTCTGAATAGTCGGGCGACGACAGCATAATGACCCCGCACCGGTTACAAAACTGGCTGCCTGGGGGATTTGGATGTCCACAGGAAAGGCACGTCAGCTTCACCTGACGCGAATTTGCCGTGCCGGAGTCATTCGATTGGATTTCGGGTTCAGAGTTCAAAGTAGAAGCGGAGGCGTCGCCCTGGGAAGCGTAATCGACGAGAGTCTCAACTAATCGAGCCAGTAGCTTCAGTGCGTTGACGTGCCTGTCGGTGAACCTGTTGGGCTCATTGGAAAGTACTTCCAGAACCCCAGCCACCTTCTGGGCAGAGAAGATAGGCACGGCAAGAATCGAGCGTATGCCTAGCTGCGCGCAACTCGAACCATCTACCCTCGGGTCATTCTTCGTATCGTCGCAACGGACGACCTCCGCGGTCCGCACACACATCGCAGTGAATCCTGTATCGGTGTTCAGGCGCGTCCCAACCGGTGGTGCCAGTTCACCGGAACTGGACCGGCATGACATACCCACTGCATCCGAAAGGACTAGGGCTGATCCACTCGCTCCCGTCGCGTGCAGCGCGCTCCGAGTGATCTCCTCAAGAGTCTTGTCGGAGGCGAACTCGGGATTCAAGCCTCGATGATTCGTAGACTGGTTCGGTCCGAGAATTAACTGTTTGGTAGGCATAGCCTCAGCCGCGTCCATCACGGCAGACGGCATAGTATACCCGGTTGGCTTCGCCCGAAATGACTCGAAAGGGCCATCCTAATGGAACGTTCGGGCTAAAGTTTGCTCAGGAAATCCACGATCTCTGGCTGGCTCCATTCCACGGGACCGATAAATTTGCGGCGGACGATACCATCGCGATCGATGATGTAGGTCTCGGGCCACTTGAAGCTGCCGTAGAGGGAACTCGCCTTCTGATCCGGGTCGCGCACGGTTACGAAGTCGATTTTGTAATCCTTTAAGAACTTGTGATAGGCGTCGCCGTCAACGTCAATACTCACCCCAACAACACTTACGCCCTTATCCTTAAAGCGTTGCTGCAACTGCACCAGGGAAGGCATCTCTTCGACACAAGGCGCGCACCATGTCGCCCAGAAGTTTAGAACTAGAACCTTTCCGTGAAACTCGCTGAGCGTGACCGTGCGG
>Ga0209275_10001087_pt1 | contig 11055 bp, 10 predicted proteins | sample HubBroMetageREF2_FD_188344 | JGI IMG/M metagenome (GOLD analysis project Ga0209275, IMG submission 188344) | Reference soil microbial communities from the Hubbard Brook experimental Forest, New Hampshire, USA - Hubbard Brook CCASE Soil... | ecosystem: Environmental > Terrestrial > Soil >...
CGATGTGCTTCACCACGGCAGCATACTTGTCGAAATCCGGCGGTGGTTCGATATTCGCGCCCCAGCTGCGACCGACACGATAGTAGACTTCCGCCCCGCTGGCGTGAATGGCGGCAAGCACGCTGTCAGTCGGCACAAAATTGTAGCTTTCGGGTTTTTCTGGATCGGCACTCCAGTCAGGAAAAATGATGCTCGCGTTACCCGCTTTCACCACGCCAGCACGTTGGGCAGAATCAGGAATAAGCCAAGTCAAGAGTCCGTTAGCCAGGTCGAATTTCGAGTCTATCTCGGTGGGACCCATAAAATCGTGGGTGCGGACCTGGTCGACACGTAGTTCTTTATATTGCTGGACGAGGTTTGGAAGCCCGTCCATGAGCGGACTGGGTGGACCGTTCACTCCCTGAAAAGAGCGGATCTCGCCCGTTACCTTGCTGGCATCCACATGTAAGGAGCGGAATCCCGCGTGGGTCGCGTCCTGTGCGAAGGCAGCAGCAGCGCAGAGAAGTAATGGGAGAAAATGACTGCCAAGAGTCTTCATCAGCTGAACTCCTTCGCAATGCAGTGCGCTTGAGCGCGCGCCGTCGCGAGAAATTGATTTATGCGTTCATCTTCTTCTGCAAAAGTGTGAGCAGCGGTCGATCGAGCTGGTGTCCCTGCCAGTTCTCGAACTTAGTCCCTGGACGATCCGTGTCGAGTACGCCAAAAGGTCCGCGGAAATTCCACAACGCCCATCCGGAATTCAATTCACCCAAAATGTCGAGTGTGTCGACAAACCATGCCAACACGACATTGGGCGGAGTGTGCTTGTAACACCCCATTTCGCCGAAGTGAGTCGGAACCCCCTGAGACGAAAGATCGGTCCAGGGATGAAAGGTCGTCTCGATCGTTTGGCGGTCGCAAATGACTTTTCCCTTATCGTCCTTGAGAGGCCACGTGGGCACCTGCTCTGAGCCGGTGAGGATGCCACGTGCCCACTCACACTGATGGTGGGTAACCTGGACCGGATTGTAGGTGTGGCAGCTTTGCAGCATGCCGGTGCTGAAGAGATCCGGAATCGGCGAGCCTCCTCCCGGATAACCATCGGTTACGACCAAGCGCTGCGGGTCGTGCGCGCGAATCGCTTCCGCAGCAGCCTTGGCCAAACGTGTGTAGTCCTTGGCATGACGTTGCAGTCGCTCCGGGCTAAACAGATCTTTGGTTGTAACGGCACCGTGCTGCCGGAGCTCTGCTAACTCGGCCGCGGTCGGCAGTGGAATTGGTTCGTTGACCAGGTTGAAACTGAGCCGTTGGCTCGGAATGCTTTTATAGCGGTCGGCGAAGAAAGTCCATTGATGAATGAAGGCATCGAAGGTGTGCGGATCGGTGAAGACGTCGGTCTTTTCTTTTGTGACGTCAATACCAGTTAGTTTTATGTCCATCGTGTCGAGAATGCATAAGCCCGGGGCACGGTGGAGACACACGTTGACGTGGATACCGTATTTTTCTCCCAGCCGGATGGCTCGGTCTACCGGTTCGACGTGCTTTTCGTTGATGGTGAAGAGATCAGGAGCGGTCCAAAAACGATAGTCCATCGGCAACCGCACCCAGTTGAAGCCCCAGTCTCGAATCCAGCGGAAGTCATCTTCGACGAACATCCCGTCGTTCTTGTAGGGGAAATACTTCATCCAGTCGGGATCGGTAGAGAAGTACTCGAGCAGATTAAAACCGTACCACCGCGGATTCCGCGCGGGCGGCGTAGATTTCGAAGTAGATTGTTTTGCGGATGTACCTAGTCCACGAACTACAGCGCCTGCGAATCCGGATGGAAAGATAGCGGTAGACGCAATCGCAGTGGCGGATTTCAACAGACTGCGGCGGGTTAAGCAGAGCCCCTGGAATTTCGGTGAACCGTCTTTTCGTTTCCTCATAGACTCAGTCTGTCCGAGAATTTGCGTGGGCAACTAAATCTGGTAATCGATGTCCTCCATGATTCTCTGGATGGAGGATGAGAGCGGTTCACTCGTGACCTCCGAGCCTTCGAGTCTTTGAACCCGATCGCGCAACCTGTTTACTTCGGTCGCCACCGCCGCCAACGCCTCGGAGAGCGGGTCGTTGATCTGCTTGGGATCGGTAATCACAACTCGCTCGCCGTTGCGGAAGATGATATGGCCAGGAACGCCGACGATGGTGGAGTTTTCCGGAACATTTCGCAGGACCACCGATCCGGCGCCGATGCGGCAGTTCCGCCCCACGGTGATATTACCGAGAACTTTCGCTCCCCCGCCGATCACCACTTCGTCTTCGATGGTGGGGTGCCGCTTGCCGTGCTCTTTGCCCGTGCCGCCCAGAGTTACGCCCTGATACAAGGTCACGTCATCACCGACGATCGCGGTTTCGCCGATGACCACTCCAAGCCCATGATCAATGAACAGCCGGCGTCCGATTATCGCACCGGGATGAATTTCGATTCCGGTGAGAAAGCGTGCCACTTGCGAGAGCCATCGCGCAAGCAACCAAAAGCTATGGTTCCAAAGCCAGTGGTTGATGCGGTAGAACCACACTGCGTGCAACCCTGAGTAGCACAAGAAAACTTCCAGGCGCGATTTGGCTGCAGGGTCGCGCTCTCGTACCGTGGCGACATCCTCACGAATTGAGGCGACGATATGGGGCATGGATCAAGTCGCAAGCGGTGATGTAGGAATCTGCAGCGCCTGGTTCCGGAGCGCATCAAACAGAATACTCGTCAGGTAGCGTTCGCCGAAATCCGGCAGCACGACCACGACCAGCTTGCCTGCGTTTTCTTGCCGGCTTGCGACTTTGAGAGCGGCGACCACGGCAGCCCCGGACGAAATGCCCACTAGCAGACCCTCCTCTTTGGCGAGGCGACGTGCCATGTTGATCGCGTCGTCATTGGTTGCGGTCACGACTTCATCAATGTAGTTCCGCCGCAGAATGCTGGGCACGAATCCGGCGCCGATGCCCTGGATCTTGTGGGGCGAAGGCTTGCCGCCCGAGAGTACCGGGCTGTCGGCCGGTTCAACAGCGACGGCTTTGAAAGAAGGCTTCTTCGGCTTGATATATTCGCAAACGCCAGTGATGGTTCCACCGGTGCCAACGCCAGAAATCAGGATATCTACCCGCCCATCCGTGTCGTTCCAAATCTCAGGTCCAGTAGTTTCCAGGTGAATCTTGGGATTGGCAGGATTGTCGAACTGCTGCGGCATGAAACCGTTTGGAGTTTTGGCGAGAATCTCGAGAGCTTTGGCGATTGCGCCCTTCATCCCGTTCGGGCCCGGCGTGAGGACGATTTCGGCGCCAAAGGCGAGCAGCAGCACGCGCCGCTCCAGGCTCATGGTTTCTGGCATGGTCAGGATCAGCTTGTATCCTCGGACAGCCGCCACGAACGCCAGGCCGATGCCCGTATTCCCACTGGTGGGCTCGATCAGCACCGTCTTGCCAGGCTGAATTTCCCCCGCCCTTTCAGCCTCGGTAATCATGCTGACGCCAATACGATCCTTTACGCTGGCGCAAGGATTCGAGCTTTCCAGTTTCGCCACCACGTCGGCTGCGCAACCTTCCGTCACTTTGTTAAGCCGGACCAGCGGCGTGTTCCCGATCAGCTCTGTGACGTCATGTGCAATTTTCATAGTGAGCTTTGTCCCTCCACGAATTGGATGCGCGAGACTCGTATAAATCGCACTTAATCTATAGTCGGTGATGCAAGCCACGATACGTCACAACTCGGAGCCGCGATGGTTTGCATTGACAGTTCCCGCTGTCTCCGGTTCAATCATAAAAGGCCGCAACGCGACCTCGCGAATTCGAGTTAAAGGTTCGGCCACAACCTTCGAATCATAGATTTCGAATCTAGATCTCGAATCATAGATCAGGAGCAATCCATGTCCGCACCCAGCCGTCGTCCCGAAATCCGCCGTCGCCGCACGCGCAAAGAGAAAATCCTCAAGCTGCGCAAGAGTCTCGCCGCAGCATCATCAGAAACCGATCGTGCGCGCTTCCGCGCGAAATTGCATCGTCAAGGACTGGTCTCGCCCGGAACTCCCCTGCTCAAGAGCGAGTAAGGCGGCCTGAGGACGCAAAATTCCCGCTGTTATTCATCGCCTCGTCATGCACGCTTGCTCGCCGCAGGCGCGGACGCCTGGGCTTCACACCGCTTTTGCATGGTGATGTTTTTTCTCCCCTTTTCCTGCCACTGCTTCGTAAACCGCGATAATTTGCCGAGCGGACGCTTCCCAGGAGAATTTCTTGACCTGCTCGTATCCACGCTGCTTAAACTTTTCGCGAACCGGTTGATCCAGCAATACGCGGTGCAGTGCGCGCATGATCTCGAAGACATTTTCTGGATTTACCAAAACAGCTGCATTGCCCACCACCTCAGGCAGGGACGAAGTATTGGAGGTAACGACCGGCGTGCCGTGGGCCATGGCTTCAAGCGGCGGTAAACCGAAACCTTCGTAAAGCGACGGGAAGACGAAGATCTCGGCCGCATCATAGAAAACTCGCAACATTTCGATGGGAACGAATCCCATGAAGCGCACGTCGTTCTGCACTCCCCCGCGAATAACCGTGCGACGCAAGTCAGGATGCTTCGAAAGTTCGTCGCCGATGATGATCAGTTTCAGGTCCGGGAACTTGTCCTCTTTCTCCAGTTCAGCCTTCAGAGCAGAAAAGGCTTCGATAATCCGCACCAGATTCTTGTGCGGACTGATACGCCCCGCATAAAGCAGGAAAGGATAAGTGACGAGATACCGTTCGGCGAGGACTTGGCGTTCCGTGTCCGACGCATGGCCGCGCAGGAAACGCTCGTCAATGGCGTTGTACACAACTTCAATGCGAGACCCAGCAATGCCAAACAATTTCTCGATGTCGCTCTTGGTGTACCTTGAGACCGCCAAAATTCTCGCCGCCCCTTTGAGCACTCGTCGAGTAAGGTGAAAATGCAGCGAGCGTCTCAAGCCGGACCGGCCATGCGCACGATACATGTGCTCAAGAACATCATGGACAGTCATCACATATGGACAAGGCAAAGTGCGCGGCATCCAGAACAGATGCGGAATGTGCACCAGATCACAATTTAAACGCTTGAGAATAGCGCGACATTCGAGATAGCCTTTGGCCGTAGTCCCATCATCTATCAAGGGGACCGTCTGAAAGGTTGGCGGGAGCGGACCGATCTCCGACACCTTCTGCGGCGAACCGATAAGAAAATATTCGTTGGAGTGATCTAGTCGGCCCAGGGCCCGCACGACATTTCGCGTGTAAGTGCCAACGCCGAACTCGGTCATCCGCCGAATATCAATGGCGACTCTCACGGAACAGATTTAACCACAAAGGAGGCGAAGGCACACGACGGAATTCTGGTTTTAGCGGAAAGGCTCAAGCTCCGGCTTCTGCCTGCGCTCGGGCCCTACGCTCCGGATATAGCGGGAAGGTGTCGGCCAGTTCCAGGACCTGCTTGCGGATTTTCCCCAGCGTAGCTGCATCTGTTCGCTGATGCAGGGCCTCGGAAATCCACCGGCCAACCTGCCGCATTTCGGTTTCCTTCATGCCGCGCGTTGTCAAGGCGGGCGTGCCAATGCGAATGCCGCTTGGCTTCATCGGCGGATTCACGTCGAAGGGAATGGCGTTCTTGTTCACAGTAATGCCAGCCTGATCCAGCACCTTTTCGGCTTCGCTTCCCAGCATGCCTTTGCAAAACACATCCACCAGCATGAGATGTGTGTCGGTTCCGCCCGAAATGATACGGAAGCCTTCCGCCGTCAGCGAGTCCGCCAATACCTTTGCGTTGGCCACGACCTGCCGCGCGTAATCGCGGAAGTCTGGCTGCATGGCTTCGCGGAAGCACACCGCCTTGGCGGCGATAATGTGCACAAGTGGCCCACCCTGCATGCCCGGGAAGACAACTTTATCAATCGCGGTGGCGAAGTCCTGCTTGCACAAGATCATTCCCGCGCGCGGCCCCCGTAGCGTCTTGTGCGTAGTGGAAGTGACAATGTGCGCATGCGGAATTGGTGAGGGATGCACGCCGCCTGCTATCAGGCCGGCAAAGTGCGCCATGTCCACCAGATAGAGCGCGCCAATTTTGTCGGCGATTCGCCGCATGCGCGCGAAATCAATGATGCGAGGATAAGCGCTGCCGCCGCCGATAATCATCTTGGGATGCTCTTTCTCGGCAAGCTTTTCCAAGTCGTCGTAATCGATGGTCTCGGTTTCCCTGGTTACGCCGTAAGGCACGATGCGATAAGTCTTTCCCGAGAAGTTGAGGTGGTGTCCGTGGGTGAGGTGGCCGCCGTGCGCCAGGTTCAGGCCGAGAATGGTATCGCCGGGTTGCAGGACGGCGGAGTAAGCCTCCATATTGGCTTGTGATCCGGCGTGGGGCTGGACGTTGGCGTGTTCCGCTCCGAAAAGTTGCTTCGCGCGCTCACGCGCCAGGTTCTCGACGATGTCGGCAAACTCGCAGCCCCCGTAATAGCGCTTCCCCGGATAGCCCTCGGCGTACTTATTCGTAAACACCGAGCCCATTGCTTCAAGCACGGCCTCGCTGACAAAGTTTTCTGAGGCGATGAGTTCCAGTCCTTCATGTTGGCGGCGGACCTCATTATCAATGGCAGCGGCCACTTCGGGATCTGCTTCGAACAGCGGGCGCGACATGTTGTTGTCTTTCATCTCAATCTCCGGGAAAATCCAGCATTCAATCGGCGCTTTGCCGATAAACGTCCGGGCGATGAAGCTCCATGTAGTTCTGAGGCTTCTTCAGAGGCTCAAACCCAAGCTTTGAGTATAGCCCGTGAGCGTCCCGGGTGACCAAGCTCCAGCGCCGCAATCCTTGCAGACGGGGGTGTTGCAGGACACATTCCATCAGCCATTTGCCCAAGCCGCGACCGCGGAATGATTCGAGTAAGAACACGTCTCCGATGTAAGCGTAGGTCGCGTAGTCGGAGATCACGCGCGCAAATCCTACTTGCTTGCTCTCCGTATAGACACCGAAGCACAACGAGTTCTCAATCGAACGCACGACAACGTCGCGCGGAATGCCCTTGGCCCAGTAGCACTCGGTCAAAAAACCATGGACGACATCAAGGTCAATCAGGTCACGATCGGTGCTGATGGTGAACTCGCCTTTACGATACTCTCTCGTCTGCCCGGATTGAATGTTCTGTGTAGGCATGCTTCGCCTCGATCAAGCGAGGGTCAACAGTCATTCTAAACAAGCAGTTGGCAGTTGGCACACCGCACGAATGCCTGAGACGTAGCCAGCTGCGTCTCTACCGAGGCATGGCGGTAGAAACGTTGCTTGCAACCTCTCACTGCTAGTGTCGATGGTTATCCCTCAAACGCAGTCCGCATAAACGATGCCAGATTCCAGCCATCGATGTATTTGTAGGGCGTCTCTCCGGTTGTGTAGTGTCCGCACGGCAGCACTACTACCTTGTGATCCAGATTATGTCGAGCAAACTCATACACGGCGCTGCGGGAGAACTCCGGCAGGAACGTCAGATCGTATTTAGCGTAAATAATGAGCGACTTCTTGCGCCAGCGCGCGAATTGCTGGAAGTAGGACATCGGGCTCACAGCGCTCCATAGAACGCGCAGACGTTTCAGATCGATCTGTGATTCCAACCCTTCCCGGATATGACGGGTGGATTGTCCGTGCCAGACGACGTCGGCAACGTACGTCGCGGCGTGATTGAAAGCTGCTACCTGAATACGCGAGTCGTGGGCGGCGGCCAGAAATGCGTAACAGGAACCGAGGCTGGTCCCCAGGATGCCCAGACGGCGATAGCCTTGGGATTCGAGCCAATCCAAGCAGCATCGGACATCGATCACTGCCTGGCGGCAGGCGTCGAGCGTGCGTCCGATGTTGGCGGAAACGGCATAATCAGCGCGCAGGATCTCGGGAGGGGTTCGGATGTCATGGTACGGCATGGTCAAGCGCAAAACTGAAATCCCGAGAAGATTCAGCACACGACATAAGCTGTTATAAGCAAGGGCATCAGAGTTCCAATGCGGCAAGAGCACAATCGCTCGTTTGCCTCGGGCTGGAAACCAGCGAGCGTTGACCAGGTTGTTTTCTGGAAAAGGCGTGCGCACAGGCGAGGTGAAGCGCAGGAAGTCGGCGTAGGTGCCCCGGACTCTTTCTTCGAGCGCCAGATCCGGCACTGCGCGCGTGCTGAAAACTTTGACCGCTCGCCGCTCCAGGCGGAAGTCCGCCGGTTTGATGTAGGAAAAGAATTCATCGCTTGACGCGATGATTCGCCGGTTGTATTCGCGCAGATAGCTTTCGCCGTCTTGCGGAATATGCCCAAGAGCATAGCCGTTGCGGCAAGGCCAACCCCGTGCCCACTCCACGCCCCATTCCAATGGACGCACGACCCGATTGTTGTCGACAGACGTGAGCCGGGTCTCCCAGTCATACATCCACTGTGCGTAGCGTGAGGGCATGGATACTCCAGCATAGCAAATGGGGAAGGGCTGGTCAGGACCACGGCAGCGAACTGCGGCAATGCGCATTCGGAGCGAAGTATTGAGTCTTCAGCGGGTAGACACTCCAGGTTGCGATCGGGTGATTTTGAAGTGTCCCAATTGCGGAAAGCCCGAGAAAAGTAGCAATCTCTTGACACTATCCTGACAACTATTCCCTCCATAAAGGTGAGCATTAATCTGACCGGCTGAGAAGTAGCACGCGACGTCTCTATCGCGAAAGATCGCTGGCCAGGATGCATCCCCCGACTTTGTAAATGACACGCCAAGGTTCAGCTTCTTCGTGCTGTGACAGGGCCCAGCAAATCGGTGCTGAGTTGGCCAGCCTGTTTCAACAGCAAATCGCACTGACGAGGCGCGAAGCATTGGTAGGACTGACGCCGGCAGAGTACGAAGAGTACGACAGAGTTGCGGACGGGATTCGCGACTCGTACAGTGAACTCGCGAAGCTTCGATCGGGAACGTAATCTTGTATGTGTCAGTCGATGTGTCTTCGCGGTACCCGCTTGGAAATTCCGCAAAGAATTTCGTAAGGTACTGTCTCCGAAAGCGCAGCGTGTTCCCGGGCGTCAACACTTAAACCGTCCATGGCGCCGAGCAGTATGACTTCGTCGCCAACAGAAACTCCGGGCAGCCCGGTGACATCGGCCAGTGTCAGATCCATGGAAATCCGTCCCACGATCGGGGCGTAGTTCTCACCCACAATCACTCGGCCCTGAGACGAAATTTTGCGGTTTAAGCCGTCTGCGTATCCCACCGGGAGCACGGCAATGCGCGCGGGAGCTTTCGTGACGTAGATTCCGCCGTAACCCAGGGCCTGGTTGGCACGCATATCGCGAAGGGAGAGAATGCGGGTTTTCCAGATCAAAGCGGGTTTCACCGCAAGTCGCAACCCGCTGCCGCTGACCTCTCGACCGGCACGCTCAAAAGGCAAATAATAACCGTACAGCGCAATCCCCGGCCGCACCATCGTGTTCCAGGATTCCGGACGCGATATCACAGCCCCGGTATTGGCCGCATGAATCAGCGGCGGATTGAATCCTTCGTTGCGGAGAAAGTCGCGTACTTCATCGAACGACTTCAATTGGGCCGCAACCGACGGTTCGTCCAGCACTTCAGACGACGCAAGATGAGTCGACAAGCCCTCGAGTAGCAAGTGTGGCGACGACTCCAAAACCGCACAAATCCGTGGCAAATCCTCGGGCGCGGCTCCCAGCCGTCCCATGCCGGTATCCACTTTCAAATGGATGGGATGCTTCGCCACGCCGAGCGCTGTCGCGGCCTTTTCGAACAATTCTATTTGCCCGGTCTCCCAGACCGTTGGGGTCAATCCCAAACGTACGATTTCCTCCTCTTCGCCGCGCCAGAAACCGGTCATCAGCAGGATGCGCCCGCGAATACCTGCTTCGCGGAGGGGAATTGCTTCATCCAGCGAAGTCACGCCGAACCAGCGCGCGCCCTCCTGCTCCAGTGCTTGCGCGCACTCGACTGCGCCGTGCCCGTAGGCATCGGCTTTTACGATGGCGCAAACCGTCACCCCAGCGCTTATGTGTTGCTGCACCGCGCGAAAGTTTCGCCGTAACGTTCCCAGCGAGACCTCGGCCCAAGTCGGTCGAGTCGCGGTTCGCTTGGCAATTTCGATGGTAGCCACTGGCTTTAGATTATAACGGCCATCTCGGTTGCCCTCAGGTTACCGCCGTACTACTCCCTATGCAGGATGACCGAATGCAGGAAGCCCGACATTTCCAAAGCCGTTTTCGCTATCCGCCCGAGAGCGTGAAGTTCACTGTCACCTGGGTCTCCACTTCTACCGGCTCGTTGTTCAAGTAGTACGGACGGTAGCGCCATTGCAAAACGGCATCCATCGCGGACTTCACCAGCAGCGGATGACCGGTGATCACCTGCAAATTTTCGATCTTGCCCTCCCGCGAAATCATTGCTCGCAGCACTACGATCCCTTGAATCCGCGCCTGCCGCGCCAGGGGCGGATACTGCGGTTGCACGCGATAGATGAGATTTCCCTCCATTACGCGGGAAACACGAGGTGGATGTACGGAAGCCGTTGGGGGCGGCGGCACGATAGCATTAAACCCGCTGCCGATCGAGTCAAGAACGCCGTTGCGACCCGGCGAAGTGCCGGTGCTGCCGACCACGCCCAGCCCACTAACATCAACCGCTGGTGGAGCGCTCGGTTCGTCAACGGACGCTATCTCCCGTGGCACGGAAAGGGGCGCCATCACCCTACCGTCCGGTGACAAGTTGCTTCTGTTCGCGCGAGCATTTCGCGCAGCCTCAGGAGCAGGTGGCGCCGACGGCGGAGATGGCGCCACGAGCCGGGATACCAATTGGAATTGCGGCAGAACCTGGGTGTAGAACAGCGGCAGCAAGAACAGAACCCCTGCGGCGACAGCCTGCGCAGTAAACGAAGCCAGAGTTGTCCAACCGCGGCGAGAACGGTCAGCCCAACGAGAATCAAGTAGGGAATCAGCAAACATGGGTCTCCTCCTGAGTTTGGTGCTTCCTCTAAGGACACCGGCAGGCGCTCTCCCAACCGTGGTTCCGCAAAAATAAAAGGCC
>Ga0209275_10001088_pt1 | contig 11051 bp, 11 predicted proteins | sample HubBroMetageREF2_FD_188344 | JGI IMG/M metagenome (GOLD analysis project Ga0209275, IMG submission 188344) | Reference soil microbial communities from the Hubbard Brook experimental Forest, New Hampshire, USA - Hubbard Brook CCASE Soil... | ecosystem: Environmental > Terrestrial > Soil >...
GGATGCGAGTGGCTACGCGCGTGGATGGGGATGGGGACGCGGTGGAGATTGAGATTTCGGATAGTGGTCAGGGGATTTCGCCGGAGGATAAGGAACGATTGTTCTTGCCGCATTTTTCTACCAAGGAGCGTGGTACGGGATTGGGGTTGGCGATTGCCAGTCGGATTATTGCGGAGCATAACGGTACGATTCGGGTGGAGGATAATTTGCCGGCGGGGACTAGGTTTTTGATTCGGTTTCCAGCGGCGGAGATTTCGGTTACGCCAGCGTAGGTCAAAAGATTTAACCCAGAGGACACCGAGAAAACGCGGAGAACACAAAGAAAGACGGTCTACCGCAGAGACGCAGAGGACGCAGAGGACGCAGAGAAAGCCTGCATAACATGCCAGCTTCTATATTTATTGTGGATGATGAAAGTGGGATACGCGAATCCTTGGGCGCGTTGCTGCGCGACGAGGGGTATGAGGTCGAGGCCGTGGCTTCGGGCGAAGAATGTTTGGCGCGGCTGGAGACGCGAGCTTTTGATTTGATTTTGCTGGATGTGTGGTTGAAGAAAATGGATGGGCTGGAAACTTTGGAACGGATGCAGGAGCGGGACGGCGCGCCGATGGTGGTGATGATTTCCGGGCACGCGAATATTGAGACGGCGGTGCGGGCTACGAAGCTGGGGGCGTTTGATTTTGTGGAGAAGCCGCTGTCGCTGGAAAAAGTGGTTTTGGTGGTGCGCAATGCGCTGGAATATTTGCGGCTGGAGACGGAGAACCGGAGGCTGCGCGCGGAGCTCGAAGAAAAGCATCAGATCCTGGGCGGCAGCATTCCCATGAAGGCGCTGCGGCAGCAGATCGCTTTGACCGCGCCGACGAATGGGCGCGTGCTGATTTACGGCGAGAGCGGTACGGGCAAGGAGCTGGTGGCGCGAGCTTTGCATGCCAGCAGTTTGCGCAGCTCGATGCAATTTGTGGAAGTGAACTGCGCGGCGATTCCGGAGGAGTTGATTGAGTCGGAAATGTTCGGGCATCGCAAGGGCAGTTTTACGGGCGCGAGCGAAGACAAGGTGGGGAAATTTCAAAAGGCGGACGGCGGGACGCTGTTCCTGGATGAAGTGGGGGATATGAGCTTGAAGACGCAGTCGAAAGTGCTGCGGGTGCTGGAGGAGCGGCGCGTGGAGCCGCTGGGATCGAACCAGCCTGCTACCGTGGACGTGCGCGTGATTGCCGCGACAAATAAAAAGCTGGAGGAGGAGATCTCGCGCAACGCTTTCCGCGAGGATCTTTTTTACCGGTTGAACGTGATTCCCTTCTATGTGCCGGCGTTGCGCGAGCGCGTGGCGGATATTCCGATTTTGGCGGCGCATTTTCTGGCGGCTTTTTGCCAGGAATACGGGAAGAAGGCGAAGGAATTCAGCCCGACGGCGCTGGACGTGCTGTTGAATTATCCGTGGCCGGGAAACGTGCGCGAATTGAAAAATCTGGTGGAGCGGTTGGTGATTGTTTGCCCTTCACCGCGGATTGAGCCGCATCATTTGCCACCCGAACTTTTTCGCGGCGCGTCGAAGAGCCCGCAGAAACCTTACGAGAGTTTGCAGGAGGCGCGGTCGGCGTACGAGCGGGAGTTTGTGCTGCGCAAGCTAGAGGAAAATCGCTGGAACATGACGAAGGCGGCGCAGGCATTGGGTTTGGAGCGCAGCCATTTGTACCGGAAGATGCGCTCGCTGGGGATTGCACCGACGCGGGTGTGACGGCGCACGGCTGCTCTGCCTGCTTGGAGCGAATGCGCGCCGAGCGCCGCGCCTCAGTTCCCTTCCCGCGCGGCGGCGTGCGTACAGCTATGAGCCAACGCGGATGTGCGAGAAGGTATTAAAGAGCCCGAAAATATTCAGCAGCCAGAGCACGACCGCGATCACTACAACCGCATTCAAGATTGATTTGATTGTCCCTTGCATCGGGATGAGATTGACCAGCCACAGCAATACTCCTACGACGATCAGAACCATTATTACCGTCATCAATGGCATCGGTTATTGACCTCCTTTGTCGAGCCTTGTACTGACTTTTCTCGATGTGAGAATACGCAGCGGCGCGGTGGCGGGCCATACATGGAAGGGAGTAGGGGCGGCTAGGGATTTACGTTATGCCGTCGGGTGGTTCGACACTGGCGCCAAGGTAATGATGATATCGGCCGCTAAACGCTTGCACCCGCTCGTTTGAAGAACCGCGCGTAGAGCCGTCAAGCCGCGGTGGCGCGCGCGATACGAATCATGGCGGCTAAGCTGCGGTCCACGTCATCGCTGGTGGCGGCCCAGGAGGAAACGCTGATGCGCATTGCGGTTTTTCCTCGCCAGACTGTGCCGCTGCACCAGCAGGTGCCTTCGTCTTGCACTTGACGCATGACTTCTTGCGTTCTCCGCGCGTCGCCGAATGTGACCAGTACTTGATTGCTGACTACTTCGTTCAATACTTCGAAACCTGCGGCGCGCAGGCCGGCGGCAAATTGCTGAGCGTGGGCGCAGGTTCTGTCGATCAAATCGGCCAGCCCCAAGCGGCCCAAGGATTTCAGCGCGGCCCATAGTTCGACGCCGCGGGCTCTGCGTGACGCTTCTGGCGTGTAGTGCATGGGGTCGCGCTTGGTTCCAGGCGCGAGGTATGCGGCGGAAAGTCCCATGCTCGCGCGCAGAGCCTCTCCATTCCTGACAAGCGCGAGGCCGCAATCGTAACTGGCGTTGGGCCATTTGTGCGCGTCTGTGGCCCAGGAATCGGCCTGCTCGTATCCGTTCATCAGGTGCCGATACTTCGGCGATGCGGCGGCCCAGAGGCCGAACGCGCCGTCAACGTGGACCCATGCGCCCTGCTCGTGTGCGGCTTCGCAGATGGGAGCTGCAGGATCGAAGGCGCCAGAGTTGACATTGCCGGCTTGGATGCAAACGATCGTGTTGCGGCAGAGTTTGGGCAATTTGTCCGCGCGGATTCTGCCTTGTTCGTCCGCTTCTACGAGGTGGATGCGACTGCGGCCGAGGCCTAGCATGTTCAGCGCCTTCAGCAGCGAGGCGTGAACTTCGGCGCCGGCGACGACTTCGATTGGTGGCGCATGGAAGAGTCCGTCCTCGACTACGTTCCAGCCTTCGCGCGCCAGCAGCGCAAAGCGCGCGGCCGCTAGCGCGGTGAAATTCGCCATGGTCGCGCCCGTCACCAATCCGCCTTCGCAATCGGGCGGCAAGCCGAGGGCTTCGCAGACCCAGCGGATTACGATCTCTTCCAGTTCGGCGGCGACGGGAGACATTACGCGCAGTGCGGCGTTCTGGCCCCAGACTGCGGCTAGGCAGTTCGCGGCCATTGCGGCGGGAAGAGTTCCGCCGATGACGAAACCGAAGTAGCGTCCGCCGGTGGTGGTTACTGTGGCGGGTGAGCCGATTTCGTCGAGCATCTCGAGAACATTCATCGGATCGCAGCTTGCTTCCGGAAAAGGCTCGTGGAATTTCTGGAGCGCGGCGACGGCGGATTCAGTCGGCGAGACGCGCCGTTCGTGAGCAGCGTCGGCGTAGCGCTTGGCCATTTCAGCTGCGCGAGTGAGGAGTGCGGACGTGGCTTCTTGATTCATCGCGGCAGCCTCCGGGGATGCTTCAAGTGTCGGTGAGTAAGGATACCCGAGGCTGCGCGAACAGGAAGAGCCGTATTGGCTGGCTGTTCATTGAACTGGAGCCTGGGAAGTGCGGCGGCGCCAGATTCAACGTCAACGGCGCCCGCCTGAAGGCGACCGCTACCCTTCGATCCCGCGCTGCGGGAGCTCAGGACGAATCGCGGCGCAGCGCGATTCACAGATGCAACGGCAACGTCGAATTCCTAACCTTCTTCGGCTTCTTGGAATTGGGCGAGTTGCTCTAGTTGACGGTGCCAGTCTAGTTGGCGGACCAGGGTGGAGTTTTGGCGCCAGTTGGCTTGGACTTTTACAAAGAGCTCGAGGAAAATTTTTGAGCCGAGAATTAGTTCGAGTTCCTTGCGGGCTGCTGTGCCGATTTTCTTGATGGCTTCCCCGCTCTTGCCGATCAGGATGCCCTTCTGGCCTTCACGTTCTACGTAGATGGTGGCGCGGATGCGCAGCAACTTCGGCGTCTCCTCGAAATTATCGATCAGGACGGCGATGGCATGGGGGACCTCGTCGCGAGTCTGGAGGATGGCTTTTTCGCGGACTACTTCGGCGGCGAGGAAGCGTTCGGGCTGGTCGGTGAATTGGTCGGGCGGAAAATGCGGCGGGGCTTCGGGCAGGCGGGTGAGCCAGGAATTGACGAGATCGAGGCAGCCTGCGCCGGTGAGCGCGGAGATGGGGAAAATTTCGGCGAAATCGAATTCTTTGTTGTAGCGTTCGATCAGCGGGAGAAGCAAATGCTTGGCGATGCGGTCCACTTTGTTCAGTAGCAGATAGACCGGGCCGTGGAAGCGTTTGATCCATTCGATGGAGAAGCGGTCGCCGGGGCCATAGTCAACCGAGGCGTCGGCGATCAGGCAGAGGATGTCGATGCCTTCGAGGGCGTGCTGGAGCTCGTCCATCATCATGCGGCTTAGGACGTTTTTCGGCTGGTGGATGCCGGGTGTGTCGATCAGGACGATTTGGGCGTCTTCGCGATTGAGGATGCCTTGAATGCGATTGCGGGTGGTTTGGGGTTTGGGAGAGACGATGGCGACTTTTTGGCCGACGAGGGTGTTGACGAGCGTGGATTTGCCCGCGTTGGGGCGGCCTACGATTGCGACGAAACCGGATTGGAAAGGCATGGAAGAATTAATTGTACGCCTTCTGAGGGGAGCGAGGAAGGTGGGGGCGTCGGCGCGTGACTTGGCCGAAGAAGTCAAAACACTTAAGTCAGAGTGCACAGAGAAAAGGCGGAGGGCGCAGAAAAAGAGCGAGCCTACCGCAGAGACGCAGATAGCGCAGCGAAAGGCAGAGTGGTGCGAGCCTGCGCGAATTGCATTACGAGTGGATGAATTAGCGAAGAACAATTTGTGAGCGGCGATTTCCACACTATGAATCATTGACTTCGCGATTGATCGTTATAGACTTCATGGCACCGCGGTTCATTGCAGCCACTCTGGTTGGGGTGTTTCCGCGCTCCACGCTGCACAATGCACGGCACGATTGGTTACCAACAGGAGACGATCCATGGCAAACCCCGTTCGAGCAATCCCCGAGGGCTATCACTCGATAAGTCCATCGTTAACTTGTAAAGACGCTGCACGCGCGATTGAGTTTTACAAAAGCGTGTTCGGCGCCGTGGAAATAGTGAACATGTCATCCCCCGATGGCAAAATCTCTCACGCAGAATTGAAAATTGGAGATTCGATTATTTTTGTAAACGACGAAATGGGACCGACGGCGGCCGGCGCTCCTGGAACTCCGCGGATGTCTTTGTTCCTTTACGTCGAGAATGCGGACAAGACGTTCACGCGAGCAGTGGCTGCCGGCGCGCAGATCGATATGGCGCTGGAGAATCAATTCTGGGGTGATCGTTATGGGAAGGTGACGGATCCGTTTGGCCATCAGTGGGGGATCGCAACGCACGTAGAAGACGTGGCGCCGGAGGAAATTGGAAAAAGAGCGGCAGCGTTTTTTGCGAAGGCGGCGGGAGGGAGTTAGTCTCTGATTGCGTGGTGAGACAATTGAGAATGATGGGTCGGGCTCGCCGGTGGCGGGCCCGATTGTATTTGGGAATAGTTATTCGCGGTGCGGCGCAGAACGTCCAAGGACTTGCCAGGGAGGCACAGAGACTCAGAGGAAGGCGGAAAGATTCAACGCAGAGAACGCAGAGGTGAGCACGCAGAGGGCGCAGTGAAAGGCGGGTGCGATCCTTCGCAACGCGAAGGATGATGACGCTCGTCGTATCGTCAGAGAACTTAGGAGCAGAGCCAGGAGTGGCTGTGCCACGATTACACTGTGCGGGCGGTGTTCGCGGCGGTGTTGGGGATTGGTTTGGCGCGCACGCGGAGGACTTTGCGTTGGTTGGCTTCGATTACTTCGAAGCGAAGGCCATCGGCGTCTATGACTTCGCCGGTGCGGGGGACGTGGCCGGCTACGCTATTCAGGAGACCGGCGATGGTGGTGGCAGCGGAATGCTGCATGTTGGAATCGAGTTGCACGCCGAAGAGCTCGCTGACTTTTTCTAATTGCACGCTACCGCGGATTATCAACGCGCCGCTGGCTTCGCGCACGACGTCCGGAGCAGGCGTGCGGTCTTCTTCACCGATCTCGCCGACGATTTCTTCGACTAAATCTTCGATAGTGACTAGACCAGCCATGAGGCCATATTCGTCAATCACCACGGCCATCTGCTGATTCTTGCGTTGCATTTCTTTAAGCAGCTCGGAGCCGAATTTGGTTTCCGGGACGAAGAGCGCGGGGCGCATCAGCTCGCGCACGGTGCGGTGGGCGGCTTCGCGGTCTGGAACTTCGAGCATGTCGCGCGCCATGACGATTCCGGCGATGTCATCGAGAGTTTTTTCGAAGACGGGCAGGCGCGAAAATTTCGTTTCGACGACGAGGTCGCGTAGTTCTTCGAGCGAGGCGTCGGCGCGAATTGCGATTACGTCGGGGCGCGGGGTCATCACGTCGCGCACGCGCTTGTCGCCAAATTCGACGACGGATTCGATGAGGCGAGCTTCGTCCTGCTCGATGATGCCCTCTTCGGTGGCGGCGTCCACCAGCGCTTCGATGGCCTGCTGCTGCTCGGCAGCGGGAGTTTGCGCTTCTTCGGATTCCTCGGAGAGATGCAGCACGGAAATCAGCAGCTCGAGGACGGCTTGCACGGGCCAAATGATGAACAGAAACGTGCGCACGACGGGGACGAGCGGCAGCACCCAATTCCCCGGAGCGCGAGCCAGCAGCAGCGCCGGGAAAAATTGCATGGCGATGACCACTTCGGCGCCGAGGAAAAAAATCATTTCGAGGGCGGCTTCACGCGTGCCGGGGACGAAGAAGAGCACGCCGCGCGCGGTGATGGCGGCGACGAAGACGAGCCAGAAGCGCGCAAGCAGGCTGAAGCCGAGGGCGGCGCGACGGCGTTCCATGTGCAGGCGCGGCTCGACGTCTGCTTCGAACGTGTCGAGGTGCTGGTGAATTCGTCCGGGATGCACGCGGCCTAGTTCGCGATAAGTGCGATCGAAGTAGGAGAAGACCACGAGGCCTATCGTGAGAGCCAGGACACCTGCGGAGTAGATGAAGATCGGCATCGTCAGAACAATCCCAGGTCGCGGCGTAGGCGATTTTCGCGGCGATCCATTTGGCCCATGTCGGTTTCGTGATCGTAGCCGAGCAGGTGCAGGATGCCGTGGAGGATGAGGATGCGCATTTCGTGATCAAAGGCGCGGCCGAAGCGTTGCGCATTGCGGCGGGCGACGGCGGGCGCGATGGCAATGTCGCCGAGATACTGGGAAGCTGATGCGGTCCGAAACGCGGAGAGACGCGGGGCTCGTGTCCCGCGTGCGGGACGCGGCTGACGATGCTTTCGCGTAGTTGCGGGTTCTGCTGGGAACACGTCTGCTGGGAAGGACAATACATCGGTCGGGCGATTTTTGCCACGGTAGGCGCGATTCCAGCGTGTGATTTGGGAGTCGGTGACGAGCGCCACGGTGAGTGAGCGGGGCGCGAGGCGCAAACGTCTGCGCGCGGCGGCGAGAAATTTCTCCAGGCCGGAAATGGAAACACGAACGCGACGCTGTTGGTTGAGGATCATGCGCGCGAGGCTAATCCCGCGGATTCTGCTGGCCAGTATGGCTGGAATGGCCGGCGTGTCCGGAGCCGCGGCCATTGTGGTGCGGATGGGTGGCGGCGTGCTCGTCGTAGGCTTTGATGATGCGCTGCACGAGATTGTGGCGGACGACGTCGCGTTCATCGAAATAGGTGAAGGAGATGCCTTCGATCTTGCCGACGATTTCGATGGCCTCGATGAGGCCGGAGCGGCGGGATTCGGGCAGGTCAATCTGGGTGACGTCGCCCGTGATTACCGCTTTGGAATTGAAGCCGAGGCGCGTGAGGAACATTTTCATCTGCTCGCTGGTGGTGTTCTGCGCCTCGTCGAGGATGACGAAAGAATCGTTGAGCGTGCGGCCGCGCATGAAAGCGAGCGGCGCGACTTCGATGATGCCCTTCTCCAGGAAGCTTTCCAGCTTGTCCGCTTCGAGCAGGTCGTGCAGCGCATCGTAGAGCGGGCGCATGTAGGGGTCCACTTTTTCCTGCAGCGTGCCGGGGAGAAAGCCGAGGCGTTCGCCGGCTTCGACGGCAGGACGCGCGAGGATGATGCGGTTCACTTGCTTGGAGAGCAGCGCGGTGACGGCCATGGCGACGGCGAGATACGTTTTTCCCGTGCCGCCGGGACCGATGGCGAAAACCATGTCGTAGGCTTCCAGGGCTTCCATGTAACGCTTTTGATTAGCGCTCTTGGGAGTGATGGTTTTTTTGCCGAAGGAGCGCGTGTTGGAAAGGGCGAATGCGCCGCGCGCCGATGCGGGTTCGGTGGTGGCGCCTGTGGCGATGCGCAGCAGGGATTTCACTTCCGAGCTGTCTGGAATGCGGCCGTCGCGGATGCGTTGATTGTATTCGCCGAGAATTTGCGCGGCGCGTTCTACCTGCGCTTGCGAGCCTTCGATTTCCAGGTCGTGATCGCGCAGATGCGTGGTGACGTGAAGAGCGGACTCGAAGAGTTTAAGATTTTCGTCGAGAGTACCGAAGAGTTCGTTGATGCCGCCTGCTAGTCGCACAGTTTGTTTCATTCAGTTTCGCGGGAGCGAAGCCTCCTGGACAGGACACCCACTGCTAGAATTAGCGTAGCGCGGTAGAGCGGGAGGGTCAAGGCGGGGGCGCAGGATTCATCAGGTAGTAACATTCTATGGGCGGCCGGGGTAGTGGCGCAGTGCGCGGAGGCCGGCGGCACGGGTCTAGGGTGGAGGCAGTGACCGCGGAACAGCCAAGGTTTCGCTTTTGGGCACCGCTTGCTTGAATATGCCCGGTTCGGGGCCTGGTATCCCTCAAAATTGAATCGGGCGGCTACTATCGGGAGAGTTGGATGACGAACGGCAAGGATTTACCGCCGCTTCAGGCGGCCCAAAATTATAGTAAGTTGCGGCGGACGCAGCGCGTGCACATTCAGATGGCGGTTCTCGTGCGCGGCGTGAGCAAAGGCAAGCCGTTCCAAGAAGAGACCAAGACCAGCACAGTGAACGCGAATGGGTGCCTGGTCTTTTTAGATACGCCGGTGATGCGCGGGCAGCAGGTTTCCATCGTGAATTCCAAGACGGTAGAAGAGCTGACGTGCACCGTGGCGTTCATCAGCGAGAATAAGGGCAGCAAGAACGAAGTGGGATTGGAATTTACGGAGTCTTCGCCGCTGTTCTGGCGTATTGGTTTTCCGCCGGAAGATTGGAGCGAGTCGTCGGAACGGAAGCGCGCGCCGGCGCCTGCGCCGTCGAAGACGAACCCCGCAAGCCCGCAAGAAAAAAAATAACAGCGATATTTTTTCACACGCGCATTCGACGGTTGCGTAGGCCTTCGTCCGAACTGCTGCGCTTGTTCGCTGGCCGCTTAGGGCTTCGCGGCTGGAAATTGGACTTTGGGGACTTCGCGCGCGGCCTCGGGTGCCTGGAAGTAGTCGTTGTTGCGTTTGAAGCCGGCCCAGCCGGCGAAGATGTTGTTCGGGAACAGGCCGATGTAGGTGTTGTATTCCTGGACGGAATCGTTGTAACGCTTGCGTTCGACGGCGATGCGATTTTCGGTGCCGGCTAGTTCGTCCTGCAGGCGGAGGAAATTCTCGTTGGATTTCAGCTGGGGATAATTTTCGGAGAGGGCGAGGACTTTTAGTACCAGCGGAGCAATTTGGTTGCTGGCGGCGATTTTGTCGGCGGGGGTTTGCGCGTTCATGTATTGGGTGCGGGCCTTGGCGATGTCGTCGAGGACGGTTTCTTCATGCGCGGCGAAGCCTTGGACTGTGGCGACCAAGTTGGGGATCAGGTCAGCACGACGTTGCAGGACTACGTCCACTTGGGCCCATTTGGATTTGATATCTTCATTGAGGCGGACCATTTCGTTGCGGCGGCCGGCGTACATACTGCCGAAGATGAGCGCGAGGATGAGGAGAACGGCGATGACGGCGAGAGCTGCTTTCATGGACTGCCTCCGGGTTCGGTGTTAGGCGGTGCCATCATACTTCAAGAGCGGCGATTCTGCAGCGGGTCGCGTTCGGTTGGAGAAAGTCAAAAGATTTTATACAGAGGGCACGGAGGAAAGGCGGAGGGAAATCTGCGAAAGAGAAGAGACAGGACTTACCACTGAGACGCAGAGAGCGCAGAGAAAGACAACTACGAGCCGGCCGCGTCGCTGGCATCCTGGCAAGCGGGAGCGCAGCGAGCGGCGCCCCTACCGAGTACAAATGCGTGGCGCGGCGCCGACGAAAATGCAATTCAACAGCGGACGTAGTTCACATTGCGTCTAGGCGGCGGTCAACATCGTTGGTGACTATTTCTACGAATTCGAGGTAGGCGTGCAGGCTGGCTTCTACGTCAATGTTGCGCGGTTTGCTTTTTCCTTCGCGTAGATCCAGGAGGGTGTGGAAAGCGGACGGGTCGGCGCCGGTCAGGGCGGCTACGGCCGCTACGGCTTCGCGTTTTCCGGCGGGCATGGGTTGGCCGAGGGCGAAGAGCGCGTGGCGAAAAAGCGCGCAGAAGGTGGAGACGGATTGCGACATGATGGTCAGGTGAGCTTTGTAGTTTAGCGGGGCGGCGAGGATGGCTTGGCGAAGGCGCAGCCAGTCGGCACGGAGTTCGCGTTCGACTTGCAGGCGATGGAGGCGCAGGGGAACTTCGAAATTGGCGAAGAAATCGGTGCCGAAAAGCAGGCGATGGTGGTGGGTGATGTCGAGCAGCTCGATGGCGAAGACGTCCGCGGAACGGTGTAATTCATCGAGCGTGAAAAGTAGCGGCGGCGGGTTGCCTTGGCGCACCCACCATTCGGACGCGTCGTGGAGATGCTCGAGATCTTCGGAAGCGACGCGTTCCAGGACGCAAAGGATGTTGAGGTCG
>Ga0209275_10001095_pt1 | contig 11015 bp, 12 predicted proteins | sample HubBroMetageREF2_FD_188344 | JGI IMG/M metagenome (GOLD analysis project Ga0209275, IMG submission 188344) | Reference soil microbial communities from the Hubbard Brook experimental Forest, New Hampshire, USA - Hubbard Brook CCASE Soil... | ecosystem: Environmental > Terrestrial > Soil >...
CGCTGCAAGAACGCAGTCTGGACAAGAGAGCGCGTCTGAAAGCAGCGGGCCGCGCGCTGTTCGGTGAAAAGGGCTACGAAAACACTTCTATTGAAGAGATCGCCCAGCGGGCCAAGCTCGCGGTCGGCAGCTTCTACCAGCATTTCCGCTCGAAGCGCCAGTTGCTGCTCGCGTTGATGGACGAGCTGCTCGAAAAATTAAGCCAGCTGGATTTGCAGCCGCAGGCCGCGACCGACGTCCGCGCCGGACTCCGTGGATTGCTTTCGCGCGCGTTCTCGCACGACCTGCGTTATCTGGGCGCATATCGTGCCTGGCAGGAAGCGGCGCTATCCGATCCGGAGTTGGTGAAAGAAGAGCGGCAAATTCACAAGTGGACCACGGCCCGCGTGCTGCGCGTGTTTCAATTCCTGCAAACACTTCCCGGCGCGCGCCAGGAAGTGAACATTCCCGGCCTCGCGCGCGCGATGGACACTTTTTTCTGGAGCCTGCTCGCGCGAGCCGGACGGTTGCCGAAGCCTGAATTAGAGCGGTGGATTGACTCCGCGACGCACCTAATCTACCACGCGATGTTTACCGATCCGCCTTCCAAGAGGTGATGGGATTATTTCGGCGGGATGAGCTTGGGATCCAATCGCGCTGCCTCTTTGAATTCCACCTGCGCCGCTTCGGGATCTTTCAATCGAAGCAATGCCATTCCCAGATTGTAATGCGCGTGCGCCAGAGTCGGATCCAAGCGGTTGGCCTCGCGGTAAGTGTCCGCCGCCGCTTGATACTGCCCTTTATTGAAGAGCACGTTCCCAAGATTGAATCGCGCGTCCGCATTTTCAGGATAGGCCGCGATCACTTTCACAAACGCAGTTTGCGCCGCGTCCAGATCGCCGAGCTGCATTTTCGCCGCCCCCAGGCCAATCTCCGCCTCGGGAAAATTCTCCTGCTGACCCAGAGCCTTCTGAAAATATTCCGCCGCCTTTGCTGCATCGTTCGCTTGCAAGTATGCATTGGCCAGATTGTAGAGCGCATGTGCTTCCTGCGGCTTCAGCGCCAGGCCTTTCTGATACGTAGCGATGGCCATCTCGAGTTTCCCCTGGCCCTGATACGCAAGCGCGAGATTGAAATCCGCGTCGGCCTGCTCGGGTTTCAACGCCAGCGTTTTTTCCAGGCTCGAAACGGCCTCATTGAGTTGGCCCTGCTTGTAGAGCAAATGCCCCAGCGCGAACCAGCCGTGCGCGTCGTCCGGATGTTCCGCTACGATCTTCCGGTATTGCGCAATGGCTTCGTCATCGCGCCCCGCATTTCCCAGCGCCGCCGCGTAATTCGTTTGCAGGTCCAGCGAATTCGGTTCCAGCGCGATCGCTTGCTGATAAATCTGGATCGCTTCGTTCCATTGCTGGGTGGAATCGAGAGCTGCCGCGAGGTTGTTCAGCGCGTCCACGTAACCCGGCGTCAATTCCAGCGCCCGCCGGTAGGCCGCGATCGCATCCGCCGCGTTTCCAGAAGCAAACAGCCCGGCGCCCATGCCGTTGTACGCCTGCGCAAATTTAGGATTCAGCGCCAGCGCCTTGCGGTAGGCGGAAATGGAATCGTAATATTTTTTCTCGTGATAGAGCGCCAGCCCCAGGTTGCCTTCCGTCACCGCGTCGGTAGGCCTCATCGCCAACGCTTTATCGAAATCCGAAATAGCCTCGTCGTCTTTCCCTTTGCTGTCGAGCGCCAGCCCTAGATTGCTCAGCGCCTCCGGAAAATCCGGATTCACCGCCAACGCTTGGCGAAATAGGTCAATAGCCTCGTCCACTTTTCCCTTCTTGTAACGCTCCAGGCCCTGGTTGTTCAACTTCACGGCGTCGCCAGCGCTACCCGCCTTGCTCTGCGCCCGTTCCGCACGCGCGCCTAGAAGGACGCTCACGAAAATCATAACAATTATGATCCGCCGCTCGTCACATCGCGACATCGCCCGCAAACCCTCCCGCTCCTCCCGCGAGCCTAACACAACAGAAAACCTCGCCGCCAAGCTGGACGCGGTCATCTTGGAGTGCGGCGGCTTGCCGCCGCTTTGCGAGGTGCAAATAGCACCTCAAGGTCAGCAGGCGAAGCTTGCTTGACCCAAGCCGATGCAGCGATCCCGAGCCCAGGCATCATCACCCAGTATTGCTAGCATCACGGTACGTTTTAAGACACGCTGTTTACAACAACACCCCAGAGGACACCTTCCTCTGGAATTTTGTTCCCTAAGGCATCTTGGGATGCTTTTCAAGACATTCAGCGCAGCCGTGTTCGGCATTGACGCGTACCTCGTCGAGACCGAGGTTGACGTCGTCCCTGCATACGAGGGCGATTTCACGGTCGTCGGCCTGCCGGACATTGCCGTAAAAGAAAGCCGCGAACGCATCCGCGCCGCTCTGCGCAATTGCGGTTTCGATTTTCCGTCGGGGCACGCCGTCACCATCAATCTCGCCCCCGCCGACATCCGCAAGCAAGGCTCCGCGTTCGACCTGCCCATGGCGCTGGGCCTGGCCGGCTGCCAGGGAAGTTTCTTCGGCAAAGTTCTCGATACGCGCGTCTTCCTCGGCGAACTTTCCCTCGATGGCGGCGTACGTTCCGTGCGCGGGGCGTTAACTTGCCCGCCGGACAGGAAGCGGTCATTGTCCGGTAACGGCGGTGGTCTCAATGGGTCGACGCAACACTAAGCTAGAACCCGCTGGCATCGAAAACAAATGCCTAAATCGCTTGTTAGGGTTAGGCCAGCCGGAACGCTGGCCTGGCTAGTTTTTAGCCGGGCACAGCCAAACCGTTGGTTCTCCCCCGCAAACATTGCCGATTCAATGCACTGGATGGTGTTGCATCGACCGGTTGAACCGGCAGCACTGATCGTACATGTGGACTCAACTCTCCGATTACGCTTGTCGGGAGCTAGGAGGGCTGGCGAGCTTTTTACCTGTTGCACAAATCCAGCCCTTCGAGCGTTCTTCAAATACGTGAACGTCTGCAAATCCGGCCGACGAAAATAACGCGCGCTGGTCATCTACTCCCAGAGAAGTGGATTTCAGCAGTTTCATCACCGGCCGTTTCCAGGCATCGTGTTTCCCGTGCTTGTAGCTCTCCGCGATGATGATCAACGTTCCTCCCGGTCCTAAGACTCGTAGAATTTCCCGCATATCGTTCCGCAGATCCGGCCAGTAATACTGAGTTTCCACGGCAGTAACCAAGTCGAATTTGTTGTCCGGAAAGGGCAGTTGGGAAACCGAGGCGTGCTTAATCTCGACGCGGCCTACCTCAACTAGTTGCGCGTTTTTTGTTCGGGAGGCTGCTACGCTGCCGTTGGCATAATCGACGCCGTACACCATGCCCTGCGTGGCAGCCGCCAACTTCTGAATCGTTCGGCCGCCGCCACACCCTACATCCAGAATCGTGAAATCCTTCTCGATCCGTATGTGCGTTAAACCCCAATCGGTTAAGTTGGAATGAGATAAGTTCATGAGCCACACAAAAAATCTGCCGACCCATTTCGAGGGCTTTTTCACTTGTGTCATCGCATAAAGCGCGAAGACGACCAGCAGCGCATAACGCAGCACTGGTGCTAGTTCCTTGAAGTTGGTCGGAATAATCCACATATCCGCAGTTCCTCAAAATTGCGATTGGCTCGCTGGGCGCCAATGGTATACGCGCGAAGGTAAAAAGGCATATCGAGATTTACGGGAGTTCCGCTCAAGTCCTGATAAACGCTGCGGGTTCAGAGGGCCGGCGCAACACTCGCGCGCAGTTTACTCGTTGGAGTCTGAAAGCCCAAAGTTTTTCGCGGGCGTTGATTTAAACGCAGCGCGATCTTGTGGATTTCGTGGCTTCCGGTGACGTGACTCGGGAGTTACTGATTCCTCGCACCATGCCTCGACCTAATCCTAGCAATTGGCGTAATCGGGATATACTCCGGCGGGTTTTACTCGCATGTCAAAAGTGATCGATTGGCGCGCCGGACTTTTGCTGATGATCCTGCTTCTTGGATCCGCTTGCGGATCGGGAGGGGTGATGAGCGCTCTGGCCCCGAACATCACGACCGAACCTGCGACGCAGAGCACTCCGGTAGGGCAGATGGCGATATTTACCGTGACGGCTTCCGGAACGGCCCCACTCCGTTATCAGTGGAGTCTAAACGGAACAGTCATCAACGGAGCTATCGGTTCGTCGTACACCACGCCAGCCGTAGTGCCGACGGATAGTGGGTCGAGTTTCGAAGTGACCGTTACCAACGACATCGGATCCGCAACGAGCAGCGCCGCGTCGCTAATCGTGCTCCCGCGCGCGCCTCAATTGGGTGATTGGCGCTTTCAGGGGATGGACCTCCTAGCGGGAACCTTCAGCGGCGGCACTGACCTCGTGAGCTTTCAGAGCCTCAGTCTTCCCAACTTTCTTGGGACGCCGCTGGAAGTCGGTTTGGAGTTCGGCTGGGACTGCGGATCATCGGGTCCCTCGGACTGCGTTTGGAATTTCTTTGGATTCAATCCGCCAAGCGCTGTTGCAGCAGTGGGTTCTCTCTATTCGAACGACTCATTTGATAATCTTAACTCCGATCTAAGCAACTTGGCTTCGGGGAACACAATCGTCACCTCCGTTGATTTGGAGCCCGCTAACCAGATTTTCGCCTACGGAGCTCTGCAGATTTCTCAGGCGAGTGGATTTGAGTTCTCCAGCCAGACGGTCTCCCCTGGCCAACTTCAGGCGACCGCCACGCTGTTGGGCGGCCAGAGTCGCGTCATCACTGCCCTTGCTTACGACGCCGAGGGCAATGTGTTCGTCGTGTCTTATGGTTGGCAGAGTGATGTCACGACCGTGTACTCGACCCAAGCGGTCATCATCCCGTCGAATTCAACCAACGTAGCAACAGCAGACTCCAATGTCATCCTAGCTGCGATCACAAACCTGGCGAATCAGGGATACATCATCACCGCTATGGGCGGCAACGCCAGCAACGGACTCCTGATCATCGGAACTCGCGTACAAGGGGATAATTTGTCTCGCCCTATTGAAGTTTTCACAACTGCACCAAGTCATCAGGGTCAAGTATCCAGCACTCTCCAGTCCCTATGGGGAACCGTAGGGGGCGTTACACCAGCCGGCACTATTCAGTTCGCCGAACAGTAGAGACTGCCGCCCGGAATATCTGTTCCCGATAAACGCCGTCATCGTACATCTGGTTTTTGGAGCTTTTTCAGATGTCCGGCAACGCGGCTAACGGGGCCATAAGAACCGTGCGATCAGCTTCACGTCTGATTTTTCTGACCTGTTCGGGTCGCGGCGAATCGCGTTGTGACTCGCAGCGTCATCTTGACCACAGCCAACAGTAGGTACCTAAACGGAACGAGATACCAATAGTGTTTCCGAAAAAATTGCTGCCCTAGCTTTCGACTCCAGTCCTCGGCTACGTTTTCCTTTCCGTCATAAATAGGGACGTGGACCGTGTGAATATGGTGTCCGATTTCGTGAAACAGAACCTCACCAAATTCCGCGTAGCACGCAATCGGAATTCGCAACATCCATGCAGGACTCGCCTTCAAGATATTGTCTACGTAAAGCCAAACCGTAGCCGGCCGGGAATTCGTCGCTCGATAATAGGCTCCGCGCGCCTCTACTAGCCGGTATTTGCGGCCTCTACCCCACACCTTTTGCCGTCGCTGGTCACGCGTCAACGCAGCCCGATTACACTACACAATCGTCTTCAGCCCTTTCAAATAGTTCCCGGGCACAGATTCAACGAGTTCTTCTACCAATTTTCTGACTTGTGAAGGAGGCTCAAAATCTCGATAGTTCTCGATAATGTCGGGTCCTACAGGCTTCTTGCCTTCGTCAGAAGTCAGCACGTCTGCAAAGTATCCCAAAATCTCGATGATTCCGAGACCAGTTCTTTACCGTCTGCTCTCGAGCCCTGATTGATGTCATAACGATGTCGGCCTCGCGACGGCCCAAGTAGACTGTTCGGTGATCACCCCAACAGTGCTCGGATCGAAGGAGGTCGAGATGCGGATTATAGGATGTGACTTGCAGGCTCGCCAGCAAACGTTGGCGATGCTATCCAACACTGCTGCGGACTGCTATTGCAATCCGAGTTCGTCCTCGAACTGCCGAATCACGTCGTAACACTCACAAGCGGACTTTTCCAGCTTCCTGCGGTTTACAATCTTCACTGCGCCGCGCACGTATTCCAGGATTCCCTTGTTATGCAGCACGGACTCCGCCAGGCTCACCGTGGACCGATCGGTACCCATCATCGTCGCTATGAAATCGTGAATGATCGGAAGCAGGCCGGAACCCACACGATCCTGCGTCATCAACAGCCACCGCGAGAGGCGTTGCTGTATATCGTGCAGCCGGTTGCACGCCGCGGTCTGCGCCACTTGCATCCCTTGCAGCCCCGTAAGCCTGTTCAACATGATCTGAAGCTGCGGCGCCGACCGCAGAATGCGTTGCAGCGCATTCCCCAACCCCCGTGAGCCGTCGCCGGCGATTTGAATTATTTCGCGCACGGAACTTCTGCTCAAACCGGCCGCCAATCCCGCTCCCACGTAGCCCTCATTGCCCACGACGCCCACTTCCACGGTGCGACCGTCTTTGGTCACCACCACTTGCGAAACCATTCCACGGTTCGGAAAATTAACGAATTCGATATTTTGTGTCGCTTCATGGAGACTTAGGTGACTCGGCAGGTCGATATATGTCAAGTCCGCACGCATCAGCTCGTATTCATTGTCGGCCATGGCCAGCAGCACTTTGTTCCTCACCGGTTTTCCGTCAACGCTGGTCCGCTCATCCGCCGGTGCCACGCGAAAATTTTCCCCGCTCATTTTCATCCTGAGAGGCGCGAAGCGCCTTGCACTAATTGCGTCGAAGTTCACTTCCCTCGAAGGCAGTGTCAATTCAACCAGAAGAGGGGACTCACAATCTGTGCGAAACGGAACATCGCTCAACTTGAGTGGGAGCAAATCGCGTGGCTAAGCCATGAGATTTGCCCGGGGCTGCGATGCCGTCAACTCACCTTAGCGCGCATGAATTTTGAGCCGGAACGAAATCTGTACTAAACTCCACCCGCGCGCCCACATGGCTACGATCCCCAAAATTACTCCCGAACCTCGCTGGCCCGCCTTCGTCGCGATGCTCGCGGCGGGCGGCGTGTACTTCTCGCTGCCGGAGCGCCTGTCGGTGGGCCCTGGCTGGGGGTTGCTCGCCGTGATTGTGGTTTTGATGGTTCCCATCGCGGTGTCCAACCGTCGCGGCGACTTCCACATCACCAGGCCCCTGGTAGTCATCGCCAACGGTGCCATCACCGTGGGCATGATTACTTCGCTGGTGTGGCTGATCAAAGACATCCCGCAACATCGCGATCCGCCCATGGCTTTGCTGCGTGCCGCCATCGCCCTATGGATTACCAATATCGTCGTCTTCGCGCTCTGGTACTGGAAATTCGACGCCGGCGGCCCCTCGCGACGCGACGTCCGAACCGAGCGTTTGAAAAGTTCCTTCCTTTTTCCGCAGATGTTGAACGAGGAAGGCCGCGATCCCAACTGGTCGCCGCAATTCATGGACTATCTGTTTCTGGCGTTCAATACCAGCACAGCCTTTTCACCCACGGACACGGCTGTTCTTTCGCGCTGGGCCAAAGCAGGCACGATGTTGCAGTCGTTGATTTCGCTCGCGATCGTGGTGCTGCTCGCCGCGCGCGCTGTGAATATTTTCTGAATTCCAGACAGCTCGCAGCCTTTTCGGCTCCTTTCCGTCTCCCCGCACCAAGGAAAGTTTCACAACGCAAAGTAGCGTCGCGGTGTCTGTCCCAATTGCCGCCGGAACATCGCGATAAACGCGCTGGGGCTGCTATACCCTGCGTCCATGGCCGCTCCGGTCACTTTTTCTCCGGATGCCAGCAGTTGCATCGCGTGCAGCAATCTCAGTTGTTGGCGCCACTGGCTGAAAGTCATTCTCGTTTCCGCCAGGAACAGCCGCTCGACCGTTCGCTTGCTCGCTCCGCAATCTTCGCAAAGCGCCGCCAGCGTCCGTTGCCTGCCAGGCTCAGACAGCAACGCATGGGCAACGCGCATCGCCCGGCGATCGGTCGGATGCGGCAACTGCAGCGGGATGGAATGCACAGCTTCCAATTGGTCGGCGATCATTTCGATGATGCGCCGTTGCACGGGTTCCTCCCGCTTCAATTTTGGAAACTTGCAAGCGTGCAGAATCAGCTCTCGCAGTAACGCCGATACGTTCATCACAAAACATTTCTCCCCGTCGGCACGCACCAGCTTGGGAGCGAAGTATAGCGTTCTCATCGAAACCGGCCCCAGGATCGCCACCGAGTGTGGTGTCTTTGCTGGAATCCAGACGGCGCGCAGCGGAGGCACCACCCAAATACCCTGCTTCGTGCGCACGGTCATTACGCCGCTGGAAGCAAAAATCAATTGATCCTCAGGATGAAAATGCTCGGGGATCACATGCGCGCGCTGAAAATCGTACGCCAACGTGGCGAGCTGCGCCGTTTGGCGGCCCCGGCCATCCAGCAAAAGGCTCTGGCACTTCTGCGACATTTGTTGTCAACATAGCGGGAGACAACACGGACTGCAAGTGCTACCTTCCACTCGCGCAGAAGCTTCAGGGAGGATTGAAATGTTGGCTTCCAGCAAAATTGTAGGAGTGATCCCTACGCTAGATTCCAAGCGAGCCAGGGAATTTTACGAAGGCAAGCTGGGCTTTCGATTCGTCAGCGACGACCAATTCGCCCTGGTTATGATGGCGGGCGACACCATGCTCAGAATCTCCAAAGTGCCGAAAGATTTCGTCCCTGCCGGCTTCACAATTCTGGGCTGGGAAGCCAAGGACATCGAAGCGATGTCCCGCTGGCTCCAGGGACGCGGCGTAGCATTTGAGAAATACCCGTTCGTTCAAGATCAAGAACTCGGCATCTGGACCGCGCCCTCCGGCGACAGAGTCGCCTGGTTCAAAGATCCCGACGGCAACGTCCTTTCGCTTTCCCAGCATGTCTGAATCGCCCTGCAGGGCGATTGACCCTGAGATCCCGCTGTGCGGAATCGAAGGGGAGCGCGCACCATCGGCATCAGCAGCAACACACGAGGAGGAGCCATGACCAAATCGTTGATTCTCGGAACCATCCTCGGCGGCCTTGCAGCCTTCGTATGGAGTTCCATTTCGTGGGAGCTCATCGGCTGGCACGAAAAAACCATGGTCGCGTTCCACAATGAGGACGAAGTCTCCGCAGTAATCGCCTCCCACGCCAGCCAAGACGGTACCTACCTCTTACCAAGCATGCCGTCAACCGCCGGCATGACACCGGAACAGAGCAAAGCCACTCTCGACGCCGCGATGCAGAAAATTCAGGCCGGCCCCATCATGGTCGCAGCCGTCCGCCTCGGCGGCTTCGGTTCGTACTTCCGCGGCCTGATCATTCAACTCCTCAGCCTGATGGCCGCCGCATTTCTGGTCACGTGGTTGCTGCTCCAAACCTCAGAACTGAGTTATGCGCGCAGGGTCGCGTTTCTCGCAGTGGTGGGTCTCGCAGCAAGCGTGATCGTTGATCTGCCGAACTGGAATTGGTGGGGCTTCTCCGGCACCTACACCGCGGTAAATCTGGCCGATTCCATGCTCACCTGGCTAGTCGCAGGCCTGGTGATCGCCAAAGTTGCTAAGCCCTCCCAGCACGCGACCACCTAGCCGGCGCCGCTCGCCTCGCCGCCGCCCACCGGGGTACCCAGAGTTCATTGACTTGCACTCCGGCGCTGTGATAACCATACTCGCGTTCTTTTAAAGGACTTTCCCCGACCTCGGATGGCGGCCAAAACCCAGCGGATCGAAGTAATGCTCGAGACGCTTCTCGAGAGCGTGGACCTTGCGGAAAGCATTTCCATGCGCGTGGCCGAAGCCGCCGGCTTTCCCGAGGAAGAAGTCCACAAGATCGGCATGGCCGTGCGCGAAGGCGTGATCAACGCCTACAATTACGGCAACCAGCAGGATCGCCAGAAGAAGATCATGATGACCGTCGAGCTGCAGCCGGACAACATGATCGTCCGCGTGCTCGATCAGGGCAAAGGGTTCGAACTCACCGAAATTCCCGATCCGCTGGCAGAAGAAAACCTGTTGCGCACTTCAGGGCGCGGCTTGTTCTTGATGCGCGCTTTCATGGACGATTTCCGGGTGGAGCGCGGCCCCGAGGGCGGCGCCCACCTGATAATGGTCAAGAAACTGCCCCAGCCAGTTTCTGACAACGGCAAACACAAACCAGAGTAGAATCAACAGACGAGGTACCCGTGGCTCTCCAAGGAACACGTCGCCAATTGGGCGACGTAACGATTGTGGATTTCAGCGGCAAGATTACGCTGGGCGAAGGCAGCGCCATGCTGCGCAATACCGTGCGCGAGCTGGTCAATTCCGGCAACAAGAAAATCCTGCTCAGCCTGTACGACGTGGATTACATTGATAGCTCCGGCATCGGCGAGCTCGTCAGCGCCTACACCACGGTGAAGAATGCCAGCGGTGAGCTGAAGCTGCTGCATCTCACCAAACGCGTTCACGACATTCTGCAAATCACACGCCTCTTCACCGTTTTCGATGTGCAGTCCGAAGAAGGCGCCGCCATCCGCAGCTTCAAGGCGTAGCGCGCCAGCTATCGCGCGGGTCGTTCCTCCGATTGCCGCATGGCGTCCTCGCCTTTATGCTAGTATTTACGTTCACGAATTCGTTCGGGGTGCACACTTGGCGCAGCATCTTTCCCGCAGGGAACTGAAAAAGGACGAAGTTCGCGACACACTCGCGCAGGGCGCCGACGCCGTCCTGTCCCACAAGCAGCTGACCCTCTATATCCTGCTGGCTGCAGTGGTCGTGGCTCTGGGCGTTTTCGGCTGGCAGACCTATACCGAACGCCAGACCGTGAAAGCCACCGCTGCCTACGATGATGCCATGAAGATCTTCCAGGCGCGCATTCGCACCGCCAGCGAGCCCGCGCAGCCGGGTGAAACTACCTACATTGA
>Ga0209275_10001098_pt1 | contig 11000 bp, 9 predicted proteins | sample HubBroMetageREF2_FD_188344 | JGI IMG/M metagenome (GOLD analysis project Ga0209275, IMG submission 188344) | Reference soil microbial communities from the Hubbard Brook experimental Forest, New Hampshire, USA - Hubbard Brook CCASE Soil... | ecosystem: Environmental > Terrestrial > Soil >...
CAGGTCGCCGTTGCGCTCAGTATCGAGCTTTACCGCCTGGCAGGGACTGGCCAGCTGGGCACCGAACTTCAGTGCCTGGAGCACACCCAGGCCGGTCAGATCGTTGCCGGACAGGCCGAACGGGAATCCGATGTAGTTCTCGATCCTGGAGCTGGCCGCGGCCTGCCCGCCGGTACCGACCGCGTCCAGCAGCACGGTGTCCAGGCCCTCGGACGCCCCGTAGACGGCAGCCGCCAGTCCGGCCGGGCCAGCGCCGACGATCGTTACGTCAGCCGGCTTGGTGGAAGAACGACGGTAGCTCAGGCCCAGCGTCTCGGCTAGGGCACCCGGCGTGGCCTGTCTCAGCGTGGTACCGGGCATGACGACGGCGGGCAAGTCGTCCTCGGTCAGGCTGGAAGACTCCATCATCGCCCGGCCCGCCGGGGTGTCGGCATCGAACCAAAGGTGGATCAGACGCTGCCGGGCGGCATAGGTCCGCAGCGCCAGCGCCGCCGCGGACCTGGCACCGCCGACGATCTCCACTGCCAGGGCGGCGGTGCTGCGCTGCAGCAGCTCACGGCGGGCGATCAGCGCCTTGAACACAATGTCGGACAGTTCGACGTCGGTGGCCATGAGCTGCCGCAGGCGCTCCGGCGACACCCGGTAGACCGTCCCGCTCTCCCGGACCCGGCACAAGAGGTAGACGTTCTGCCCGGTCAGCAGGTTCAGCTCCCCGACAAAGCCGCCCGCATCCACGACCGCGACGGTCGCGGCTGGCACGTCAGCGGTCGCCGTCCGGACAACCTCCGCCTTACCCCGCGCGACCACGATCAGATCGGCGTCTTCGTCGCCCGGGCTGAACAGGACATCGCCCCGACGAACCTCCTGCTGGGTGCCGTAGGACAGAAGCCGGGCGAACAGGTCTTCCCCCAGCCGCGGAGATGCGACGCTGGTCGGCACCAGCTGTTTGCCCGGCCGTGCGCGTGCGTGGCTGGCGCGCAGCCGATCCAGATCCTGCGGTGTAGCCCCGGCCACCGGCCGGGCCAGGCCGGGCTGGCTGAACATGGAGCCGCGGGCAGCCCAGGGCGGGGAGACGGCACGCGACGGTTCATTCATCGCTGTCACGCTTTCAGCTCTCCTGCCATCCGGTCAATTCGGAGACACCTGGCGAGCTTATCGAGCGGTGCCCCGGCGGCTAATCGCACGAACCACCGGGGCCATCAGGCATGGAAGACACCGCCCACTAGAAGCGGCCCGTCCTGCCCTCACGTCGGCCAGCCCGTGCACCTACGAATGGCGGCCTACCCGGCGGCCGAAGACGAACTTCTCGGTGGGCTGCGTCGGCAGCGTGGTGGTGCCGTCGTGCGCGGATCCTGCCTCGTTGGTCACCGCCGGGATCGCGAAGTACTGGAACGTTATCGTGGTTTCCCCGGGACGCCGGCCAGGATCGACATCGAAGATCGAGTAGCCGTAGGCGTCGGTCGGGTTGATGGCAGCGGACCAGGGCGCGTCCTCCACCGAGTCGGCGCCGTTCTTCGAGAACCCGGCCGCTTCCGAGCCGACGACGGCGTTCCGCGTGGTGATGACCTTGGCCTGGGGCTTGTCGTCGGCGGTGTCCGTGCCGTACGTGTTGGTCGGCCCGTTGGTGCCACCACCGCCGAGCACCAGGTACACGGTGCCCTCGGCGGTGTTCCACGCCGGTGTGCCTTCGAACATGGACGGCTCGGTGCTGACCACCGAAGGGCGCCGGGTGTCGACGGCCGCCCCCTTGGTCTGGCCGGGGTTGGGCGCGACCACGGTGCCGAACTCGCCGGCGTCGTAGCCGCGGACCGGGTAGGTGCGCTCATAGTCGTGCTCGTGGCCAGACAGCACCAGGTCGACCTCGTACTTGTCGAACAGTGGCAGCCAGGCCTGGCGGATGCCGAGGTCGGAGCCGTTGCCGGGCACCGAGGTCGACATCGCGCACTGGTGCATGAACACGACGATCATGTCCACGGACGGATCACGGCGGCCCTGCGCCAGCGTCTGCTCCAGCCACATCGTCTGCAGGTTGGGCTGGCCGCTCCGGTAGTCGGGGACCAGCGAGTCGTTCTGCGCGTCTGCCTTCAGGCCGCCGGTGTAGAAGCGGGTATAGGTCGTCGTCCCGTTGGGAATCTCGGCGCCGGTGGTGGTGGTCTCCGGCGCCGTGTTCGCCGTGTCTATCACGTAGTTGGCAGCGCCGTCCTGGTAGATGACGTCGTCGGCGTCGAGGGAGATGAACTTCACGGTGCCGACCTGGAAGGTGTAGAAGTTCCCGCGCAGCCGGTTGCCGTCCCAGTTGGTCAGGCCATTGTCCGGCAGCAGGAACCGGCTCAGGTAGTGGCCGAAGCCGTACGGGCCGTTCCAGTAGTTCCCCGCCGCGCCCTGTCCCGCGATCCCGCCGGGCGCGTTACCCGGGTGGCCGGATCTCGTGTCGACGCCAAACTCGCACTCGTGGTTGCCCAGGGCAGGCATCCAAGGTCGGTTCGCCGCGCTGCGGGCGACGTTGTTCCCGAAGTCCCGCCACACACCCGGCGCGTTGTCGACGTCCAGGTTGGCGTAGCACAGGTCGCCGTTAAGCAAGTGGAACAGCGGCGCGCCCTTCCCGTCGCCCGGGTTCTCGATCGCGGTGACCGCATACCAGGAGTTGTCGCAGGACTCGTGCCAGATGTTCCCCGAGGTGTTCAGGTCCCATGAGGGAGTCGCCAGGTCGCCGAAGCTGGAGAACCGGAACTTCGCCCGGCCCGACGGCGCGGTCAGGAACGAGGCAGCTGTGGTGGACGGCGTGGCTGCCCCATCGCTGACCTTGTAGTAATACCGCGTTCCTGGCTCAAGATTGGTGAGCTGGACGTGGTAGAAGTACGTGGTCTGCCCGTTCAGCCCGTCGCTGAAGCTGACCGACGCGGCCTCCTCGTACTTCTGCGTCACGTCGAGCGGCTTCGGGTCAGGCAGCTTGATCAGCCAGCCGGGGTTGCCTGCTCTGATCGGCTCGCTCGACACCGCCAGGGTCGGCGCAGGCTGAGGCACCGTGCCGGGGGCGCTCCACGACACCGTGACCTCCCGCGCTGGGTCGCTGCCCCAGGTCAGCAGCAGCTGTTCTGGCTCGGTCGTGGTGGGCAGCGGAAGCGTGCCGGTCGGTGGCCCGCTCGGTGGGCCGCTGGCAACCGCGCGCGGCGCGCGGACGACCGTCCCGCCCAGCGCTGCCACCGCACTCACCCCGGCGGCCCCGATGATGAACCTGCGCCGGGTAAATTCAACCTTGCCGTATGACCCGCCCGTGCCTGATTCGCTCATGCCGCGAACGTAGAGACCTCAGGTGAACGGGATATGGCCGCACGGGACTGGCCCGGCTACCGGTGCGACAAATCCGGGGCGCCGCCGGGCAGGCCGAAGCCAAGTCCGGGAATTGCGCCAGCCACACGGGCCGGCTGGGGGAGTGGTCATGTGGCAGCCGCGACCCTATCGTTCCTGCCGGATGTAACTGGCCGGGGTGACGCCGGTTTCTGCGGCCCGGGCGCGGTACTGCGCGACGGCGGCCTCGCAGACGGCCCGCACCGGCCAGCCCAGGGCCAGGGCCGCGGCTTCCGCCTCGGCCAACTCTGCCGTGGCCGTCCCGAATCCCGTGGGGCCATCTGCGGCCTCGGCCACCTTGACCGTAACGACCTGGCTCCTGCCCGGCGGTCCCACTTCCACCTTCACCGACGTGCGGGCGGCGGTTAGCCGGTTCATCCGGGACCAGCGGACGCCGAGCGTGCCGGTGTGGGTGAAAATCGCGGCGGCCACAGCGCCATGAACCGGCTCAGCGCACAGGGCGGTGAGGACCTGCCCCGGGCGGCCGTGCCGACCGACGATCGGGGTACACCAGCAGTCCCAGGCGCCGGCCGCCCGCACTGCCTGAAGGACCGAAGGCCAGAGCCGGGGGTCTAGGTCATCGACTGTGCTCTCGACCACGGTCACGTCGCCCTCGCGCAGGTCCCGCTCCGCGCCGGGCACGCCAATCACCACCCGGGTGATGTTGGGCCGGTCCGGAGTGTCACGGGCGCCGCCGCCGGTGCCCACTGCACGTACCGTCATGGCCGGAAAGCCGCCCGGTGTGGCCGCCGCCGCGACCAGGGCCGCACCGGTCGGAGTGGTGCGCTCACCGGTCAGGTCGCCGCTGGCCAGGTCCAGGCCGGCCGCGGCGGCGATATGCAGGACGGCGGGAGCCGGCACCGGAAGGCGGCCGTGCCGGGTGGTGACGAATCCGCTTCCGGCGGCCAGGGCCGAGCAGCCGACCACCGCGCCGGGCCGCAGCAGCCCCAGATCCTCCAGCGCGGCCGCCGCTCCCACCACGTCGGCGAGTGAGTCGAACGCGCCCACTTCGTGGAAGTGCACCTCTTCGGGCGGCTCGCCGTGCACTGCCCCCTCCGCCTCGGCCAGCAGCCGGAAGACCCGTGCCGCGAGATCCTTCCCAGCCGGGCCGAGGTTACTGGCGCCGACGTGCCCGAGCACGTCGGCGAGGTGCCGTTCACGGTCGGTCGCGGTCGGCACGGTGATCACGGCCCTGAGGCACGCGAAGCCGCCCCGGCGCCCGGTCTCGGTCCGCAGCCCGAGACCGGGCACGCCGAGTGAGACAATGGCTCCGCGCACCCGCTCCAGGTCAGCGCCCGCATCGACCAGGGCGGCAAGCAGCATGTCGCCGGCCACGCCCGCGGTCGCGTCGATGTAGGCGGCACCCGGCCGGCCCGTCACTGGTGAACCGCGCGGATGATCTTGGCGGCGTGCGCGGCCGCCCCGAACCCGTTGTCGATGTTGACGACGGCCAGTCCCGGGCTGCACGAGGCGAGCATGCTGGCGGCTGCGGCCAGGCCGCCCGCCGCGACGCCGTAGCCGACACTGGTTGGCACCCCGATCACCGGCGAGCTGACCAGCCCGGCGACCACACTCGGCAGGGCGCCGTCCATCCCGGCCACGACCACAACGCACTCGGCGGCGCGCAGGTCGTCCAGCCGGGATAGCAGCCGCCCCAGCCCGGCCACGCCCACGTCGGCGAGGACATCCGCGCCGACTCCCAGCACGGCCAGCGTCGCCGCGCATTCCCGGGCCACTTTCAGGTCCGTGGTGCCGGCCGTCACGACCAGTACGCTGCCGCGCGCGGGCGGCAGTGCCCCCACGGCGACCGTTCCGGCCACGTGATCGGCGTGCACGGCGTCGCCAGCGAAACGGGTGGCCGCCCCGTCCAGAACGCCGGCGGCGCAGCGCGTCGCCAGGGCCGGTGCCTCCGGGTCGCGAGCCCGCAACTCGGCCAGAAGCGCAAAGATCTGCTCAGACGTCTTGCCCTCGCCGAAAACCACTTCCGGGACGCCGGTCCGCCGCCGGCGATCTACATCCAGCAGGGCGAACTCGCCCAGCGGGACGCCCGCCGCAGCGGCTGCCCCAGGCATGCCGGGACCGTCAGCCGCCACGGCTGACCGGCGTGATGTCGAGGTTCAGCGAACCGGACCGCAACGGCCGCTCGTCGATCTCCGCGCGCTGATATCCAGCCGCCCGGACGCAGGCCAGCACCGCCGCATGCTCGTCCGGGTCCGCCGTCCGCGGCAGGTCCGCAGCGCCAAGCTGCACCCGGCCGAGATCACCGAAATGCCGCACCCGGAGTTCCAGGTAACCCCGCGCCTTCAGGCTCAGCTCGGCCCGGTCTACCTGCGACAGCACATCGGCGCTGACCGGGGTGCCGTAAGGCAGCCGCGATGCCAGGCAGGGCGACGCGGGCTTGTCCGCACTCGGAACCCCCAGGTGCCGGGCCAGCGCCCGCACCTGGTCCTTCCCCATGGACGCTTCCAGCAGGGGATGGCGGACACCGTGCTCGGCCGCCGCGCGCAGCCCAGGCCGCCAGTCACCGGTGTCGTCGGCATTGGCGCCGGACAGCACAGCGGCGAATCCGCGGCGCCGGGCCAGCGCGGCCAGCCGGTCGTACAACTCGGACTTGCAGTAGTAGCACCGGAAGCGGTCGTTGCGCCGGTAGTCGTCGCGCTCCAGCTCGGCCGTGCTGATCAGCTCATGCCGGACGCCTACGGCCCGGGCCACCGCCCGGGCGCCGTCCAGCTCGCCGGACGCGAGGGCATGCGAGACGGCGGTTACGGCGAGGGCTTGTTCCCCGAGCGCCAGGGCGGCCAGCGCAGCGACTAGAGAGGAGTCCACCCCGCCGGAGAACGCGATCAGGGCGCTGCCCAATCCGGCCAGACGTTCGGTCAGCTGACCGGCCAGCGCGTCAAGCTCGTCAGGCACGCCGCTTCCTTCCCAAGTCGCCGACGTCACTTCGCGCGTCGGACGCATGGCGCGTCATTGCCCACTGCCGCTTTACCAACGCTATGCAGCCAATCCCATTCCCGGGCCGATCGCCCTCTTGCCGCAGCTGATCATACGATTCGGACTGTGCGCTTGGGCGCGGTTGCGCTTACCTGCCGCCGCGATCAGCCGTACTCTCGGATTCAGCTTTCGGTACTTCGGGAGGCATCGTGCCCATCGAACAGGCAGAGTTCGGCCGCACCGGCCACCACAGCAGCCGGGTGATCTTCGGAGGCGCGGCGCTCGGGGAGGTCTCCCAGCGGGCCGCGGACGAGACCCTGGACCTCCTGCTCGCCCACGGGGTGAACCATCTGGACGTTGCCTCGTCCTACGGCGAGGCGGAGGTGCGCATCCGGCCGTGGCTGCAGCGCGAACCGGGCCGGTTCTTCCTGGCCACCAAGGGCGACGAGCGCACCGCGGCCGGTGCCCGCGACGAGCTGCACCGGTCCCTGGACCGGCTGGGCGTCGACCACGTCGACCTCTGGCAGCTGCATTCACTTGCCGATCCGATCGAGTGGGACACCGCCCTGAGCCCAGGCGGGGCGCTCGAGGCCGCCATCGAAGCCCGGGAGCAGGGCCTCATCCGCTGGATTGGGGTGACCGGCCACGGCAGCCAGATCGCCGCGACCCACCGCCGCAGCCTCGAGCGGTTCGGCTTCGACTCGGTGCTGCTCCCGTACAACTTCGTCACCATGCAGAACCCGTACTACGCCGAAAACTTCAACGCCCTCTACGAGACCTGCCGGGAGCGCCGCGTCGCGGTGCAGACGATCAAGTCGATCGCGCTGCGCCCCTGGGCCGGCCGGCCGCACACCCGGGCGACCTGGTATGAGCCGCTTGAGCAGCAGGACGACATCGACCTCTCCGTGTGGTGGGCGTTGAGCCGGCCCGGGGTGTTCCTCTGCAGTGTGGGGGACCTGGCCTTGCTCCCGAAAGTCCTCGACGCGGCCAGCCGGTTCACCGGGCCGCCGGACGACGCGGCGATGCGCGCGCTGGCCGACCGGACAGCCGCCGAGCCGCTGTTCGTCTGACCGGGATCGCCGGGCTAGCCGCCGCCGGCGAGGCGGCGGTCGCGCTGCTCGATACCCGGCTAAGGCCAGTCGGGCGATGATGGGCCGTCGTGTGAGGCCTGACTCTCGATGTGGACAGCCAGTAGTTCCCCGGCGTGCTCGACGTGCCTGGTCATGGCCGCGCGGGCAGCCCTCGATGAGCCTTTCAGGAACGCCTCGAGCACCTCCCTGTGATCTTGGACTGTGGCGGATGGCCAGCCGTCGATCGTGGAGTGGAACCGGGCGGGCACGTAGCACAGCGACACGCCGAGGAGCCACGCGAGCTTGCGAGAACCGGCGAGCATGTTCACGGTCCGGTGGAACCGGAAATTGAGCTCTTCGAGGTCATCATGGTCGCCGCGTTCCGCAGCGGCCTCAAGATCCATGTGGATCTTCTCGAGCCTGCCTACCGCTTCCGCGTCGCTGTGCTTGACGGCACGGGCAGCGAGTTCGCCGGCGAGCAGGGCCTGGCCGACGAACACATCACGGATGTCGTCCCCGGTCAGCGGAACGACCACGAAGCCCCGACGGGGCTCAAGCCGCACCAGGCCCTCAGAGCGCAATTCCAGCAGGCCCTCGCGCACGGGAGTGGCGCTGATACCGAGGTTCTGCGCAACCGCTTCGGCCCGAATGAAATCCCCGCCGTGCAGTTTGCCTGAGACGATGAGGTCGCGTATGTACGACGCGGCCTCGGCGCCCAGTTGAGGGCGATGGCGGCTGTACTTCCGCGGCCCGTCCGCAAGCTGCTCGGCCGGCTCGGTCACGGATCTAGCGTGCCGGGCGATGGCCTATCCACCGCCTCGCGGAGACTTGCGGGTTATGGGCAGCATGGGAAGGGGCCTCTCCGGACGGGCATGGGCGGGCGCCGGTCATCCAGCAGCGGATAAGTGGCAGGGTCATCGGAAGCCCGCAGCTGCGATACCCAGTCGAGATTAAGGTCAGCGCTGACCAGGCCTACCGTGTCCCCCATCTCAACAAGGGTATTTCCCAGCGGATCGATGATCTTGCTGCCGCCATGGAACTGGGTCAGGCCTATCGTACCCGTCTGATTGACGCAGACGACATATGCGACGTTCTCGACAGCGCGGGCCACAGCGATGCTCTCGAAGACGAACGCGCGCCGGGTCTCCCACGCCATCGGGAAGATCAGCACGTGGGCCCCAGCGTCGGCCAGGCCCGCGCAGAATCCGGGAAAGGCCAGGTCGTAGCAGCAGCCCAGGGCGAAGAGGCCGTCTGCTGTCAGGACGAGATGGTTTCCTGACGTGAAAACGATGCGTTCTGCCTGCACCATGTGGGTCTTCGCGTACCGGGTCCGGGCGCGGCCTGGCTCGGTGATCACGACCACATTGCGCAGCGCGCCTGCGCTGGCCTCTGCGGTGCCGTAGACAATCCGCACCTGCCGCTCCCGAGCGGTCTGCTCAAGCGTTTCCGCCGCCCGGGCGAGATCCGCCAGGAACCCGGCGGTGTACGCCGCGGGCTCGAGCAGGTACCCGGGAAGGCAGAGCTCGGGAAAGCAGACGAGGTCCGCTTGCTGGCAAGCTCCGGTCCTCAGGAGCGCCAGCATCTGCGACAGGTTGCCGTCGATGTCGCCAGCCACCGGGGTGAACTGAGCCAGCGCCATACGCATCGGACTCGGGTCTCCTCCGCGGTTGTGTCAGGTCAGCAACGGCATGCCGATGGGCCTGATCGGCGAGCCGGTCCCGCCGCGCAGCTTGACCGGCATGCCGATAAAGGCGATCTCGAAGATCTCGGAGTGGCTAAGTTCCTGGAGGTTGAGAACCTCGATCACCGGGGTGCCCGCGGTCGCGAACAGGTAGCAGTGCACGGGCACGAACGAGTCCGCCTCGACATGCGGGTCGACGTCGATACTGATCGCGTCGGTGCCCAGGCACATGGCGCCGACCTCCTCGCAGAGGTACCTGGCAGCCGCCATGCCAATGCCGGGCGTGGACCGCAGGTAGCCGTCGACATCTGGCCAGAGCGACATGCGGCCGGTCCGGATCATTACGATGTCGCCGTCCCGCAATGCCGTCCGCTGAATGCGGGCCGCTTCCGTGAGATCGTCCGGCTCGATGCAATAGCCGTCGGGCAGGCAAGTGACCCCTTTAAGCCTGGCGATATCGAGCATGACGCCCCGGCCTATGATGGGCGGGCATTCGTCGGCGCCGCCTCGCAGCCATTGGCGGCTGCCAAGGTCTTTTCCCGCGGTGCGGCCATTCCAGAAATGACCGTAGTGCCCAATATGATTCAGCATGTCGATGTGCGTTCCGGTGTGGGTGTACATGCTGATCGAGTCGCCGCAGTAGCTGTACTTCTCATGCACCTCGGGCGCGGCGCCGGAGGACCCGTCGTTAATGGAGCCGGCCGGGGTGTGGGTCATCCACATCTGGTACGTGGGATCGCCGGCTGCAGCCCATGATGGCATTCCGAGGAAATAGTCCACGGCAAGGTCGTAAATGCGGCTGCCGTCGGCACGCGACAGCACGGCCTGCCGTGACTGCGCGGTCATAAGGTTCAGCCGGCCGATGTTGTCGCCCGGGCCCCAGGGGCTCCGCGACACGGTGACGCCATCGCGCTCGAATATCGGCTCGAACGGGGATATGCCCATGACTCTGTGTCTCGCCCGGTCAGGACTTCAGCGCGGCAGACGCGGGGTACTGCTCCGCGAACTCACGCGCGATGTCGATACGGCGCTTGAACGCGACGTCGTGGAACTGCTGTGCGTAGTCGATGAACCGGGCCAGGGCGTCCGAACGCGCCGGGTTGCCGCTGACGCGGGGGTGCGTTCCGATCGACATCATGCGTCCCAGGTCGTCGCCGTCCGCCCGGAGCCGGTCCAGGGTCGCCTTGGCGGTCAGGAAGAAGTCGTCAGGGTTTCCGAACCCCGTGCCGACGATGTACCGCGCGTCGTTGACGACGAGCGAGTAGGGAACGACGAGGTGCGGCCGGCCCGCGGTCCGGGTCCAGTAAGGCAGGTCGTCGTTGTAGCAGTCGGAGTCGTATTCGAACCCGCCTTCCTCGACCACGAGCTCGCGGGTGTTCGTGGACATCTCCCGGCAGTACCAGCCGACGGGCCGGGTGCCCGTCGTCGACTCGATCGACGCGACCGCGCGCTTGATCGCCTCTCGCTCCTGGTCGCGCGTCATCTCGAAGTGGTTGCTCCACCGGAAGCCATGGCCAGCGGGCTCGTCACCACGGCCGGCGAGCTTGGCCGCGACCTCGGGGTTGCGCTCCAGCGCCACGGCGGCGGCGAAGAAGGTGACCGGGATACCGGCGTTGTCAAAGATCCGGAACAGCCGCCAGATGCCCGCCCGCGAGCCGTACTCGTACATGGACTCCACGGCGAGGTCGCGCTGCCCCTCGAGCGCGAACGGCAGCTCGTAGAGGATGTCGTTGACGTCGTCGCCCATCGCGAACGTCTTCTCCGAGCCCTCTTCGTAGTTGACGACGAGCTGGATCGCGACCTTCGCCTCACCGTTCGTGCCGTTCGCTCCGCGCCACCGCACGCGCGGGGGATGCTCGCCGTAACCGGCGATTTCCCGCGGCGGACCGGCGACCTCGGAGTCGGTGCGGCGGAAGAACGGGTCATCAGGCATCGCGGTCTCCTCAGATCGTGACTGCGTCGTCGGG
>Ga0209275_10001100_pt1 | contig 10990 bp, 9 predicted proteins | sample HubBroMetageREF2_FD_188344 | JGI IMG/M metagenome (GOLD analysis project Ga0209275, IMG submission 188344) | Reference soil microbial communities from the Hubbard Brook experimental Forest, New Hampshire, USA - Hubbard Brook CCASE Soil... | ecosystem: Environmental > Terrestrial > Soil >...
GAGGTCATCTTCGGCTACACCTGCGCCAACGACGTCACCGCGCGTGACCTGCAGGCCAAGGACGGGCAGTGGGCCAGGGCCAAGGGCTTCGACACGTTCTGCCCGCTCGGGCCGTGGATCGAGACCGACATCGACCCGGCCGACCTGGAATTGACCACGATCGTGAGCGGCGAGATCCGGCAGAACTCGCGAACCTCGCTGCTCCTGCACAACGTGACCGCGCTGGTCACGTATGTGACCGCGGTGATGACGCTGCTGCCCGGCGACGTGCTGCTGACCGGGACCCCGGCGGGAGTCGGCCCCCTCAAGGACGGCGACGAGGTGTCGGTCACGATCGAGGGCATCGGCACGCTGATCAACGGAGTCACCAATGACTGACAGCGCCGGCCCGGCCGGGCCGACCTCCGGCAAGCCCTCCGTGCGGGTCAGGTTCGCCCCGTCACCCAGCGGGGACCTGCACGTCGGGAACATCCGCACCGCGCTGTTCGACTGGGCGTTCGCCCGGCACACCGGCGGGGTGTTCGTGCTGCGGATCGAGGACACCGACCAGTCCCGGGTGACTCCCGCCTACATTCAGTCGGCCCTGGAGACGCTGCGCTGGCTGAGCCTGGAATGGGACGAGGGGCCCGAGGTTGGCGGCCCGTACGGCCCGTACCTGCAGAGCCAGCGGATGGACATCTACGCGGAATGGCTGGCGAAGTTCCTCGAGTCCGGGCACGCGTACTACTGCTACTGCTCGCCGGAGGAACTCGCAGCCCGGCGCGAGGCCGCCCGCGCGGGCGGCGGCGGCCCGACCGGGTACGACGGGCAGTGCCGGTCGCTCACGCCCGATCAGGCGGCGGGGTACCGGGCTGAGGGCAGGAAGCCCGTGGTCCGGATGCGCATGCCCGGCGGCTCGACCACGTTCACGGACCTGGTCCGCGGCGAGATCACGATCGACAACGCCAACGTGCCCGACTTCGTGCTGGCGCGGTCGGACGGCAGCCCGCTCTACACGCTGGCGGTGGCGGTCGACGACGTGCTGATGAAGATGACGCACATCGTCCGCGGTGACGACCTGCTGTCTTCGACGCCGCGGCAGCTCGCGGTCTACCGCGCGATGGGCGTCGCCGAGTCGGACTTCCCGGTGTTCGCGCACCTGCCGTTCGTGCTCGGGCTCGAGGGCCAGAAGCTGGGCAAGCGCTACGGCGCCGCGTCCATCAGCTACTACCGGGATGAGGGCTTCCTGCCGGAGGCGCTGGACAACTACCTGGCGCTGCTCGGCTGGTCGCCGGGGGACAACCGGGAGTCGTTCACGCTGGACGAGATGGCGGCCGAGTTCGACCTGGCCCGGGTGAACAAGAACGCCGCGCGGTTCGACGTGCAGAAGCTTGAATCGATCAACGGCGACAAGATCCGGGAGCTGGATCCGGCCGACTTCGTGCAGCGGATCATCCCGTTCCTGGCCGAAGACGGGCTGGTCGGGGACCCGCCCAGCGCGGACGAGCTAGCCGTGATCACGGCCGCGGCCCCGCTGATCCAGGGGCGGATCTCGAAGCTGTCCGATGCGCCGAACATGCTGCGGTTCCTGCTGGTAGACGACGCTCAGTTCGCCGTCGACCCGGACGACGCCGCGCGGGCACTCGGCCCCGACGCGGTGCCCGCCCTTGAGGCGGCGCACGACGCGCTGGCCGGCCTCGAGCCGTGGACCTCGGAAGTCATCAAGGATGCGCTGCAGGCGGCGCTTGTCGAGGGCCTGGGGCTGAAGCCCAGGGCCGCGTTCGGCGGCGCGGTGCGGGTCGCGATCACTGGGCGGCGGGTCGGGCCGCCGCTGTTCGAGTCCATCGAACTGCTCGGCCGGGAGCGGACGCTCGCCCGCCTGGCTCAGGCAGCGGCTAGCGCGTCCGAGAGCTAAATGGCGACCGCGGCGAGGGCTGAGCGGTGACCGCGGCCGAGAGTCAGATCCCTTTGGCAGCGGTGTCCGCGCTTCGGCTACACTGCACTGGCGCGCCCGGACTGCACGGGCGTTGCCGGGCCTCGCGCCCGGTCCCATGGGGTATGGGGTAATTGGCAGCCCGACGGGTTCTGGCCCCGTTAGTCTAGGTTCGAGTCCTGGTACCCCAGCGAGGCGAAACGAAAGCGCGGATGCCGCAGGCGAGCGGCATCCGCGTTCGTGTGTTACCCCGGCGGACCGGGTTGCTGGTGCTTAGATCCAGCGGTGGCGGCTGCTTAGATCCAGCGGTGGCGGCGCGAGCGGGAGCGGCCGCGGCCCGGCTCCGCGTGGAACAGCCTCAGGAGCACCAGCACGACGATGGCGCCGACGATCGACCAGATGATGCCCGTGGCGTGGAACGCGTTCACCGACAGCGTGTGGTACTCGACCAGGGTCGAGATGAACCCGCCGACGAACGAGCCAATCACGCCAAGGACGATGGTGCCGATCAGGCCGATGGGGTCACGACCGGGCACCAGCAGGCGGGCGAGGGCACCCGCGATGAGTCCGATGATGAGCAGAACGACGATGAATGCCAACATGGTGCTGTTAACTACCCCGCTGCGGCAAAACATGCAATTGATCTTGGTGTAGGCGTAAGTAGCTCTGCCCAGGTCGTGCCGGGCGTTGATGCTGTTGCTGATGTGCCGCGAGGGGCACCGCCGTAGCCGTTCGGCTCGGTTTGGCACCGCCGTAGCCGGTTCGGCTCGGTTTGGCACCGGCTAGCGCGGCGACAGTGCCGCGTTTGGCGGGACTCGGCGAGGTACGCTAGCCTTAGTGCCCGGCCGGGGCTGAAGGCTCTGGCCGATTTTTTGCTCACGGCTCGCCCGCAGGTTGCAGGACTTGCGGTGCACGTGGTGCCTGGCCCCGTCGTCTAGTGGCCCAGGACGCCGCCCTCTCAAGGCGGTAGCGCCGGTTCAAATCCGGTCGGGGCTACAGAGGAAGCAGCAGGTCAAGGGCCTGGCCGCCGGTCACGGCGGCCAGGCCTTGATCATCCGTCCGTCGTTTGTCCGCGGAGTTCGCCGTCACAGGGCGGCGATGAGCGGCACCAGACGATGTGTCCCGGCACGATAATCACTGCGGAGGAGCCGAAGCTGCTGCTGATGTGTACATCCGCGGGCAGCGAACCCGGTGCCATCTGAGCGGCGTGGCCTGTGCGGTTTTGACGGACTCGTGCGCGAGGATTGCGCCTGTGATTGCCAGAGTGACCGCTGAGCCGCCTTCCGAGGTGTCCGATGTAGTGGGCCGGGTTGGCGAGTTCCCGCGGCTGCGCTACATGGGGTCGAAGTACCGCCTGGTGCCGCGCCTGGCAGAGGTGTTCACCGAGCTTGGCGGCCGGACGGCGCTGGATGCGTTCTCCGGCAGCGGGGTCGTATCCTACCTGCTCAAGACGCTGGGGTACCAGGTCACGTCTAATGACTTCCTGACGTTCCCTTCAATCATCGCGGCCGCCACGGTGGTCAACCAGGCCCAGGTCCTCACCGATGAGGAGGTCCATCAGATCTGCGGGTCGCCGGCTGACGACCGTGACTTCATCCAGCGCACGTTCGCTGGCCTGTACTTCACCGGCGAGGACCGCGCTTTCCTCGATTCGGCGTGGTCGCACATTGACCGGATGAGCGGGCACAAGCGCGATATCGCGATCGCGGCCCTGGTGCTGGCCGCGGCCCGCAGGCAGCCGCGGGGCGTTTTCACGTTCACCGATCTGCGCTACGACGACGGTCGGCGCGACCTGCGCCTTTCGTTGCGTGAGCATTTCCGCGAGCGGGCCGCCGAGTATAACCGGGTCGTCTTCGACAGCGGCCAGCCCTCCGCGGCGCTGTCAGGTGACGTCTTCGCGCTGCCGTCCGAGCCTTACGACGTGGTCTATCTCGATCCGCCGTACGCCCCGCCCCGCGACGACAACTGCTACATCAAGCGCTACCACTTCCTGGAGGGGCTCTCGGTTTACTGGCGCGGGCAGACGATCATGGAGAACACCCGGACCAAGAAACTGCCAAAGCGGTACACGCCCTTCTCGTACAAGCACACCGTGACCGACGCGCTGCGGCGCACCTTCAAGCAGTTCCAGGACTCAGCCATCGTGCTGTCGTACTCCTCCAACGCGGTCCCCGACGCGGCCACGATCGAGGCCTTGCTGAGGGAGGTGAAAGACGACGTCGAGGTGCGGCTGAACGACCACACCTATACCTTCGGCACGCACGCGGCTGCTCAGCGCCGTGCTGCTGCGGAGTACCTGTTCATCGGACGGTAACCCCCATTGCCAGACATGCCCACGTTCGCCGAGTACCTCGCCTCGCTCGGTCGGCTCACCGCGCATGCTGATCCGACTGCCGCCTCTCCTGGGGCCGTTGGCATAAAGGCTGCGGCACAGAGCCTGGCAGCTCTCGACGAGATCACCACCGGCACTCTGACCGCCTGGGCAGGCGAGCACCCCGCGTGGGTGTACGCCCTCGGGCTGGCTGTCGGGCTGTCCCAGGAGAAGCTCAAGAACACTCTCAAACATCACCTGGGCACCTCCGGGTGGATCACCCTCGCCCGCGAGCGCCCCGCAGATCTCGTGACGATGCTGGAAGAACAGTTCGACCTGGTACGGCTGATAGAAGTGCAGCGAAACCGCCGCTACGACTTTGGCGACATCCTCATCGCCCGCGCAGGTACCCGGCAGACCGCGACCGCGGCCGGAGCGTCAGGCCGCAAGGTAGAAGACGAGATCGAGGCCATCGCCACAGACCTTGGTCTGGCCTGCCAGACCAGGACCCGGTTCACTGGCCGCAACGGCCGTACCGCGCCATGCGACCTCGTCATCCCCTCAGCCGCCAGCGCCGAGATTGCCGTCGCGGCCAAAGGGTTTGACTCCACCGGGTCCAAACTCACTGACGCGGTCCGCGAAATCGAGGAGATGGCTGACGTCCGCCAAGCCCGCCAGTTCATCATGGCGGTCATCGACGGGATCGGCTGGAAGAACCGGGTCAACGACCTGCGGCGCATCTATGCCCTGTGGGAACGCCGCCAGATAGACGGGATGTACACACTCGCCAGCCTCGACCGGTTCCGTGACGATCTTCAGCAGGCCGCCCGCCTGCGCGGCTTGCTTCCCCCGTAGCAGAGAACCGCACCTCGACCTCGCTGGTCTGAGCCTCGTCGGTCTCGATCGTCCACCGCGGGCTGATATCCCAGCTGAACACCACCCGGTCCGGCGGCTCAAACGCCAGGATCCGCGCCCACCGGCACTCGCTGCCATCCTCTGCCCGGTCCACGATGCCGCCGCCGACCCGGGGCTCGAACACCGTCTCAGCGATCGGCGCCCCGAGCAGGTTGTGCTCCGGCGGCTTGAAGTCCCCGAACTGGCCGGTGGCTCAGCCGCGGCGTCCCTCGGTGACGGAATGTCCGGTGGCTAGTGAACCGGTGGCTAGTGAACAGGCACATCAACCTACATAACGCGCCTGAGGCCCGTGGCGGGGCGAAGTAAGGCATTCGGCCGATGCGGTGGGGTGTGCCTTACGGCGAACCTCAAGGGTGGCGGGCACAGAAGGAGGCCCGCCGCCGAGGAGGAAGTCATGCACCCGTTCACCACGGCCGAGGACGACCCCGATCGCGAGCACGAGACTCAGGCTGGGGCGCTCGCCCCTGCGGCCCGGACGCCAACACGTCTTCGACAGGCGGCGGCGGGGATGGCGGAAGCACAAGCCTGGAAGGGGCAGCAGATCGCAAAAGGCTGGCGCCAGCTCGTGAACGCACTACGCAGACGGAAGAGGGAGAGGGAGAGGGATAATTTCGTCAGCTAGTCCGCGCCGCCGCCAGGCGGGTGTGAGGCCCGTCCCGGGGCCGAAGGCGATGCCAGCCGCTGCCATTCCTCATCGGTCAAGTCATGACGATTCAGCAGACCATCCGTCCGCACCCTGCGCTGGTACCGCTCCCGTGTCTCTGCCAACCTGTAGAGATGGAGGACGATCAGGGCCGAGATGGACATGTCCAGTACCTGCCTGAAGATGCAGACCTGCGAATACTTCTCTTGCAGTGGTATCGCCGCGCACGACAGGCTCAGCTCGCTCATGGTGATGCCGCGAACCGATATGGTGTACGGGCGCGGCGGCTAGGAATTCCTGTCGTCGTTCTAAGCGCGCTCGTCGGCACGAGTGTCTTCGCTACCCTCACGCAACAGGTTGCGCCTTGGCTCCGAATTATCACGGGACTATTGAGCATTACAGCAGCGGTCCTAGCGGCCTTGCAGACCTTTTTTCGTTCTAGCGACCTGTCAAGCGAGCATCGGATTGCATCGCGAGACTTTGGAGCGTTGCGCAGACATATTGGTCAACTCGGCGCCGTGGGTGGCAAGTCCAGAGAGGTTCTTCTCGAGACTCTTGATGAGATCCGCAAGCGTTACGACGAAGCCTCGGGGGCCTCGCCGAATATTCCAGAGGAATTGCTGGCGCGCCGTCGTGCCGGCACGACTGAATACTTTCCGCCAGAATTCAGCCTGTGGCCCGAGGGTGAAAGGTTAAGAGGATAGGCTAGCGAAAGCTCTTTGATCAACAGTGATGAAAAATACTGGATGGGGGTCCTGGACGTCGGTGATCAGGCCTATTAGGCGGGACGCAGCCGCAATAACCTCTACTTCCTGCGCTTGGCTTGACAAGCAGCATCTCAGCATCGGGGCCCCGGATCCACGCTTGCTGAGTTGCCAAGTTGCTGGCGCTCAGAGCGCAAGAAAAACGCTAGGTCAGCATGATCATGTCGAATGCATGCCCAACAGCCGCTGGTCTTGACGTTCGCGCAGGTCAATGCCTTACCGCCGAGGGCTGTAAACCGCCGTCACGGCCAGCGCCGGATCGGCAGATTGTGTTTGCGAAGGGACGGCTGGGTCACGTCGGCTCCTCCTGAGCTTGAGCCAGCATCACATCGGTTTCGATCACACCGTTTCCGTCGCTTCGCGAGTAGCGGACGCGATGACCAACCGTATTTCCCCCGGCGTCCAGCTCAGAATACAGCTGAAGAGAGATCGTGTTCGTTACCAAGATCGTGGCGCCGTAGACAAGGGGAGTTGCAGCAGCCGCACGTACAGCGCTCGCTTCATCGTCCACGGCGAGGAGTGGGGCCTTGACCGCTGGCACCGTGTTTGGGACTACCAGCTTGGTCTCTGCAACCGCCGGCTCATCATGTGCAGCCGCTGGCTCAAGTACCGGCCTCGGCGGGGAACTGACGGTCGTCGTGCCAGGGCTTCCTGCCGGGTGGGCTATTGGCATTTCGTGTTCGACGGAAGACGGCTGTTGGTACACGTTACCTTCGAAGGGGCTAACCAACATGGGAAGCTCCACGAGATTCGTAAGGTCTTCCGTTATCGTCGTACCAGGCCGTAGAACGCTCCCGGCGACTTTTTCACTCGTTTGAACCCCGTACCGGGCCGTCACGGGCATGACCACCTCGGTGCCAGTTGAAATTGCGTGTGGCAAAGCCGGAACGGTCGCTATGCCGAAGCCCGCCCCACGAGGCTGACTTATGCCGGTGCCAAGCAACGAGAGGACCGACACATCTGTTTGCATCAAATACCTCAGCCCGTCACAGTATGACTGCATGACCTGAGAAAAGGAACTTCCTGTCGGGCCACTTCCAGATGGGTTAATAGTGCACAAAACCTCGCTGTTCTGGATAAAGGCAGCATCGCCCCAGGTCCCACTCCAATCCGCCGGACTCAGCGAGACGGCCTGCGGACGCAGTACGGGTTGCGCTCCCGGGGATGGCGTGCTGGGGAATAGGCCGCTCTCGATGCCGCGGAAAACAGTCCACTGCACGTTCGTACTAGGCGTCCAGCAACCGCCTGGCGGAGGCTCCTGTGGCGTCACATCGGCGTTGGTGGTAGTCGCTGACCATACTTGGGCACCCAATTGTTGGGCCACGTAGGTGGGAGGCAGCGCCAACGGGCCGTTGGTTACCTCACTAGCGAGCGAAGCACCGCTGAATGGATACGACTCCAGAGCTATCAAGCCATCGCAGTCTTGATGCGTGCCAATGATTGCTGTCCAGATGTCGGAAATGAGGTTAAGGGCTTGACCCAAGGCCTGAGCAACCTCGCCTCCTCCGATGCCTGCCGCCGACTGAAATTCGGATTCAAGGACGCTACCTAGGCTTCCATATAGGGAAAGTACATCTCCAGCCAGCTTGATTGCGGTAGCCGCGTTCTTAGCAGCGTCATCGTTGAAGCTCAGATTGGATATGACATACGAGATTAAGAGCTGATCATCGTCATTAATCGGGATGGGGCCAATCGTCCATTCCGGAATTGCAGCGTTATCGCCAAGCTGAATGGTCTGCCCATTACTGGCGAGCCCGATGTAACCCGGGTTGCCATTTGTGCAGGCTGGAGCGGCGCTACTCTGTGAGCCCACGGTAACGGAGAACAGGACATAGTCTTTGTCGACGTAGTCTTTGTTGTTCCTCTTGTTGTTAATTTGGAGGTTGTCGAGAGAGAATATGTACGGGACGGGCATGGTACACCACCTTTGGACCTGCGGTGCTTGCCGCACCCGGCTGTTGTCGTAGCTGTGTAGTAGTAGGGGATAGGGGCGAAAGGTTTCCTGATCCAAAATGGCTACAGATTGGCCGACTACTGGCCTGCCCTAATTTCGCTGCCTTTACTGGGAGAGCAGGCGTTTCGCCCTTTGACCAGGCGACATTGTAGCACGTTGGAGACCAACCGCCGCCTCCTGAGTCGGCGGTCAGGCTCTTGACCATTTGTCACCGATTTGTCATCGAGCCTGGCGGTCGCTTGGCGGCAGCCGAAGTTACAGACTGACCGTCGTCGGCAGTGTCTTTGGGTCGGTGCGGTGGCTTGACCCGGTGCCCGCTCATAGGGTTTGGCGCCTATGAGGAGGACGGGGGAGGTGTAGAACGCCGGGATGAGCTGATCTTGTGATTATCCTTGGCCTGTGCCTCACACAAGCTCGGTCACCGGCGAGGCCAGTCCGCCCGGTAGGCGACGGGCTTCATTCCGGGGCGCGTCGGCAATGGTCATAGCTGGCCTGCGGGTCCGTGGCTGGGTCTGGTGGCTTTCGCTTCTGTGGGTGGCGATAGGAGCTGGCGGGGCTGCTTACGCCCTTATCATGACCACGCAGACGTGCAGCGACGTGTGCGCCGACGGTGTGCTCTGGTTCCCGCAATGGAATGGGGAGCCCGGGGTGATCATCGCGGTGGGCGCGCTGGCAGCGGCGGTATGGATACTGCTGACTATCGCAGTGCTGGTCGCCGGGCTCGCCCGGTTCGGCAGGAGAGAGTCGCGCGACGGCATCCGGTGGTGCGCGTGGCTCGGTATCTGGATCGCGGGTGTGGCGCTGATGGTTCTGGCCTTGGGCGCGGCGAGCGGCTGGCTTGCTGGTAACGGTCCCGTCGATCCCACGCAGCCGAGTAGTAGCTGGGGGAGCCCCGGTCCGGTAGTGGGCTGGGGAGAGCTGCCCATCTGCGCAGCGTGGCTGGCGCTCGGAGCCGTGATGACCTGGATACTGAACGCACCCGGCAGCAAGAACGCACCGGAAAACAGCAGCCGTTCGACCAGGCAAGCCAACTCGTAATTCATCGTGCCCGCATGGGTGATCACCCGCCCGTTCACGGAACGGCGGCGTGGCCGATCGGCGGGAAGCCGCCACGCCGTCTTGAGCGCTCCGGGCGCGGGGCTTTACGACGCGGGCCGGTACCGGGTCCGCAACCGGGTCCGGCCCGAGATGATCCGTGATACCCCAGTTGCTGAGGAGCTCCTGGCCGAGCTTGAGCGGCTGCTGGATGAGAACCTGGTGTCAGCGGCGGCGCGAGAGAGCTGGACGCGATGCGTTACGGCATCGCGATGGCACGGCGATACTGAGATCTCTGGATACTGAGAGGCAGTCGGGTTGAGCGACCAGCTACGGGACACCACCGGTTTCCTCTACGAGATCGGGTTGCTCAAGCGGTACAAGCGGACCGGCTGGTCTCTGGCTGGCGTCCCTTCGCCTGAATCGGTCGCTGACCATTCGTTCCGTGCCAGTGTTACCGCCTCGGTGATCGCCGTTATGGAAGGTGCTGATCCGCAGCGCGCCGCGTTCCTCGCGCTGTGGCACGACAGCCAGGAAACCCGAACTACCGACATCCCGCACCTGACCAAGAGTTACGTCTCCGCAACCCGCAACGAAATAGTCACCCAGGACCAGGTAGGACCGCTTCCGCCCGCTGTGGCGGGGATGATCTCGGCCGCTGTCAGCGAGTACGAGGCTGGCGAGACGCTCGAAGCCCGGTGCGCCCGAGACGCCGACAAGCTGGACTGCCTGCTGCAGGCGCGTGAGTACCAGGAGCAAGGGCACGCCAACGTGCAGCCTTGGATCGACACCTCGGTCGCGGCCCTGGCCACCCCGTCTGCCAAGCAGATCGCCGACGAGGCCATCACCCAGAACAGCCTGGGCTGGCTGGAACGCGCCAAGCAAGCGGCTGCGGGCGACGACTAGGCCAGGGGCACCGCGCCAACCGCGAACAACGCCGCGTGGCGAGTCCGGAGGTTCAGGCTGACATCCTCGGTGTATGGCCGTCGGCTTTGGCGCTGCCCCAGCCCGCGTAGGTCAGGTAAGTCGTAGTCGTACGATCACAGAAAGTTACCCACCTCTGAGAGCTGCGAGCGGGTTAGCTGGGTGACCTACAGGCAGCTGTCACTCACAGTGATTTCAATCGCAGCGGTGATAGCACCTATGGCCGAGCACCTCATGTGAGAAGCCCCGGCTATTGAGACCGCACGGACTCGGGCAGACAGAAGCAATGGCGACCTTGACCGTGCGGGCTGCCCAGCGGCTGACCCTGACCGCTGCCTGCCTGGCACAGGGCATGATGGTCCTCGATGTCCTGATTGTCAGCGTCGCTCTTCCGGCGATGCAGCGGGAACTTCGGCTGTCGCCTAGTGGCCTGGAATGGGTCGTCAGCTCGTACGCCCTGGTCCTCGCGGCGCTGATTCCGTCCGGCGGTGCGCTCGGCGATCATTTCGGGCGCAAGCGCATCTTCGTGGCA
>Ga0209275_10001102_pt1 | contig 10984 bp, 8 predicted proteins | sample HubBroMetageREF2_FD_188344 | JGI IMG/M metagenome (GOLD analysis project Ga0209275, IMG submission 188344) | Reference soil microbial communities from the Hubbard Brook experimental Forest, New Hampshire, USA - Hubbard Brook CCASE Soil... | ecosystem: Environmental > Terrestrial > Soil >...
GCTTCGTCGGGCGGCAGCTCCGCCGCCGTCCGCAACGCCGCCCTGATCACGCCCTCAGGCGCCGGCCACGCCTCCTCCCCCGGAAAATGCCAAAAACCGTCGCGCCCATGCCGGACATGAATATTGTCCAGCGCGCGCATGCTCACCCAGGCGCCGCCCGCCGCGTCATAGTCCGCATCGAGCGTTTGCGGCGGGCGCGGCAGCGTGCCCGTGGTGAGATATTCGCGCAGCGCGATCCGCGCCAGTTCGGCCGGATGCAGACCCTCCGCCGCGCGCTCTTTACTCCATTGGAAGGCCGGAAAGATCTTCGTCGGATTGCCGACCGGTTCCGGCTCGCCTTCCATGTGATAGATGAAGTCGTCCCAGATGTCGGTCACCGCCTCGACGCGATAACCCTGCTCCTGCAGGCGCGCGTAACCGCCATACCAGCCGAAGCGGACGAGAAAAATTCCGCCTTCGACCCGGATGCCGGCGTCGCGCAGATAGTCGCACGCCAATTGCACCGCGGTGCCCGAGGCAATGGAATCGTCGAGCAGGATGGTGGGCTCGTCCGGATCGATCGGCCCCTCGATGAGCTTGAGCGAGCCGTGCTGCTTGCGCTGCGCCCGGATCAGCAGTCCATGGTAGCGGCCGCCCGATTGCATGATGCAGGAATTGAGGATCGGCGCGGCGGTCAGCCCAAGCGTGGCGATCTGCCGGCCTTCGAAACGTTTCAACAATTCGAGCACGCAGCGGCCGGCCAGTTCCGCGCCGCGCGGCGTGAGCGTCACTTGCAGCGAGTCCAGCATCCAGCGCGCCGTCGAGCCGTCGCGCGACAGGATCGGCTGGGTCGGCGATTCGCGCAGGATCGCATTCTTGCGCAATAGACCGAGCAGCTCGGCGCGGTCGGCGTGAAATTGCGCCGGCAACCGGGCCAGGCCCTCCGACCACGCATCCATCAGATATACGGATTCTTCGGCAACGCGAGACTCAGGTGATGGCCGTCCATCTGCACCATGAGGTCGCCGTCGCGGAAATCGGCCAGCGCCGGCTCAAGCCAATCGGCGCGGCCGAACTGGGTGGCAATGGCCTCGTCGGTCTTCGCATCCATGCAGAACTCGTAAAGCGCCGCGGCGCCGTCCGAATATTCAAAATGCCGCGCTTCGGAGGTGCGGCGGTCGTCGATGAAGATCGACGCGCATGATTTGCGATAGAGCAATGTCGGCCGCTCGCCGTTGTGCCAGCGCTCCTGCCAGGTCCCGACCAGGCGGTAGATCGCATCGTATTCATGATCGGGCAGCAGGCCCGGCCCGTCGTGGTCGAAATAATACGAAATCTTGTCGAGATCGAAGCGGCCGCGCGGGAAGATGTAGCGGTAGCAGTCCGCCGGCCGCAGCCGGCCGATGCCGTGGCGGTCCGGCGCGGTGAACATCGGCGAGCCGCGGTCGGCCCGCGCCTTGGCGATGGCATAGGGCGGCTGCAAGTGCGGGATCTTGGCGATCACCTCGCATTGCTGGCTGTAATCGTCCGCCGTCTCGCCGGCAAAGCCGAACAGGATGTTGTAGAGGTTGTTGATGTCGTAATAGGTGCACCACTTCATCAGCTCGAGATTGCGCATGCCGGTGGAGTGTTTCTTCATCAGCTTCAAGACATGGGTCGACAGGCTCTCGATCCCCGGCTGCACCGAAAACAATCCGCCGGCGCGCATCCGCCCGAGCTGGCTGCGCTTGAAATAGGGGCGGATCTCGTAGTGCAGGCGGATATCGCTTTTGGCTTCGGCGAGCCGGCCGAACAGCTTGTCGGCATATTCGGGCGCCATGATGTTGTCGATGGCGTTGAAGTCGAGAGTGCCGTAGCGCCGCGACAGGGTCTCGAGCATGTCGATCACCTGTTGCGGCTCCTTGGCGCGAAACTCCATGCCGGCGCGGTTGAGGCCGCAGAACGTGCAGTGGTGCTTCATGCCCCACCAGCAGCCGCGCGCGGTCTCGATCGGGATGAGGACGTCGTTGGTCTGGCTATATTGGCCGTAGCCGCCCTCGTTGCGCGCGTAAAAATATTCGTCGAATTCCGGCACCGGCGTGCGGTTGAGATCGTTGAGATTGGCGGCGCGGCCGCCATAGACCACTTTGCCGTTCTGCCGCGACATCAGGCCCGGCAACCCGTCGAGCGGCCTTTCGTCGAGAATGCCGCGGATGACCTTGGGCAGGGAGATTTCCGCGTCGCCGCAGAACGCATAATCGACCTGCGGGCAGCCGCGGATCACCTCTTCGGCGATGTCGTCTTCCAGCGAGGCGCCGCCGAAGATCATCGGCAACGACGGATGGCGCGCCTTGAGCGCGCGGGCGAGCGCCAGGCTTGCCAGCAATTGCTGGAACACCAGCGAAAAACCGACCAGGCCGAACCGGCTCCAGTCCACGGCCTCGACGCAGAAATCGATGAACCGCGGCGCCGCATCGTCGCGGATGCGGCGCAGATCGCTCAGCGAGCAATCGGCCATGCGGCAGACGGTGCGAAGGTTGTGCTCGAAGGCCGCGAAATATTCGGCGTCGTCGCCGCTTTCGCCGAACGCCGCCTTGGTCCAAATCCACTCGCCGATGAGGCTCGGCCAGACGTCGGCCAGCGTCTCGTTCATGCGCCAGCCGACATGGGTGCCGAAATACATGAACAGCGAGAACGGCTGTGCCGAAAAACCCTGCTGCTCAAGAAACGGCTTGAGCAGCGCGAGCTGAAACGACGGAAACCGCGCCGAAAGCGTCGGCATGCTGACGAGAGCGATCGGCTTGTCGGACGGCATCGGCGAGCGCACTCCCGGATACGCGGTCTCGCGGCGTGCAGTCTTATTTCTTGCGTTCCGGGGCGATCTCGGGACGCACTTCGGGGCGGATTTCAGGCCGCACCTCCGGACGAACCTCGGGCCGCACTTCTGGGCGAATTTCCGGCCGCACCTCGGGGCGGATTTCGGGCCGCACCTCAGGGTAAATTTCCGGCCTGACCTCGGGGCGGATCTCAGGGCGGATTTCGGGCTTGATCTCAGGCCTTACTTCCGGCGCGACTTCTTGGATCGGCCGATATCCGGGCCTGACCTCCGGGGCGACCTCCTGGATGGGGTGGCCCGGCCTGACCTCCGGCGCGACTTCCTGAATTGGCCGATATCCGGGCCTGACCTCCGGCGCGACTTCCTGGATGGGATGGCCAGGCCTGACCTCCGGGGCGACTTCCTGAATGGGCTTTTGCGTGACGTCCGGCCTGACGCCCGGTGCGACCTCGACGATTGGGCCACGTTTCTCTGCGGCTCTGACATCCGGCGCGACTTCGACGATCGGCCCACGCCTCACTTCGGACCTGACTTCAGGCGCGACCTCGGTGATCACTTCGGGCCGCTGCTTGATGTCCGGCTTGATCTCCGGCGCGATTTCAGGGTGCGGTCCGGTGCGGCGGGCGCGGTCTTCTTTGCCGGTCTTACGTTCATTGTCGGCCATCTGATCCTCCCGTGAACCGTTGGCGGCTGCCAAGCGCAAAAGCCTACCATGCCGCAATCTTCCGTCGAAGTGCTATTTGTCACTCTGCAATCTCAAGCTGCCAGCCGATCCAAATCTTGCCCGTCGCCACAAGCATTTGCGCGGCTTGGCGCGACGCAGCGTCACATCGTCGGCACGGCGGGGCTGTTGCGGATGTCGCGGTGGCGCGGCGGCAATTTTCCGACATTGCGGCAGGAGGAAGCACGTGCTGCACGAGCAATTACGCAACGCGTGGCGTGCGCGCGAGCGCGCCGTGCGCATCAGCCCGGCCATGCACTTTACGTCGGAGGGGTTGATACTCGGCGCGGGCACGGTGGTGGTTGCGGCTGAGGGACCGCGGCGGCTGCGGAGTCTTCAAGGCCAGGAAGCGCGGCTGCTGGCCTTGTTGTCCGCCGCGTATGGCAAGGCGGCAGCGCCTTCGGTGCTGGGCAACATCAAACGCGCCGGCAAAGCGTGGAGCGCGGGCGACGAGTGTCTCGCCTACATCCATTTGGCCCGTGCCCGTTTGCCGACGCTGCAAGATCCATACGAAGCGGCGCGGCGCCTTTTCATCGTCGACGGCCTCATGAAGGCGGGCGCGAGTCCGCGAGTCGTTTTAGACGCATTTCATTTTGGCGCCGCTTACATCGACGCGGTCGAGAAGTTCTTCAATCCCGACCAGCCACGCGTCCCCGCTGGCAGCGGCAGGACGAGCGGTGAATGGACCGACAGCGAGGAAACGGGCGGAGACGTGGCCGCCAGAGACAAGCCGGAAGGAGACGGGACACACGGACCATCTCTGCTCGGGAGAATGCCGCCTCCGGCGACCAGTTTTCTGGGCGAACTCGACGCGGCACAGGTAGCCGAGCTTGGCGCGTATGCTTTGCGTGTTCTCGCTGCGGCCGGGGCAGCTGCGGCAACATTCGGGCTGTTGTTCATCCCATCTCCTAACAATCTCCGTGTTGAAGGCGAGGTGCCAGAGATACCGGGGCTGAAGTATTCTTGGAATCGCGACGAGACTGAGCTTCATCTGACGTACGACCATGCTGGAGCGCAGCGGACATTCGCAGCGTACTTGGATGGCGACAATTTTCGTGACGAAGACGGACGGGTCATTGGTCGCGTGATTGGCGGCAACAAGGTCGCCATCGATCTGTTCGCCGTGTTGCCGGACCTGGTGAAAAAGAGGGACGAACCGCGCCTCTGTCCCGTGCCTGCTCGTGACGTACCAGGAAGCGACAGAGGCCTTCAATACAAGGACAATTTAGCTCGCCAGTACGAAGATTTCCTCAAGCCGCTGATTAATCCTGATGCACCTACGCCAAGCGGGTATGCTTACTTTCTGCCGAATCCTGAACCGGGAAGCAGATTCGTCAGCTACGACGATTGCGAGAAGAAGACGAGTATACTATTCGAGTTCAAGAGCGACTATGGGGGGCTTTTGATGTTCGATAGCAATGCTCGTCAAAGTTTCTTGGACCAATCCCTCAGACAAATTGCAGCAAGTGGTGCACGCCCGGTCGTATGGGTCTTCGCTAATAGGCAGGACGCGGAACGCACTCGAGAGCTCTTTAAAGAAGCTGGCAAAAGACGCGAGTATATTACAATTGTGCATGTGCCTTGGACGACGCGAGGGACCCGATGACAGGGCCGTTCTACCACTACCTAATTCGCTCTGGCTGGAAGGGGCGCGTGGAAACTCCTGCCGCCCTCGGCGCCAAGTTTTTGAAGACGCTCGATGCGTTGAGCAGGATCGATCCGAGGTTTGCCAATTGGGAGCTGGGCGCTGCTTTTGATTCACCAACAATTCCGCTTGACGAGACGCGATCGAACATTGCGAGTTTGATTGAAAACTGTGTCTCCCACGACGATTACAATGAGCCCGACCCTAACTACGGCTATCATCCGAAAGCCTTGGCAGGCGAGTCGAGGGATTCTCGCAGCGTGATTTTCAAGCTCGACGGCGGTGGGAAAGTTGATGGTGGCACTGACTTGAGTTTCGGCTTTTATTCTGACGTGCCGCCCGACCTGACAATCGTAACTTATCCGGTATGCAAAGCGGCGCTGCTGGCGATCAACGCGATCTGGCAGGCGCCCTGGGCTTGCGCACAGGCCTTCGGTTTCGCGTCTGTCATGATACCGGTCGACATCGGCGGCGTACAAGGGACTAGGATAGACTCGGTGGCGCCACTGCCCAGGGATCCGACCTTTCCCTACTCAATTTTTCACGTTCCGTGGATCGCGTATCTCTCTGCGGAGTTCACGGCTGGCGTCAAGCTGCCGCCCGAAATTCTGACCGAGCGCACGCGGGACGGCGGCCTTCTCATGACTGCCACCAAGGAGCGGCTCGATCCCGACAATCCCGAGCATGCGCGGCGAGCGCGGATATTGGCCGAAACGATGATCAAGCAGACTGGGTATCCGTCCGGTCGCGGACGCCCGATCCTGGATGCTTGAACCTTAACTTCTTCTGTCGCATTTTCAGTAGGCGCGCGCTAGTCATCGCGCATAGCTGCGAGCCGGCAACACGCCGAGGTCGAGGCCAGTTCGTGTAGGACTGGGATTGGCCTTCAGCTTGACGGTGGTTGCGCCCCAGTCGCCGCAGTCGAGCGTGGTGTATTTGATCCAGCGGCGCAGATCTTTGTTGCTCCGCAATTCGCGCCGGACGCAAAGCCCAAAATAGCCGGTGTTGGTATTCACGAACCCGGGCGATATGCCGCGCGCCCGGCCGTGGCCGTGAATGAAACAAATCCTGTCCGCGCCCATTTCCCACGCCTGCTCGATGAGCTTCGCCATCGGGGCCCCGACGATGGCGGACGGGTGGTAGCCGTGCAGGTCGATTTTCATGGTTGTTGGGGTTTCGGGGACTTTGGTCATGGCGTGATCCGAACACTGAGAAGTGGAGAAAACGCGTGCTGCACGAACAATTACGCAACGCGTGGCATGCGCGCAAACGTGCCGTCCCTATTAGTCTGGTCCTGAGCTTAACACCCGAGGGTCTGGTGCTGGGAGCGGACACTGTCATGGTTCCGGCGGATGGACCCCGCCGATTGCGAAGCACGCGAGGCCAGGAAACGCGGGTGCTGGCGCTGTTGTCAGCCGCTTATGGCAAGACAATTGCGCCCTCGGTGCTGGGCAACATAGAGCGCGCTGCGAAAGCGTGGAGCGAAGGTGACGATTGCCTCGCCTATATCCATCTCGCGCATTCGCGCCTGCCCGCGCTGCAAGATCCCTACGATGCGGCGCGGCGCCTTTTCATCGTCGACGCCTTCATGAAGGTCGGCACGAGTCCGCGCTCCGTTTTCGAAGCATTTCATTTTGGCGCCGCTTACATCGACGCGGTCGAGAAGCTCTTCAATCCCGACCAGCCACGTGTCCCGGCTGGCAGCGGCAGGACGAGCGGCGAGTGGACCGACAGCGAGGAAATAGGTGGAAACGACGCCGCGCGAGCGGGAACATCCGGACAGGAGGAACAAGGATCCTCTGTACTCGGCAGAGCGCCGCTCCCGGCAGCCGGTTTTCTGGGTGAACTCAACGCCGCGCAGGCGGCTGAGCTCGGCGCATATGCATTGCGTGTTCTCAGTGCGGCTGGCACCGCCGCAGCGGTGTTCGGGCTGTTGTTCATCCCGTCTCCCAACGCCATCCGTGTCGAAGGCGAGGTGCAGGGCACACCCGGGCTGCGGTATTCTTGGAATCGCGACGAGAGCTTGCTTCATCTGACGTACGACGATCCCGATGGAAATCAGCGTACGTTCTCGGCATACTTGGACGGTGATTTGTTTCGTGATGAACATGGCCGGGTCATTGGTCGCGTGCTTCCAGATGGTGGGGTGCTGATCCAATCGGCCGTCGTGTCTCCCGACTTAATAAAAGACGACGAGCCAAGACTTTGCCCGCTACCTGGCGCCGACAAGAAGAACAAACTGGGCCGGGAGTATGAGAGTTACGTGAAAGGCTTCGTCAATCCTTTTCCGAATACGACGCCAACCGGCATCGGCTTTCAGCTCCCTAACCTCCAAGAAGCCGGGGCGCTCGTCTACTACGATGATTGTCGACGCGCCACCGGCATGATGGCCGACGCCAAGGGGCCGCGCTACGACGTACTCTTGACGTATGACCGACCGATGCAGTCACTAGTCATGGAATGGTGGGCGGAAGCCGGACGGCAAATTGCGGCAAGTGACGGACGCCCCGTGCGCTGGTATTTTGCGGATTTGGATGCGGCGCTGTTTGCTCGGAAGCTGTTTGACTACGACGATGAGGACGGAGGCCGCGCAAGAATCCAGGTTGTCTTTCTACCCTGGTCAAAGAGGGATCGACGATGAGCGAACGCCAATTCGATTATGCGATCCATTCGAAACTTCCAGGGAACCCGGAAAGTCCGGCTTCGCTTGGTGCGAAATTTGTCGGCACGCTCGACGCCCTGACCAATATTGATCCGTCAATATTCATGAATTGGGAGGTAATGGATTTTCCCGCCGAAGAGTCGGCGCCGCTTGCGGCGGTGCGGTCGCAGATCGGGGCACTCATTGAGAAGAATGTCGACCGCGACCAGCTCGGAGAGGCGGCGCCGAGTTACGGGTACCATGCCGTCGCGTTTACGGGAAATGTCAGCAAGTCGCGTCATATAAACCTACGAATCAATGCCGGAGGTAAGAACAGTAGCGGAATCTGGCTGGAGACCGGATCTTGGAGGGTTGCCGCCGATCCAGCCATCGTGACTTATCGAATCTTCAAATCGGCACTGCTCGCAATCGAGGCCTTTTGGCCTTCCGTGTGGGCCAACGCATTTGTTCGCAGGGTTGGCCACGTTGCGGTGCCGATTGATGTTGCAGTCGGTGGCGTGCAGCCCGTCAGAATTGACAGTCTCCGACAGGTTCTCATCGATCCGTCATTTCCTAAGGGTTTCCACGTTCCTTGGCTCGCATATCTCTCGGCCAAGCTCGCTGCTGACCTCAAACTGGCGCCCGAAATTCTGACCGAACGTACGCCCGACGGCGGTTTCCTGATAACCGCCACTGAGGACCGGATCGATCCGGACAATCCCGAGCACCTGAGGCGGGCGCGCATCCTCGCCGAGACCATGATTGCGTGCACCAGGCGGTCGTCCGATTAGGGACCCCTGGTCTGGGATGCAGAACGAATACCTGCGCGCTGCCTAGGCCGCCTCGCCGCATTTCGCGCGATGTAGTTACGAAATTCATCCTCGCTCATTTTGTTGTGACGTGCGTCGTATGTGCTCGGATCGAGATTGTACGGCGAGCGTGTGCTGAAGAAAACAAAAGATCCCTTGAGGTATCGAACGACGGGGCGAGCGCTCTCTGGAAGTCGTTCCCCATGGTACTCGTTGGCGAGCCATGCTTCGAAGTCAACGTAATGCCCGGGCGTCAGTTCGCAGAGTTCTTCCAAGTACCCGTCACCGGAGACTGCTTCTATGTCCGTCGGCGGTATGGGTTCGGCTTCAAGACGAAAGTAGTTCCATTCCGAACCAGGACCGAAGGATTCGAAGGTCAGTTTCAGTGGCTTTAGGACCGTGCTGTGACCGTGTTGCAGTACGATCAGACCGGCTTCCTCGGCTTTGGACACAGCTTCGATCGTCATGCCGCCTCCTCCCGGAAAGAACATGTGGTTGAGTGATGGAACCTGGGCCACCAGTCGCAGCACCGAACAGATCGAGTCAATGTCGGTCCAGGCCACACGCTCCGGCGAACCCACGGGAAACAGTTTGTTCTGGAGTTCAATCCATTCCTTGAGATTCCGCGTCTCGAAGTCGCTCTCTAGAACAATCCATTCTTCCAGCCGCGTGATGACGGCGGAGATTGGCGGCCGCGCGGATGGGTCATTGTCGGTACATTCCGCGATCAGCTCATCGAGCGTTGTCGTGTAGATGCCCGGAAGAAGCCGCCGAAGGCCAAGATATGATTCAGCGAAATATTGCCCGTCGAATGCCAATGGCTGTCCGGTCAAGGCGATCCAGAGAGTCTTGCTAAACGAATAGACGTCGGCTGGTCCGCCCTTGGCATTGACTGCGTCACGGCGCATTTCGGGCGCCATCGTAAACTTGGGCCCGACATCGCGCTTTGGAACGGTGATATCCTCTCGCCGCGGGAATTTGACGAGTCCGAAATCCGAGAAGCACAGCCTCCCGTCGAACACGAGCAGATTTGGAGGCTTTATGTCGCGGTGATAGATCTCCCTCTCGTGGAGATCTGACAGCGTCCGCGCCAGCGTTATGAATTCGCGCACGACATCGATCGGCTGTCTGCCCGAGACGAGCGTGTCGAAAGGCCGAGCCAGAGGCATTGCGAACCAACGATGTCCATCCGTCGCATCATCCGGTAGATGACTCTCGAGCATGGGGATGATGCCGGGTATGTCCTTAGCCAGCGCGAGAGCTTGAACTTCCGCCTTAAACCGAGCGAACGAGGTCGCATCCACCTTGTGAAGGATTTTGATCGCACGGTAGGGCGACCCAGTCCTGGAGGCGCGCCAGACGACACCGTTACCGCCGCCGCCGATTTTTTCGATAAGAGTCCAGTCCCCCAGTACCTGGCCCGCTTGCAGGGCCGGCCCGCGACCGCGTCGATGAGACACTTTCAATCTCCTGGCGTGCCTCTGCGTCCGTTGGCGCTTGGCCGCGGTATTAGTCCGCTCCAAGAGCGGAACAAGGCGCGCCTTATTTCAGAATGTCGGCGCTAAGCAAATGTCTTTCAGTGAAACAAACCTTGGCTGGGGAACTAGGATTCGAACCTAGATTGACGGAGTCAGAGTCCGCAGTTCTACCGTTGAACTATTCCCCAATTCCTTCATGCTATCAGCATATTAGCTGGGTCGTGAAGTCTGCTTGGTAACGCCAAAATGACGCCGGAGCCCTCACTAAAGCTCCTGCCAAGCGAGCGCACCATTTAGGCCATATCGGCCGGTTTTCCAAGTATCGTCTCTACCGCCGCGGCCTCGTTTTGCCGCGGCTCTTTTTTTGTGGCTGCTTGGCGCGGGCCTCGGCGAGCGCCGGCTTGCGCGCCCCCGCCGGCGCGATCTGCAGGCCGTGATGGACCGGCGCGGCGGCCGGCTGCGCCAAGGCTTGCGCGTGCTGCGGCGAGCCGTGGGACATCGGGCCCCACCAGTTCGACGGCGTGTCGTCGCCCCACACCTTTGGCTTCTGCGGCCGGTCCTGGTGCCAGGGCCGCGGCTCGAAGAAGCCGAGCTCTTCGTCGTGCATCTGGTCGAGATCGGTGAAGAACTCGATGACGACGCCGTCGGGGTTCTTGTGATAGATCGCGATGTTATGGCCGATGATGTGGCGGATCGGTCCCCAAGTCAGCTTGATGTCGTTTCGCGCGAGCATGTCGCAAGCGCGCTTGATGTCCGACCAGTCGCGCACCTCGAAGGCGATGTGATGGATCGCGGTCTTGTCGTTGCGCAGAAAATTCACCGTGTGATGATCGCGGCTGCAGCGCAGGAAGGCGAAGAAATCCGAGCGCCAGTCCGACACCTTGAAGCCGAGCACG
>Ga0209275_10001103_pt1 | contig 10980 bp, 11 predicted proteins | sample HubBroMetageREF2_FD_188344 | JGI IMG/M metagenome (GOLD analysis project Ga0209275, IMG submission 188344) | Reference soil microbial communities from the Hubbard Brook experimental Forest, New Hampshire, USA - Hubbard Brook CCASE Soil... | ecosystem: Environmental > Terrestrial > Soil >...
TAATTGTCAAAAGTGACAGGGGGATGGGGGCGTTGGCGTACAGAGGAGGGGGTAATTGAAGGGCGGTCGGTCGAGGACTCTAGAGGGCTGGGCGCACAGCCAGGAATGGCTGTGCCACGAGGGCCACTTGGGAAGATTTTCTTGGGCCGGCTGGCAGCTGGCGCTACAGATCGAGTGTGCTTGAGTTGGTGACAGGTTAGGGGGTGGGTTGGGCGGGGTGGCGGGATTGGAAGAACATTTTGCGGAAGTCGAAATTGGGGAAGGTGCTGCGAAGTTCGCCGAAGGCGAAGAAAGGAATCAAGAGGACGATGAGGATGGCCATGAGGGAGAGTATGCCTTTGAGAGTGCCGCCACCGATCTCGGCGATGCTTTGGGAGAAGGGATGATGATGAAAGAGACCGATGAGAGCTTCTTCGATAATTTTGAAAATGCCCAGGACGAGGGCGAAGGCGACGGACTTGAATAGAGTGGGATAGATGAGCGGCGCATCTTTGAATCTTTTTTCGGCGAAATGGAGATCCTGGGCAATGAGCATAACCTTGGCGAGCGCTAAGGCATTGAGGAGAGCCAAGCCGTGAGCGACAAAGGGAATCTCTTGCTCGGAGAGGATCACGGAGCGATAGAGAACGAAGAGACCGAACACCAGCCAGAGATAAGCGGTGAGGATGAGGTAGTCTTTAACGCCTTGATAGACTTTTTGTTTTAGAGTTTTTTTTTTGGCTCATCCATAATTCACCTCTCCGCAGTGCAATTTATTCGGACTTAGAAGGTCCAGCCGAGGCCGGTGCTGAGTCCCAGGGCATTTTTCTTTGCGTTTAGAGGAGGACGACTGTCGAAGTTGTCCCAGAGCGAAACATCGAAATGAAAGTTGTTGGAAAGTTTGACGTTGAAGGTGCCGTTGGCAGTCATGCGAATGCGGCCCAAATCGGACAGTCCCGGAAAAAGTAAAAGTTGGGATTGGAAAGAATAGCGATCGAATTGAAAGAGGCGGTACTCGGTGCCTAGGAGGAGTTCGCCGTTTTGCTGGACGGGTTGGGCGAGGCCAGATTGATAACTGGCGCGGGTGTAATCACCACCGACGAGCCAGCGGAATTCGTTCTGATTATTGCGGATAAAGTAGCGACCATAGGCGGCGCCGAGAGTGGTGCGCAGAACGAGATCTTGCTGAGAGCTATGGAGGAAGTCGGATAGGCCAATGAGGTAGGAGTTGCGGTTGAGGAAACGCTCGCCGGTAGCCTGCACTTGAAAAAGATTGGTGGAGGAACCGCCGGATTGACCGCTGTAGGAAGCGTTGTAGGAACCGCCCGCAGACCAGCGAGGCGCGACGTATTGGGCATTGGCGGAAGTGCTGAGAGAGGATTGGGAATTGCCACTGGTGAAGTTGTAGCCGAGATCGATGCTGCCCTGGAGCTGGCGCCAGAAATTTGGTTTCTGCGAATCGATCTGGACGACATTGGAGCCAAAAATGGGAACCTCACCAGAAGGGGCTACGACTTTAAAGTCTAGCTCTTCGGCGGACTGCACTTCCCTTTTGGAGATTTTACCGGTGAGTCGTTTGCCATCGCTTAAGACGATCTGATAGTTAGCGGTGCTTTCGACCTTGACGACTTGTAGCCAATCAACGCCGACATTGCCGGAGAAGTAGTCGGTGGCAACGTAGAGGACGCCTTGTTCGAGGCGTTTAATTTCACCGGTAAGGTGATCGCCGTTTTTCATAATGATGAGGTCATGGCGCTTGACCTTGGCGAGAGCGGGGCCGGGGCCGAGGAGTTGAAGAAAACCAAAGAGAATTACTGCAAATGCGGAAGAGCATTTGAGTGACATTGGTTTTCACTCCTGGTTTTTCTGTATAGGAAACAGATTCGCGGGAAAACGTGACAACCAACAAAATTGTTTCTCGCGCGAATTTTATATGAGTCGCTGTCCATTGGCGGAGTGCGATGTTCGGTGTTTCTTGGTGGTTCTGGGGCACGATATATCGTGCCCCTACGGTTTTGTGTCGTGCCAGTTTTTAGAGGTGCTGATAGTTGGAGTTCAGGGTGGCGATATTCAGCTCTTTGCTGGTGCCATTCATGGCGACACTGGAGACATGGTTGGTGCCGTCGGGAAGTTGGGTGAATTGAACGTCGAGAGTCATAGCGTCTTTAGGATCGTCCATATAGGAAGCGATCTTTACGGCAACGATTTTCTTTGCTGTTTTGTCGAAAACCAGCGTCATGGAATCGCCCGGTTTCAGATAATTCTTGATGATGAGCTGGATCTGGTTGGGCATCTCGGCGACGGGGCCGATGGAGACGTTGCCCTGGGCGTAGGCTTGTTGGATCAGATCTTTGTCTGGGGGAACATACTGTTGTGCCAGAGCTTTCATCTGCTCGGCGTAGTCTTTGTATTCTTCTTTTTTCTTCTCGACGATGTGCTTCTTGAGGCGGCCACCTTCTTCGGGAGCAGGAGGTGGGTCGAGGGAGGTCTTTACGGGCTTGCCATCGGGGCCGTTGCGGACCTGATAGTGTTGGGTCTTTTTGAGTTCACCTTTCAGACTGATATTGACCTGCTCGGTCCAGGTGTACTGGCTGAGTTGCTGCTTATTTTGCGCAGCGGCTTGCTTGACCTCGGCGACGCGTTCCTGGAGTTCCTGGTTTTGAGCGACTGCTAGGCCGGTGAAGGCGAGGGCAGCGAAAGCCAGGAGCGGCAGAACGGTTTTAGCGAAACGGAATTGAGTATTTTTCATTTATATCCTCTCGTAGAGTGACGGACGAATAGCTTTAGCTCTTGGGTGGGAAATTCTTGAACAGTTTGGCCATGGCCTTGTCGAGGTTCTTCTGCTTCTTGGCCTGATTGTCGTTGGGGTCGAGGGTCTTGGTGGCGCGGCCGGTCCAGACGAGCTGTTTGTTGGCCGGGTCGTACATGTCGGCGACCAGCGTGCCGATGCTGATCGTGGATTGTTGTGCGGAAGCCATTCCGCCGCCCCAACGCATGCCGCCGGTGCTATAGGCATTCCATTGCTTCTCTTGCTGGACGGAGACTTGATATCCAATCAGCAGGTCTGCTTTGTCGCCATCGGTCTTGGTCAGACCTTTGGAGGCCAGTTGCGTGTCGATGGAAGCTTTGATTTGCGCGTCGACGATTTGATTGGGGTAGGTTGCGCCATCGATCGGTACCCACTTATAGGTGTGATATTTAGAGAAGTCGGCACCCGGCATAGCGTTGGAGGTGACATCCTGAGCCGAAACGAAAGCGCAGGCGAATAGAGCAAAGGCAAGTGCTAGACCGAGTTTCACGAAATTATTGCGAGTTTCCCTCATCATTGAATCTCCTTTTCGAAGCTAGTTAACAAAATCCATGGCAGCGATACATCGGTCGGCCGAGAGACTTGGAACTCGCGGTTGCTGGCGCATGTATTTCCGTTTTTTCTCCAACGTTTGCTCCTGGTGCTGGGCGATTGGCCGTTTCACTTTTTCTCTCCAGCATCGGAGATACAACGGAAGCCGAGGTGGTTGGTGCCGGTGGTGATTTCACCTTTGCCGCGGGTGCCGACCATGTAGCGGGAGCAATACTGATCGGTGCAGAGGAAAGAACCGCCGCGATGGACTTTCTTCTTGTCGTTGGGTTCGGCGGGATCGAAGGGGGAGTCGGGGCCCTTAGGATTGCGCGCGACTCCGCCGGATTGGGCTAAATGAGAGTAGTAGTCCGGGCGATACCAGTCGGTGGTCCACTGCCAGACGTTGCCAGCCATGTCGTAGAGGCCGTAGCCGTTTGGGGCGAATTGGGCGACGGGGGAGACTCCGGCGAAACCATCGGTGGCGGTATTTTTGTCGGGGAAATGTCCCTGGAAGGTGTTGGCCATCCACTTTCCATCGGGGCGGAATTTTTCGCCCCAGACGTAGGGCTTCCCGGCGAGGCCACCACGGGCGGCAAATTCCCATTCGGCTTCAGTGGGGAGGCGCTTGTGGGCCCACTTGGCGTAGGCTTCGGCGTCTGGGTAAGCGACTTGCACAACGGGATAGTTGTCTTTGCCCTTGATGGAACTGGTGGGGCCAGAGGGATGGCGCCAATTTGCGCCTTTCACGTAACTCCACCACTGGAAGTGATTGTTGAGAGGAACTGGTTGGGCGGGAGGAGTGAAGACCACGCCGCCGGCGACGAGATTTTCCGGAGGAGCGCCAGGAAATTCTTCGGCAGTGGGAGTTTTCTCGGCGATGGTGACGTAGCCGGTGGCTTTAACGAACTCGGCGAACTGGGCGTTGGTGACGTCGGTCTTATCCATGAAGAAGCCATCGACGTAGACGCGATGAATGGGTCTGGAATCCGCGGCGGCTTGCATAGCGACGGGGTTCATGTCCGGAGGGTCTTGAGCGCCCATCGAGAATTCGCCGCCGGGGATCCAGACCATACCTTTGGGCAGCCGCGTCGGGGAAGGTTGGGTGTTGACGACGGTTGGGCCAAAGGCGGTGGCGGGTCGCGCAGGCGAGTTGGAAGAAGCCTGGACGGGCCCGCCTAAAAAGTGAGCGGGAGAAACGTAAGTAGTCAGGGCAAGAAACAACAAGGCGGCCGAAAGCAAGTAGAGCGCGGGAATTGGAGACGCTTTCCGTTGGGGTATATGGGAGGATCGGTCGTTTGTTTTCATGGGCCGCTTCGTTTTGACTCATGGCTACCGCGAGTCTTCGGAAGAATGCGCTGGTCGGGGGTGGGAGAGAATTGTCAAAACTAACAATCCGTTGGAGGGGCGAGGTGGGGTAGCCAGGGGGAGATTTTGAAAATCGTAGCGGGAGGTTGAAGAGGCCACCTGAAGGTGGCCGCTACAGGGATCGGTTGTGGAGTCGGTGGGGAAAGCCTCACCCCTGAAGGGGTGAGACACAGGGGCGCGAGGTTGGCTGCGTGGGAGTTAGGTTCTGGGACACGATGTATCGGTCCCCTACGGGGCGGCGTCTGGGGCCTAAGTGGGGGGGGAACTTGACTGGAGGAGGGCGGAGAAGGCTTACAAATTGTGACAATTGTCTGGCAGCGTACGGAAGGGAAATGTGCTAGAGTTGCACGCATTAACGGGGCTAGAAGCTTGTCTGGTTGTTCAGGTTCAAGTTCAAGTCCTGATTAGAAGTATTGGAACTCACGCGAAGGCTCCGCGCCGCCCTCGGAACTCTTCCACACCACCGCCCTGGTGAGCTGTACCCGTTGATAGAGTCGAACGCTAGCTGACTACCTATGCAGGCTCGACCGCCCAGGTTCTGCACGCTTGTGCTGAACCGCATCGCTCCTCCTTCAAGCCGGCCGCAAATCGCTGGGCCGATTCCCTATGCTCCGCTCGATAAAGATTGCGCCTTTGCACTACGGGGGGGCGACGCTGAACTTGATGGTTTCGAAACGCGACTAACCAAGGAAAACACTGGGCTTGAGGCTGCGGGGCGTTCGAAGCAGGAACAGGCTGTGGTATGAGAGCGCGAATTCTAGTGAAGCCCGGGGCGTGGGCGATGCTGGTGGTGGTGATCATCGCGATTCCGGTGGTGTGGGAGTTGTCGCGGAGCAATGGACTGGAGGGGATGCGGACATTTCGGGTGTTGGTGGCGATCGTGGCGATGGTGTGTTTAGCGAGTGCGGCATTTTTGGAAGAGTATTGGGCGAAGCGCGAAATGGCTGCGCATTTGAGTGTGGCCAACGGACGTCTGCAACTGGCGATGGAATCGGGAAAGGCGGCGGGCTGGGATTGGGATCTTAAGAGTGGAAAAGTTTCGTGGTTTGGGGATCTGAAGACGAGTTTTGGAATGGATGCGGAAACGTACGCGGGAAGCGTGGAAGATTTCCATCGATTCGTGCATGAAGAAGATCGCGGGAAAGTAGCGGCGGCGGAAGCGGAGGCCAGGAAGAGCCGCGGATTGTATACGGTGGAGTACCGAGTGGTGTGGCCGGATGGAACGGTGCGGTGGGTGGCGGCGAAGGGAGCATTTCAGTATTCGGCAAACGGCCAGGCGATTCGAATGCTGGGCACGGCGGTGGACATCACGGCGCGAAAGGAACTGCAGGCGGAGTTGGATGAGAGCCGCGACCGGCTGAGCGCGATCGTGGAATCGGCTCCGGACGCGATCATCGCGATTAATGATGAGCAAGAAATTGAGTTGTTTAATCCAGCGGCGGAGAAGATGTTCGGGTGTGCGCGGGAGGAAGCGATCGGTAGCGGCCTGGAACGATTCATTCCGGAAGGCTCGCGTGGCCGGCACGGTGGGCACGTTCGCAATTTTGCGGCAAGCGGTACAAGCGGGCGCACGATTGGTGCGCTGGGAACACTATTGGCGATGAAGGCGAGCGGCGAAGAGTTTCCTATCGAAGCATCGATTTCACACAGCAACATTTCCGGGAAAATATTATTTACGGTAATCATACGAGACGTGACGGAGCGACGAAGAGCAGAAATCGCGATACGCGAGAGTGAAGAACGGTTCCGGCGAGTTGCGGACAGCGCGCCGGTGTTGATCTGGATGTCTGGCGTGGATAAACAATTCACATTTTTCAACCAAGGATGGCTGACCTTCACGGGTAGAACACTGGAACAGGAAATGAGAAGCGGATGGCTGGAGGGAGTGCATCGGGAGCATGTGGAACGGAGCCTGAGTACATATTCGGAAGCGTTTGACAGGCGAGACGCGTTTGAAATGGAATACCGGTTGCGGCGGTTTGATGGAGAATACCGGTGGATATTGGATTTTGGTACGCCACGATTTGAGGCGGATGGGACGTTTTGCGGGTACGTCGGGTCGTGCGTAGACATCACGGAGCGAAGGTATTCGGAGGAATCGCTGCATGCGCTGAGCGGGCGATTGATTGGAGCGCAGGAGGAAGAGCGGTCGCGAATCGCGAGAGAGCTGCACGATGATTTCAGCCAGAGGATGGCGTTGCTGGGAATTGGGCTGGGGCAGCTTTGGAAGAATTTGCCGGATTCGGACATTGAAGATAGAACGCACGTGACGGAATTGCTGCGTGGGGTGAGGGAGATGTCGACGGACATTCATTCACTGTCGCATCAACTGCACTCGAGAAAATTGGAGCATGTGGGACTGGTACCGGCGGTTAAGGGATTGTGCAAAGAAATTAGTGACAAGTACAAAATTCGCGTGTATTTCAGTGAGTCAGAGTGTCCGCGGAATATTTCCAAGGATGTGGCGCTGTGCCTGTTTCGGGTCACGCAGGAAGCGCTGGGTAATGTGCTAAAGCACAGTGGCAGTTCTTATGCCGAAGTGGAGTTGTCGGGAGATGGAAACGGAGTGACGCTGAGAGTAACAGATGCGGGTAAAGGATTTGATCCGGACGGCACACGGGAAAACGCGGGGATCGGATTAGTGGGAATGCGGGAACGGCTGCGACTGGTGAGAGGGCGGTTGGTAGTGAAATCGAAAATCAATCAGGGGACCGAGATTGCGGCGGAAGTGCCGTTTACAGCGGCTGACGAAGCAACTCCGCTGGTACGAACGCAGGCAGCAGGAGGCTCAGTATGAAAAAAACGCGAGTATTGCTGGCCGATGACCATCTGATGCTGATTGATGCCCTGAAGAAAGTGCTGGAGCCGCGGTACGACGTGGTGGGAACGGTGTCGGACGGGCGTGCGCTGCTGGTAGCGGCAGAGAAATTGAAGCCGGACGTGATTGTGCTGGATATTGCCATGCCGCTCTTGAATGGGCTGGATGCTTCCAGGCAGCTGAAGCAGCGAATGCCGAAGGTGAAAATTGTAGTGATGACGATGAATGAAGATCCCGACATGGTGGGCGAGGCATTGCGGGCGGGAGCATGCGCTTTCCTGCTGAAGCAGGCGGCAGCTTTCGAACTGACGGACGCGATCGATAAGGTGCTGAAGGGCGAGTCGTATGTGACGCCAAGCGCCGCGGAAGGGCAAGCCAACATTGGGTTGCGGGAACCGAAGAGCCGGGACCATGCGGCGGAACCAACGGCGCGGCAGCGTGAAGTGATTCAATTGTTGGCGGAAGGGCGGTCGATGAAGGAAGTAGCGGCTATCCTGACCATAACCAAGAGGACGGTAGCGGCGCACAAGTATTCGGCCATGGAGCTATTGCAGTTGAAAACGAACGCGGACCTGGTTCAATACGCTATAAAACATCGAATTATCTCGATTTAAGCCTAAGAAATTCCGCATCAGGAAATATCCCGCCGGATTGTTAATTCTACCAATAGGCAAGCACCGGAAATAAGCGCAGCTTGGTTGCAGAATACTGCTTGAACCTAGGGATTCGAGCCGCGACGGAAGCGAAGCTTGAGCGCGACTCGTGTCACTACGACATTTCACAAGAAAGCTGCCCCCGAGGTGAGCTTCGATGATTGGCGGGCGCGTTCTACTTGCGGACGATCTGCTGCCGGTGCTGAACGCAGTAGCACAACTGGTCGGGAAGTCGTTTGAGATTGTAGGCATGGTGTCTAACGGCCCTGCGGCACTGCAGGCAACACTGACGCTGCAACCGGACCTGGTGGTGCTGGACATATCCATGCCCGGAATGAGCGGGATTGAAGTGGCGCGAGAGTTGCGCCGGGTACACAACAAGGCCAAGGTGGTGTTTCTGACGGTGCACGAGGATGCGGATATTTTGGCAACGTGCCAAGAGGCCGGCGGTTTGGGGTATGTGGTTAAAGTGTTGATGGAGACTGATCTGATTCCCGCCATGGAGGATGCGTTACACGGTCGAGAATTCGTCTCGCGGTTCCCTTCTTCGAATCCGGAAGCTGTAAACGGGCAGTAGGTTGTGCCTGAGTGGAAAGCAAGAGAAAATCCACGGCGGTAATTGACGACTAAGGATATACTCTCCGGAAGTCGCCACCTCTCCTGTCCCCCTTCCGGCGGCTCAAATACACATCCGTTCATCGAACAAAGCAACTCAGGAGTGGGCCTGAGTGGGCATTGTCGTTGGGGCGTCAGGAATGGGGCGGGATTTCGATATTTTCCAGATCGCGCATATGGACCGGCTGATCTGGGTGGCGGCCGCGGCAGACTTGCAAGCGGCGCGTCTTCGGGTGGAAAAGCTAATGAAGATGTACCCTTCGGACTATTTAATTTTTTCGCAGAAATGCGGGGTGCAGGTGCGGGTCAAGTATGAGCGGCGGTGATGGGTTCGGGAGAGGCAGACGCGTGGAGTGAGTGCGTGGCTAAAGCCACGTCCCTACACGCAGGCTGGGCGGAGTCGGGCGATTGAGGCAAGACACGGGGTGCGAAGAGCACGACCAGGATTGAATGGCTGTGCTACAGGAAAAAAGGACTTGAGTACTTTGGTGGGTGCTGTGCCGGCTGGCAGCCGGCGCTACAAATTCGGTGCGTGCAGTGCTACGGGTGGATGCGGGCCAGGGCGCTGTTACAGCTACGAAATATTTGGCTGAAGACCCTAATCTCGCAATCAGCTCTTGCGGTATGCATTGCGCGGACGTAGGTTGGAGACTCGATGCTGGAAGTTCGCGCGCGAACCGGAAGTCAGGCTGCAGTGCCGACAAAATTTGTGGTTTTTGGAATGATGCAAAACGGCAAATATGCACCGATTGGAAATGCAGAAAGTTTGGAGCAAGCGAAGAGCGAAGCAGCCGATTTCATGGCGGCGCACCCTGATGAGGCGACGAGTGATTTTCGCATCATTCTGACCGGCTCGGCGCTAGCCGCTTTCCTCGATCCCACCGCAAGTCAGCAAAAACCTAACTAACGAGCAAGCTGGAAGCCGGAGCTACAAATTCAGTGTGGTGTAAGTGCGGAAATTGGCTGAGGCGCACAGCCAGGAATGACTGTGCTACGGGGGCAAGGAAAGAGCCTAAGTACTTTTGTGCGTGCTGTGCCGGCTGGCATCCGGCGCTACAAATTCGGCGCGGGCTGTGCTGGCCCTTCGACGACAGTTTCGACGCCGGCAAGCCTAGGGGTCGCTGTTGCAGGAAAGGGTGCGCGGGCAAGTTTGCGTAGCTACGTGGCTGGCTTGTTAGTTTTGACAATGCCGCCCGAGGTCGCTCGAGAACAGAATTAGGTGTCAGGTGGTAGCTGAAGGGTTCGCTTTGCGGGCTCAGAGCGCAAAAGATCACAACGGAGAATGCTTATGAACAAAAAGATGGTAGCAGTGCTGATGTTGGCGGGAGTTTCGTTTGTGTCTGGTCCGAAGGTAACGGCGCAAACGGGGAGTGGAGCGGCGGCGAGCAGTAACGGTCAGGTGGCGAGTGATCAAGACATTCAATTGTTGCGGAAGGATATCCGTGCAGATAAAAAGCAGCTGATTGCGGCGAATTTGGTTTTGACGCCCGCAGAGGCGACAAAGTTCTGGCCGGTTTACGATCAATACCAGGCCGAATATACGAAGATTGGCGATGCGAAGCTGGCGCTGATCAAGGAGTATGCGAACAACTGGGGAACCATCACCGACGATCAGGCGCTGAATTATTTGAAGAGGTCTGAGGCGATTAACGAATCGGCGATCCAGCTTCGGGCGAAATACGTGCCGATAGTGAACCAGGTGCTGCCGGGAAAGAAGACGGCCACATTCTTTCAGATGGAACGGCGAATTGAAGGTTTGATGGATGTGCAGTTGGCATCGCAGATTCCGCTGGTGCAGGATCAGCAGTAAAAAGCAAGACAAGACCTAGCAGTATCGACAACGGCTCAAATTCCGCACATTTGAGCAAGTGCGGCAGACTTCCGTTCTGTGGGAAGACGCTACGCGTGTGCTTGAACGCTCACGAAGATCAAGGATTAGTGAGTAGTTCCCTTCGTAAGACTAACAGCCCGTATAGAAAGAAAAATTTAGAAACGAAAAGAGATTCCAGCTATGAGTTGGACAAAGACGATATGTTTTGGGTTAGGAGGTGGCGGGATTGGTGGCGTGGAGTTTGCCGGGGCGGGCGCAAGATACGCCGGTGGGTCCCGGTGCAAGGCCGGCGCAAGCGGAAGCTGGAACCAGCGAAGCAACGGAAGCTCTGCAGAAAGCGACGCAAAACCCGGTGACCAGTTTGATTAGCGTACCGGTG
>Ga0209275_10001106_pt1 | contig 10958 bp, 9 predicted proteins | sample HubBroMetageREF2_FD_188344 | JGI IMG/M metagenome (GOLD analysis project Ga0209275, IMG submission 188344) | Reference soil microbial communities from the Hubbard Brook experimental Forest, New Hampshire, USA - Hubbard Brook CCASE Soil... | ecosystem: Environmental > Terrestrial > Soil >...
GCGGTGGTTGTTGGCGCGTGGTGTTACGTCTGGGTTGGGTTGAGAGCGAAGAGGGATTCCTCACTTCGTTCGGAATGACGGGTCGGTGTTCCAGATCACCCTTGCAACATGATCGAAAAAAGCGCTGACCTCCAAGCCAGCGCTTTTTTCTGTTCCACTAAAATATTAGCTGCGCCTGCGGTTTAGTTCATTTTGAAGGCGAAGGTGTTGTGGCGGATCAGGCTGGTCATCTGGTCGTCACTGATGTTCATGCGGATCACGATGCGATCGCCGGAGGGGGTGACGTTGGTCTGGTCGAGGAGTTGGCCCAAGTCGGGATTATCTTTGGCCTGATATTTTTTGTAGAGCAGACCGGCGGCCATTAGCTGGCTTAGCGTGTTGGCATCCGTTGGAGAGCCGCAAATAGCCTGGAATTTTCCGTCGAGACCGCTGCTGGCATTCGCGGTGATCAGCATGGATTGCATGCGTTGGATAAGCTTGGCGGCTTCGGGAAACTGTTGAACTTCCGGAGCGAGTTGCGCCATGGCAAGGCGAGTGTAGCTGGGATCAAGAACGGCCCAGACCACGCCGCTGCCGTTCACTTCGTTAATTAGATTGAACAGGCGGTCGTTGCGCAGCAATCCTTCTTCTCGGCCAAAATGAACGTCGATCATTTTTTCGAGCATTTGGCGCTGGCCGAAAGCTGCTTTGTTGGAATCCAGGAAAAAGAAAAAGAGATCACCCGCACCGGCGCCGGAGCCGAAGGCATAGAGGGTGTAACCGTAAACTTTTACAGTGGCAAGCTTCTGCTGCTTGAAATAAGCCTCTGTGGAATCGGGATTGTAGTTGCCAAGAGCGATGCCGACGATCTGTTCGCTGTCGGGAACGTCTCCCGCGGCGGCTCCATCTTTCTTGGCGGCTATGGTTTCGGCAACGAGGCCCCAGGCGAGTTCTTGAACCTGGGTGTTGGGATCGACACCGGCGGAAGCGAGAAATTTCTCAAACTGTTTGAACTTATCCGGAAGCATCTGTTCCTGAAGAGCAGGGAACCACTTCATGCTGCGCGCGGTCTTGAGGTCGGCGTAGGCGAATTCCCCAACGTTTTTGGGAAAAAGATTGATGGTATCGGCGCCGAGGCCTCCCGCTTTCGCTGGTTTCGCGAGGGCCGAGAGGAATACGAGTGCGGCGCAAAGGACCAAAGCTCGCGAGATGGGTTGCATCCACTTCATGAAATGCTCCTTTCGAGTGGGCAAGGGGAGAAGTTCTATCTTACGACAAGACGCGGGATTCAACCCAGGCGGTTGCGCAGTTCAGCAACTTTACTTCGGAGCGAGGCTGCGTAGTTTGCGTCTTTCAGACCTTCCAGATTGATCTCCACGTTGGCGAGTGCACCTTTAGCACCCGCTACCGCGATTAGACGGGCGACCTGGAGATCTGATTTCATGGATGCGGCGGAGATGGCTTCCAGTTGTACCAAGCGATCCTGAAGATCGGCGGCTTTGGTGGCCACTTCGAGAGGAACTTCGGCGGCGCCTTTGGTGGCGAGCTGGATGGCGGCTTCGCGCTGTTCGATTTCTTCTGGAGAACCTTGGGGGAGTTTGAAGGCGGCCATGACGGCGTCGTAGGAAGAAGCATCGCGATCGATGGCGGTGGCGAGTTCGTCGGCAATTTTGCGCAGGGCGTCGAGATGGTCGGAAAGTTTGTCGACGTGCGCGGCTTGCGATTTTTTCCTGCGGGAGAGGCCGGCGACCATTTGGCCGAGAGCAGCGGCCATGGCGGCGGCGTAGGCGGAAACGCTGCCACCGCCTGGCGTCGCCGTGGGCTCGGCGACTGCATCGAGAAACGGGCGAGCTAAGGAAGCGAGCTTGCCATCTTTGGATTGGAGAGGAACGCCGGTCAGGGCATCGGCGAGGCGATTTTCGAAAACCTGGTGGGGAGAGAAACTTTCGAGTTGCAGAAAATAGTCGGCGGCCATTTCGATGGCTTTCTTGGGAACGAGGCCGACAATTTCGCTGCCGACCGGAACCGCGCCATAGCGAGCAGCTTCGCGTTTAACCGCTTCGTAAACGCGATGCATGGGGGTCTGTTCGTAATCAGTGAGGTTGATGGAGACTTGCGCGAGATTGCGGGCCTTGAGTTCTACGCCCATGGATTTGACGTAGCGGAACCCGCCGTTCGAGAAGCGAATGGCCTTGGCAATTTTGTTGGCGACGGAAATATCCGGGGTATTCAGATTGACGTTGTAGGCTACAAGAAATTTTCTCGCGCCAACGACGGTGACGCCTGCGGTGGGATGGAGTTTTGGCTCGCCGACGTCTGGCTGGCGATCGTGATTGCGTTTTAGTTCATCGCGCAGGCCTTCGAATTGTCCGCGACGAACATTTTCAAGGTTTACGCGGTCGGGGCGCAGTGCGGCAGCTTCGTAGAAGAAAACCGGGATGCGATAGCGCTTCCAGATTTCGTTGCCGACACGGCGAGCGAGCGCGACGCAATCTTCGAGTGTAACGCCTTCGACCGGAATGAAGGGAACAACGTCGGTCGCACCTACCCGGGGATGCGCGCCGGTATGGTGATTCATGTCGATGAGTTCAAGGGCGCGGCCGGTGCCAAGGATCGCGGCTTCGCCAACGGCTTCGGGTTCTCCAGCGAGAGTGATGACGCAACGGTTGTGGTCGGCGTCCATTTCGTGGTCGAGGACGTAAACGCCGGGAACGCCGCTCATGGCTTGGATGATGGCGTCGACATTGGCGCGATTGCGACCTTCGGAAAAGTTAGGCACACACTCAATCAGTCGTTTCATTAGTCCATTCCTGGAACGCGCGATCGATTATAAAAACGGCAACGGGTCTGGCCGATCACGAAGAAAAAGCGATTACCGCATGCACCGACTTGAACATTATCGCAGAATTCTATGATTTGACTTGTAAGCCGGCTCGCCAAGTTACTCGCGCATGTGGATGATGACGCCACGCTTCATGGTCATCCAGCAGCGGTTCATCCCAAAATAATAGGGAATTTCACGATAATCCTCTACTTCGAAGACCGCGAGGTCGGCCTGCTTGCCGGGTTCGAGAGAGCCAATAGATTTATCGCGACGCAAAGCGTAGGCCGCATTAAGAGTGGCGGAGGTGATGGCTTCCGCGGGCGTCATGCGCAGTTGGTTGCAGGCGAGGGAAAGAATCATGGGCATGCTGACAGTGGGACTGGTGCCGGGATTAAAGTCGGTGGCGAGTGCGACGATGGCGCCGGCGTCGATGAGCTTGCGAGCGGGCGCGTATTGCTTGAGGCCAAGATGAAAATCGCAACCGGGGAGCAGGGTGGCGACGGTGTTGGATTTGGAGAGCGCGCGAATGTCGGCGAAATTGATTTGTTCGAGGTGGTCACAACTGGCGGCACCGAGTTCCACAGCGAGCTGGGTTGCGCCGGTGCGCGAGAGTTGCTCGGCGTGGAGACGTGGGGAGAGGCCGTGGGAAAGGGCGCGAGTCAAGATTTGTTTTGATTGTTCACGCGTGAACGCGCCACGGTCGCAGAAGACATCGCAGAATTCGGCGAAATCCTGGATGACGATTTCCGGCAAAAGCCTGTTGAGGAGGATGTCGATGTAGCGCTGGGCACCATCGGGCGATGTGCGAAATTCGGCGGGAACAACATGGGCGCCGAGAAAAGTGGAGACAATTTCGAGTGGTTGATCGCGATTGAGTTCGCGTTGGAGGGCGAGGATTCTCAGTTCGCTGGTGACATCCAGGCCGTAGCCACTTTTGGCTTCGACGGTGGTTGTGCCATAGGAAGCGAATTCTTCAAGGAAGGCGAGCGCACGTTGCTTCAGGGCATCGTAGGTGGAGGCGCGCACCTTTTTTACGGAGTTGAGAATGCCTCCGCCTTTGCGGGCAATTTCTTCGTAACTGGCGCCTTGAATTTTAAGTTCGCATTCTTCAGCGCGGCTGGCTGCGTGGACCAGGTGCGTATGCGAGTCAACGAAACCAGGAAGGACGACGCGGCCACCAACGTCGATTTGTTCTGCTTGTGTCGCGTCTTTGTGAGCTTCCACTTTTTTGCGGGTGCCAACGGCGAGGATGCGGTCGTCGCGAATCAGGAGGGCGCCATCTTTTACGATTCCGAGATCGGAGAGAGAAGAGCCGCGGCGCGGAGCGTTACCGCGCAGGGTTAAGAGTTGGGATGCGCCGGTGATGAGGTAGGTATCGCTCAAGGGTGAGCCATTCTATCGGACAAGAGGGTCGATAGCAGCAATGGGCCGGGAATCAGAGCGGTCGGAGAACACTTACGCGCCGGCGGCTTGGCCTTGGAAGGCTGGGCCAAATACATCTTTCACGAAATTTTCGATGGAGGTGGGAGTGGAGTCTTCCGGGGAGCGAGTCTCTGTGGCGGCCACGATTCCGTCGTTGATGGCTCGGAACATTTCGGTCATGAGCGCGGCGGTTTTTGGGGGAGTGCCCATCTGGACGAGGACCTGTTCGACCTGGTCGTAAGGGAATTGCACGTAGCGAAGATCGGCGCGATTGAGGATTTTGCTGATGACGGAGGCAACTTCGGTCATGGTGAGGTCGCGGTCGCCGAGAAGTTCCTGGGTGCGTTTGCCATTGAAGTCGAGCTGGAGCAAGCGCTCGGCAGCATAGGCGCCAATGTCGCGAGTGGCAATCATGGGAATTTTCAGGTCGGGCTTCAGCGGGCCGGCAAAAACACCCATCATCTGGATCATGCCGATGGCGTTGAGATGATTTTCCATGAAGTAGCCGGCGCGAAGATGGAGAACGTTGAGGCGGTCGATGGCATTCAGCTTTTGTTCGAAAGCATGTAGACCGGCGATGGGACCGGTGCCTGAAGGGACCTGGGCACCGAAACTGCTGAGATTGACGGCGTATTGGAGGCCGGAATTTTTCACGGCGGTGGAGATGGCGTCGCTGGTGCGATCCTGATCGGCACGATAGTCCTGAGAGGTCATACTGGGAGGAATCAAGAGATAGGCGGCACGGGCGCCGGTGAGCGCTTGGGTAAGGATACCGGCATCGGTGACGTCACCGACGATGGCTTCCGCGCCGCGCTGGACGAATTGCTGCAGCTTGCCGACGTGACGACCGAAGACGCGGACCTTTTCACCTTTAGCAAGAAGTTTACGCGCAATGACTGAACCGGTATTTCCGCTGGCACCTAAGACGGTATACATAATTCCACTCCTGTGGGGGCTTCAGGATTTAGAATCCTCAATTTGAGCTGTTGACCGCGTATGATTTGCGTCAGTACGCCCTGTTCGTTGGAAGGATTGTTACAGCATAGGGACTTTGACGCCAGTCTTCTTTGCAAACGAGATTGCTTCGGGATAACCAGCGTCGACATGCCGCACCACGCCCATGCCAGGATCATTTGTTAACACTCGTTGGATGCGCTCGGCCATTTGTTTGGTGCCATCGGCGCAGGTGACTTGTCCAGCATGCTGCGAATAGCCAATGCCCACGCCGCCGCCATTGTGAATGGAGACCCAGGAGGCGCCGCTGGCAGTGTTGACGAGCGCGTTGAGAAGGGCCCAATCGGCGATGGCGTCGGAGCCGTCTTTCATGGATTCAGTTTCGCGATAGGGGGAAGCGACGGAGCCGCAGTCGAGATGATCGCGGCCGATGACGATGGGTGCTTTGAGTTCACCTTTGGCGACGAGATCGTTGAGAGCCAAGCCGAACTTATCGCGTTCGCCGTAGCCGAGCCAGCAGATGCGGGATGGAAGTCCCTGAAACTTCACTTTCTTCTGGGCCATTTGGATCCAGCGCTTGAGATGCTGATTTTCCGGAAACATTTCGAGCACCAGTTGATCGGTGCGGGCGATGTCGGAAGCTTCGCCGGAAAGCGCGGCCCAACGGAATGGACCTTTGCCCTCGCAGAAAAGCGGGCGAATGTAGGCCGGAACGAATCCGGGAAAGTCGTAAGCGTTCTTGACTCCGGCCTCATGTGCGAAGGTACGAATGTTGTTGCCGTAGTCAAAGGTGATGGAGCCAAGCTTTTGGAGGTCGAGCATGCCCTGGACATGTTGGGCCATGGCAGTGATGGAACGCTTGCGATATTCCTGCGGATTGGCGGTGCGGAGTTCAATCGCGTGGGCAAGTGTCATGCCGTTAGGCACGTAACCACCGATGGGATCGTGAGCGCTGGTCTGGTCGGTGAGAATGTCGGGAACGATGCCGCGCTTGGCGAGTTCGGGGATGAGGTCGGCACAATTTCCGACGAGACCGACGGAAGTTGCTTCGCGAGTGCGGACGGCATTTTTGAGAATGCGCAAAGCTTCATCGAGTGAGGTGACCATCACATCGCAGTAGCCGGTTTTGACGCGGCGCTTGATGCGTTCGGGATCGACGTCGATGCCGAGAAATGCGGCGCCATTCATGGTGGCGGCCAGAGGCTGAGCTCCACCCATCCCGCCCATGCCGCCGGTGACGACGAGTTTGCCGCTTAGATCGCCGCCGAAATGTTGTTGAGCTGCGGACGCGAAGGTTTCGTAGGTGCCCTGGAGAATTCCTTGCGTGCCGATGTAGATCCAACTGCCGGCAGTCATCTGGCCGTACATCATTAGGCCGGCGCGATCGAATTCGTTGAACTTCTCCCAATTGTTCCAGTGGCCGACAAGATTGGAGTTGCAGAGGAGGACGCGCGGAGCGTAGTCGTGAGTGCGAAAGACGGCGACGGGCTTGCCGGATTGGATGAGGAGGGTCTCGTCGGATTCCAGAGCGCGAAGAGATTTGACGATGGCGTGGAAGCAGTCCCAGTTGCGAGCGGCTTTGCCGGTGCCACCGTAGACGACCAGGTCTTCCGGCTTTTCGGCGACGTCGGGGTCCAGATTGTTGAGGAGCATGCGGAGAGCCGCTTCCTGCTGCCAACCTTTGCAGGAGAGTTCGAGTCCGCGAGGGGCACGAAAGGGGCCGCGGCTGGTGGCGGGATCATTGATGACGGAAGTGGTGGCGCTCATGGGTTCGGCTCCTGAGGATCATCTTAACTCAGGCGGATTCTTGGCGGGTAATCCGGGAATCGCCGCTTGTGCAGTTTAAGCGTTGGACGATGCGCGAGCGATGAAGGCTTGGTGGTATTGCCAGTCGCAGCGTATCTCGCCTTAACTGAGACGATAGCTAGACACGAGGTCGCGTTGCGTGAAAATGGGACCTAGGGTAGAGTCGGAATCCGCATGAGTTACCGCACACTTCCTGCACGATTTCTGAAGGCTGTGGACGAGCATCCGTCGCCGCGCGCGCAAATGGTGCGTGGAGCGGAACGCTGGGAGGCTATTTCGTCGCAAGAGTTTTTGCGGCGGGTGGCCGGACTGGCGGATGCATTTGTGGAATTGGGCGTGAAGTCTGGCGACCGAGTGGGAGTGTTCGCGCCGAATTGCCCCGAATGGCATACCGCGGATTTCGCGATCAATGGCTCAGGCGGGGTGACAGTTCCGGTGTACTTCAACGAGTCGCCGGAGCGGATGACATACATCCTGAATCATTGCGGGGCGCAAGTGCTGTTCGTGGCCGGAGCTGCGCAACTCGAAAAGTTCATGAAGGTGCGAGCCAAGCTGAAAGATGTGCAGCAGGTGATTGTATCGGGAGCGGGGGAGACGCTGCCCACGGACTTTCTGCGCTATGAAACGTTGATTGCGACCTCGGGGGCTGCGGAGATTGCCGCGTATCGGACGCGAGTGGCAAAAGTGGTGCCGGAACAGTTGGCATCACTGATTTACACATCGGGAACCACGGGCGAGCCAAAGGGTGTGATGTTGACGCACATGAATTTCAGTTCGAATGTGACGGACTCGTGTCCGGAACTGAACCTGGAACCCGCGATGGATTTGGCGGTGTCGTTTCTGCCGCTGGCGCACGTGTACGGGCGGATGCTGGACTACGTGTACATCTTTAGCGGGTGCCCGGTGGCGTATGTGGAAGTGGTAGAGAATGTGGCGCAGGCTTTGCTGGAAGTGCGGCCAACAATTTTGGCGGCAGTGCCCCGATTTTTCGAAAAGATTTATGCGCGATTGATGGAGCAGGGCAGCAAGCAGCAAGGGACGAAGCGAAAGCTGTTTGAGTGGGCGATGAAGGTGGCGCGGGAATCGGCGCGCTGGCGTTGTGGAGAAGCGAAAGCGGGACTGGGATTGCAGTTGCAGTGGGCGATTGCCGACCGGTTGGTGTATTCGAAAGTGCGCAAGGGAACTGGCGGGCATCTGCGCATTGTGATGTCGGGCGGCGCGCCGCTTTCGAAAGAATTGGCGGAATTTTTCTGGGCGATTGGGATTCCGATCTATCAGGGATACGGATTGACGGAGACTTCTCCGGTTTTGACTTCCAATTATCCGAAGAATCGAGCGGGGAGTTCGGGGCGACCGATCACCAACGTAAAAATCCGGATAGCGGAAGATGGCGAGATTCTGGCAAAAGGCCCGTGCATCATGCAGGGGTATTTCAAATCGCCGGACGCGACGAGTGAAGTGTTGAGCGAAGACGGCTGGTTTAAGACCGGCGATATAGGGTATTTGGACAAGGATTCGTACTTGTTTATCACGGACCGGAAGAAGGATTTGCTGAAAACGGCGGCGGGAAAGTTTGTGGCGCCGCAACCGATTGAAAATACGTTGAAGACCAGTTCGTACATTTTGAACGCGATGGTGGTGGGGGATCAGCGGAAGTTCATTGTGGCGCTGATTGTGTTGAACCCGGTGTCGGTGTCGGCAAAGCTGGCGGAAGAGGGATTAAAATTTTCATCGCCCGCGGAACTGGCGGCGCACCCACGCGCCTATGCGTTAATTGAGGGTGAAGTGCAGCGATTGACGTCGCACCTGGCGCAATATGAAGGGATCAAACGGTTTGCGCTGCTGGCGGACGACTTTACGTTTGATAGCGGCAGTTTGACGTTCACCATGAAGTTGAAACGGCGCGTAGTGGAAGAGCAATATCGGAAGTTGATTGATAAGTTGTACGCGGATGTGGCCGAGCCGCGGCCCGTCTCGCAAACTTAATTGTATCGTTCCCCGTCTAGTCGTCATCCCATATTACGGAGAGTTCCTACCATAAGGAGGCATAAATCATGGCAAAACCGGCGGCAGCGGCGGCAATGCTACGGACAGTTCCGAGCAGTGTGGGAGTTCCGGAGAATAATCGGCAGGCGCTTATCGCTTTGCTGAACCAGCGATTGGCGGATAGCACCGATCTGCGCACCCAGGTGAAGTGGGCGCACTGGAACGTGAAGGGCATGCACTTCATTCAGGTGCACGAATTGTTTGATTCGATCGCGGGACATTTGGAAGAGCAGACGGATACACTGGCAGAGCGGGTGACGACGCTGGGCGGCGTGGCGAATGGAACGGCGCGCGAGGCTGCGGCAAAATCCGGGCTGAAAGAGGCAGATCTGGAGGCTTCGGACGCCGAGAGCATGCTGAAGTTTTTGGTGCACAATGTGGCGCATCACGCGAATGCGTTGCGTACAGCGGTGCAGGAGTCAGATGATTTGGGAGACGCCATTACGGCGGACGTGTTCACGCAATTGACGCGGGAACTCGACAAGGATCTGTGGTTTCTGGAAGCGCACCTGCAAAAGTAGTGGAACGCTCACGAGGCGCGCAGGTATGAGAGTTAGCGGCGGCATCCTGATGGGTGCCGCCGTTTTTATTTTGGTGAGTTGCTAGAAAGTCTTGCCGTGGTGGCGACCGGCGAGTTCGAAAAGCGAAAGCAAATTGGTCATGCGGAAGATATTTTTTATCTGTTCGTTGGCGTTGATTACCTGGAGTTGGCAGCCGCGGGTTCTTGCGGAAATGTAAAGAGTGGCCACGGTGCCCAAGCCGGAGCTGTCGATCATGGGGACTTCTTTCATGTCCAATACGATTTGCTTGTGAAGCGGAATCAAGCTGCGCACTTCTTCTTTCAGGAGCAGAGCATTCTGGCCGGTGAGTTTGCCATGGCATTCGACGACCATCCAGCCGTCGGTTTCATGAGAGTGGACGCGGAATCCGGTTGGGGAGTTCGAAGTGTCTAAGGGCATGGGTGTCCTTGGAAGAAATTGATTTGGGCCTGAGTACGGGATGCAAGTGCGGTAAGACTATACCTAGATGGCAGGAATAAGCTAGGGCAGGCTGAGGGATGAACAGTCGAAAAACGGATGCTTCAGATTCTGGAAACTTGTTAGAGCTTCAGGAAAAGCGCAAGCGGGCAAATTGTAGCCATTCTTCTATTGACTCTTGCGCTATCGGCGGTCCGGAAGCGAAGCGGGGCATGTATTCTGTTTAAACATTCAGTCGCGGTACTCGAAGGCCAAAGAATTTCTACCTTAACCTGGGGACGTGGAAGAAGGAGGAAAAATGTCTGCTTCGATTGCATGCAGTACATCGGCGAAATTGCTGCGATTTGCAGCTTCGGTCACGTTGGGTATGGCGCTGCTGGCGGCGGGGTCAGCCCGAGCTCAAGATCGGAAACTGCCTCAAACAGTCGGCGTGGACAACTCCAAGATGGGGCCTTACCGCGCGCTGGCGCAATTGGCCTATACCGCTTCGCAAAAGGGCGACAATCCGGGCGCGGCGATGCTCGCGAAGATCTTGGAGCGGACGTGGGACAAGGCCGAGGATTATGGAGGAGACACCGCGCTTTCGAAGACGAACCATGCCTTGTTTGAGGAAGTAGATAAGGCGATGGATTCGTTTGTGAACCTGCTGATCGATCATGCCACTTCGGCTCCGGACGCGGCTAAGGTGAAGACTGCCTACGCGGCGTATCTGGAAAAATTGAAGCAGGCCGATTGATTGAGAAGTGGAAATGCATTGTCGGCGGAATTGGCTCGCCGGATTTGGTAACCACGTTAGACTAAGACATGCAACGCAAAGTATTCTGGCTTACGTTTACGGCCTTCGGACTGATCGCGGATTTGATTCTGCCCTTCTGGTGGGCGCTGGGAGCGACATTCCCGATCCTGGCGGCCTGCTGGTGGCTGGCGTATCGCAGTGAATGGTTTGAATG
>Ga0209275_10001107_pt1 | contig 10954 bp, 11 predicted proteins | sample HubBroMetageREF2_FD_188344 | JGI IMG/M metagenome (GOLD analysis project Ga0209275, IMG submission 188344) | Reference soil microbial communities from the Hubbard Brook experimental Forest, New Hampshire, USA - Hubbard Brook CCASE Soil... | ecosystem: Environmental > Terrestrial > Soil >...
TCAGATGCCTTCCGGGATGCGCGGCTGGGTGCTCCCGGCGCGACCTGTGCCCAGATCAGAACCGCACGTATCAGCCGAACGGCACGGCCGCGAGCGGGAGGACCCAGCCTCCTGATGTAGCGGTAATGGGTCTCACCTCCTCGGGCCGGTCACGTGCACGCCGACGCTATCAGATCTGGCTGCCCCGGCCCGGCGGCTAGCCGCTGCCTTTCACTGCGGCATCCCAGAATTCCTGGATGGGCGGGTAGATCAGCTCGTGGTCGCGCGGCAGCGATGCCTTGACGAACCGGGTCCGTTCGTCGGCGAGCACCTCGACGTGCCCGGCCTCGACCGCCTCGAGGGCCTGCTGCACGACCGATTCGGGGCTGTCTTTGGGTGCGCTGGTCAGTGCGGCCATTTCGGTATCGATGAAGCTCGCGTGCACGGCGACCACCAGGGTGCCCTGGTGGTGCAGCTCGAGGCGGATGCCGTTAGTCAGCGACCATCCCGCCGCCTTCGATGCGCCGTAGGAGGCATCGAAGGGATTGGTGCAGAAGCTGGAGACCGAAAGCATGTTGACGATCGCGCCGCCGCCGTTGGCGGCGAGCACCGGCGCAAAAGCGCGGCACATGCTGAGGGTGCCGAAGTAGTTGGTCTCCATCTCGGCCCGGGCCGCGTCCAGGCCAGGGGCGCCGATGAATGTGCTGTATTTCAGGATCCCGGCGTTGTTGACCAGCAAGCTGACGTCCGCGCACTCCTGCGCCACCTGGGCGACCCGGTCGGGGTCGGTGATGTCCAGGGCGACGGGCGTCACGCCGGGCTCGGTGACGGCTGCCGGGTTGCGCGCGGCGCCGTAGACCTTGACCGCATGCCGGGCCACGAGCTCCCGGGCGTAGACCTGGCCGAGTCCGCGGTTGGCCCCGGTGACCAGGGCAACTGATCCTTGGATCTTCATAGCTCCCCATCTTTACTCGCTTGAGCGGTGCCGTCGGGTCTACGCGGGGGCGACTCGCCATGCGGGCTGCAGAGTCAGTGCATACACAGCAGACCGTATGCGCGTGGCGTGCCCGGGGTATCTGTCATATGACTGCGTTTCGAGGCGGCGGCGGGGCCATCGACGGTCATTTGACAGATGCTGGCGTGCGCTGCCTGGGGCAGGCTGGCCTGAGCTGCCGATGTCGCTGGTCATGACCCCGAGAGGATGAAACTGTGTCTGAACCTGCTAGCCACCGCTTCCTGGAAGGGTCGTTCGCGCCGGTGTCCGAGGAGATCACCGCGTTCGACCTGCCGGTCACCGGCCAGATCCCGGCCGAGCTGGACGGCCGGTACCTGCGTAACGGGCCGAACCCGCTGGGCCTGGACGACCCCAGCTACCACTGGTTCCTGGGCGCGGGCATGGTGCATGGGGTGCGGCTGCGCTCCGGCACGGCCGAGTGGTACCGCAATCGCTGGGTCCGCTCCCAGGCCGTCGCCGCCCAGCACCATGAAACCTGGCCGGGCGGCCCGGTGCACGAGAACATGGACTTCGCCGCCAACACCTGCATCATCGCCAACGCAGGGCGAACCCTGGCCACGGTCGAAGCAGGCCCGCTGCCCTACGAGCTGACCTACGAGCTCGGCACGGTCGGCTCGTGCGACTTCTCCAGCACCCTGCCCGGCGGCTTCGCCGCGCACACCAAGCTCGACAGCGCCACCGGCGAACTGCACGCCATCGCGTACTTCTGGGCGTGGGACCACGTCCAGCACGTGATCGTCGGCGCCGACGGCAAGGTCGCCCGAACCACCGACATCCCGGTCCTGGACGGGCCGATGATGCACGACTTCGCTCTCACCGCCCAGTACGTGGTGCTGCTTGACCTGCCGGTCACCTTCAGCCTGAACGCGGTCACCCAGGGCAAGGAACTGCCGTATGTGTGGAACCCCGACCACCAGGCCCGGGTCGGCCTGCTGCCCCGTGACGGCAGCACGGGCGTCCGGTGGATAGAGATCGAGCCGTGCTGGGTCTTCCACTGCCTCAACGCCTACGACGAGGGCGGCAAGGTCGTGGTCGACCTGTGCCAGTACAACCGGGGCTTCGACGTCTCCACGCTCTGGGCCGCGCACGGCCCGGTGACTCTGGACCGGTGGGTCATCGACCCCGCAGCAGGCAAGGTGACTCAGCAGCGCCTCGATGACCGTGGGCAGGAGTTCCCCCGCATCGATGACCGGATCATCTCCCGCCCCCACCGGTACGGCTACAGCGCAGTCATCGGCGAAGTCACCCGCGCCATCACTGCGGCCGGTGATTTCGGCGACGACGCCTTCACCAACGCCATCCTCAAGCATGACCTGGCCGCGGGCACCGTGCAGGCCCACGACTTCGGCAAAGACGCCACCGTCGGAGAGGCCGTCTTCGCCCCGTCGTCGCCCAATGCCGCCGAAGACGACGGGTACGTCATGGCGTTCGTCCACAACCCCGACCGAGGCGCCGCTGACCTGGTCATCCTCGCCGCCCAGGACTTCACCGCTGACCCTGTCGCCGTTGTGCACCTGCCCGCGCGCATCCCGCTCGGCTTCCACGGCAACTGGCTCCCCGACCACTGACTCCGCGGAGCACCGGCTGGATTGCTCCTAAGACGGGCGCTGTCGCCGTCTGTTCCGTTTGCCATGCCCTCACCTCGCAAGGAGCTGCCCGATGCAAGCCAACGCGCTGGCGTTCGCGCTGATAAGCCTGGCTGGGAGCCTGGTCTACGTCGCCGTGGTGGTGACGTTGCACGTCCTTCCGACCGGCTACGACCTGGTCCACAACGCGGTCAGCGACTACGGTGTCGGCCGGTACGCGCCGTTGTTCCGGCTCGGCCTGTGGGCGGGCTCGGTCGCCGTGCTGGCCCTGGCGATCGGCCTGGGGCTGGGCGTAGGTTCCCCGCCGCTGGTCATTCGGGACGTGGTGTTCCTGGGCCTGGTGGCCGCCACCCGGATCGGGGAGTCACTGTTCCCGACGACGGTGGAGGGGGAGCGGCTGAACCGGACCGGGGCGATGCACTACCTGTTCGCGATCTTGACGTTCGGCTTCACCTACGCGGCCATTTCGGGTCTGACCCCGGACCTGGTCAAGCTCTACCCGTGGCATGCGCACCGGGGGATGCTGGACTGGCTGTCCGGGGCGGTGCTCGTCGGGCTGATCCTCGTCGTGGCCACGCTGCTGCCGAGGCTGCGGCACGTCTTCGGCTTGTGCGAGCGCTTCTTCCTGGGCGTCACCTACGCATGGCTGCTGGTCGTGGCCTACCTGCTCGCCGTCAAGGCCGCCTAGCGGCCCTTGGCGCCAGGCGGTCGGGAGTGTGGGCATGACCGCTTGCCATGGGCGGTTCCGGGCGGTCGCGCGCTGGGAATCTTCCAGCGGATCGGGGCCGCCGAGGCCGCCGACGTAGCCGCCCAACTGGACACGTTTCCTCTGTTAAACCCCGGAAGCCCTGCCCAGCCTTCTAGGCGCAGTTAAGACTGGAACCGGGGAGGTTCCTTGGGAGGCGACGTGCCTGACGCGATCAGCTGGGGCGACATGCGTATCGCAGCGGTGATCGACTGGGCTGGCGAGGTTCCTGAGGCCCTCGGGTTGCTGCCGGGGACTAGCCGCACGGACTGGGAACAGCACCAAGGCTGGCTGTCCCGCATTGGCCTGTGGGATCCGGCCACAAATCGGCGGGCTCTGAGCGTCCACAGCTGGGTGCTGCAGGCTGACGGGATGACGGTGGTAGTAGACACCGGTGCGGGGAACGGCAAGGACCGCCCGGACCAGCCCCTGTTCGCCGGGCTGTCCACGCCCTACCTGGAGAACCTGGCTCGCTCGGGCGTCCAGCCCGAGGACGTGGATATCGTGATCAACACCCACCTGCACGCCGACCACGTGGGGTGGAACACCCGCAGCCACGACGGTCATTGGGTGCCACGTTCCCGAACGCCCGGTATGTTCTCCCCGGTCCGGATGTGGAGTACTGGGATCCTGCGGCCGGCCATTCACCTCGGTCGGCGGGGGCGAACAGCAACGTCTTCGAGGACAGCGTGCGCCCGGTCATCGACAGTGGACAGGCCGATATATGGTCAGGCACTCATCAGATCGGGCGGCGGCTGACCCTGCACTCCGCGCCAGGGCACACGCCGGGTTCCAGCGTGCTCGTCCTGAGCTGCGGCGACCGGACAGCTGTCTTCACCGGCGACCTCTTCCACTCACCGCTTCAGGTCATCGAGCCAAACTGGGCAAGCTGCTACGACGAGGACGCTCGTGCCCGATGCTGGCACCGAAGCGTTTCCCGGCTGAACCTGGAGGTATCCCATGACCTCGACGGAGAGCACCAACCCGAGTGTCGTGCTTGTCCACGGCGCGTATGCCGACGGCTCCTCCTGGTCCGAGGTGATCAAACGCCTGCAGGGCGCGGGGGTCACCGCCACAGCGGTGCAGAACCCGCTGATGTCGCTGGCGGACGACGTCGCGCACACTCGCCACATCTTGACGCAGCAATCAGGGCCCGTGATTCTGGCGGGTCATTCGTTCGGCGGCACCGTCATCACCGAAGCCGGGACTCATCCCGCGGTGGCCGCGCTGGTGTATATCGCCGCGCGAGCTCCCGACGCGGGCGAGGACTACGCAGCGCTTGCCGGCAGGTTCCCAGCGCCGCCGGCCAGCGCCGGCCTCGAGTACTCGCACGGGTTCGGCTCCCTGACCGAAGACGCGTTCCGCAACGACTTCGCCAACGGCGTGGAACCCGGCCTCGCGGGCGTGCTGTACGCGGTGCAGGGACAGATATCGCAGACCCTCTTCCAGGACCGTACGACGGTGGCGGCCTGGCGGTCCCGGCCGGCCTGGTACGCGGTCTCGCGCCAGGATCGCACGATCGCACCGGAGCTCCAGCGGTTCCTCGCCGAACGCATGCAGGCAACGACGGTCGAGATCGATTCCGGCCACCTCTCGCTGGTCACTCACCCGGAAGAGGTGACCCAGCTGATCATGCAGGCCGTCCGGGCCGTCTGACGGAACTCCACTCCGCAGCCGGTCTAGCGCCAGGAACACCAGGCCACCACCACCCGCCCGGGCCGACGCGGCAATGCAGCGGCGTGTCGCCCGGTTCGCCCGGGCGCGCCTGTTGACCCGTGCGGCTCAGCAGAATTCCCGAAGGTACGGAGCGAGCCGTCGCCAGGGAGGGGGCTGACCCGACGGCGGGAAGGGGGGCTAGCCGCATTCCGCCTGCCCGTCCGGGCTCCGTACCGTTTCCGCAAGGGCTGACGGAACTCGGAGGGCGCAGTGGTAACAGATCGCGAGGCTGAGATCACCGCATCGGTGGCCGCCCTGCAGGACCTCGGTTCCGGCTATGACCATGCGCTGGCCGAGGGCCTCGTGGAACGCATCGGCGCGGAGATCGACCAGAAGATCGCGGCTGGTCTCGGTGACCGGGTCGCGGCCGAGGTGGACCGGCGCATCGTGACGCAACTGGACGAGTACGCGGCGGGGTGCAGGCACCAGCGCCGCCGGGCCAAAGGCATGATCAAGGGCGAGCGGCGCCTGATCCGGGCCGAGCGGCGCACGATCCGGGCGAACCGGGCCGACCGTTCTGGCTGGCAGTCCATCACGCTGGCCCTCGGGTCCATGCTGGTTGCCCTGTTTGTGACGATAGCGCTCAAGGGATCCTCGGGTTTTGCTGAGGTGCTGCTCGTTGGCCTGATCTGGATCATCATCGGGATCATCAATCTGGGCTACGCGGTGCGCAAGCCTCCCCAGAAGTAACCGGCGGGCGGTTGAAGCCCCCGAATCCGCAGCGGGATAACCGATCATGGCTATCCCTGCAGGCCAGCGTCATAGCTGAATTTGTTCTGCATGATGGGAACCGGACTGGTCTGCTGCTGCGACAGGAAGTGCATGGGAGTGTGCGAACCGGCCGCGGGCGTGGGCCCGGGGGCCGAGGAGCGCGATGACGCCGCATTGCTGCGCGCTGTGGCGCGCGGTGACGAGAACTCCCTTGCCGCCTTGTACGACCGGCACGCCGGCTGGCTGACCGTCCGGATGACCCGGCGATGCGCGCTGCCGGATGTCGTCGACCACGCCGTCCAGGACACGTTCCTCGCCCTGTGGCGAGAGGCGGGCGCCTATCGCGGGGGCGGCGACGTGGCCGCATTCATCTGGGGCATCGGCATCCGGCGGCTGATCGACACGATCCGCCGGGAGACCGGCGCCCGGCGGCGGCTGCCGTGGCACGCGGCGCGGCCGGAGGTCGTCGTCTCCGCTGAGGATCAGGTGCTGGCCGGCATCGAGCACGGTCGCCTGGGTCAGGCCCTGGCCGGGCTGTCGCCGGAACTGCGCGGTGCCATCGAGGCGACCGTGCTGGACGGCCTGACCTGCGCGGAGGCCGCGGTCTTGCTGGGCGTGGCGGAAGGGACCGTCAAGTCCCGATGCCATCGCGCGCGGGTGGCGCTGCGCGCCGCGCTCACCGATCAGCAAGCCGGACCGGAGACACCGGCGCACCGCCGAGAAGCTTGGGGTACGTCATGACTAGTTCATTTCCCGGCGCGACCGGGCCGGCGGCCGGAGCGGACGGGCACGCGGGCGAGGATCTCCTGGCCGGGTATGCCGCCGGGACGATTCCGCCGGCCGTGGTCTGGTCGGTGGAGGCCCACCTGATGGAGTGCGCGGGCTGCCGCTCGGCCATGTCGGCTCAGGTGGACGCCGGGCGGCTGGCGCGTAACCGGTCCGTGCTGATGGTGCGCGCCGCGCTCGGTGACGGGAGCCGGGCACGGCGCCTGCTGTGCCGGTGCGGCCTGCCCGACCATCTGCTTCGCCTGCTCGGCGCGACCCCGTCGCTGCGCAGGTCATGGTTGCTGTCCGTGCTCGGCGTGCTGGCCGTGGTTGCCGCGGAAGCCATGGCGGTCAGGTACGGCTGGGTCCGCTCCGGCCCGCCCGGGCGACTGGCCGGGTACCGGGACGCGGAGGTCCTGGCGCCGTTCCTGCTGGTGGCCCCCTTGCTGGTGCTGGCGGGGGTGGCCGCGGCGTTCCTGCCGATGTTCGACCCCGCCTTCCGGCTGGCGGTCGCGGCGCCGTTCTCCGGCTTCACGTTGCTGCTGGTCCGTTCGGTCTGCGCGCTGGCCGCCGCGCTGGTCCCGGTGGTCGCCGCCACGTTCGTCCTGCCCGGGCCGCGGTGGCTGCCGCTCGCGCTGCTGCTGCCATCGCTGGCGTTGTGCGCGCTCGCGCTCGCGGCCGCGACCGTCCTGGACCCCCGGGCCGCCGCTGTCACGGCCGGGGTGCTGTGGGCGGTGCCGGTGCTTCTGCTGCTGGCGACCGCGCGCGGCCCGTTGCCAATCGTGCAGGCGCACGCCCAGTTCGCGTGCCTCGCCGTGCTGTGCGCCTGTGCCGTGGTGCTGCTGGCGCGCCGTGACCGCTTCGAGCAGGGATGGACGAGATGACGCTGAACGGGCGCACCGCAGAAGTCCGTGTCGACGGCCTGTCCCTGCGGTACGGCGCCACCCACGCCCTAGACGACGTCGACCTCACCCTGGAGCAGGGGATCACCGGCCTGCTCGGCCCGAACGGCGCGGGCAAGACCACGCTGCTGTCGATCCTCGCCACCGTCGGCGAACCGGACGCGGGGCGGGTATCGGTGTTCGGCCTCGACCCGCGCCAGACAGCGGAGCGGGTGGAGATCCGCCGGCGGCTCGGCTATCTGCCGCAGGAGCTGGGGTATCACCGGCACTTCACGGTCGCCGCCTTCCTGGACTACGTGGCGATCCTGAAGGAGATCACCGACCGGCGCCGTCGCGCGGAGGAGGTGGCCCGGGTGCTGGCCGCCGCCGGCCTGGAAACTCGCGCTCGCACCCGGATACGGGCCTTGTCCGGCGGGATGCGGCAGCGCCTGGGCATCGCACAGGCCCTGCTCGGACGGCCTGATCTGCTGGTCCTGGACGAGCCGACGGCCGGTCTGGACCCGGAGCAGCGGCTGCGGTTCCGTGAACTGCTGTCGGGCCTGCCCGGCCACCCGGTCATCATGCTGTCCACCCACCAGGCCGACGACATCGCCGCGATCTGCCCCCACGTCGTCGTGCTGCTGCAGGGGCGGGTTCACTTCACTGGCACCCCGGCCGAGCTGGCCGCCACCGCCGCCGGGCGGGTGTGGGCGGCCGACGACCGCGACGACCGCGCCCATCTGGCCTGGCGCGGCGGTGACAACCGGTGGCGGCACGTGGGCGACGCCCCGCCGGCCGGTGCCGAGCTTGTCGCGCCGACGGTCGAGGACGGGTACCTGCTGCTGTCCCACGCGGCAGGCTCGCGATGACCGTCGCCGGGGGCGGACCCGCGCTTCCCAGCACGGACGTGCCTGCCCGCACGCGCGATGACGGCGGGCCAGGAGTCAGGGTGATCCACGCTCCCAGGCTGCGGACGGTCCTGGGCCTGGCGCAGGTGGAGGCGGCGCTGCTGGTCCGTAGCCTCCTGGTGCTGGCCGGCCTGGTGGGCGGTGGCGGCCTGATCTGGCTCACCATTGACCGGACGGAGCCGTTGTGGTGGAACGTCTCGTGGTGGATCGGCGCGGGGCAGCTCATTCTCGGCATGGCCGTCCTGATCGCCGCGCAGCTGGCCGCCGGGCGTCCCCGCCGGGCTGGCCTGGCCGAGCTGTACGCCAGCTTCCCGACCTCGGCCGCTACCCGCACGGCCGGTCACCTGGCCGGCCTGGCGGGAGTGGTGCCAGCCAGCCTGCTGCTGGCCGGCGTTGCCAGCGCCGTGGTGCAGACGCGCGGCGCGATCGGTACGCCGGATTTCGTGGTGCTTGCAGGAGGGGTGCTGCTGGTAATCGCCACCGGAGCAACCGGAGTCGCGATCGGTTCCCGGCTGTCGCACCCGGTGGTCGGGGTGCTCGTCGCACTGGTGCTGTTCCTCTGCTGCGGGGCATATCAAGCGCTGTGGGACGGCGCCATCTGGCTGGTTCCGTGGGAAATCATGGTGAACCAGCTAGCGTCGCTGCCCGGCCCGCTGGCCGGGTACCCGCCGGCCGGCGCACACGCGCTGGAACTGGCCGGCCTTGCTGTCCTGGCCGGGATCGTGGCGCTCGCTGTGACCGTCAGCCGCGTCAGAGCCCGGGCCGGGCTGGCCGCGGCCGGCATCGTCGCCGTGGCGGTGATCTGCTTCGCGGGGGCCCTGCAGCTGCGGCCCATCCCGACAATCGCCCTGAACCACCTAGTGACTGAGGTCGCCGACCCGGCTTCGGTGCAGCGATGCACCACCGCAGCCCACGTCCGGTACTGCCTCTATCCCGGCTTCAGCAGCCAGCTGCCCTCGTTTGAGGAACCGGTCCACGCGGTGCTGGCGCGGCTGCCGGCCCAGCCCAGCCAGCCGCTGATGATCCGGCAGGTCGTGGGGCTCTCCCTGTCCCAATGGGCCCTCGCACATGGGCACCCGATCCAGAAGGTGTCCGCCTGGAACACGCGGATGCAGCAGGCGCCGGGCAACGCCTTCGCCGCCCCGGCAGCCACGATCTACCTGCCCGTCGGGTCCTGGCCTGCCGCTGGCGGCCAGCTGGCCGACGCAAACTTCGACCTGGCCCTGGCCACCGCCGAATGGGCGGTAGGAATCCCTCCCCAAAACAGCGGGAGCCCTGCATACCAGCCATGCGTGCCGCTCGGCCAGGCGCGGGAGGCAATCGCAATCTGGCTGGCTATCCTCGCCACCCACCGCTCAGCCGGCGAGCTCCACGGTGGCCTGAACACGGGCCCCGGAGGAGGGATAACCGGCACGGGCGTCGCCAACAGCATCGTCCAGACCTGGACCTACCCCGGCATGGGCAAGGGTTACGTCACGCCGCCCGGGGACGGGCCACAGAACACCGCGGCCGGATACCTGCTGGCCAGCGTGATGACGAGCGTGCCAGAACACCAGGTCAGCCACATCCTGACAGACGCATGGGGCAAATGGCTGAACTGGCGTACCAACGACGCCCAGCTCGCCCGCGCGCTCGGCGTACGCATGCCCAGCGTCCGGAGCTTCCCGCCCGGTCCGTCGGGAGGCGCGCCCGGACCGGCCAGCGCAGCCCAGAGCCCGGTATGCACGAGCTGACGGCGACGCGGCCCCGCCGGACCTGGCTCCGCGCGCTGCCCCTGCTGGCCCGGCCCATCGCCCGGACGATGCCGTGGGCCACGCTGATCACCGGATGCCTGGCCGGCACCGTCTTCCTCGCCATCCAGGCCCACGTCGCGCGGACCTCTGGCTGGCTGCTCAGCCAGGGCAACGTCCGGCTCGCCTTGCTGCCCGCTCTCGCGGCGCTCGCTTTCGTTCCCCGGGCCGCGTTCCGGCCGCTAACCCAGACCACCCCGGTCCCGGCCTGGGTGGCACCCGCCTGCCACCTGCTGCTGGCCGTCCCCGTCCTGGCGCTGACCTGCTGGGCGCAACTGCGCGTCATGGCCTACACCATCCCGCCGCACGCCCTCGGCCACGCACCGGCCGTCTATCCGCTGATCGGCGAGTTCACCGGGTGGTGCGCGGTCACGGTGGCCGCCGCCGTCTGCGTCGACCGCTCCCGTTACGCCGACCTCGGCGGGGCCATCGCCGTGCCCGTCAGCTTCGGGGCGATCGCGGCCGCCTGGAACGTCCCGGCCAGCGCGAGCGTCCTGGTCGACCCTCCCGCCACCGCGCACGGCGTGACCATCGCCTGGTACGTGATCGCCTCGGCCGCACTGGCCGTGACCTGTGTGGCGATGCGGGACCAGTGGCATCGCTACTCACGCCCAGCTCTTAGCGGCTCTGCCCTCCGGCGGCGTCAGTCCGCTGGCCGTCCGGGACTGGGATAACCAGACAGAACGGGTAGTCCCGGGGTAGACAAGGTGACAGCCCGGGATGGGCCGACCGCGACCAGGCTCAGCGGGCCGGAGGGACATGTCATGATCGAGCCTTACCAAGCCCTGGGCCTGGTGCCCACCATGCGCGGCATCCGCCGCCGTGACGAGATCCAGACGAACCTCGAACATCTCTCGC
>Ga0209275_10001116_pt1 | contig 10923 bp, 15 predicted proteins | sample HubBroMetageREF2_FD_188344 | JGI IMG/M metagenome (GOLD analysis project Ga0209275, IMG submission 188344) | Reference soil microbial communities from the Hubbard Brook experimental Forest, New Hampshire, USA - Hubbard Brook CCASE Soil... | ecosystem: Environmental > Terrestrial > Soil >...
CACTTCATTCGCCAGTCTTACGACATGGTCGCCGCGAAAGCTCCCAAGCGGAAAGCTTCGCCGCGCTCGCGCACAACGGGCCGTGTGACCGCGAAAGGAACTTCCCGCCGCGCCGCCAAGAAGAAGTCCCCCACGCCGAGAGCCGCTCGCCGTGCGGGGAAGAAATCGGTGATTCGCCGCAAGAGTGCTTCCCGAACGCCCAAGCGCCGGTAATCTCCTTCGAGACACACGTACCTCTTCCCGAACTGGCGCGGTTATGCCAGACTTGCGGGTCGCGAGGACCGCTTTGAGCCTTTTCGGATGCGTCGAAGCCGGCGGAACAAAATTCGTTTGTGGCCTGGGGACCGGTCCCGATGATCTGCAAGTCATTTGTCGCCGTGAGGTATGTGTTTATGCCTGGATACGGCCCCTCAGCCGTAGGTTCGGAGAAGAAGATGTGTTGCTGAATCTCTGGCGGATACGAAGCGGTGCCGAGCAGATACGAACGCAATTGCGCTTCGACACGCTCAAGCGTCCTGATATCTTCATCCCTATATTGGAAGTGTGGCTCTTCCCTATCCAGCAAGCGGGCAGCGATCGCACGCCAAACGAGAGATGCGATAAAGTAACGGTCCTCTTCGGTGCAATCAAACTCCATGGGGGCGCGTCGATCGAGAAATGGATGAAATATTCTAGCTGCAAATGATGCTTCAGCCTTACAAAAGCGATGACCGTCGCATTCGCGACAGAGGAGCGCAAGTTTTCGACCTGACTGAATCCGAAGGTTGGGATTGCTTCCGCGAAGATGCCGGGTTAGGCCCTCGTCGCGTAGCCGCCGGACCGCAAAGTCGGGAATTAAGTGGCTCTCGACGAGGGTTGCTGCTCGTCCGCAAAGCGCACAAGCTGACGTAGAGATATCTCTCATGCAGTGAGACTGATTGTATCGCTGTTGTGGACTGGTGACAAATGCCGTTGGGCCCAGAGCGCTCTGCGCGCGGGGGGGGGCTCGTGATGAAGGCGGCCCCGGGGCGTATGGAGGTCCCCGGTTCCAATCCCGGCGCGGGTGAGCAACGAGCGCGCCTCGCTGCCGGTTGCTACTGCGCTAACGTGTGGCCATCGTTAGGAACGCTCAAAAGAGCTGCGGGAGGGGTCACCACAAACTGCCCCAGATCGACTAACGCGCGCTGCGAAAGTATGTATCCGATACACTTGTTCGGGCGGCGACGCTTTGTGACAAGTGTTCGGCTCATAGCTTGCCGATACACTTGTTCGGTCTAATGGCGATGCAGGTCGAGCTGAGTTTGCGAAATGTGTCGAGGTGCACTTAAGGTACGCGCGCGCGTGAGCGCGCGCTGGGACTGCGGTTATGAGCGTTTACAACGAGATCCGCCGTAGGCACGGAGGCGTTGAACGGACTTACGGTTTTCGAGCGATTCAAAATGGGTCCTGACTTGGCTCGCGCTATCGGCCTACGTGCCGAAGCCCTTCTCACGAATGGGATGGACGTAAACGAACTCGACCAGTTGCTCGAGGTTGAAGACATAACCGAGGCCGCCGATATAGTCCGACCGTACCTCGCAGTCTAACGCGCCACTGGTGGTTTATGGGCCATAGCGGGGCCGTGGCTGCGTCTTAGACCGCCTCATCGACAAATAATCCGAGTCCGAGTCACGGCTGCCGGTTCTACTGAAGGCCTCTGCTCCTACGACCGAGCGGCGAGCTTGGTCATTTCCCTTACGCGCCTTGGCTGCTGTTTAATCTCTTTTTGGCGCGATTTGATAACCTATGAGACTATTTCTGTGAACCTCGGCGAAGCGGGGAACCTCTTTCGCTGTCGAACTATTGGAGTCCCAAAAGACAACTCAAGAAAGACCTAAGGTCACCATGCATATTTCACTTCTCGTCCGCTTCGCGCTATGTGCAGGTGCTGCGATTGCATTGCTCGCGGGGTGCGGAGGCCCCCAGGTTCAAGGTCCCGCGACGGCTATTTCGGCGTCGCAACGCGTCGAACGAGATGCAGCTACGGGGTCATGGACGCTACCAGAAGCCCTGTCAGAGAACCTGCTCTACGTCGCCAACTTCTCGAACGTTGTGATATTCAGTTACCCCTCTGGTAAAGTCGTCGGTCAACTCAAGGGATTTGACGCAAACGCTAGCGAGTGCGTTGACGTTCAGGGCGACGTTTACGTTACGAACTTTGACCCACCTGCACTTTACGAATACGCACATGGCCACAGTAAACGGATTGCAACGTACAAGCTCAAACAACATGGTGCCGTGGGATGCTCCTATGACAATACGACAGGTAATCTCGCGGTTATCGGCATCGGCAACACCGTCGATATTTTCGCACCCGGCGCGACGAAGCCCACGATGGTCCTGGACAGTAGCCTGTTTTTTAACGGAGGATGCGCTTATGATAGCAATGGCGACCTGTTTGTTGATGGCAATCAAACGTCAAGCGGACCGGCGCCGGCGCTCGTTGTCCTTCCGAAGGGAAGTCGCGCGTTCTCCGTTGTGACGCTCAATGCCCGCTTCGACAGTGAATCCAATGCGGACTGGGACGGGACCTATCTTGACCTACTAAGTTTCAGCGAAAAGACATTGCTCCGGTTTTCTATCAGCGGAAGCAGCGGTGTCGTAAGCGGAAAAGTAAGCCTCAAACACGCTTCCTCTATAAACCACTTTTTTATCGACGGTAACGCGCTCATTATATCGAACTGGGCTTATCATAGAGGCATCGACTTAAACACCGTGCGCTTCTACAAATACCCAGCCGGAGGAGCGCCAACCTTTAAGCTATCGAAGGACCTGACAAGGCCACGCGGCGTCGTAGTAAGTTCTGCCGAATGAGTCTGCGAACATGGCGCCTGCGAACTTTACACACGTTCTTTTAAACACTCGAGCTTAACCCGAGAGGAGAGTTTTATGGCAGACCTACAAGATGTATATAGTGTACTCACCTTTCCCGGTGTACCATCCCTAGTTCAAGACGATAGCACCCCTTCCGTAGCCCTGGCGAATGCCGTCAATCTAAACAAAATGATTGCCCTATTGCTCGATGCAGATTCTGGGCCGTCTGTCGGAACGGGTGGTACTCTTTCCTTTCTGCCCGGAGGCACCTACTATTTTAGCGGCCAGATAACAGTGGGAGTCAATTTAGCCGGAAACAAGAGGGCCTCTTCCGTCATTTTAAGAGGCAGTGCCGAGCAGTCGAGAGGCGCGCCGGTCCTGGTGCAATTAGATACTACGGTGCGGTTCTTCTACGTGAACAATAGTACCGTCGCGGGCCCGACCCAAAACCAAATCGGGGGCATTATCTTCCAAGACCTAATCATTACTTTCGCGTCGGCGGCCGATTCCACTGGGGGTGTTGGAATCTATGTTGACGGCGGAAGTAATGTGCGTATACTGCGCGTAACGTTCGACGAAAACCCCATCGCAATGTGGTTTGCCAACACGCTTGAATGTAGCGTAATCAGTGCTGATGTTCGCACCCAAACTTTAGATACGGCTATCGGCATGATACTCGGCGATACGAGCGGTGATACCGCAATAGAAACATACGTCGCTAACGTCACGATGGCAGCCTATGGAAGTAATTCAGGCGGAACTGCTCTGTTGCTCTATGGGGCCGAGCACCTTCGGATGAATAACGTTCGCCTTGAAAGTTGGACCAACGCCATTGTGTTTGACGTGCAGGCAGCCTACGGGAACATTGAGCATTGCTATTTTCATAATGTAAGCTGCCTTACTGCGGAAGCAGCGGTAACGATGTCGGTCGGTTCAGGTCAGCCTCCTACCGAACCGACCTACATTGTCGAATGTTGGTTCGCTCAGTGTGAGTTTGAGCCAGGCGGCGGTGTCACCGATTATCTCGGAGGCGGCGTCGTGATTAATGCGACGGATACCAATGACATCATCGACCAAATCCGATTTGTCGATTGCTATTCTTGCCTTTGGGCCGGACCCGGACTAGAGGTTCTAGGCGGAACGAATATTGAGGTGCTCGGCGGCTACTATTCGGCCAACGGCAACACCGAAGTTGGTCCGTCCCCCTTCTCGTTGAGCGGCATCGCACTAGCCGGAGCCGTTAGCGGTGTCCGAATTTCAAATGTCGCATGCAATAACTCTTTGTTCAATATCTACGGGCCTGATAAAGATTACGCTACCCCCACGCAACTCTTCGGTGTGTACGTAGGTTATGGCGCATCAAACGTCCGGATTCGTGGCTGCGATTTGACCGGAAATAAGTCACACGGCGTTTTCATTGACGGAAGCTTCGGCGAGCCGAGTAATGTCTTTGTTAGCGATTGCGACATGACCGGCGTAGCGACACCGGTGCAAGTCAGTACGCCTGTCTCAAACGTTCAAGTCACTAACTGCCCTGGCTACAATGACTCTCAAACGTCGGCCATGCATACCACCTTACCTACCGGCGTGTTTTCCGCCTCCGGCTACGGTTATTACGGACCAGCGAGTTTTTATGTTGTCAATACCGGGGTTATAGGTGCTGTTACAGGGGTTTTGATAAACGGCATCACGACGGGGCTAAAAACGGGTGCTTTTTTTCTTGCTGCTGGGCAGAGCGCACAAGTCACCACAAGCGGCATGCCAACCGTTTCCTTTAGTATGATTGGCCAGTAGACAAAAAACTCTCGGACAACTGCCTACGTTGGCCAAGGAACGCCCTTCTTGCGGGGCGTTCTTTTCCATATGCGAGATTCACTACGAGAGAGACGATGAAGTTGCCCGGCTTTCGTGGATAGTTTGAGATTGGAAAGTCATGCGGCGGTTTCCCGCTCAAAGATCGCCGGCGATCGGTAGCCGAGTGCGGAATGCCGGCGGTGAAGATTATACCATCCTTCAATGAAGTCGAAGATCGCGAGTTCCGCCTCCTTATGTGTACGAAAGCGGTGCTTGTCGAGCAGCTCGCACTCCAGCGTGGCGTTGAAGCTCTCGCACATCGCATTATCGTAGCAATCCCCCGCCGATCCCATCGATGGACGGATGTTCGCTTCTCGGCAGTGGGAACCAAATGCGATTGATGTGTACTGCGTTCCTTGGTCTGAGTGATGGACGACGTCGCCGTAGTTTCCAGAGCCCCAACGCGCGCGTACGTACCACGGCTGTCAAGCCCCCCTTCGCATCCGAGTAGGGCGAGAATGGCAGCGGCGCTGCGGGTTTAATTTGCACGACCCGTCACCACATAATCGAACGCCAAAGAGAGTTCTTGTTTTCTGCCGATGAGGTTCTGGATCAGGAGGTTTCGTCGGAATGACGAGTACCCAATCATGCCGCCGAAGATAGGCGGAGAGTTTTCGTAGTAGTCGGGAGCGTGTTGGCAAACTCCTCGGGCGTCTGCCATCCAAGAGCTTTGTGGGGTCGTTCACGGTTGTAGCGCTGGCGCCACTCGCCGAGAACTTCATGGACGTGTGCCAAGGAAACGAAGTCGTACTCGTTGAGACACTCGTCTCGTAGCCGACCGTTGAAGCTCTCGCAGAATGCATTTTGTATCGGCTTACCGGGTGCGATGTGATGGAGGCGGACACCGCGATCGGCCGCCCAGCGAAGCATGGCCAGAGAAACCATTTCCGGCCCGTTATCCAGAACAATGGTCCTGGGATAGCCGCGTAGCGCAGCAACGGCGTCGAGCACGCGCGTCATCCGAACGCCGGAAAAAGCGAAGTCGGCCTCGAGCGCCAGGTTCTCGCGCGTGCAATCGTCGCCAACCACGAGGATCCGGTATCGCCGGTTGCTGGAGAGTCGATCGTGAACGAAGTCCAGTGACCAGCGATCGTTGGCTGCTACCGGTTTTTCATTGATTGGCCCACGCCCGAGGGCCAGTTTGCGGCGCACGCGTTTGCGCACCTGAAGCGCCGCGCCTCGGTAGATTCGCTCGATGCGCTTGTGGTTGTCGACAAAGCCCTCACGACGCGCTAGAACGATCAGACGCCGTTGCCCATATCGCCGGTGGGATTCGGCTTTCTCGATCAGCCAGCTCCGCAGCGGCTCGTCCGGCGCCCTGCGCGACTTGTAATGCAGCACCTTGCGATTGACGTCGAGCCAGCGGCACGCAGCTCGTTCCGAAACTTCCCAGCGTTCTTGTACGGCCCGCACCGCACTTTTGCGCTGTACGGGCCTTAGAATTTTCCCTCGGCCACCATTTTCAGTGCCTCGATATTGAGCACTTGATCGGCGACGATCTTCTTGAGCCGCCGATTCTCGTCTTCCAGCTCTTTAAGGCGGCGCAGATCGCTGACTTCAAGGCCACCATATTTCGATCGCCAGTTGTACAGCGTTGCGCCGGAAATGCCGTGCTTGCGGCAGAGCGTTTCGGCCTTAACGCCGGCCTTGAGTTCTCTAAGGATGCCGACGATTTGCGATTCGGTGAACCGGGACTTGCGCATGTGGATCCCTTTCGAGGCCGAGCCTCGGATTCCACATATCTTTGGTGGCATTTAGTGGGTACCCGTCAGGAAGGAGACATCGCGAGGAACTTCGAGAGAATTGAAAAGCGATTCTTTGGAGCACAGGCGGCCGCTTTGGACAATACTCGCTATTACTTGTCAATGGTAAATGATCTCGACGTCTATGTAGCGACGAGCATGCGAGTGAGAGAGGACTTTCGCAAGATGGCCGATTTTTGCGAGTCGATCTTTATTGACCCAAAGCTCAATGAATTAAACCTCCGGTATTTCGATCCAACGCTCAGCGCTGCTTCGGGTCACGAAGACAAGGGATTGATTGAGTGTTTAATGGTTAAGAGTGCCAAGGCCCTCGTTTATTACGCGGGCACGAGTGACAGCTATGGCAAGGATGCAGAGGCAGCCATGGCGTTAAGCCTTGGAAAGCCCGCCATCTTCTATTGCGCCGAAATACAACGGAGCCGATTCTACAGAGATGTTCATCCACTTAGCAGATTAATAGAATTCTCGACGGGCGTTGCGGTCGGCGCTATGGTTACAGATAAGAGAGACGAGGTCGTCCAACTGTTGGAGCGGCTATTTCAGAATCGCATGACGTACGAATTGGAGAAATCAAGGCAGTCGTACTTGAGACTGAAGGAAACGGTTACTGGGTCCGTTGTTCGTATCCAGACCGACGACCGGATGCTCAGCGAAACTTTCTGGAATCACTACCACGGGAACGACGGTTCGTGACGAGTGCAAGGGTTGTTCTTCCGGCTATGATGCGTTTGATCGCGTCGTTTTGTTAAGCGGTTCAGCCACCATAGTGTTTTCGGTGAGGATGAGGCTGTCCGATTCTGTCTAAACAGGCAGCGCCGGTCTATGCAAAATCCCTTTTCTCAGGCTGACGGTGGGCCCGAATATCTCAATACAACCTTAGATCACGGGGAGAGACTTGGGCGAGTCGACCGCTCAGATCGCGACCCACACCGTTGTGCCGCGCTGCGAAATGTCAACATGTGGGCTATAAGTTAGAAATACGCTGCGAATCGCATCCAACACCGGGCTTCTGCGTAATGGAACGAGGCTGCGCTGTATTGTCGGACCAGTCGGTGCCCCCTTTGAAACCCGGCCCCGGCCGTCGAGACGCGCCAGGACCTCATTATCGCGTTTCTGACCAAGCTGATGGGCGACGTCGTGACCGAAGCGCTCGCGCACGGTCTCATCCCCAAAGGCGAAGATCTCAGCTTCAAAGTACGGCTGCCCTCGATTATCAAAGCTGACGCGCAGACGCGCGGCGAGATGATTCGTAAAGTCGAGAGCATGTCGTACATCAGCAAACAGACCGCCGCCGAGGAGTACATCGCCGAGGCGGAGATCGACGACTACGATTTCGATGCGGAGCAGGCGTTGATCCAGAAGGAACTCGGCGACGACCAAGAGCCGGCACAGCTGATCATGAAGGACGTCGAGCAGGTTGCCAAGGGCGCGCCGACGCCGAGCGAACCGGCGTGGGGACCGGGTGAAGTTCCCAACCTCGGCTTTGACGCCAACGGAAAACCGGTTCCCGGAAACGGGAAACCTAGCAACGGCACCACGCCAACAACTCCGGGCGCGGATCCGCACGACGCGAGCCCAACGTCGGCCGCCGGCGCAGCGGCGATCCGCAACGAGCTCGGCCGTGGCGGCAAGCAAGACCGCAGCACGATGGAGTCCGACGACGACTTCCGCGAGTACGCCAAGAAACGCGGCGCGATCGTGATCTTTCCGGACTAGCTGAGACGATGCTAGCAAGAATCTTCCGGTCCGCAATCGCCAACGCACTGGAAACCCGTAAGTCGGCCATCGCCGGCGCAATCGGCTCGCAGTCGATCGTGCTGGGCGCCTATGTCGTCCGTCTGGCCACCCAAGCGATCGCCAACACCGAGCTCGATCTGCCGTTCGCCGGCGACGTGAAAGCCAAGCTCAGCAGCGCGACTGGCTGTCCGCCTTGTTACCGCTCTTTCAACTAGGGTAACGCAATGAGGGTGATCAGCACAAAGTTTACGCGAGCATCTAAGTCCAAACCTACTAACCATCGGGCCGGACTCCGCCCGCGGCGCGAAACTGGATCACCCTGGGGCCGGTCGTAAAGGCTACGGTCCAGAATAAAAGCATTGGCCCAGTATCGCTATGGCCTTCTCAGCGCTTAGATCAAAGACGGAAAGTCTACCGGCTTTATTGCCGGGCTACATTTTGATAGAATATCCGGCTACCATTATTACCATTCATTGCGTAACAAGTGCGTCGGCCGGAGAGCCGCAGCCCGTATTTCGACCCAAGTTCGCTAGGGTCGTGGTCGCGATCATACTGTGAGTCGATATTCCCGAGAAAGTCGATAACCGTCACGCGAGCACCAAAGTATCTGTGGGAAGTGTCGGGGCGCCGTCGAAGCGTCCCAGCCCTAGGCCGACTCGTAAAGGGCGAAGGGAGCAAGGCATGAGCTTTTTGCATCAGGGACGCTATACATTAGGGGCTATCGCAACCGTTGCGATTCTTACAGGCTGCGGCGGATCGCAGTCGCAGGTCGGAGCACCCGGCGCAGCGCAGCCGCTGGACTACCAAACGCAACGCGCCGAGAGCATCGCTGCGAAGGGGACGATCAAGGTCCTGTATAGCTTCAAAGGCAGCCCCGACGGAGCGGCGCCGAAAACTCCCCTCATCGCCCATACCGCCACTGACTCGATGACTACGTTCGAAGGCGGGGATTCGAATAACGACGGCACCGTCGTGGGGTTAACCCAAAAGAATGGCAAGTGGACCGAGAGCGTGCTCTACACGTTCAGAGGCGGCGCTTATGGAGACGGGTCGGGACCGACCGGTATAAGCACTTTTCCGGCCGGCAGCGATTACATCGTCACGACTGAGGACGGCGGCACGAGCAACAACGGTACGGTGGTCGCCCTGGCCCCGAACTCCAGCGGCCCCTGGACGGAAACTTTTGTCTACAGCTTCGGCGGCCCACCTGACGGTGCCACTCCGGTTGGGAACTCCATCGTCGACAAGCAAGGCAATGTCTATGGTACGACCGAGGCGGGCGGCACCAACGGCACTGGTGCTGTGTATCGGATGCAGCCGAAGGCGTCGAGCTACAGCGAAAGCATTCTGTACAGCTTCCAGGGCGGGACCGATGGCGAAAACCCATACGATGGGCTGATCATGGACAAGAAAGGCGCGTTGTACGGCACCACTTACGTCGGCGGCACCACGGGGTCCGGAACGGTCTTCAAGCTAATGCCGAAGGGAACTGGCTATACCGAAAGCATTCTCTATTCATTTCAAGGAGCGCCATCTGACGGATCACGGCCCACGGCTGGGGTATGCGGCGCTCCGAAAGGGTTGCTTTACGGCACGACCGAGGAAGGCGGCACAAAAGATGTCGGCACGGTGTATAAGCTCACGCCGAGCGGCAACACTTACAAGGAGACCGTGCTCTGGAACTTCGGCAGCGTCTCGGGTGATGGCGCCTACCCATATGGAGGCGTGCTCGTTGACAAGAAAGGCGTGATCTACGGAACGACGCTCGAAGGAGGCGCTGGAGGTTCGAGCGGTCCTGGCACGTTTTACACCTTGACGCCCTCAAGCGGCACGTACAAAGAGGTCGTCTACAGCTTCACCGGCGCTAACGGCGCGAATCCGTACGCAGGGCCGTCGGTCGATAGCAAAGGCAACCTGTACCTCACCACCGATGCGGGCGGCGCGAACAACAAAGGAGCGGTAAGCGCGTACCCACATCATCCCACTGCCTTCACGCCTTGCAGCCAAACGTAACCACCGCCAAGCCAAAAGGTCCGTTGAGTCCATCCGTTATTTTTCCGATTAGGGAGATGCCGGTTTTCCCTAGGTCATAAATGTAGACGACATTGTTCGCCGTATCGGAAACATAGAGCCACGGGTGATGGAAGTTAGCCTTCGCGGTCATCCACGACTTGTCGTGCGTAGCCCGTAACGTCGGAGCGATGCCCTGCGGCACAACAGCGCCCGTCGTGCCAGTCCCAGCGCCTCCGCATCCGGTGAACGCCAAAATGACCGTAGTCGTCAACACGCCTAAACGGCCCATGCGTGAAAGGTCCATTCTTTATCCCTCCTGCCCTAACGATTCGACGGGCGCGCCTGTTCCCCAGTCTCGTCGCCCGACAACTCGCAGCCGCACGGCACGAAGACAATTTCTATGCGGAGCGACTTCAGGGGTTCAGCTTGTTTGGACGCTCGCCGAAAGGCACGCGCCAGGCGCGTACCGCATCCGCGCCACTGGGACGCGCTCAGTGCACTCGTTGGACAGAATGATGAGACTGTGTAACGGTCGAACGCTCGAGGTTGATGAGACCAACGGACCATGCCAAGCAGTTGCGGCGGATTACCGCGCCGCGCCTGGCCATCATAGTAGCCGCTTTCTCGATTTCCTGTTGCTTCGGGCTGAACACTGCATTCTGGACAGTATTCATCTGGATGGAGATGACGGGGCTCGAACCCGTAACCTCTGGCTTGCAAAGCC
>Ga0209275_10001118_pt1 | contig 10921 bp, 13 predicted proteins | sample HubBroMetageREF2_FD_188344 | JGI IMG/M metagenome (GOLD analysis project Ga0209275, IMG submission 188344) | Reference soil microbial communities from the Hubbard Brook experimental Forest, New Hampshire, USA - Hubbard Brook CCASE Soil... | ecosystem: Environmental > Terrestrial > Soil >...
GCCCACGCCGATCACGGGCGTCTCGCTCTAGGCGTACTCGTCGTGACGGCGGAACCAAGGGTCGTCGTCGAAGTTCTCGTTGCGCCCGCGTGGCGCGCGGTCGAGCCACTGGTACATACCCCACAGGCCGTCGACGCCGCGCGCATAGGCCGAGTACGTATGGTACACGACGCCGTCCTCTAATACGAACGCGCTCACACCCGGCAACTCTTGGAAGTACGTCGGCACGTCCGTGCCGGTGCTCGACGCGAACTGATCGGGCCAGGGATGCTCGTTGCTGCTCTCTAGCATCGGCCGCACATCGCTCGGGGCGAAGTTGTATTCGCCGGTGCCCGATTGCTGCTGCTCTTTCGTCTGCGACGTCTGGAAGTCGAAGTTGAAGTCGGTGTCGGACGACGACGCCCACGGAAAGCTCCAACCCATCCGCTTCTTGTACGTCTGCAGCTTGGCGATCGGAGCCCGTGAGACCGCGCAGAGCGTGACGTCGTGATTCGCAAGGTGGACGACGAAGCCGTTGAAGCCGTCCGCGATCGACGAACAAGATGGGCAGCCCGCGGTGTAATCGGGACCGAACATGAAATGGTAGACGAGGAGCTGCGAGCGTCCTTTGAAAAGGTCGGCGAGCGACGCGTTGCCCTCGTCGGTCTCGAAGCGGTAATCTTTGTCGATTCGAACCCACGGCAACTCTTGCCGCCGCCGCGCTAACTCGTCGCCGCGCCGCGTCAGTTCTTTCTCAGCGTCGAGAAGTTCCCGCCGAGCGGCGAGCCATTCTTCGCGGGTCCCGGTCTTATGAGCGGTCATCATTTTTCTAATTCCCCCAAAGAGGCGAGAGCCGCGAGCTGCTCCATGATCTTGGTCCAGCCCTCCTGGTGCCGGTCGCGCGAATCTTCGCTGGCGAACTGCTCGTGCGTGAGTACGAGCTCGGTCCCGCCGTCAAGATCGTTGAACTCGAGAGTCAGCAGCGTGTCGTGCTCATGTTCCGGCTTGTCTTCTTCCCAGCGCCAGGTCATGACGAGCCGCTCGGCCGGCCGAACTTCGCGGTACGTGCCGCGCACGTTCCAGAGCTCGCCGTCGGGCATGCGCATCACGATGTTGTAGGAGCCGCCGGTTCGCACGTCCATCCGGACTTCAGGCACGGTGACGTCGCCCGTGCCGAGAAACTTCATCGCGAGCTCGGGTTTCGTCCAGGCGTCGAAGACGCGTTGCCGCGGAGCCGCGTACGTGCGGCGCAGTACGAGTGCCGGCGCGACCGGGGTATGTGTGTTGCTCATCGTATCTTCTTTCCTTTGGGAGATTCTGCAAGGAGATTATCGAGGCGATCGAGGGCGGCGGTCCAGAAGTTGCGCTGCTTGTCGAGCCATCCCGACGCCGCTTTCATGACGGTTGGGGAGAGCGTGCAGCGGTGCACGCGGCCCAAGACGTGCCGTTCCAGCAAGCCCGACTCTTCGAGCACCCGAAGGTGCCTGGAGATCGCGGGCTGCGATATGGAAAAGCCCGATGCGATCTCGCCGGCCGACAGCGGGCCGCGGGCGAGGCGCTCGACGATCTGCCTTCGGGTCGGGTCGCCTAGAGCTGAGAACACCGCATCGAGACGCCCAGAACTATTAACCATAATGTTATATAACAATACTGTTAAGCGTCACGGCTTGTCAAGCCCCGCGTGCGTCACCCCTTTTTTGCTGGCGATTGTGTGGGAATTTGTGCGGCCGTGTTGGCTTCTGTTGCTGTACTTCGCCGCCGGTATAGCGGTATCTGTAGCCGTTTTGAATGAGGCTTCGCTTGTCTGGTCGAAAGAGCCCGAACATGAATCTTCGACTTGCCATCGCCGTATCGGTGGCTTTCCTAACTGCGTGTAACAACAACAGCGTCGTCACGCCTGCGCCCGTCTCGGTTAACGCTGCGGCGTTATCCACGGCGGCCGGATCCGACGACGTCGCGCTATCGACACGAACCGCTCTGGCGGCACTTGACTCCGCGCCCATCTTGATCAACCCAGGCCATGAAGTGATTCGCCGGCTTTCCATTCACCCCAACGCGAAGTCGATGCCTTTCCTGATCAATTTTGTCTCTGGCGGCGAGGCCCAAGGTGGCGTGCCGTGTGTTTCCTGCGTTTCAGGTGCGCAGACGAAAGATAACGTTGGATTGACGGGGCCCGACAGCTACATCCCAGCGGGCGCAACGTGGCAGTATACGCTGTCGTTTACCGATATCACGTTCAAGGGAACGTGCAAGCTTGCGTGGGCTATTGCAGCAGGCAAGAAGGTGATCGATCAGTTCGCGGTTACCGTGAAAATCCCACAAGCCGGTGGCTTCGCTCTTTACGGAGTCAATCGCGGGCGGCCGTCCTATTCGGGTTCGGCCGTGCTGACCGGCAAGGTTACGTGCGGCAGTGACGCTCCACAGACAACCCAGACAGCATTGCTGTTCGAGTAAGGCCGGCAGCCCTCGAGCCGGCCGCGCTACTGGAAGAGTTTCGCGGCGTTTTCGATCGTGATCGCGATGCCCCAAGCCAGCGGTAGTCCGACCCAGAGCCACGCCAGAACGAGCATCGTCGTGTTGCTGTCTTCGGGGCGCATGCGTTCTTCAAGCTGATCCATCGTAGAAACCTCAGGTTACCGTTTGTGCTTCGAGATAGTAGCGCTCGTCGACCGGGCGAACCGCGAGATCGCACACGAGCCCGACGACTAAGAGCGCCGCCATGACGTACATGGTAACGGAGTATGCGTCGGCCTTGGCGATCCCGTGATTGATCTCGTACTCGCGAATGTAGTTGATCAGGACCGGCCCTGCGATTCCGGCAACCGACCATGCCGTCAGCAGCGCTCCGTGGATCGCGCCGACGTTGACGGTTCCGTAGAGATCTCGCAGGTACGCCGGTATCGTCGCGAAGCCGCCCCCGTACATGCTGATGATCAACAGAAACGACAGGACGAAGAGCGCGACCGCGTGCAGATGTCCCCAGGTTGGAACGAAGGCGTAGAGTGCCGCGCCCGCGATGAAGAAGATCGCGTAGGTTCGCTTACGTCCGATGAAGTCCGAGAGCGACGCCCAAAAAATTCGGCCGCCCATGTTGAAGAGGCTGATGAGGCCGACGAAGCCCGCCGCCGCCACGGCGGTCACGCCGAAAATGTCCTGGATCATGAGCGACGCTTGGCCGATCACCCCGATTCCGGCGGTGACGTTCAAGCAGAGCACGAGCCAAAGGAGGTAGAACTGCGGCGTGCGCAAGGCTCGTTCCAGCACGACGTTTTTGGCCGTAACCATTGCCCGCGAGGCGACCGGCGCGATGTAGCCGGCCGGCTTCCATCCTTCTTGCGGGATTCGCACGATCAGCGAACCGACGACCATCCAGATGAAGTAGAGAACGGCCAGCACGAACATCGTTTGCGCGACGCCGGTGCCCGACGCGTTGGCGAAGTGTTTCATGAGGAGTACGGAGATCGGAGCGCCGATCATCGCGCCCCCGCCAAAGCCCATGATGGCGGTGCCGGTCGCCAAGCCCGGCCGGTCGGGAAACCATTTGATCAACGTTGAGACCGGGGAGATGTAGCCGATGCCGAGCCCGCATCCTCCGACCACCCCGTACCCGAGATAGACCAGCCATAGCAGATGCGCGTTGACGCCGATACCCGCGAGGATCAAGCCGCTGCTAAAGCAGAGCGCCGCGGCGAACATCGCCTTGCGTGGGCCCGCGCGTTCCACCCACTTGCCGCCAAAGGCTGCGGAGAGGCCGAGGACTAGGATGGCGAGGCTAAAGATCCAGCCTAGCTCGGGGACGGTCCAATCGACACCGGGTTTTGGAGCGGTGATGCCGATCGCTTGCGCCATCGGCTTGGTAAAGACGCTGAAGGCGTACGCTTCGCCGATGCAGAGATGAATGCAAAGCGCCGCAGGCGGAACCAGCCACCGATTGAAGCCAGGCTTCGCCATCACGTTGGATCGATCGAAGAAGGCCATGGACCCAATTGCTACGCGGCCTCGCGGGCCCCTCTTGCGTGGCGGAAGGAAGGCCGTCGCCCGCGGGTAGTAACACACTCTTCGTATGGTAAGAAAAGCCGTTTGGGCGTTGGCATTCGCGCTCGTTCCTAGCGTAGCGCCGGCATCCCCGCCGCCACTGACGCCTTCGCAGATCGTCGCTCTCGTCAAGGCGACGCCGCAGCTTAAGATCGATCGGAGCGTGCCGCCGTCGTCGACGTTCGATCCGAAGTCTCACCCGTACGTCGACGTGCTGGGCGCGCCCGAAGGACAAGCCATCGGCGGATACGTCATATCTGAGCTCGCGCACCGGGGAACGCTTACGAGCGGCTGCGACGTGCTCGCCGTTCCGCTCGACAGTGGCGGAAGCGGTGGCGTGTTTACCCAGATCGTCTTTGCTCGCCGCGGCCACGCCTCGTTCGCTTACGTGGGGCACATCGATTCCGCCGGTCATCTCGCCGTGCAGGTCAAAGGCGGAAAACTCGTTGCGACCTTGCCCTTCTACGCGGCCAGAGATCCCAATTGCTGCCCTTCAAAGTTTATCGCTGCGACCTACTCGATCCGCGACGGCAAACTGCGCCGGACCGCGCAGCGAACGGTTCCTACGCCAAAGCCGTCACCCTAGCCGGCAACAGCCGCTGCAGGCTACTGCGATTCGCTAACGATGCGGGCAGTCTTGATGTAATCCAATCGCGGAAACTCTTTCTTAAGGTAGGCGTTGCCCTGCGACGCGATCTTATCTTGATCCGGCTGTTCCCCATAGCCGGAGTAGATGTGGTCGACGTTTTGCATTCCGCTCGAGACGCGGCCGATCGGAGCAAATCCCATCCCGTCGAGCCGAGCGTTGTCGCCCAGGTTGATGAAGAGGTGCGTGGAGCGGCTGTTCGGCTCTGACGTAGCTGCATACGACACCATTCCGCGCGTATTCGACGCTTTGGGCGGATCGTCGGGAATGGTGGTATCCCACTTCTTGGTAACGGCGGGATTTGCGGCCGCGCCCCACTGCACCACGAAGCCCGGCACGACGCGGTAAAAGCGAGCGCCGTCAAAATATCTCGCCTTCACCAGTTGGTAGAAACGTTGGGCGCCGTGGGGCGCGAGACGACGGTCCACGTCGATGACGACGGGTCCCTTACTCGTGTCCAGCAATACGCGGTACGTACCGGAGGCCGATGTTTGCGGGGCCGGTACCTTAGCAGCACCGATACAACAGGCAAAGGCAAGCACCAAGGCGGCGACGGTTGAAAATTTGTTCATTGCGATACCACCTTCGGCACCCTCCCACTGTCATCCTGACTGGCCGGCAACAGCTCGCAAAACCAAAACCCCTTGGCCGTGCGCGTGTTCGACGGCGGGCAGAGCGATGGGGTCGCGGCGCTGCCAGGACTCGGCTGCTCGACGGGGCGGTAGACTTTCTCGCCAACGGTCACGTCGATGCGATCGTTGAAGATCGGGCCGGCATAGGCGAACGAATGGAACTCGCCGTTCTCGCCACAGGGGTCGACGTCGGACGGAAGGGTGTTGATAAAGTCCCAGTCGACGATCCGGCCCAGCGCCGTCTCATCCAGGTAGGCATCGCTAACACAACACACGATCGATCGAAAGTCTAGGTCGATGAACTCACCAATAACCTTACGCGTGTCGAGCTTCCACAGCGGGAACAGACCGCGCATCCCGATACGTGCGAGCTTCTCCTCGCGCCAGCGTCGGAGACCCTCGAGGAAGATGTCGCCAAACGCAACGCTCGATACGCCGCGTTCCTTGTGCGCGAGCAAATGGGCCGACATGTTGCGCTCGTACTCCTGATTCGAACTGCCGCAGACGGGCACTACATCCAGCGGTAGCCCGATAGCGCGCGCCTGCGCCTGCGCGAGCTCGAGTCGAACTCCATGCATCGACACTCGCGCGAATCGTTCGTTCACGGTGGTAAGAAGGGAGACGATCGTATATCGATCGTCTTGCAGCATCCTGTGCAGTGCAAGCGCAGAGTCTTTCCCGCCGCTCCAGCAAAATACGATTCGTTCACTCACGGTTGGTCCTTTGTTGTCCTCGACGCGCCCGCGCCCGCGCTCGCGGCAGGCAGGCGGCCTCGAGCGACGCGATAAAAGGCTGCAGCAGCAGTGAGATTACCACCGACAACTCGAACGGTGCCAGCCTCGGCGCCCGAGGCCGGCGACGACGCGCAAACGATTCATCGCATCGAGGCGTTTTCCGATATCGTCATCGGCTTTTGTCTCGCCGAGATCGGCTTGGGGCTGTCGATTCCAAGCTCGGGGCCGACCCTTGCGAACGTGAGCACCAACGTCCTTGTTTTCGCCGCGTCGTTTTCGCTGGTCGTGATGCTGTGGTGGAACCATCACCGGCTCTTCAAGACCTATCTGGTTCTTACTCGCGCGGTGCTCGTCATGAACTTCGCGTTGTTGGGTGCACTGGTGCTGATGCTGTACTTTATGCAGATCGGGGCGCGAGATATTACGGTGCAGGGTAGCGGCCCACATTTCTTTTTTCGCCTCACGTTGCTGAGCTTTGCGGCCGTCTACGCGCTGCTGGCCGGGATGTTCGCGATCGGCGTGCGCGCCCGATGGTCGGCGCTATCGCCGGGCGATCTTGCGTGGGGAGTTGAGCGAACGGCGCACATGTTCTCGGTGGCGGCGGCATTCACGGTCGTGGCCGCTGCCTTGGGTATGACCCACGGAAGCTTCGATGTCGGCGGCTTGCACGTGACCTGGCTCGAAATCGTGCTTCTCGCGATGGCCCTATGGCTGTTTGTGTTTCGCCGAATCATCCTCCCGCATTTCGTCCGTCGCCTGGAACGCAGTTCGCTATAAGGGCGGCGGAACGCATGTGCTGGCGACTCGGCGGCACGTGGCAATGAGATAGGGACCGGTGCCCACCGCAAACGGCGATCCCTTGGCCTGCTGCAGCGCTCCGCTGGTTGAATTTATGGCGTAGGCGGAAACATTGTTCGAGCTATCGTTGGCCGCATACGCGAACTTGCCCAGAGGATCCACTGCCACGCCATCGGTGTTCGTGCCCGCCGCAAATGGCGAGCCTTTCACTGCTTTGAGCGCTCCGCTCGCCGCATTGATAGCATAGCCGGAAACATTATTCGAACCATTGTTAGGCACGTAGACGAACTTGCCCGTAGGATCGACGGCCACGCCATAGGGTTGGGTGCCCGTGACAAAGGGCGACCCAGTCACCGCTTTCAGCGCACCGCTCGCAGCGTTGATGGCGTAGGCCGAAACATTGTTAGAACCATTGTTGGCCACGTAGGCGAACTTGCCCGAAGGCCCGACGGTTACGAAATACGGGTTGCTGCCGGCGGCAAACGGCGATCCCTTCACCGGTTTCAGGGAGCCGCTAGCCGAGTCGATGCTATAGCCCCAAACGTTATTGGAGCCATCGTTAGCGACGTAGGCGAACTTACCCTTAGGATCGACTGCGACGCCATCGGGATAGGTGCCCGTCGCAAAAGGCGATCCGGCCATTGGATTCAAAGCGCCAGTCGTCGCGTCGATCGTATAGGCGGAAACGCTGTTGGAGCCATTGTCGGCAACGTAGATGAATTTGCCGTCAGGATCGACCGCCCCGAAATACGGTTGGCTGCCTGCCGCAAATGGGGATCCCGTGACCGGCTTCAACGCGCCGCTTGTTGCATCGATGGCATAGGCGGAAACGTTGGCGGAGCCATGATTGGGCACGTAGGCGAACTTGCCTTTAGGGTCGATTATCAGTCCGGTGGGGCCCGTGCCCGCCGCGAATGGTGATCCCTTGATGGGCTTCAACGCGCCGCTCGTCGCGTCGATGGCATATGCGGAAATATTATTGGAGCCGAAGTTGGCTACATAGGCGAACTCAACCGGCGCGGTGTCGAAGATGACCGCACTCTGCGCCAAACGCGGTTGTGAGCCGGAGCCAACATCGAGCGGCGTTATCTTTCCCGTAGACCCATACGACGAACAGCCGGCAAGGAGTGCCGCGACTCCCAGCAACGAAAACGTTCGAACCAAACGATGAGGGGACTGCATAAAAAACCTGCCTTATTAGAGCGGGGGCCCTGGCCCAGAACGCACTCGATGCGCTGCGATTCGCCGGACGTCGTTAGCCGGCGGACGCGAGTACACCTTGCACGGGCGGACCCGGCGGCGACCACGTGGGTTTCAATATCGCTAAAGTGGGGAGAATTCGACCACCGTTAGGGAAACGATTAAAAATCCCGCGCTCGCATTCGGTCCCCGAGGGACATTTCCAAACCTGGAAAGGTGAATAATATGTCTATTCTTATTTGGCTCGTTGTCGGATTGATCGCAGGCTTTCTGGCAAAATTCGTCGTTCCCGGAGAGGGGCCCGGTGGTGTGCTTGGGGATCTCGTTATCGGGGTCGTCGGTGCGCTTCTCGGTGGGTGGATCTTCGGCTTGTTCGGCCACTCCGGCATAACCGGGATCAACATCTACAGCATTGTGGTCGCATTAGTCGGCGCCGTGGTCCTTCTGTTCATCGCGCGGATGGTGAGCGGCCGCCGATCGGGCGTCTAACCCAAAGAAGTAGGAAATTATTGATGGAGCCGTTTGAAACAGCCGGCGGCTCCTCGGGTACTAAGCCCTGATGAGACTAGCTCGCTTACTCCTGGCCGCGAAAACGGCGATATTTCGGACCGTGCCGCTCGTGCGTGACGCGCGGGTTCCCACGTCACTCAAGCTGATCGCGGCAGCAATTGCGCTGCTGGTGATCTCGCCGATCGACGTCTTTAGCGACATCCCCGTGCTCGGCGCACTCGACGACGCAGCGCTGCTGACCCTGCTGTGCGTGTGGTTCGTCGGTCAGGCATCGAAACACGTGGAACCGGTTCCGGTTCGCCGCCGTTCCGGCAGCACGCTCGCCACGCGGTAACGCCTCCGACTGGCGACCTAATCGTCAACGTTGGGTTCCGGGCGGGTTTGCGTCGGGCCGGCTAAAGTCGAGCTTTGCGGTCAGCCGGGCGTTGTAGGCAGTCTTGAGGTTCTGGTTGTAGAGACCGATCTTCGGCGGAATAACGGTGTACGGCGCCAACCGCGCAACCGGCGAGAAGGCGGCGCGTAGCGAAACCGCCATGCCGTCGTAGGTCGAGAGCGGCGGGAGACCGAGCATCAGTTCCATCGTACGAAGCACACTCACCGTCGAGTAGTGTGCGTGCTGTAGTCCGCCGCGCGCGTACGGTGAGACGAGGAAGAAGATCGTGCGCTGGCCGCTTACGTGATCGGGGCCGTCTTGTGCGTCGTCTTCTATCACGAAAATCGCGGACGATCTCCACACCGGCGAATGCGAAATCGCGTCGACGATCTCACCCAGCGCGTAATCGTTCTGCGCCACCATCGACGCCGGTGTAAGCTTGCCGGGGCGCCGCCCGTAGGTGTGGTCGTTGGGCAGCCAAATGTACTCTAGCTGCGGCAGGTCGCCGCTGTGAATGAAATCGACAAACTCGCGGCGCCATTCCTTGACGCGATTGAGGTCGCTGTAGTCGAGGTTCCAACCGACGTAACGCGGGTCGTAGAGTCCGGCCAAACTCGGCGCGGGCGGGTCGACCATCTCGCCGTAATCGCGAAACGAGACGTGCGCGGTTTGCGCATTCTGCCAGATGTAGCCCTTGAGGGGAACCATTGCCGGCGAGAGCGAGTCGTCGCCGCGACGGCCGGCGTAAGTTGCCGGCCACATGCGTTCGACGAAATCGGTATCGAAGGCGGCATCGGCCCAGTTGTGTCCGGGTTCGCTGACCTCGCCGCTCGTGTAGGTGTTGTCGAAGAGACCGAAGCGCGTCGCCAGAGCATGCTCGTTGGGCGTAACGCGCGCGCCGAACGATGTCAGCTTCGGATCGCCGCTGCCCAAGGGCATGTCGCCGAGCACCTGATCGTACGAGCGATTTTCTTTGAGAATGAAGAAGACATGTTCAATGGGGCCGCCCATGCGAACGACCGCGCTGCTCTGGGCGCTGGTCCAGCCGGCGGCGCCTTGCGGATTGCCCAAGTTCGCAACGTGTTGCGATAGGTCGTAGGTGCGAATCGAGCCGAACTGAATCGCTGCGACATAATCGACGTCGCTATGGGAGCCGCTGACGTAGCGCGGATTCGGCCGCGTGCGCTCGCCCTTGCCGTCGATGATGTAGAGCCGTTGCCCGAGCACAACAACATCGGTCGGATACCAGCCGGCAGGGATGCGCGCGACGACGCTCCGATCGCGAATGACGGCGATGTCGTTCGCGGCGCCGAGCGAAACGTAGATCGCATCGCCCTCGCGGGTGAGTGCGTTCGGCGAGACTCCAACGATCGCCGATCCATGTGCCGCCGCGTCGCCGACGAAAATACTCGCAATCCGCGTTCCATTCGATGCGTCGTAGACACCGACGGTATCGTTGCCGGTCTCGGCAACGTAAATCGTGTCACCGACAGGAAGAATCGCCGTCGGATGCAGCCCCGTTGCGATGCGGCGCTCGCTAAACGTCTTGGTATCGATCGCTTCGACGTAACTCGCCGCGCAGTTCGAGGCGAAGAGCGTCTTGCCGTCGGGAGAAAATGCCAGGCCGCCGATAAATCCGCCGACGCCGATCGCTTTTGCGCTCGACAGGCCGCCCAACGTTCCGATGCGAACCGACGAATCGCCATCGGTTGCTGCGGCGAACGTTTCAGCTGACGTCGCGACGGCCACCGGGTACGAGCCTTTGCCCAACGCAAGCGCGCTGGCACTCTTTGCGCCAACGTCGACATCGAAAAGCGCGTCGGCATTCGCGCCGGCAACCAGCACGTGGCTGCCGTCGATCCAGACTGGACGGCCGTAGGCGCCTTTAAGCGGAATTTCTGCGATTCGAGCGACATCTTGCGTGCGATACAGGCCCAACGCCGGCGAATTGTAGCCCGACTCCACGACGGCCAGCATCGTACCGTCGGGCGATACGCCGGCGCCTTGCGGCAGC
>Ga0209275_10001124_pt1 | contig 10887 bp, 7 predicted proteins | sample HubBroMetageREF2_FD_188344 | JGI IMG/M metagenome (GOLD analysis project Ga0209275, IMG submission 188344) | Reference soil microbial communities from the Hubbard Brook experimental Forest, New Hampshire, USA - Hubbard Brook CCASE Soil... | ecosystem: Environmental > Terrestrial > Soil >...
GCAGGAGCCGCCTCGACGAGGCACGCCGGGTCGTCGTGGCGCGGGTCGTTCACGTACGGGCTGACGAGATGGACGACGAGGGTGGGGCCATGGGCCATCGCCTCCTGTAGCAAGGGCTCGACGTCGTGGAGGCGCGGGTCGAGCCATCGATCCAGAAGCTGCGGAGCGATCACGAGCGGCATGCGGTCGTGGACGGCGATGAGCGGGCCCAGCGCGGGGCGCGTGATCACCGCGCACGACTCGACCACCTCGCCGTCGCGCGAGACCCAGCGCTCCCAGACGGCGCCGAGCGCGAGCGGGCGGCGATCGGGCCGTTGCGCGAAGTGGGGCCACGACCCGTCGCCGTCGCGCCCCCACTCGTAGAATCCGTTGACCACCACGACGCAGCGCCTCGCGCGGATCGCGTCGCGGAAGGCGTTGGCCGTCGTCACCGTCTCGACGCGCGCGAGGGCGAGCTTGTTTCCGATCTTCGGGTCCTTGGCCCACGCGGGCACGAGGCCCCAGCGAAGCCTCTCGAGGCGGCGCGGTCCGCCCGTCGCTCGCACCGCGTCGAGCGGGTGCGATGGCGGCACGTTGTAGCGAGCCACGACCGAGGGGGCCTCGTCGAGACCGAGGGCCGCCACGAGGTCTTCGGGTGACGCCGTGAGGGCCGTACGTCCGCACATGCGCGTGCGCGAGAAACTAGCGCACGCGCTCGCCGCTCGCCCCTCGCGCGCGACCGGTCTAGTCTCGGACGACCATGCCGGGCTGCCTCTTTTGCAACATCATCGAGAAGAAGATCCCTGCCGAGATCGTCTTCGAGAACGATCACGTGCTCGCCTTCAAAGACATCCGACCCGTCGCGCCGGTTCACGCCCTCGTCATCCCGCGCCAGCACATCACGGGGATCCACGAGGCCACGCCGGCCGACGCCGCGGTGCTGGGACAAGTCCTGCTTGCCGCGCGCAATGTCGCCGAACAGCTCGGCCTGCCCCAGGGCGGCTACCGCCTCGTCGTCAACCAGGGCGCCGACGCCGGCCAGAGCGTGTTCCATCTGCACTGCCATGTCATTGGCGGCCGCCCGATGGCGTGGCCGCCGGGATGAGCCGGCGGCGTACCCGCTTGCGCTCCCTTTGAGGGAGCCCTACTAGCAGGAAACGCGTCTCGCGCGTGGCGATGCCGTCCAGCTCTTCCCGCACAGAACGCCCGTTTATCGAAGCCGTCCGCGCGGGCACGCTTGTCGTCGACGGCGCCATGGGGACCCAGCTCTACGAGCGGGGCATCCTTTATGGCAGCTGCTTCGACGAGCTGAACGTCACCAAGCCCGAGCTCGTGGCCAAGGTGCACGACGATTTCCTGCGCGCGGGCGCGCAGGTCGTCGAGACCAACACGTTCGGCGCCAACGCCTTGCGCTTGGAGAAGTACGGCCTCGCGTCGCGGGTGCGCGAGCTCAACGCCGCGGGCGTCAAGGTCGCGCGCGCCGCCGTGGCGGGGCAGGCCTACGTCCTCGGGGCGATCGGCCCGAGCGGCTACTTCCTCGGCGGGGCCGGAGAGATGGGCGCCGACGACCGGGCCAAGGTGAAGGCCGTGCTCCTCGAGCAAGCGCGCGCGCTCGTCGAGGCCAACGTCGACGCGCTCCTCGTCGAGACGTTCCGGCAGACGCCGGAGCTTCGCGTCGCCGTCGAGGCGGCCGTCGAGGCGGCCGAGGGGCGCATCCCGGTGATCGCGAGCGGGTCGCTCGACGAGAACGGCCGGATGGCGGAGGGGACCGAGCCCGAGGAGCTCGCTCGTCTGGCCAAGGAGTGGGGCGCGAGCGTCGTCGGCGTCAACTGCGCGGACGGACCGATGGGCGTCCTCGCGGCGGTCACGCGGATGGTCCCGGTCGGCCTGCCCGTGATCGCGTCGCCCAACGCAGGGCTGCCGCGGCGCGTGGACGAGCGAACGGTGTACGTGGCCACCCCGGAGTACTTCGGCGTCTACGCGCAGCGCATGGCCCGCGTGGGCGTGCGTCTGCTGGGCGGCTGCTGCGGCACGACGCCGGAGCACACCCGGCGCATCGCGGCGGCGGTGCGGATGGCCGGCCCGGCGCTCGACGAGCGGAGCGACGACCCGGTCGGCCGGACCGAGGCGTCGATCATCCCGGAGGTCTTTCCCGGGGCGCTCGAACCAAAGCCGTTGACCGAGCGGAGCGATCTCGCCGGGAAGATCGCGCGTGGTCGCTTCGTCGTGTCGGTCGAGGTGAATCCCCCGGTCGGGCTCGACCCGGCGCGGGCCGTCGCCGCCGCCCGGATGCTCAAGCAGGCCGGGGTCGATGTCGTGAACATCCCCGACGGGGCGCGCGCGCAAGCGCGGATGGCCAATCTCGCCATCGCCGCGCGGATCCAGAGCGAGGCGGGGATCGAGACGATCCTGCACACGTGCGGTCGCGACCGGAACTTCCTTGCAATGATCGCGCACCTCATCGGGGCCCATGTGCTGGGCGTGCGCAACCTCGTAATCATCACCGGCGACCCGCCGAAGATGGGCGACTTCCCCGATGCCACTGCCGTCTACGACCTCGACTCGATCGGCATCCTGAAGCTCGCCTCGCGCCTGAACCAGGGCGTGGATCCGGGAGGCAAGCCGCTTGGTGCGACGACGAGCTTCCTCCTGGCGACGGGCGCCGAGCCCGCGGCCATCAACTACCCGCGCGAGATCGCGCGGCTCGGCGCCAAAAAGGCGGCGGGCGCCGAGCTCGTGATGACGCAGCCGGTGTACTCGCCGGAAGTATTGGACCGCTTCCTCGACGACATCGCGCCGCTGGATCTACCGGTCCTCGTCGGCCTGCTGCCCCTCGCCAGCTACCGCAACGCCGAGTTCCTGCACAACGAGGTCCCGGGGATGCAGGTGCCCGAGGCGATTCGGGAGCGTATGCGCAAGGCCGGCAGCGGACCCGCCGCGCGCAAGGAGGGCGTGGCGATCGCCCGCGAGATGCTCGCGGCCGTGCGTGGGCGCGTCGCGGGCGCGTACATCATGCCGCCGTTCGAGCGGCACGAGCTCGCGCTCGAGGTCATCGACGGCTTCCTGGATGTGGGCTGAAGAGAAATCGCCGCGGCGAACGGCGCTGGGTCCGGCGGCGGTCGTCATCGGCTCGGTGCTCGCGTGCGCGGCCGCCTGCCATCGCGCGGGCGACGCGCCGGTGGGCCTCGAGGCCGCGGTCGCCGCGCCGGGGGACTCCGAGGGTCCGCCGCAGGCGTCGGCCGTCCTCGCCGCCCGCTGCCGCGCCCTCGATTCGCCGGTCGCCATCGACGAGGCCAACGCCACGGAGCTCGAGCTGGGGGACATGGTCTCGACGTCGGACGCCTACGCCCTCGGCGCCGTGCACCGGACCGCCGTCGGGCGCGTCGCGGCAGTGATGTCGATCCCGCGGGCGCTGGATCGCGCGTCCCGGCCCGAGGGCTCGAGCGACAAGCCCACCTGGCTGGACCTCGCGCCCACGCTCGGCGACGCGCCGCCGCCGCGACTTGTCTCGCGCGTCGGCGGGTCGGCGCTCGTGGTGGCCGCGTACCTGCGCGGCGGCCTTGATCGGGGCACGGCGCGCAATCTCGCCCTTTACAAGCTCGCTTCCGCGGCGCCGTCGGGTGCGCCGCCGCCACCGTTTCTCGTCGTGCAGCAGCAGCACGACGACTCCCTCGCGTTCGACTTGGCGTTCGCCGGCCCTTCGGGCGTGGTCGTCTGGGACGAAGGCGCCGCGCCGTCGCGTGGCGTCATTCGCGCCCTCTCGCTCGAGGGCGACGCCGGCGCCGCCGGCGCGCACGACGTGTCGCCGCCCGAGTCTGACGCCGAGCTTCCGCGCGTCGTGGCCGACGGCTCCGGGTTCGTCGCGATCTGGATCGCCCGCAAGGCCGAGCCAGGCCACGCGGCCGACGGCGCGGAGCCCGAGGCGCCAGGTGAGCCGCGGTCCTTCGGCTGGCTCGAGAGCGTGCGCCTCGACGCCCGCGGCGCGCCGACGGGCGCCGTGCGGTCGCTCACGCCGGCGTCCGGTCACGTGTCGGCCTACGACGTCGCCGCGCTCGCGACGCCCGCCCGAGCGCTCCTCGTGGTCGCGCGCGACGACGGCGAATCGGTCGACGGATCCGGCGGCGCCCTGGTGCGCGTGCGGATCGTGGCCGACGTCCCCGAGCCCCCCGTCGAGTTTCAGAGCGACGGCCTGGGTCGCGGGGCGCCCGCGCTCGTCGAGGGCCCGTCGTCGTTTCTCGCGTGGGTGGGGCCGGGTGAGCAGGGGCGGCTCCTCGCGCTGGACCGCTCGGGCGCACCTCTCGGCCCGCCGAGCGCCGAGGAGACGCTGAACGACGCGCGGCCCCTTCGCGTGCTGGACGCGCTCGACGCGTCGGCCAGCCCGGGGGCGGCGCGCATGCTCGTCGCGGCTTCGTCGGGGGCCACCACCACGCTGCGCGTGCTGGCGTGCCAGCGGTAGGCGGAGCTTCCGTCGCGGCCCCCTTTCGACTACGCTGCCGCGCGTGGCAGTCGCCCCGCGACACGGTCGCCCCCTCGCCCCGGAGACTCCGCGGCCGGGACGTGCGGCACGGGCCCATAGCTCAATCGGTCAGAGCCCCCGGCTCATAACCGGGTTGTTCCTGGTTCGAACCCAGGTGGGCCCACTTGCCGCGTCGGCCGCGTCGGCCGCGTCGGCCGCGCGGATCGCGCCGCGCCTTCGCCTAGCGTCCCAACGTGCGCTATGTACGGCCGTACCTCGATTTTTACTTCGTCCCGGAGTCACGCATTGAGCATCCAAGACCAGATTCGCGCGCTCGAAAAACTCGCTCAGATCGACGCAGAACTGAAGGAACTCCAGGAGCAGCTGTCCCAGGAGCGCGCGACCCTGTCCGGCCTCAAGTCCGGCATCGCCAAGTTGGACGAAAAGCTGGCCACCGACCGCGCCGCCCTCGCCGCGATGGACAAGACGCGCGGTGAGCTTATCCAGGACGTGCGCAACATGAGCCAGCAGCTCGATCACTCCCGCGAAAAGCTTTCGCGTTCGCGCACCGAGCGCGAGTCGAACGCCGCCCAGCGCGAGCTGGAAGAGCTACGCAAGCTCGTGCGGGATCGCGAGGACGAGATCGGAAAGCTGTCGGCCGACGGCGAGACGTCGCGCCTGGCTATCGAAGCCACCGAAGCGGACCACGGCAAGCTCGCCGCCGACTTGGCCGCCCGCGAAGGGGACATCAGCTCCAAGGTTGGCGAGGTGTCGGCCAAGGAAAGCGCGAAGAGCGCCGAGCGCGCGGTCGCCGTCAAGGCGCTGCCCCCTCAGCTCTACCGCCGCTACGACATGATCCGCTCCAAGCGCGGGACCGCCCTGGCCCAGACGCGCGACGGGACGTGCCAGGCCTGTCACATGGCGCTGCCCCCTCAACTCTTCCACCGTCTCCGTCGCGAGCCCATTCTCGAGCAGTGCCCGTCCTGTAACCGGATCATCTACTTCGTGGCGCCCGAGCAAGCGGCCGCTTCGGCCTCCCCCGAGCGAAGCTAGGCGGATGACGCGTTTCCAGGCGGGGGTCGACGGGCAGAAGATCTCCGCCCGAAACCTGAGGTTGACCGGCGCAAAGGTCTTCGCAAGGGCGGTCGACTTTGGGTAGTCTGGCAAGGTCCACGGCTCCATGAAGATCTGCCCCCAGTGCCAGCGAACGTTCCCGAATGACGCCGGCTTTTGCCCTGTCGACGGCACGGCCCTCACGGGAGCCAGCCTCGTCCCGGTAGCCCCCAGCTCCGACGACCCGCGCATCGGCACCCGCCTCTGCGGGCGCTACGAGCTGCGCCGCGTCGTGGCTGACGGCGGCATGGGCCGCGTCTACGAGGGCATCGACAAGCAGACCGACACGCGGATCGCGGTCAAGATCCTGCACCCGGACGTGGCCAAGGATGAGATCGCGCTCGAGCGCTTCAAGCGCGAGTACGAGATCAACGCGTCGCTGCCGCATGAGCACATCGTCAAGGTGCTCGACTTCCAGCGCGACCCGGTGGGAGACACGTGGATCCTGGTCATGGAGTTCCTTGACGGCGAGGAGCTGCGTTACGCGCTCAAGCGCGAGAAGACGATGGCCCCGGCGCGCCTCGTTCGCATGATGGCGCAGGTGGCCATCGGCCTCGACGAGGCGCACGCCCTCGGCTTCATCCACCGCGACCTCAAGCCCGACAACGTGTTCCTCGTCGGCACGCGCGAGGGCGACGTAGTCAAGCTGCTCGACTTCGGCAGCGCCAAGGCCACGGGCAACAGCAAGCAAAAGAAGCTGACGGTCCTCGGCACGACGATCGGCAGCCCGTACTACATGGCGCCGGAGCAGGCGCAGGGGCTCGAGACGATCGATCCACGCGCCGACGTGTTCGCGCTCGGCGCGGTGGTCTACGAGTGCCTGACGGGGGAGGTGCCCTTCAACGGCACCAACGGCCCGTCGATCCTCCTCGCCATCCTGACGAAAGACCCGGCGCCCCCGACCGTCAAGGCCGGGCCGGACGCCAAGTACCCCGTCGCCGCGGGGATGGACGACGTCATCGAGCTGGCGCTGGCCAAGAACCCCAACATCCGCACCAAGACGGTCGGCATCCTGGCGGACTCGGTGGGCCATGCGTACGGCCTGTCCGGGGACCACAAGCTTTGGGCGACGATCCCGCAGGCGGACCTGGAGACGCAGATCGCCGCAGGCCTGGCCGCCAAGGCCTCGCAGGTGTCGACGCTCGGCGTGTCGGCGGATCCCTTCGCCGCGCCGGGCGCCGGCTCGGCCGAAGCGGTGGCCGCGGCCGACGACATGGCCGCGGCCTTCGGCGCAATCCGCGAAGCCGACATGGGCACTCCGGGCCTCCCGTCCGGCAAGCCCCCATGGCTCGTGCCGGTCATCGTGGGCGTCCTCGCCCTGCTCGTCGGCGGCGTGGTCACGTTATCCGTGATGATGAAGTAGTGGCCCCGCGGCGCTCCGGTGTAGCCTCGCGCGCCCCATGACGGAGACGCCCCGGATCGATCGCGCCGCGTGGTGGATCACCGTCGTGGCAAGCGTGTGGTTCGCCTTCACGGCGGGGTGGGGGATGTTCGGCATTCCCGCTGCGGGCCACATCGGCGCGGGCAGCGCCGGCAACGTGATGGCCGCCGAGCAGATCGTGAAGTGGAAGACGGTCTACCCGCTGTGGCGCTGGTACGAGCTGGCCAAGCCCGACGTGCACAACGAGGCCCTCTGCCATCACCCGTTCGGGCAGTACTGGATCCCGGCCTTCCTCTACTGGATCTTCGGCCACCGCGACTTCATCGTGCACCTGCCCGCGTTTCTGATGAGCGCGGCGATCCCGCCGCTGCTCTACGGCATCGCGAGGGAGCGGTGGGGCGCGGCGGCGGGGGCGGTGGCTGCGGCGGCTTACGTCGTGGTCCCGATCGCGGTCGGCTTCTCGACGTACTGGAACCTCGAGACGATCTGCATCTTCGGCACGCTGCTCTTCTTCTGGGGGCACTCTCGCCACGTCGCCGATGGCAAGAAGCGATATCTCTACGCGAGCCTCGCGGGGCTGACCGTCGCGTGCTCGGGAGACTGGGTGGGCTATCTGCTCGTCGCGCCCACGCTGGCGTGGTGCTTCGTGCGCGCCTTCGTGCTCCCGCCGCAAGCCACGCCCTACCTTCCGTATGGCCGCTACGCGCGATGGTGGGCCCTGTCGGCGGGGATCGCGGTCTCGACCCTGGCCCTGTGGCTCGGGCTCTTCAAGCACGTGGGGCATCTCGGCGAGTGGATCGCGGCGGGCGACCAGCGCGCCGGCGGCGAGGGCGTTCCGCTCAGCACGATCCTCGAGTCGCGAAAGGCCTGGATCGACTTCAGCTTCACGCCGATCGCGATCGCGATCGGCAAGCTTGCGGCGCCCGTCGGCCCGCTGAGGCTCGCGATCACGCGCCGGGACGAGGAGACGTACGCGCCGGCCCTGCTCTTCGGCGCCCTCGCGCAGTACCTCGGGTTCGCCGAGGGGGCCGACGTCCACATCTTCTGGCCGCACTACTTCGCGCCCTACTTTGCTCTCGCGCTCGCGCAGCTGGTCACGACCATCGCGCAAGGGGTGAAGCTGGTGGCGGCCCGGTACTCGCCCGCCCGGGCGCCGGCCGTCGCGGCGGCGGTCACGCTGGCCTTGGGTCTGGCGCCCGTGGTCGCGATGGCGGACGACGGCGCAAAGTCGCTCTGGGTATGGCGCCGCACGGGAGGTCGCTACGACGACCACGGCACGCTCCTTCGTAGCCAGGTCGACGAGCTCTATCCGATCCGGCAGGTCGCGCGCCGTGGGTCGCCGCCGGGAGCGACCATCGATGCGCACGGGTCCGTCGGGTGGGGCTGGGAGCAGCAGTGGTCGTTCGAAGGCAACGCGAACGCGGCGGCAGGCCCCGCCGCGAACGCCCCGCGAAACACCACGCACCCGTTCTGGGTCGCGCGCGGCTCCGGGATGACGGCCGACGAGCAACGCAGGTTCGCCGCGCAGGCGCACGTGCGTGTCTACGGCGACACGTGGCTCGTCGACCAGCGCGAAGCGCCGGCCGCGCTCGATGCCTACTCGCTCAACGAGCGCGAGCCCAACGTCTTCGAGTGGCTCGTCTACGGCGGGACGGAGCGAACCCGCTCGATCGGCCCCACGCCGGACCCGTGGCTCACGTGGGAATGGCGCACGCACCTGGGGCAGGCGGCGGACCCGCCGACCGGCCAGCCCCGGACGCCGGACGAGATGCGGATCGCGCACAACGCGGCCATCGCCCGCGGCGACGACGCCGACGCCGCCCGGTGGCGGTCGCGCATCGAGGGCCTGCTCGACCGATCGGTGCGGACTTCGTTCGTGCCGGGGGTCGATCTGCTCGGCGTCCGCACGCCGGGCGGGGTGGAGCCGCGCGTCGAGAGCTGGTTCGAGGTCACGGCGCCGATGGGTGACCTGTCGTTCGACGTTCGCTCCCAGATGGTCGCGCGGGGCACGCTGAGCTCGATCCCGCCCGACCCAACGGACCGCTCGATGGCGTGGCCGCCGAGCATCCCGACGAGGCTCTGGCGTCCGCGCTGGATCTACAACACCGACGCGGTGCTGAACCACCGTATCGGCCGCGAGCGCTACACGGGCGCGTGGCGCGGGCTGGGTGCGGGGCCAGTTCCGCGTCGCGTGGACGGCGCAGCGGAGACGACGCTGGTCACCTTGCCGTGACGCGGTGTACGCCGCCGCGCGCCCGCGCTCTTCACGGAGGTGCGCAGGCGGCGCGCGTCTCGGCTCCCGCGTCCCCGTCCGATCCGATCGTGATCAGCGCGCACGCCCCGAGGCCCGCCTCGGCGCAGTCGACGGGGAAGGCGGCCCCGCGCGCGCAGCCGGTGAGCACCACGCCGGCGTCGTCGCACGCGTCGGCTGAACACGCGGGTGGCGAGACCTCGCACGGGCTCGTCCAGTCGAACGGGGGCGACAGGGGCCCGGGCGCGCAGCCACCGCCATTGCCCAGGAGGGCGGCGCAGTCGAGTGACTCCGCGACGCCGCCGGGGCACGACGTCGCGATGCCGCCGTCGCACGCGGCCGAGGTGCTCGGCGTGCACGCGGCGGACGCGTCGGGGTCGACGCCCGCCACGCAGGCTGCCCACTGGGCATTGCTTGGAGAGGGGAACACGGCGCAGAGCTGGGCGCCGTTGTCCGCGCAATCGACGCCGATGTCGGTCGACGCCGAGGGCGCGGGCGCGCACCAGTGAAGCGTCTTGTCGAAGCACGCCGAGCCGTCGCACGCGAAGCCGGCGGGCCCTCCGCACGCGGCGCCCACCGGCCCGCCAAGCCCGCAAGTCTGTCCTCCCATCGCGCAGTTCTGGCCGCGCGCCATCCCCGCGTCGGTGCCGCACGCGACCAGGGTGTTCGCGTTGGTGCCGGCGGCCAGCGCGGAGGAGCCGCAGGAGAGAAACGCGCCGCCGCCGGTGCAACTCTGCGGGCCGCCCGGGAACACGCAGCCGCCGACGTCCGCGCACGTCTGCGCGTGGAGCATGCACCCCCAGAACGCGAGCGCGCTCCCCGCGGCGCGATGCGCCGGATTGGAGGCGCAGTCGTAGGCCATCCGCGCTCGAACCGTGCAGGGGCCGAAGGCGTTGCCGCCGATCGGTCCCTCGCAAGCGCCCAGCCAGGCGCACGCGCGGTCGGCCTCCTGCCGCGCCGCCGCCGGCGTCGACGCGCACACGTCGACGGTGTCGGCCCCCGACGCGGGGCCTGCCTTGGGGGTGCAACCGGGCAGCGAAGGGTCGGCCTGGCACGCGGTGAGCACGTCCGCCGTCGAGTGAAAGAGATCGATGCACGCGCCTACCCCCGCCGCGAGCGCCAGCGTTACCGACGCGATCGACGAGACGGTGGTCGAGTGTCGCGTGGGCATCTCAGAATGTCCCCGCGAGTCCCGCGGACCGCGGGCCGACGACCACGCTCGTCGACGGCGCCGGCGTGGACTCGCGTCGGGCGCCGCTCCACGTCAGGACGGCGATCGTCCCGGCGGCCGCTGCGCCTGCCCACGCGGCCGCCGCGGTCCAGTCCCACGCGCGCACCGTGTTTTTCTCCCCGTCGCACGCCCCGGTCGCGGCGGTGACCAGCTGCCGGCACGTCCGCATCCCCGACCTCAACTCGTCGCCGGCCACGACGTACGCGCCGACGCCTCCTGCCGCGAGCAGGATCGCGCCGATTCCAGCGAGCAGCGCCGTCGTGCGGGAGCGTCCACCGGGCGCTTGCGGCGTGGTCACGGGCGCCGGTGGAGGCGCCGCCGCCGGGGGCGACGGGGGGACGCGCAGGACGAGGTCGACCGCGGCCGTCTCCCGCTCTCCGAGCGTCACGACCGCGAGGGCCGGCACGTGGTCGGGCGCGCGCGCTTCGACCCGATGCGTGCCCGGGTCGAGCGCGACGGGCGCCGTGCACGCTGCG
>Ga0209275_10001126_pt1 | contig 10880 bp, 8 predicted proteins | sample HubBroMetageREF2_FD_188344 | JGI IMG/M metagenome (GOLD analysis project Ga0209275, IMG submission 188344) | Reference soil microbial communities from the Hubbard Brook experimental Forest, New Hampshire, USA - Hubbard Brook CCASE Soil... | ecosystem: Environmental > Terrestrial > Soil >...
AGAGCATCGCGCCGGGGTAAATAGGCCTCCAAGCGCAATCCAGCTTTTTGGAGGTATCTTTGTGAAACTTGGGCGTTCGCTCCTCGTACCGGCAATCGTTCTCGCTTTTGCGGCGCAAGCGTTCGCCGCGACGAATACCATGAACAGCGTTAACAATGCAATGTCACCGCATGCGATGACCATTAATCTCGGCGCACAAAATGGTTCGAAGCAAGACGGTCAAGCCTTCCTCAACGACACTTCCGCCGGCTTGAAAGTGAAACTGCAAGTGAAAAACGAGCCGGCTATGGCTTCCGAACCCGCACACATCCACCAGGGTACCTGTGCAAAGTTGAACCCAGCGCCTTGGAAAGGGCTGTCCAACGTTGTCAAAGGCGTCTCCGTGACGACCATTAAGGGTCTCACGATCGCGGACCTCAAGAAAGCCAAGTATGCGATCAACGTCCACGAGAGCGCCGCGAATCTAGGTCACTACGTTTCCTGCGGCGACCTCTAGAGGAGCGTGAGTTACCCGCCGGCGCCCTGCCGGCAGACGCCGGCCGCGTCGTCGTCGAGCGGGCGATGCGGCCGCCCACTTAGGAACGGCTCCCAGCGTGCCACCCCAATATCGTGCTTCGACTGCTACTTCGCTAAGTAACGCTTTCTCAACTCGTCGAGGACGACGGCGAGCAGGATCACCGCACCGAGCAGCACCTTCTGCAGATACGAATCGACGTTGAGGAGGTTCATCGCGTTGTAGAGCACACCGATGAGCAGCGCGCCGAAGAAAGTGCCGATCACGCTGCCGCGCCCTCCCATCAAACTCGTGCCGCCCACGACTACGGCGGCGATCGACTCGAGCAGTTCGTCGCCGGTTCCCGTCTGCGGCGAACCCGACGAGAAGAGGGCCATGTATAAGAAGCCCACGATTGCCGCGCACCCGCCGCTGATCATGTACACCGTCGTCTTGACGCGCGCGACGTTGATCCCGGCCAGGCGGGCCGCTTCCTCGTTACCGCCGATCGCGAATACGTAACGACCGAAGCGCGTCCGGTTCAAGAGCACCGATGCCGCGACGATGACGACGAGCATCCAAATCACCGGCACGGGAATGCTCGGCAGGTGCAGTGCCTTCGTGACGCCGCCCATGAACGAGCCGATTCCCGTATTCTCGAAGTCCGAGCTCTGCAGTGCGACCGGGCGCCCGTGGGAGAGAATGAATGAAGCTCCGAGCGCCATCTCGAGCATCGCAAGCGTCGTTATGAACGGCGGCAGATTGAGCTTGACGACCGGTAAGGCGTTGACCCAACCGGCCGCGCAGCCGACCGCTACGGCCACGATCAGCGTTGCGGCGATCAGTGGAAAACCGCTCAAATGCACCGAGTTGGCGAAGAGCGCCGCGACGACGCCCGTCAACGCCACGAGCGATCCTACGGACAGATCGATGCCGGAGGTGATAATGACGAACGTCTGGCCGATGCCCAGCACGCAGTTGTACGTGATCTGACGCAGCACGCGAACGATGTTGCTAGGCTCGAGGAACGAGCCGTGCGACGCCACGTCGACGATCGCGATCATCGCGATCAAGAACGCCAGCGCCCCCGCGATGCGCGACCAGTACCATAGCCGGTCGCGCTGCGTCATGCCGCCGCCCCCGTGGCTACAGCGATGACCTTCTCGGGGGTCGCGTCGTCGCGCACGAACTCCGCCGCAATTCGGCCCTCGCGAACGACGAGGACGCGATGCGCCATGCCCAGCACTTCGGGAAGATCGCTCGATGCGATAACGATTGCGGCGCCGCGGGCAAGGAGCTCGAGCATGAATTTGTAGATTTCCGTCTTCGCTCCGATGTCGATTCCGCGCGTGGGCTCGTCGAAGAGAAAGACGCCTGCGTTCCCGAGCAGCCACTTAGCGAGCACGACCTTCTGCTGCGTTCCGCCCGAGAGATTTCGTACGAGCTGCTCGGTGCTCGGCGTTCGAATCTGCAGCTGCGCAATCATTCGTGTCGCAGCATCTCGCTCGCGAGCGACGTCGATCAGAAGATCCCGGTCGACAAAGTCGGCAAGATGTGCGAGCGAGACGTTCTCGCGGACGCTCATCCCGAGCACTAAGCCCTGCGCCTTGCGGTCCTCGGTGATGAATGCGACGCCCGCCGCGATGGCGCCGGCGATATCCCCCGGCCGCAAGCGCCGGTCGTCGATGCGAACCTCACCACGATCCGGTACGTCTGCCCCGGAGATGGCCCTCAAAATCTCCGTCCTGCCCGCGCCGATGAGCCCCGCCAAGCCAACGATCTCGCCGGCTCGCACGCGCAATGCCACGTCGTCAAAAGCCGGCGTTCGCGTGAGAGCTTCAACTTGTAGTCGTACTGCTGCGTCGTTTGCTGCAGGCGGCAGTTTTGGAAAATGCGAGTCGACCTTACGTCCGACCATCGCGCGAATAATATCTTCGCCGGAGAAGTCCTTTGCGGGACGGGTTTCCACGATGCTTCCGTCGCGCATCACCGCGATGCGATCGGCGATTCGAGAGAGTTCTTCCATCCGATGCGAGATATAGATGATGCCTACCCCGGCGCTTCGCAACCTCCCAACGACGGCAAAGAGCCCTTCGATCTCCCGGTCCGCGAGCGCCGCGGTCGGCTCGTCCATGACGACGATCCGGGCGGATCTCGCCAAAACCTTGGCGATCTCGACGAGCTGCTGCTGCCCGACCGAGAGTTTGGCGACGGGCACGTCGAGCGGCACGCGCAGGCCGAGCTCGTCGAAGACGCGCATCGCGCGCTGCACGGCCGTTCTCGAATCGATCAAGCCGCCGCGTGTTGGCTCGACTCCGAGCGTGATGTTCGCTACCGCCGTCAACTGCGGCACGAGTGTAAACTCTTGGTAGATCATGCCGATGCCCAAATGCTGCGCTCGCTGCGGCGAATCGATTTCTACCGGTGCGCCGTCGATCGAGATCTGCCCGCTGTCGGCGCGAAGGGCGCCGGCCAGAATCTTCGTCAACGTGGATTTTCCGGCGCCGTTTTCACCAACCAAGACCAGCACTTCGCCGGCTGCGAGCGTCAGCGAGACTTCGTGGAGCGCTCGCACTCCGGGAAAACTTTTCCCGATGCCGCGCATCTCGAGCAGCGGCGCCGGCACGTTATGAGGACTTCGTAAACGCGCCGACGGGAATCTTGACGAACGCCGGCGACTTCTTCCCGGCGAAGTAATCGCGGATTACGTCAATCGTCGTCGAACCGATTCTGGCCGGATACTGGATGGCATCGCCATACATTTCGCCGGCTGCAATTGCGCGGCGCGCCTCCGGGGTCGCGTCGTAACCGACGATGGCAACCTTTCCCGTTAACCCGGCGGCGCGAACGGCCGCGAGCGCTCCGAGCGCCGAATCGTCGTTAATGCCAAAGATGCCTTTGAGGTCGCGATGCGCTTGCAGGATGTCGCCGGTGTCGCTGCTCGCCTTGTCGCGCGTTCCACCCGAATCGACATCGGCAACGATCGTGACGCCCGGGCAGAGCTGCGCGATCGCTTCTTTGAAACCTTTGACGCGATCCTGAACGCTGGTGACCTCGGGCTCGTCGACAATCGCAATGGCGCCGCTCTTTCCGACGGCGGCGCAGATCAATTTGCCTGCCTCAAATCCACCCTGGATGTTGTCGCTGGCAATGTGCGCCACCACGTGCCCTTGATTGCTCGTGCTCGCAATGTCCGCCGTGAAGACGGGGATCTTCGCGGAGTTCGCTTCCGCGATCGCGCTGCCGATCGCCGCCGAGTCGTACGGCGTCAGCACGATGGCATCGACGCGCTTTGAGATAAAATCTTCGACTTGGCTCTGTTGGCGCGCGTTATCGCGGCTGGCGTCCACGACAACGAGGGCGTAGCCCTCTTTCGCTGCCTCTGCACGCATGCCGGATTCCATATCCTGGTAAAACTGCGCCTCACGGTTTTGGATCGAAACGCCGATCGTCTTATGCGGTACCGTGGCGGAGCCAGGCTGTGCCGACGCCGCCGCCTGGGAATTGCCATGGGAGCAGGCACCTAGCGAGGCAAGCGCGGCGAGCGTTGCCGCAATCCGAGCGAGCGCTCTTTTCAATCGATTTCTCCTTGCAGTAACGGACCTTTAACGGCGGTCCTTTGAACGCCCCGCTACATCCGGCCTCTTGGATATTGTCCACAGCCTGTGACATTGGTCTTGTGCAATCTGTGGAGAAGGGCTTTTTTGCGCCAGTTTCTCTCGTGCGTTATGGCAGATTCCCGCAGCGCCTTAAAGCCGGCTTAGTTTTCCTAGCGCTCGGCGTCCGCCGCCGTATCCACCGCCAGCCACGGGTCGGCGACTTCCGCACGGGCAAAGGGCCGCGGCGCCGTGCCCTGCGGATTTCGTTGGAGCCACGCTTCGGCTCGGACCGCCAAGTATTCGAAGTCGTGGTACTGCGCTTGGCCGCGTTTGCGCCGCATGATGGCGATGGCCGGCGATAGGTGCTTCCAGCAATGTACGATTAATCGGCCAAAAAGATCCATAAAGGTGCCTTCTGAAACCAGATCCCGCTTGACCAAAGTGCCCATTTCATTGAGCCAGTTGCAGGCGACCATCTCCGGATGCACTTGAGGATCGATAAATCCGAGCCGATCCAGATCCCGGCGATACGCCGGATCTTCCAACCGCTGCGGCAGATGCTCTTGAACGTAGGTGAGTGCGGCTTGCAATTCGGGGCCGCGAAAATCGTGCTCGAGTGAGAGCAGCGCCTGCAGCTGATTGCCGCCGCGCATATGCCGCAGTTGAATGAGCGCGGCGATGACGCTGCCGCCGACCACGATGAACGTCCCGATCTGTCCAACTGCGCTCGCAACCTGCGCCCAACCGCTTATCGCCTCCCAATTCACGGCTGGCGCATTCTTGACCGCCCTGCGCGACCCCTAGACGCCGGCGCCGCGGCGCGCAGATGATACGTGTGCTCTCGCTCGCCTTTTCAGCCGCGATGCTCGGCATCGAGGGCTACGTCGTGCGCGTCGAGGCCGATAGCGCGCCGGGGACGCCCGGCTTCGCGATCATCGGGTTACCCGATCGCGCATTGGGCGACGCGCGAGAGCGTGTCCGGGCTGCAATTCTCAACTCGGGGTTTTCCTATCCGGCGGGCCGGCTGTTGGTTAACCTGTCGCCGGCCGACGTTCGCAAGGCCGGGCCGTCCTTCGATCTCGCTATTGCGCTGGCACTGCTCGGGATGGATGACCAGGTCGCCCGGGCCGGGTTACAAGAGCTAATCGCGCTGGGCGAACTCGCGCTCGATGGCAAGCTGCAGCCCGTCAGCGGCATTCTTCCAATGGTGCTCGGCGCGCGCAACGCGGGTTTTTCTAAGTTGATCGTTCCCGCTTGCAATGCCGACGAAGCCGCCCTCGTCTCCGGCATCGAGCTGTACGCAATCGACTCATTGCGCTCCGCGGTTGCGGTATTAATGGGTCACGGTGCGAAATGGCGACGCCGCACCGCCTCCCCGGTTCTCGACGCAAACGATGATGCGATTCACGGCGACCTCGTCGACGTGCGAGGACAGCTCGCGGCGAAACGCGCGCTCGAAGTTGCGGCCGCCGGCGGTCACAACCTCTTATTGGTCGGGCCGCCGGGATGCGGGAAGACGATGCTGGCTCGCAGACTGCCGTCCATTCTGCCGCCGATGTCGCTGCACGAAGCGCTCGAAGTCACGAAGATCTATAGCGTTGCCGGATTGCTCGTCGGGCGAGCCGGCATCGTTCGAGCGCGACCGTTTCGATTTCCGCATCACACGATCAGTCAAACCGCGTTGGTTGGCGGCGGCGCGCTGGTAAAACCTGGCGAGATTTCCCTCGCGCATCACGGCGTACTCTTTCTCGACGAGTTACCGGAGTTCGCGCGCAGCGCCATCGAAGTGATGAGGCAGCCGTTGGAAGAAGGAACCGTAACCATCGCGCGCGCTGCGGGGACGTTTACGTACCCGGCGCGCTTCCAACTGGTGGCGTCGATGAATCCCTGTCCCTGCGGCTATCGCGGCACCCGCAGCGCGGAATGCCGTTGCGACGATGCGATGGTCGCGAAATACGTCAGCAAGCTGTCGGGCCCGCTGCTCGACCGAATCGACCTGCAGATCGACGTCGCGCGCGTACCCTTCGACGACATGCTCCGTTACGACGGCGGCGAGCGCTCCGCAAGCATTCGCCGGCGCGTCGTCGCCGCGCGTGAGATTCAAAGCAGCCGGCTTGCCGGAACCGCGCTGACCTGCAACGCGGAGATTCCCGGGAATGCGATGCGCCGCTATTGCGAGCTCAACGAACCCGCGCTGCGGCTCCTGGCGCATGCCAGCGCGAAGCGGCAGTTCTCGGCGCGCGCCTTGGATCGAATTACACGCGTGGCGCGTACCATCGCAGACCTTGCGGGCAACGACGCCATTGCGGCCGAGAACGTAGCCGAAGCGATTGGGTACCGCAGTCTGGAACGGCTCGGCTCAGCCGCGTAACGTAAGCGGAAGGCAGTCGCGCCGCGCGCGGGCAACAGGCGCAACAATGCACGTTTTCTTCTGGGCACTGGCGAATCTCTTGGCGGTAGCCGGCCCCACATCACTCGTGGATACGTTCGTCGGCACGTCGGGAACGCCAGCCGGCGGCCCGATCGATACGTTCCCGGGTGCCGATTTGCCCTTCGGCATGGTGCAGTGGAGTCCGGATACGCCCTCACAAAACGCCGGCGGAGGCTACGAGTACAGCGACAAGCAGATCACGGGCCTGAGCCTAACGCATCTGAGCGGGCCGGGCTGTAACGTCTTCGGCGACTTCGGCATCTTACCGATTGCCGGAGCGCTACCGTCATCGCCCGCAACGGCATCTCAGCCGTTCTCGCACGCAAGCGAACAGAGCGCCCCCGGATGGTACGTCGTCTCGCTGGGTGAGCCCGCGGTCCGCGCCGAGCTTACGGTGACGATGCGTACCGGCATCGGCCGCTTCACTTTTCCCGCGACGTCCCAAGCGAATCTGCTCGTCAACGTCGCCTCGAATCAGGCGGGCGTCCTCGGCTCCGATGTGCGCATCGACGGGCCCAACGAAATCTCCGGTTCGGCGACGAGCGGTTTCTTCTGCGGGATGCCCGATCAGTACACCGTCTATTTCGTCGCGCAGTTCGACCGACCGTTTCGCGCGCATGGAACGTGGCAAGCCGCCCGGCTCTTCCCCGATGCATCGTCGGCGCAGGGCCCCGCCGCGGGGGCCTGGCTGACGTTCGATGCGCTGCAGAATCGCGAGGTCCAAATGAAAATCGGCCTCTCCTTCGTCAGCACGGCCGGCGCGCGTGCAAATCTTGCGGCAGAAAGCTCCGGTTGGAACTTGATCGGCGCGCGCGATCGCGCGACGGAAAAGTGGAGCGCGATGCTGCACCGCATCACTATCGACGGCGGCACGACGCTGCAGCAACGAACGTTTTATTCAGCCTTCTATCACACGCTGCTCCACCCTAACGTCATCAGCGACGTCACTGGGGAATACCGTGGCTTCGACGGCCGCGTGCACCGCGTCGCCGCCGGCCACGCCGAGTACGCGAACTACTCCGATTGGGACATCTACCGCACCGAAGTGCCGCTGCTGGCGTTGATCGCGCCGAGTGAAACCAGCGACATGGTGCAGTCGCTCGTCGACGCGTATCGTCAAGAGGGCTGGTTGCCGCGCTGGCCGCTGGTCGACGGCACGACCAGCGTGATGGGCGGGGATTCCGTCGACGCGGTCATCGGCGGCGCCTACGCGTTCGGCGCGCGCGCCTTCGACACCCGCGGCGCGCTCGCGGCGATGATCAAGGGCGCGACCAGCACGCAACCACCACCGGCGCAAGGCTGGTACTTCGAGCGCTGGGAACTGCGCGACCAATACCTGCAGCGCGGATACGTCGTCAATACGCACACCACGTCGGTTGCGCCGGTCCCCAACGGCGCTTCCGAGACGCTCGAATACGCGCTGGACGATTTCGCAATCTCGCGACTCGCGCTGGCCATCGGCGACCGCTCGGCCTATCGCGACTTCTTCGCACGATCGTCGAACTGGGCGACGCTCTTTGACGCTGCGACCGGCTCGATTGCGCCGCGCGATCCGGACGGCGCTTTCATGCAGACGCCGCTCACCGAAAATGGACAGAGCGGGTTTCAAGAGGGCAACGCGGCGCAGTACACCTGGATGGTGCCGCAGGACCTACGCGATCTCATCAACGCACTAGGCGGCGTACGCGCTGCCGCCGCCAAACTCGATGGATTCTTCGCGCAGCTAAACGCCGGGCAGGACAAGCCGTACGCCTGGCTCGGAAACGAGCCCAGCATCGGCACGCCATGGGTCTATCTCTCCGCCGGCGAGCCCTGGCGCACACAGGCGATCCTGCGCCAAGCTATGACGACGCTCTACAGCGACGCCCCCGATGGTCTTCCCGGCAACGACGATCTCGGCACGATGAGTGCGTGGTATGTCTGGTGCGCGATGGGGTTGTACCCGCAGAATCCCGCAATGCGCTACCTCGATATTGGCGCACCGCTCTTCCGCTCGGTTCGCATCGAGTCTCCAAGCGGCCTGACACTCGAAGTCTCCGCTTCCAACGCGGCAACCGACGCACAGTACGTCGAGGCCTTACGCGTCGACGGACGCACGAGCGACAAGAGCTGGATCGCGCTCCCTGACCGCGGAAAGGTGCGGCTGGACCTGACGCTCGGCGCCACGGCCGACGAACGGTGGGCCGCGGGCCCTGGGGATGCGCCACCCTCGTACGCGCTACGCAGCCCGGCGATTCCCGCCGCGACGGCTGCGGAGTTCGTAAGGCCCGCAAATCCCATCGTCGTTCGGACCGGCGACGGGCTCGAAACGCCGGTAGCGCTTGACGTGTCGAATCGCCTCGGCGAAACGGCCGCAGACGTCACCTGGCGCGCAACGCTGCCGCGCGGGTTGCACGTCGACGAATCCGGCGGAAGAATCTCGGTCGCGCCGCGCGCCGAACGCTCAGTCGACCTTCGCTTAACCGCCGACGGAGCGCTGCCCACCGGCTACTACGACGTTCGCTTCGATGGCGCCGCGGCCAACGGCGCGCGCCTCGAACACCTCGATCTGCCCGTACGCGTCGCGCGAGGCGACGAGTGGCCGTCGATGGCGTATGCAACCAATCGCTTCGGCAACAGCGTGACGCCAATCGATCTCACGACCGGCGTTGCGGCAAATGAAATCGCCGTGGGCGAAGAGCCGCGCGCCGCAGCGCTTAGCAGCGACGGAGAACGACTATACGTCGTCGAGTCCGGCGCCAACGACGTTGGAGTCGTCGATACGCGTGCCGGAAAGCGGATTGCGACCGTCAAGACTGGCGGAACGCCAATGGATGCCGCGCTGACGCCCGACGGCAAAACGCTGTGGGTCGTAAGCAACGACGACGGCACGGTTCAAGCGATCGACACCGCCACGCTTCGCGTGGCTACAACGGTGCACGTCGGTTCGCATCCGCGCGCGCTGGCGATCGACGCCGCCGGATCGACGCTCTACGTCAGCAACTCGTGGTCGAACAGCGTAACGCCGATCGACCTGCGCACCAACGCCGCCGAGGAGGATGTCTTCGTCGGACTGCGCCCGGCGGGCATCGCAATCAGCCCCGACGGCAAACGCCTCTACGTCGTCAACAGCGCATCGAACGACGTCACGGTCGTCGACCTCGACACGCGCCGGCCGGTCGCACGCATCCCCGTTGGCGTGGATCCGCTCGCAATCGCGTTCTCGCCCGACGGTCGTGCCGTCTACGTCAGCAACCACGCCAACTCCACGATCACCCCGCTCGATTCGCAGACGAACGAAGCCGCTACACCGATCGAAGTCGGAGGCGCGCCCCTCGGCATCACCTTCACCGCCGACGGCAAGCGGGCGCTCGTACTGCTCTCGCGCGACAACGCGGCCGTGTTTATCGACGTCGCTGCTCGGCGCGCGGGCGACCCGATTCAGCTCGGAAACGGACCGTACGGCATCGCGGGCCCGCGGACTGTTCCCTAACTCTCGGGCTGGTCGAACTGCGGAATCGCGTCGCCGTCGAGGAACGCGGAGAACTCGCCCGGTGAAAACTGCAAACCGGCCCAAAACGGACCGAACTCGCCATACCGGGCGCTGGCTTCGTCAAACCGCATCTCGTAGACGAGCTTCTTAAAAACCAGCGGATCGTCGGCGTAGAGATCGACGCCCCATTCGAAATCGTCGAAGCCGACGGAGCCTGAGATCACTTGCGTGACGCGCCCGTGATACGAGCGCCCGACGACGCCGTGTTCGCTCATCATCTTGGCCCGGGCTTCAAAGGGGAGCATGTACCAGTTTTGCACCTCGCCGCGCCGCTTGCTCATCGGATAAAAACAGTGATACCGGCGCGATGGAACTCTGGCCCACAAGCGCGGCTCGATATATGGGCTCTCACCTTGCTTGCGGACGAGTTCGTCGAAGGCCGCGATCCATTCCGGCGATTGCGGCGGCAGCCCGCGCTGGTTCAGTTCGGCGTGAATCTTTCCGGTCGCGTCGTAAAGCCCAACCTCCAGCACCGAGACATACGATCCGCGTGGCGCGAGAAACTCTCGCAACTCGAGTTTGTCGACGAGCGTCTGAGCGTAGGCGAGCCCATCAAACGTTCGGGCGTAATGCGTGAGCATGAGATCGCCCTTGTTACCGACGATCTGTGCCAGACCGACGTCACCGTCCTCGCTTCCCTTGAGGTGGTCGACGAGATCGGCCGCGTGGCCCGCGTATTTGTTGCGCCGCTTCTCCGGAAGCGAGTCCCAGGCACGCCGGTCGAATGCAAACATGCGATGGAGTATCCACCAACCTTCGAGCGATTCCGGAACGTTTGGGTCGCGCATGTCCTCTGCCGGTTCGTCCTAGCCGCGAGCTAATACT
>Ga0209275_10001127_pt1 | contig 10871 bp, 7 predicted proteins | sample HubBroMetageREF2_FD_188344 | JGI IMG/M metagenome (GOLD analysis project Ga0209275, IMG submission 188344) | Reference soil microbial communities from the Hubbard Brook experimental Forest, New Hampshire, USA - Hubbard Brook CCASE Soil... | ecosystem: Environmental > Terrestrial > Soil >...
AAGATGAAGCTTATCGACGGTCTTGATCACGGCGTCCATACCTCTGCCGAGGTCCGTCCCTTCCAGTCGAGCCGTAACCGAAACGTCGCGCTGCAGATTCTCGCGCCGAATCTCGGTTTGCCCGGCGAGCTCGGTAATCGTCGCCAGTCCTCCTAACGTCGCCGTCCTGCCACTGCTGCTGTTCAAAATCGTATCTTTGATCGCTTCCAGCGACGCACGGTTACTGGCAGGGAAGCGCACCCGCACAGTGTAGGCGCGGTCGTTACTTACAACTGGAGCTGCGGCGGGTTCGCCTTCTACGATGGCGGAAGCATCAGTCGCGATTTCTTCGGGAGTGAATCCAGCACGAGCTGCAACACTGGAATCAATCTGAAAAGTGGCAGCCGGGCCGCTGATTGTATTTTCGATCCCATCCAAAACATCGACCACTCCCGGAATCTTTTCTATCGCCTCGGCGACCTTCGGTGCCCATTGCTCGAGTGCGGCCCCGTCCGGCGAGAACAATTTGATCTGAATCGGCTCGGGCTCGCTGGTCAAATCGCCAATCATGTCCTGCAACACTTGCACGAACTCAGCCCGGACCGCAGGTTCCTGCGAATTTACCTGGGAGCGGATGTCTTCGGTGATCTCATCTACACTTCGCTTGCGATCTTTTTTGAGCTTGACCAGAATGTCCCCACGATTCGCTTCTGTCACCGCAGCCAGGCCCAACTCCAGTCCAGTTCGCCGCGATGAACTTTCGACCTCGGGAATCGAACTCACGATTCCCTCAATCCGGCTGATCATGCGATCGGTCTCCGCCAGCGACGATCCCGCGGGTGTCCAATAGTCGAGCGTAAATCCGCCCTCATCCATTTCAGGCAGCAAATCCGAACCCGAAAATCGAAAGCAGACATACGACGCAACCACCAGCACGAGCGCTCCGCCCGCCAGCCACATGGGCTTCGCCAGCGCACGACGCAGCCAGTGCTCGTGAAAGGTCACGACCTTGCGAAAGAAGCCTCCGATCGACGCTTCCTCGGCTGCGAGCAATCGAGTGAGCGATTCCTCTTCCGGCTCGGTTCCCGCCTCGCCCGCCGGTGCGGCTTTGTGCTTGATGAAATATTGGCTCAGGTTCGGCGTCCACGAAAGAGCCAGCGCGAGCGACGTGAACAGCGCAATCGCCATGGTCACGGCCAGCGCGCGAAAGAACGTTCCGGTCACTCCGGTGATCGAAATCAGGGGCAGAAACACGACCACCGGCGTCACCGTCGAACCGATTAGAGGGACGGTAATTTCCTGAAGCGCGCTGTGAATCGCTTGCAGCCGATCCTGCCCCGCATCGCGATGCAGCACAATGTTCTCCACCACCACGATCGCGTCGTCGATCACCAAGCCGACAGCCGCGGCCAGCCCGCCCAGCGTCATCAAGTTGAAGCTCTGGTGCAGAAACTTGAGAGCGGCAAACGTCACTAGAATCGTAACTGGAATTACCAGACCGGCAACAATCGACGTGCCCCAGTCCCGCAGGAACACAACCAGGATGATCGAAGCTAGAATGAGGCCCAACAGAATCGCATCGCGCACGCTCTTGATGGAGTCGCCGACGATGATCGACTGATCGTAGAACGGCTGAATCTGAATTCCGGGCGGCAGCGATTTCTGGATGCGGTCCACCTCGGCATGAACTTCCTTGGCGACTTCCACCGTGTTGCTGTCGGGTTGCCGGTTGATGTTGAGCAAAACCGAAGGCTTCCCGTTCGCGGTCACAATCGTGTAAACCGGTTTCACCGCGCGTGTCACCGTCGCGATATCTCCGATGCGCACCGGAATCCCCGCCGCAGTGGACCTGACCACCGTGTTTGCGATTTGCTCCGGCGTGCGCACTTGCCCGCTGATCAAGCCCAAAACCAATTCATGATTGCGTTCGAACAATCCGGGAGAATCAATCAAATTGGTTCGCCGCATCGTATCCAGAATGTCGGTCACGGTGACGCTAGCAGTCAGCAATTTCGCTGGGTCCGGCGTGATGTGGAACTCCGGCTCCTGCCCGCCTTGTATCAGCACGGTCGATACGCCATCGAGCCGGTTCAGCCGCGGCTTGATCTCGTAAGTTGCCATCTCCCAAAGTTGCGTCTGCGGGACTGTATCCGAGCTGAGGCTGTAGCCAATGATCGGAAAGCTGGCAAACGTCATCCGGTTTGCCACTACGCTCGCCGTCGGTGGCAGCTCCGGCTGCACCCGCGAGAGCGCTGCATTCACGTATTGCAGCGTCTGGAACATATCCACGTTCCAGTTGAAGAACAGGTCGATTTCGGCGGAGCCACGGCTGGTAATCGAGCGCACGTCCTGCAATCCGGGAACGCTGTTGACCGCCTCCTCCAAAGGCCGCGTGATTGTGACCATCATTTGATCGATGGGCATCACGCCGTTGTCGACGGCAATCAAAATCCGCGGGAAATTCGTCTCAGGAAAAACTGATACCGGAATGGTGAAGGCGAGATAAGCGCCCAGCAGCGCCACCGTAAGGATCAGGAAGATCACCGGTTTGGAATAATGCGCAAACCAGTATGAGGATTCCGGCTGGCTCACTTTTCCGCTCCGCCGCTGCCCTTGTCGCTCGGATCCTTTTGCTTTTCTTCCGCTTTAATCCGAGTGTTGTCGGGCAGGCCATAGGCGCCCGACCCCACCACGCGATCGCCGGCTTGCACCCCCTCAACGATCTGCACCTGATTGTCCTGTCGCACGCCAACCTTTACCGGCTTTTGATGAGCCCGATTGTCCGAGCCAGCGACTATCACTGAAGTGCTTCCATCCGCTGCGGTAAGCAGGCTGGCCGCGGGAATGACTAACGCATCAGGTATGGTTCGCGCCAGCATGGCGAGCTGAACGCTCGTGCCCGGCTTGAGCTGCTGTTCGGGATTCTTCGCCTGAACCCAGACTTCGACCGTGGTGCTGTTAGGATCGAGTGCCGGGCTGATCACCGTGATCTTGCCCTCGGTCGGCTGCTCATTGCCGGGCGCAGTGATGGTCGCCTTGTCTCCGAGTTTGAGCAATGCAGCATCCGCTTGCGGAATGTGAGCGCGTGCGATGACCTGCGAAACATCCATCACAGTGAGCAGGGGAGTTCCGGCTGCGGCCATTTCTCCCGGATACAGCGGACGGTCCGCAATCACGCCATTGATCGGACTGCGAATCTCGGAGTAACTAAGCTGCGCTGTCGCTCCCAGATACTTACCCTTCGCCGATTCCAGTTGTCCCGCCGCCGATTTAAGCGTCTGCTGCTTTCCGATCGCCTGCATCGCCTCCAAATGTCTTTGCGCCATTTCATACTGGTTGCGCGCTTGGGTTAAGTCCACGCCGGCCACATCGAGTTCCTTGCGGGGAAGCGCTCCTTGCTGAAAAAGTTCCTGGCGGCTGTCGTAGACTTTCTGCTGCGCGTCAAGCAGTTGCTTCGCAGCCTGTGCTTCCAATTGCGCTTTCTGCATCTCTGCCGGCAGATCGGCCCCGGTGCTGATTTCGTAAGTGGCTTGCGCTTGATCGTATGTGCCCTTCGTATCCACCGCAGCTGCTGAAAGGTCTTCATGTTCGAGCACAGCCAGCAACTCGCCTTCATGTACTCGGCTGCCGCGCGTGACTAGAAAAGTCTTCACCGGCGCACTGATCTTCGGAACGATCGCTGATTGCGCCAGCGGAAACAAAACCGCTTCCGCAACCACCGTGTGCTCAATCGTCGTTTTCTCAACGGCGACGACCTGCACCGGAACGACCGGTTCTTTCTCGCCAGACTCTTTGGAGCACGCAGAAACAAAAATCAGGTTCAATCCAAGCGCCAAACAGATCGACCATTGCCAGCATGAAGCCAGCCGCGGAGCGGCAAAAGAGCGTAGCCCACGGCGCAAGCCGTGGGAGAGCAGACTAAGACGAATAAGCCTCAGCGGGACGAAAATATCCGCTTCAATCTGCGCGCCGCCGTCCGCGTTGCCGAGGCTATTTCTTTTTTGTCCTGCGGTGAGGTCGCATGAACTCATCTTTAAAAACTTCCTGTCAGTGTCTGCAAGTTCGCCAAAGAGACACGAAAGCGCACCTGGCCGTCATTAAAAGCATTGCGCGCCTGAGTCAGCGTGTTTTGCGCGTCCACAACCTCCAGTACTGTGGATTCGCCCGCCTGATAACGCATAGTCGTCAGGCGCAGGCTTTCCGCCGCGAGTTCAGCGGAGTGGTCGAGCGATTCCAGTTCCGCACGCGCGGTTTGTGCTTCGTTATACAAAGTCTGCAATTTCGCCAGCAGTTGCCGTTGCGTGAAACTCAACTCGACCCGCGCCTGCTGCTGGCGTAAGTCCGCCTGCTTCACCTTGCTGCGATTAGCGCCCCAATTCCAGACGGGCAGCTGCAACGTCGCGGTCGCAGCGTAACCCAGATTACGCACCGGCAGCCCCGTAGCCGGATCGATTCCATTTACCGCGAAATGATTTGCATCGATGCCATAAAAATAATCGACAGCGAGCGAGGGAAGAAAACCATTCCAGGCTACCTTCACTTCCTGATTGGCTTGTTGTAATGCAGCCAGCGCAGCCCGCAGTTCCGGATTTTTGTTTGCCGCTGCCGCCTGAACTTCTGGAAACGACGGCACCGGCTCTGGCATCTGCAGATCGTCCACCACGGAAAAGCTTTCGTTGAAGTCAGGAAACACCAGAACCGCCAGCTCCAGCCGGCTGCGATTCATCTCCAGTTCCGCTTCCTGCAAGTCCCGCTGCTGCTGGTTGCTCTGAATCTGTGCCTTGATGACGTCCGAGTGTGCGACCTCGCCGCCGTGTTCCAGCTTCTGGCTGATGTCGAAGAATCGCTGTGCCTCGGTCGCAGCTTGTTGCTCGGTCGAGTATTTCCGTTGCGCCACCACAAATCCGTAGTAAGCCTGCACCACGGTTACAACCAGCCCACGCGCGGCGATTTCCGAACGCGCCCGAGCCACGGCCTCAGCCGCCGACGAGCGGCGGTAGTCTGCCACATTGGCCAGCGAAAATTCCTGATGCACATTTCCCTGGCTGATATATTCATGCACACCGTTGTTCGCCACAAACCTGGCCGCGGCGGTGCCGTTGCCTTCGGTGTAGAGGAACGCCGCGTTGTAATTCACGCTGGGCAGAAGCGAAGCTCGACTCTGTACTCGGTCCTCTTTCGCCAACCCGAATTCCGTGACCGCAGCGCGATATTCAGGATTGTTTTTCTTCGCCCGTTGCAGTGCGTCCTGCAAGGTCAAGGTTAGAGGCGCGTTGCTTGGAGCCCCGCTGGTGTTGTTTTGATTTCCAGTTCCCGTCAGCACCTGATTTGGCGCGCTCTGGGCGAAAGCGCCAACCGTCAAACATAACCCCAGAATCATTGCAAGGTTCGCCTTCATCAAGCCGTTCCGCACTCGTGAATTCAAAGTCGCCATCTCGTGCCACCCATCCTTCGTGGTTGACGGCGCGCGCAGGGTATGGCTTCAAACCTCTCAGGAGGCCGTACCCGCGCGCGAAGCCCAGTGGGGGAGGGCCGTCAACCACGAATAGATATTCTTAAATGGAAGATTAAGCGAAGCTGAAGCAGAGACGACTAGTTTTGCCTCTGGTCTACCGGCAACTCTACGGTCATGCGCGTGCCCTTGCCAGGAGTGCTGGCGGCAGTGATGGTTCCCCCGTAGGCTTCGACCAGAGCCTTCGCGATCGCGAGTCCAAGGCCAAAGCCTCCCGTGGCGCGTGTACGGGAGGGATCTCCCCGATAAAAGCGCTCAAAAACATGGGGCAGATCGGCAGTCGCGATGCCCGCTCCGTGGTCCTCGAAAACAATCTGGGCTGGGCCGCTCGCGCCGCCTGCAACCGTGACTTCAACCAATCCGCCTTCGGGACCATAGCGGACGGCGTTTTCCAGCAAGTTGATCCATACCAGTTGCAAGTCTTCGGGATCGCCACGAAACGGTACTACACCATTCTTGGACAAACGAACTTTCGTGTTGCGACTCTCTGCCAGATAACGAACCCGCTCGATCGCTTCTTCACAAGTTGCGGTTATATCGATGACTTGCAGGTCGCGCCGCAAAGCGCCGTGCGCCCATTGTTCCGCCCGCGCCAGACGTAGCATCCATTGCAGCAGTTGCTCCAGTCGTTCAAGATCCTCCAGCGAGTGTTCGAGTCCGGCGCGATATTCCTCCGAGGCCCGTGGGCGTTGCAACAGCGATTGCAACGTCGATTTCAACACCGCGACCGGAGTTTTCAATTCATGCGCCGCATTGCCCAGAAATTCTCTTTGCTGATCAAAAGAATGCTGCAGCCGAGCCAGCATTGTGGTCATCGATTGCGTCAGCGGACGCAGTTCTTTGATCTGCTGTAGATCTTCAGGCAGATGCAACTCCCAGTTGTGAGCCGATACCAATCCTGCCTGTGCGGCCAATTCTTGCAAAGGCAAGAGTCCGCGCCGGATACCCCAAAGCGCGAGCAGAACCGTTGCCGCCAGCAACAACAGACTCGATAGCGCAATGGATATCCCCGCCTGTTTCACCTGATCGTCCAACTGGTTCAGGGGCGCTGCATACACAATTGTCAACGACTGAGGCTGGAACGACTTGCCCTCTTCGCGATCGAGAACTGGAACCTGGGAAACGCGCAAGCCTCGATAATGAACATGGGCGAACTTAAATCTCCAATGATTCGGGCCCGCAGGAGACATATCAAGACCGGCTGGCCAGTTCGCGGAGTGAGCCAGCAGCCCTGATCGTTCAGCCCACACCGCAAACAGGTCGGGATGCGCAGGATCCAGCGATGAAGGCATCAGGCTGTCGTCGAAATATACATTGCCGCTCGCGTCCTCCGAGTATCGCACCAGGGCGGCGACGCTCATGGCTCGAGCCTGCATTCCGGCATCGAGCGTCGAAAGCAGCCGCTGGCGAGTGTAGAAAATGCCGCTGAACAAAAGACCCGCCGCCAGCAACGCCTGCGAAAGCACGACGATGGTAATCAGCCGGGCTTTAATCGAGCCGTGCAGGATCGAACCCAAACGCTGCATAACGGAATTGTTTCTGGGTTTCATCCTTGCGATGTCCCATCCTGCAAAACATAACCCTGGCCGCGAAGCGTATGAATCAACTGCCGCGAGGAGCCATCGTCGAGTTTGCGCCTTAGTCCGGAGATATACACTTCGATGACGTTGCTGAACTTCTCCCAGTTGTAATCGTAAAGATGCTCCAATAATTCTGTCTTTGAGATCACGGCGCGGGGACGATGCGCCAGGTATTCCAATACGCGATATTCCATCGCCGTCAAAGTGATCAATCGTCCTCCGCGCCGCACGCTCCGGTTTACTGTGTTCAACTCCAAATCGCCCACGGACAGAACTGGAGAAGGTTGTCCTTTTCCGCGACGGATCAACGCTTTGGTGCGGGCCAGAAGTTCGCCCAGATCAAAAGGCTTGGTCAGATAGTCGTCGGCGCCAGCATTTAGCAGAGCCACCACGGACTCCTTATCGTCGCGAGCCGTCACCACCAGAACCGGCGTGCGCTGACCTGCCTTCCGCATACGCCCAAGCAATTGCATGCCGTCCATTTGCGGCAGCATGAGATCGAGCAATACCACGTCGTATTCGCTCGACTCCGCCAGAAACAGTCCTTCCTGACCGTCGTGAGCAATATCGACCGCATACCCGGCGCTCTCGCGGAGACTCCGGGCGATGTTTTCCGCCAACCGCGGTTCATCTTCGATAACTAGAACGCGCAACGTCAACCCCGTGTGCTGCTCAGAGTCCTTATTCCTTTTAACCTTAACCCGTCCTGAATCCGGTTGGAAGTGTTGAAGGGTGCCCACAAATCAATCGCCACCGGTGATGCGGCGAGTGATTTTCGGAATTAGCCGAAGAGCTATTGCTGGGAACAATCCAGCCAGACCCATTTCCGTACAGCTTCTCCCACAATGGCACTCCCTAACCATGGCATTTGCTCGTTGGTATTTCTCAAACGCGGCATGCAAAGGTCTTTATCCCTCAGTGTAGGCAGGCGAAAGTTTGGCGAATCACTTGCTTTCATATTCCACGATTGAGTTCGACTCAATTATGAAGCAAGCAGAAAGGAAATTTTCATGTTGGATCTCAGCAGCATCAAGATCACGCAACGCGATGAACAAGTTTTGAAGTTCCTGGTGGAAGGATGCAGCAACAAGGAAATCGCCGAGGAACTGAACATCAGCCCCCGCACCGTGAAACAACATCTGCGTACCCTGTTTCTGCGGGCGGGAATCAAAGATGGCCGCAAGCGCGTGAAGCTCGCGACCGCCGTGTTCCAAAGAGAGCAGAGGGAATCTCATGCAGCCATGTGATCGTTTAACCGCCAAGGAAGTTCAAGTTGCGATGTTGGTCTGGGAAGGCCAGACCAATCGCGAAATTGCGAATGTGATCGGTACCACAGAGCAGGTGATTAAGAATTATCTGCGCAATACTTTTGATAAACTCGGCGTCTGGAGCCGCCTGGAGTTGGCCCTGTATGTCGCTGCGCACGGCGGCGTGCAATGGCGCGAACCTGCGCCCCTTCCGCCCGTTCCGATCTCGTCCGCAGAGAGCCCGCATCTTTTGTCAGAGCCCCAGCGGGCAAATGCTCCAGCCGGCGCAAACCTGTCCGCCAAAAAAGATGACCACAGGCCATCAACCTTGCGAAGTAAGTCAGGAGGCTTGCCACGACTGGTTTCGGCCTAGTTTTTCACAGCCGGAATGCTCATTTCGAGATCGGCGCTCTATTCGGGAGCGAAGTCCCGTTGCCGTTAGTGCGCGCTTGTGCATTGCTCCACCTTCGGCGGCGCCAGTCAACTGCACCAGAAATGGTGCAGTACCCTGTGGAGGGAAAGCATGTAACTGAAAACAAAGAGACTGTATTGAACTGAAAACCAGTTGACGATGGCCGATCTACGGAGTACACACCTCCAGCTATTTTATGTGGCGTTGGTTCATCGAAACAGGAGTGAGTCCGTTCGCGGTTTCGGTTTTTGCGTTCAATTCTTGCAAAGCAGTGGAACTGTTTTTCGCCGCGAAGCCCATCGCCGTCGCCAAAGTGACAAGGTAATAACATATCGGGCAACAAAAATTGCGAAGAGAGAACAGAGAACCAAGAACAAATTGATGCCGCAAGTTCGATCAGAAATTCGTTAGAAATGTTTAGCAGCCACGTTTCTCCCCCTATGGCTCACGCAAGATCTAATTCGGTCAAAGCCACCATCCTGGTTGTCGACGATACTCCCGAAATTCAACGTTACCTGCGCGCCTTGCTGGAACTCGACTCTTACGCGGTCGAGACAGCCGGCAGCGGTTATGAGGCTTTGTACCGCCTGAGGCATACCCGTTGTCCGGATGTGGTGTTGCTCGACCTGCAGATGCCCGGGATGGATGGCTTGGAGACTCTACGCCGACTGAAACAGTTCCACCCGAACCTGAAGGTCATCATGTGTTCGGGGGTGGACGATCCCGCCAAGATTCGCGAGGCAGCCTCGTCAGGCGCGCACGGCTATCTGGTGAAACCCATCCAGCATTTGTATCTCTCGGCTGCTGTAGAACACTGCCTTACGGATGGCACGGTAACACGTCCGACTGGGCCGTTCGGCGCCCAGCTTTTTGTTTTGCCCTCGCCTAGCCCGCTGTGAGCCAAAGTACTCTTCCAGACTTCAAAGCCGGATTCGCATTAAGCTCTCGATGAACTGTTTCAGTTGATTCCTGTCTTGCTCTGTCATTTCCGTAAATTTCACTCCGATTCCAAAACCCGGCGTGCTGCTTACAACTTCGGCGTTCGCCCACAACTTGAAATCCTTGACCCAAAGGGCAATCCTGATCTGCGTCCCTTTCGGCAGAGGATTGGGCATCTCCAAAAAACATCCTCCCAGGCTGAGATCGGCAGTCCTGGTGCGCATAGGAACATTTGCGCCTGCCGGATAAACCTCTGCCGAGTTGGTAGACTTCAATCGGACGTGCGCCCGGCGATCCCGGGCATCGCGTACCGATGCGTCGAAACCTGGGGGAGGCAAGGGGAAATCCCAAAAGCTCTTTTCCGGTGACAGATTCAGCAGACCCAAGCGTTCTGCCTTGGGGCCGCCCCTTTGACCGACCCACTTGACCCGGAAATGCGTCTTAATCGTGCCGTAGGTAACGCCGACAATCTCATCGATTTTCGGCTGCGCCTGCACTCCTTCCAACTCCAGCCCGTTCTTGCTGACGTTGACCGTGAAAACCTTCTCAGAGAAAATTTGTCCACCAGCGTCAGTCCCGAAAATTCGAACCGGGACCCTGATTTCCTTGCGGGGTTCGCGGCGTTTTCCCATGACCTGACCAGAATCCTCCAAAAAGAAGCTGGGCCCTAGGTGATGCGATTCTACTTCAGCTGGCAGGCAAAACGCTGCAAAAGGTTGCACAAAAGATTCCCATCTTCGTCCATTTGTGGTCGCGAGGCGCAGTTTTACAGGCCTTTGACAGCACGCCTGCGGCATTCCAATTGCACTGGCACTGTGGTTGGCCCAGGTTTGATTGCGTCCCCCGCCAAGAGTCGCGCTTCGAGGTAAGAGTAAGAAATGACCACTAAAGAAAGCTTTTGGATGGCTTGTGACTCCATCGAACAGTTGCGGGCCGAATACGGACCCTTCCAGACCCGCGCCGAGGCCGAAATCGAAGCCCGTAAGCTGGGATTCGGCTTTTTGCTGCGCTACGAACACGTCATCGACGCCCAGGAAAACATTCAGGAAGTACGCTGCATCTTCATCGAGTTGCCCAGCGCTCGCCCGGCGCCAACCGGTCCTGTAATCCGTAAGCTCCATACTCGCTGCGCCACCTGCGGAGACTCCGCCGTTCATGACGAGCATTGGCAAGCTGAGGTGTGGGCCGATATTCATGAATTT
>Ga0209275_10001129_pt1 | contig 10861 bp, 9 predicted proteins | sample HubBroMetageREF2_FD_188344 | JGI IMG/M metagenome (GOLD analysis project Ga0209275, IMG submission 188344) | Reference soil microbial communities from the Hubbard Brook experimental Forest, New Hampshire, USA - Hubbard Brook CCASE Soil... | ecosystem: Environmental > Terrestrial > Soil >...
GTTGCCGTATTCGCTAGGAGCAGCGGTGCCTTCGATGTGTCCGACAGCGCGGTTCAGCGTCAGGTCGTCGGTACCTTCGAGCACAGGTACTTCGAGATTGATAGCCGAAATCCTGAGCACGCCCAAAGGACGCGGCGTACTGGCGATCAAGCTGGCTTGATAAGCCTCGATCCGTTTTTGTGACCAGAAACGGAAATCTGGGATTGCGACTCTCCGGAGAGATGAATCAGCAGAGTCCCGCGCGGAAGTGGATTGATTACTCCAGAATGCGCGTATGGCGGTATGGGAGTAAATAGCGGTATAGAGGTGAACGCCAGCAAACAAAAAGAGCAGCAGGAATCCGAACAACAGCAGAAGCCGTTCGAAACCGCTACTGAATCTCGGCATGCTGGTTCGCAACATATGGTCGCATCTCCGCGAAATGGGTTAGTACGCCATTGCGCCCGATTTTGGCCGGTTAACTTCTCACTGTGTATTCATTTAGGCCGATTCAGAAAAAGGGACAACTAGGGAAACCCCTAAGCGAATTGGGGTGAGTGAACAAGGCGGGAAGTCATATTGAAGTGTGCGGGGCAACGTAGGGCTGACCATCGAGCACCGCATAAATCGCGGGAATCAAGTGAGCTTTCATTCGGGATTTGGTAACGAATCCACGAGGACCTTCTTCGAGGCAGGCGTCGATGTATTCCTTACTGGAATGGATGGTGAGGAAAACAAACTTAGCGGTCGAGCCAGCCTGCACAAGTTTGTGGACTGCATCGATACCGGTCATTTTCGGCATGGTGATATCGGCAACTACCACGTCGGGATGAAGACGCAGAACTTCCGAGACCAGCGAAGCACCATCAGAGGCCGTGCCGAGCAACTCAAAATGAGGCTTCAGGAAGGCCGTTTCGAGGTTCAAGAAGTCAGGGTGATCATCGGCCAAGAATACCGTTGGGCGAATCAAAGTTCGCCTCCGTGCAAAGCAACCTGCTGTCCACGATGCCCGGGGAATCTACGTGGACTTTATTTCTGTCAACTGGAAATAACAGGTGGAAATCTACTGAACTACTGGGGGAATCCCTAGGCGGGTCCTCCAGAGCTTTGTCGGGATCTGATCGGGACAGTCATGTGGTTGTCCCGTCCAGGGAATTCGGGGTCGAGCGAAATTAAACCCTGTTTGAGTGCAAACAAGATCAATTCCGCATTGTTCTTGAGGTTGAAGGCTTGCATTATGTGATGTTTGTGGAACTCCACCGTTTTTTCGCTCAGGTTCAGCATGTCCGCAATTTGTTTAATGGCCCGCCCTTCGCCAAATAATTGAACGATGTCTTTCTGGCGGGAGGTTAATTCCTTGTTGAACTGGCGAGCGCGAGTCTTCAAGGTTGCCCAGTCCTCACCACGCAATTTTCGAGTCAAATAGGACTCTCCGTGCAAAACATGCTTGATCGCTTCCATCAGTTCGGGGCCTGCGGACTGCTTAAGGACAAAGCCGACGGGCCCGAGCTCAAGAGCCGCGGCAGCCAAGTTCGCTTCGTCTCGCATAGTGACGAAGATAAACTTCATGTTGGGAGCCTGGAGTTTGATTCTGCGCGCAGCGTCGAGTCCGTTAAGTACGGGCATGGCCACGTCTGCAATGATGACATCCGGCTTCAGCTTGAGAGCTGCTTCGATTAACGCTCGGCCGTCGGACACAACGCCGAGCACCGCGTACTTATGCTCCAAGTAGACCCTTAAGGCCTCAGCGAAAATCACATGGTCATCGGCGATCAAGAGTGTCGGGCGGGACCTGTCCGAAGAGAGTCGTTCCATACGGGGACACTTTCTGGGCGGTGCCTGAGGGGGCCGCTCTAGGAATTATCGACGAGAGTGGGCTGGGTCTTCTAACAATACCACTGAAACCACAATGCAGTTAGGCAAGCTGTGATAGCCGTCACACCTTAGCGCTGTCCCAATTTACTGATTGTACCGACTGCGAGTTCGCCTCCACGCTTTAGCTAGTCGTCGCTGCTTTCCTTGCCGCCGACTTGACCGGCACGGAAGCCGTGACAGTGGTGCCTCTTCCAAACTGGGAATGAATATCAAATTTTCCGCCCAATAGACGAGCGCGCTGTTCCATGCTTCGAATACCAAGCCCTTCGGCGCGGGGAAGGTTTGCCAGATCGAAGCCACGGCCTTGGTCACGCACGGTGACTTCCAACCTGTGGTCGGTCAGTTGCAAGTCCACTTCCGCATCCTTCGCCCAGCTGTACTTCTTCACATTCCGAAGGGCCTCCTGCACGATTCGAAAAACACCAAGTGCCGCATCGGGGTCAATCGACCTGGGAACCTCATCCGCAGTCAAGTCGACCCGGATTCCTTGTTGAACCGTGAACTCCTCGCACAGCGCGGTGAGCGCCGGAACAAGTCCCAGGCTCTCAATGGTGGATGAATGCAGCCGGTGAGACAAGGTATGAAGATCATCACCAAGCTGCATAGTCGAATTCAAAAGCCCATGCAATTGGTTACGAAGTTCATCCATTGTTTCTGGCGTGGCGTCCTGGGCATTCTCCAATCCCAAAGCGAGTATGGCCACTCTCTGGCTGAAGTCATCGTGAAGCTCGGCAGCCACCCGGCTGCGCTCACGCTCCTCCGCGTTGATCAACATGCCGCTTAGCTCCACTTGTCTATCCCTGGCAAACTTCAGTTCCATTCGGCTGTGCTGAAGGTAGGCCACCAAAGCGGACAGAGCAAGGATAATCCCTATTACCGTGACCCATGTCCACTTGTTGCGCTCCCAAAGGCTGGGTTCCCGAAACATCACGACGCTTCCTGCCGGGAGCTTGCTTTCCGCGATGTGCCAAGCTTGCAGTTCATGCCAGTCGAACATGTATATGCTAGAGATGGTCTGAATCGGAATGTCTTGAGCTGTTGTTCCATCCAGTAGCTCTGAAACAATCTGTGCCGTTATCTTCCCTTGCTTTTCAAATGGCATCACGTATCCGCCAAGAATCCCATGTCCGATATAGGTGTCGGACATGCCAAAATCGGGGGCATTCGAGGCGGCTGCGATTTCCGGAAGTGCCTTTGTTGCATTGACAAATTTGTTGCCAGCGGAATCCTCGAAGAAAGAGGTAAACAGCTCGATGGAATGGGCTGGCAGTTCGCGAAGTCGTTTCAGTAATGCGCCCATTTCCATGTCAGTTAGATAGACAACATCTACTTTGCTGGCAAAAGGAGTAAATGCCGATTTCGTCGCCGATATTACAATCTTATCGAATGAGGAACTGCCCCCCACCACGAATACATGACGCGTGTCCGGGAAAAGGCGCAAGGCCACTTCAAGGGTTTTTTCGGGTTCAAGCTGGATCCATGTTCCGGTAAATCTGGAATCGAGCCTTGGATTGGCCACTTGATCCATACTGGCACCGGAAATGACGATGGGAACGTCCAAGAAGAGGGACTGCGTGTACTTTGAGAGAAAGTCGATGGCGCCCGGACCCACGGCTACGACTGCGTCCAGCCTGTGCGAGCCATACTTCTTATCGATCCATGCTCTCGCCTCTTCCCGCGAAGGTCGAATTGGAAAGGAAGCTAGATCGAGACTCTCAGTATAGAATTCGACGTGACGATTGGGCGTCTCGTGCACACCGTTGACAACCTGCTGCGTTATCAGAGTCGTCAGGGCATGAGACAAACCCACCTCAGTGAGAATCAGGACATTTTTCTTGAGTGAAGTTTGCGCGCTAAGGAAGGAGCGCAGCGAAGGCAGGAGCATGAGTATCAGCAGCGCAACTATGCACAGCAGGCGGATGCGGCGACCATGGATCCGGCGAGGGAAGGTATAGGACTGGCCAATAAGGTGGTTCCGCTGCACGGTTCCACCTCCTAGTTGGTACCTTGCCGCACATATACTGTATTGAAAGATTGGTAGCAAGCGAAATGAAGCCGGGTAGCTATCTTCTTCCATGCTCAAATACCTCAGTAAACGTTTCCCTGTACTTGAAATTTCGCCTGGTCAATAATTACTGCCGGAAAATAAACAATCTGCTTGATGTTGCTGTACTGGTATAGACATCACGACAGTCACGCGGTGACGGTCGCTTTCACTGCCCGCTCCAGATAACCCGCTACAGCCAGCTCGAGACTGAATTGCATCCTTTCGCGCCCAAGCGCCGTGCCTAGTGGAGATCTTTGGACCATTCGCAGAACGCCGGGAGTCAGTCCCACTAGCCAGAGAGTGATGCCCCGCTCGCGCTCGCGTTTCTCACCTTCGGTCAACATTTTAAGAGCGGTATATTCCAGATCAGGTACAGCACCGAAGTCGATCGCAACGACGGTGGGTTGAAATTCTGCGACCAAACGCCGGATCTTCTGTCCAATGTGCTCGGCGTTGGCGAAGAACATGCGACCCTCGACGCGCAGCAATAACAAGCCAGGATATGTTTCGTCCTCGGGATGGTCTTCCGTACGTGGCCGGAAGACGTTCGTTCCCGGCTTGCGGCCCAGCACGTAGACTGGTGGATCGGCGACCTGCGATGCGAGCGCTACAAGGGATAAAACGATGGCGACGATGATCCCCTTGAGCGTCCCCAGCAGTACAACGCCGATGACCGCGGCGAGTGCCCAGGTGAATTCAGTCCGGCGGATTCCCAAGATCGCCTGGAATTCCGCGGGTCGAATTAATCCGATGGAATAAACTATGACCACGGCCGCGAGAGTGGCCTGGGGCATAAGAGCCAGGACGGGCGCGAGTAGAAGAATCGTGGCCAGGCCGACCGTGGCTGTCACCATCTCGGCGAATTGACTTTGCGCACCCGCAAGTCGGTTGACGGCGGTCTGCGTAGTGCCGCCACCGGCAGGCATGGCGCCAAAGAATGCGCCGCCGGCATTTGCCAGCCCAGTGGCCAACAACTCGCGGTTCGCACGGAGCGGCGGTTCGTTACTGTTGGCGAAGGCTCGGCCTGCGGCGATGCTTTCCGTAAAACTCATAAGCGCAATGCCCAGCGCGCCGGGCCACAGTGCCTGGGCCAGAGAAAATTGTGGAATGGTGATTGAGGGTAGACCTTGGGGAATGCGGCCGACTAACTCCACTCCGTAGGACTGCAATGCCATCAACCGCACACCCAGGATGCCGGCAGCTACGGCGATGAGCGGCGCTGGGGCTTGCGGAATAAAATGTTCGATGGCCACCAGTAACCCAATCATTATCAAACCGACGGCAAGCGTGGGCAGCGAGGTCTCCGGAAAACCGCGGGCGACCGCCAGCAAGTTATGGAGAAATGTTCCCCTGGGAAAATGAATACCGAGGATTTTGGGAACTTGATCCAGTACGATGACGATACCGATGCCCGCTTTGAAGCCAACTAATACCGGTTCGGAAATAAAATTGGCAATAAAACCCAGGCGCAGCAAAGAAGCAAGAACGAGGATGGCACCGACCATTAGTGCCAACATGGCAGTGGCCTTGAGCAGGGACGACGGATCTCCGTTGGGCACGACTTCGCTAAGTTCGGCTCCGGTCAAAACTGCAATGGTTGTGGTGGTGCTTACGCTTAATGGACGAGAGGTACCCATGACGGCGTAGACCACCATGGGGACCAAGACGGTGTATAGACCTACCTGAACCGGCAGTCCGGCGATGGTTGCGTAGGCCATAGCCTTGGGGATAACTACGGCAGCCGCCGTCAGGCCGGCAATTAGATCCAGCCGCAACCAATCCTTCTGATAATGGAACAACCAATCGGCGATCGGGAGAAATTTGCGGCTTTGATCTTCCGTCGACAAGTTTCTTCCCATGGCGGCGCATGATAGCAATCGGTATTTTTTTCAACACCTAGGGATATCCCTAGTGGCGCGCCAGTTCCCATTCAGAATCAAAGCTAAATCGACGCAATCAGTGGAGGAAGCAGGAACGGTGAGGATGGCTCGGATGTACTACTGAATGGACTGTTCCACTAGGCGTGGCCTAGTTACCAAGTTCCGATGCGGACTACGGCCTGCGTGGAGATCTTCAAGCCCTCTTGCGGCTTAATTGGCCCGACGTCGTTCATCCAGGAGTGGGTGTATTCGACGTTGAGGACGCGCCAGGCGAAGGGGCGGGTGATGACCACGTCGAAACCTCCGCCGACAGCGATGCTCGGACCGTTTTGCGCGGTTTCGGTGGACCAGGCGCTGCGCAGCGGGTAGTGAGGCAGAGCGCCGTTGCCATCGTTCCATTCCTGCAGCAACTTCTTCTTTAGAGCTTCGTCGTCAACTTCCCTGGTGACTTTTCTTCCGCCGAAGAGAAACTGCGTGTAAGGAGAAAAACGATGCGCGGCGAGGGGTGTCCAACGCAAGCCGCCGCCGTAGAAAAGCGAGTCGGCGCTGATATTGTATTGCGGCATGTGCATGATGAGGCAGCCGCTGACTTCGGTGATGACTTGCAAGGAAGGATTCACGCGAGCGGCGCCGGAACCGCCACCACCGATACAGGAACCGCCACCGAGGAACGTTTCATAATAGGGGAAGGCGGTGAGTTCGATATCGGCTTCTTTGGGACGCGGATGCTTGAATTCGACGCCGGCGGGCATCCATTCATTTTTGACAAACTGAAATGGTTTTTCGCTGTCGCCATTTTTATAGTCGGCGAGGAGTTGTTTGCGAATTTCGTAGTTGTCGCCGAAGAGATTGAGACGGGTGTCGCGAACCCAGGGAGGGCGGAAGGCCATGATGTTGGCGAAGGTGCGGCCGGGATTGAGGAAGCTGCGCGCGAGGATGATCATGGCGCGATTGTTGGTGCGATTCTCCAAGCCCATGATGAGGTAACGATCGGCGGCGTCTTCGGCGAGCATGGTGCAGAAGCCAAGGGTTGGCGTGTCGACCAAAGTGATGAAGCCGGGCGAGGCGTGCAACATGACGTTGGCGATGGAGGCTTCGCTGAGGGGGCCGATTTTCCATTGGGTGTGCCAGACGGCGGAATAGGCCATGGAGCGCAACATGCTGATCCAATACTCGCGGCCATCGCCGAATTGGACCAAGTGGAAGCGCGGATCATTTTGCCGTTCAATGAAACCGAAGATGGAACCTTCGATGGGATGGCCGACGTAGGGAGCCATGAAGGTGTCGCTGTCGCTCCAGCCGCGAAGTTCGGATACGGATTCGGTGTAGTGAGTAAACCAATGACCATTGAGCGCATCGCGCGTTCCGGCCTGAAAGGAGAGGTCGAAAGTGTGCATGATGCCGGTGTAGAGGAGCGATTCGCCGAAAGCGGGACCCCAGCGAAAATGGGTGTTGGAGTTGGAGCTGGTCTTGGCGTCCTGGTGATTGACATAATTCTTTGAGGCGTCGGAAGAGCGAGATGAAGATTCGCCGGCCGGAACGGCGAGAGGGAGATAAATGTTAGGAGCATCCCAGGTGTTGGGCAGAGGCCTGGTGGGCAGCAAAGGATATGACCAGGATGGATCAATGGAAGCAGAAAGTTGTGCCTTGGTGTAAAGCACATCGGGTGGGCCGGTAAGAATGTCTACGGGAGTTTGGGCTTGGGCCAACAACGGGGTTGCGAACGTGAGAAAACACGCGAACAGGTAGACGGGTAGAACTCTACAACGGGCTTTCACTGCGGAAATCGCTCCTTAAGAGAGATGAACTGCTTATCAACCGCAGCGCAGGGGGGCGAGCCTGATGGCTGCGTGCACTAAGTAGCACATCCTAACAAGCGGGACGCGCCGAGAAGGCTCTGTGCCGTACACATTCTAAAATAAAAATCTTTTCTACGATAAAAACTTCTCCGAGGCCCGGCTGTGGGCCGAGCGAGCCACAGCCGAGCTTGGAGTATTGGATGACGGGTCAGGACTGAAAGACTCGAACAAGTTTGAGTCCCATGGCTAAGGAAATGGACAGTAGGCCGAGCAAGCCGAGGAGCGGCAGATTGCTAGCGGTCTTCGGAAGTTTGGTCGGAGTTGGTTCCGCGGCTGCGGTCTCAACGGGAGCTGGAGCCTCGACGGGAACATAGACGACGAGGATGGGCACGTCGGGCTTGATCGCGGGAGGAGGAGGAGGAGGAGGCATAGAACCAGTTCTAGTGACTTGCTGACTGACCACGGTTTCCGGCTGCTCGACAACTTTCTGAGCGCTGATCTTCATACCCTTGCGGAGGCCGAAGGCATCGGTTTCCTGGCCATTGACGGTAAATTTCTGACCCTGGGGAATGGTGAAGCGTTGGTTCTTGCCATTGTCCATGGTGAGAATGACGGTACTCGGCGGGTTGACTTGCCAGACAGTGCCTTGCACAGTCTGCACGGTCTTGATCATTCTTGGAGTGGTGGTGGTGATGGTCTGACGTTCGATCTTCATGCCGGGTTGAAGTTGGTGAACGTTGAGCTGCTTGCCATCGACGGTTACGGTAACGCTGTCGGGAACATTGGAAAAATGGCGCAGTGAGCCATCTTCGGCTTTGACAACAACGTTGTTGCCAGAAACGTAGACGACTTCACCGCGTTCGACCTTGACCTCCTTTGTGGGAGCGCCTTCGGGCGAAACGCTTTTGGTGGTTTCAACTTGAGCAAGAGCCAGCGGGATGCAGCCGAGACCGGTAGCGAGCACGCTGACTTGCATAAGCCGAGAGAATGTAGCTAGTTTCATTATTTTTTCTCCTTATTGTTTGATTCTTGACTGGATTTCTTGCCATTGGGAATTGAGTCCAAGCGTGCACTCTCATTCGTCTGGCTAGAACTGGTAAGCGACGCGGTGACGATGTAACGCTGCGGCGCACTTCCGATAAAGTAAAAGGGGTAACAGGTGACCAGGGTCAGGGTGGGAGTCTGCGTGGGGCTAAGCACGGAGACGTCATCGGGATTCACAATTTGAATGCGGGTGATGGTGTAGGTGTCGGTCTGTTGCGGGAGGGCTAGTTCGATGGTGTCGCCAAGTTGGACATCTTTGAGACCGCGGAGAAAGCCGTCGCGATGACCGGCGAGACCGAGATTCCCAGGTTGACCGATGTGCGCGGTGCCAATGATACGACCGAGGCCGCGATTGAGAGTTAGATCATCGGTGTCTTCGAACACTGGAACATCTAAGGAAATTTTTGGAATACGGACGACGGCGAGAGCCGGAGTGGTTTTCGCGACTAAGCTGTTTCTAAAGGCATCGATGCGCTTGGACGACCAGAGAGCAAAATTGACGGTGCCGCCGGTTTGCGGATCGCGCATGGAAAGGCCGACGGGAGATGGTAAGGCCAGACGATTTGCAGCAAAAGTGGCCAACGCAGCGCGAGAGAGGACCGTGTGGTGGATCCAGGCCGCGCCCCAAAGCAAGAGGAGAGCGAGGCCGAAAGCGAAGAGGGTGCGCTCGAGTCTGAGAATGTAAGTGGCGTGCATGTTCGAACTCATATCAACTGGCTGCCTATTCAGTTCCAAATACTCGACTCGACACCGAAACTGCCCGGGAATCGATGCCGGTAATGCCTAAGAGCAGGTGCATCGTGTTAGCGCTGCACGGGAAGCAACGTGGACTGGGCAATGGTGAAGGAGAGCAGAGTTTCACTGGGAACAGTAATAGGCTCGCCCTTCTTGACTGCTGCCAGACCTACACCAGAGACAGCACCAATCGCGGCCCCTTTTCCAGCGTTGCCCGCAATTCCACCGATGGCGGCGCCAAGTCCTGCACCAACGACGGTTTTCTTTATGGTGGCGCCAGTTTCGCTCTTGCCTTTCTGCTGAAAATCGCTGGTGGTGATGGAATGAGCGGCACCGTTGATGACGATGTCGATCAGTTCCAACTGCATTTCGGATTTGCCAGCCATTCTGCCGGCGTTTGAGGATTTAGTGACTTTGCCGTGCAGGGTGGTGCCTTTTTTCGCGACGACAACACCGTTGACGACCAGATTGGAATCGAGACTGGTGGTGAACAACGCTCCCGCTTGCGTTTGGCGAGTGTCGAGAGTGTCGAGCATGCGGACGAGGACGGTGGAGCCCATCGGAACAGTGATGCTAGTGGGCTTAGGCGGAGCTGCGGGAGGGGCTGCTACGGGGGCGGGCGGGGGCACGATGGCGAACGAGACGCCATCGACGTCGCTGATCGGATACATTTTCGAATTACCGTCGGGGCCGAGGAATTTCAATTGGCGGGTATCGGCGCTGAGGAAAGTACCCTCGACGGTTTTGCCGTCGCGGAGATGCAATTCGTCGGCGTTGGCGGCGGTGGTTAGCGCGAAGCTGGCCAGTAAGAATGCGAGCGCAATTTTTTTCATGATGCGATTCCCTGTCGCGTTCATAGGCGTGCGCACCTACTTTTCCACGACGGGGAGTGAGGAGGCGATTTGCAAATCGATGACCATGAGCATCTGGTTTTCGACTTGCAGGAAACGAGCGGCGACGATGCCGCCAAGCTGATCGCGCATTTTTTCGTAATAGGTTTTCTTGAGTTCGTTGCGCTGATTTTCGAGGGCGAGGGCGAGCTTGGCGAGTTGGTCGGCTTTTTCGTCGGTCATGGTCTGGAAATTTTTCGCGTAGTCCAGGATACCGTTGAGCCTTTGGTCATTTATTTTCTGGAGTTGGACGTCGTACTCGCGGTAGAGGGGCCAGAACTTGGCGCTCTGGGCGTCGTTGAGATTCATGAGTTCGGTGAGGATCTCGGTTTTTCGCGCACGGACGTCGGAGCGCAGGAGTTCGACGTAAGCCTGGATGTTGGCTTCTTGGGAGGAGGTGGAGGGGGTGGGGTCGTTGGGGAGAGGAGCGGGCGCAGGTTGTTGCGCGGAGGCGGTGATGGCGCAGAAGGAGGCTAGAGCGAGGGCTAGTGCAAGGGTCCACTTCATTGATTGCATGGAGAATCCTCCTGATTGATGGGGTGATTGTGGATGTGGATGAGGGGGAGTTGTAATTGTCAAAAGTGACAGGGGGATGGGGGTCGCGGAGCGTGT
>Ga0209275_10001132_pt1 | contig 10839 bp, 7 predicted proteins | sample HubBroMetageREF2_FD_188344 | JGI IMG/M metagenome (GOLD analysis project Ga0209275, IMG submission 188344) | Reference soil microbial communities from the Hubbard Brook experimental Forest, New Hampshire, USA - Hubbard Brook CCASE Soil... | ecosystem: Environmental > Terrestrial > Soil >...
GGCTTTCTGGTACCCATCGCAAAACACAAGAACCAGCCCAATGCATGCCGCGAGGGGACCACGCCTGGAGTCGATCCCACCACGAATGATTGGGGCTCGGGCTGGATTCTCGACGAGGCTTCCTCGACGCCCACGGTTTTGCCGGACGGCAGCGTCCTCATGGGTGTGATTACGAACTACAACTCGTTTCGCGGTCATCTCATGAAGTTCAGTGATGCAGGCAATTTCCTGGGCGCGTACGATTTCGGTTGGGATTCGACACCAGCCGTGTATCCGCACGACGGCACCTACTCGATCGTACTCAAAAACAACCACTATCCTGGCGGGCTGTATTGCAACCTCAACAGTCCCATTTGCAAGCCGCTTCCGCCCGGGCCTTACGACATAACCCAGATTAGCGCTGATCTGAAGCCGGAATGGAGTTTCAAGAACACGACCATCGACAAGAACCATCCCAACGGTTACGAGTGGTGCATCAACGCGCCCGCGATTGATGCGAAGGGAGTGGTTTACGTTAACAGCGAAGACGGCAACGTGTATGTTCTGAATCAGGGCGGAAAGCTGCAGTCGAAGCTGTTTCTACAGGTGGCGCTGGGAGCGGCTTACACTCCGTTGTCGCTGGGGCCGGATGGCAAAATCTACACCCAGAACGACGGGGTGCTTTTCGTGGTTGGTCAATAAGGTTCGGGCTTCGGGGGCTGGGCGCTTCCTCGACGAAGGGCCCAGCTTCCAGTGCATAATGGAAGGATGACGAGGATTCGATTTCGCGCTGCAGTTGGGGCCGTCGTGGTTGTGTGGCTGTGCTTTGGACCTGCCGCGTGTGGGCAGATGCAATCTTCAGTTCCAAACGCGGTCAAAAAAGGGGAGCCCATGGCGACACATGCGAGTGGAACTTTTGAAGTGAAGCTGGTTCCTCAACCTCCGGATGACAAGGCCGAAGGCTCAACCCCGGGCAGGATGTCCATCGACAAGCAGTTCCACGGCGATCTCGAGGGTACCGCCAAAGGGCAGATGCTGACCGCCGGCACGGATGTGAAGGGTTCGGCCGGATATGTTGCGATCGAGCGAGTCACAGGGACACTCCATGGTCGTAGCGGCAGTTTCGTCCTGCAGCACAGTGGCAGCTTGACGCGGGGTGCCGCACAACAGTCCATCACGGTGGTGCCGGATTCGGGCAGCGGCCAGTTGGTGGGCTTGGCAGGCAAGATGACCGTCACAATCGTTGACGGAAAACATTCGTACGACTTCGAGTACACGCTGCCGGCAGCGCCTTAATGACCATCGCCGTACTACGCAATCCCTCTCAGAACGACTAAACTAGTTGGCTGAGCTTTGTTGCTCCGGCTCGGTTCTCACCGCTCCGGCGCTGCGTCCATTTTTCGGGAAGGCAATCTTCTATGAACAGCTTTGGCAGCCGTTCCACTCTCCGCGTTACTGGCCACGATTACGAGATCTATCGCATCGACGCCCTCGACAAGCAGGGCATTTCTACCAAGCATCTTCCTTTCTCGCTGCGCATTCTGCTGGAGAACTTATTGCGCACTGAAGACGGTCGCAGCGTGACCAAAGAAGATATCCGCGCGCTCGCGGCGTGGAATAGCAAGTCGAAACCGGACAAGGAAATCGCCTTCACGCCTAGCCGCGTACTGATGCAGGACTTCACCGGAGTGCCTGCCGTCGTCGACCTCGCAGCCATGCGCGATGCCATGAAAGTGCTTTCCGGCGATCCCGCGTTGATTAATCCGTTGCAACCGGCTGAGCTGGTTATCGACCACTCGGTGCAAGTGGACGAATTCGGCACGCCACAAGCGTTCCAGTTGAACGCGGAACTTGAGTTCCTGCGCAACAAAGAGCGCTACGGATTTCTGCGCTGGGGGCAAACCGCTTTCCGCAATTTGGCGATCGTTCCGCCCGACACGGGGATCGTGCATCAGGTGAACCTCGAGTTTCTGGCTCGGGTTGTCTACGTGAGCGAGTTGAACGGCAAGCGCGTGGCTTATCCCGATACGCTGGTAGGTACGGATTCTCACACCACCATGATTAACGGTCTGGGCGTGCTGGGCTGGGGCGTGGGCGGAATCGAGGCTGAGGCTGCGATGCTGGGGCAGGCAGTATCCATGCTGATTCCGCAAGTGGTTGGGGTGAAGCTGACGGGCAAACTACGCGAAGGCGCCACCGCGACTGATCTGGTTCTGACGGTTACGGAAATGTTGCGGAAGCATGGTGTAGTGGGGAAGTTTGTCGAGTATTTTGGACCTGGCCTGCAGGAACTCCCGCTGGCCGACCGCGCCACTATCGCCAATATGTCTCCCGAATATGGCGCGACTTGCGGTATCTTCCCAGTCGATAAAGAGACCCTCGCTTACCTGCGATTGACCGGGCGATCCGAGGAACAGATCGCATTGGTCGAAGCCTACTGCCGTGAGCAGGGATTGTTTCACGATGAGAAAACGCCCGAAGCGCAATATTCCGAAACGCTCACGCTGGATTTGGGTACCGTCGAATCCAGCCTGGCTGGCCCCAAGCGTCCGCAGGATCGGGTGCCTCTTGCGCAGGCGCGGGAGTCGTTTCAATCGTCGCTTCCATCGCTACTGAAGCCAAAATCCAGCGTGACAGTTTCCTCGCCAACGACCGACTCCGCGAAAAAGGTGGCGGGGTGGGAGCAAGAAGGCGGTAGTCCCACAGCAGTGGGAGTGGGCGACCACCGGGTTGAGGAGCACGTTCCGCAAGCAGCCGGGGCAGCTTTGCGCCACGGCAGCGTCGTCATTGCCGCTATCACCAGTTGCACCAACACCTCCAACCCTTCGGTGATGGTTGCAGCAGGCCTGGTTGCGAAAAAGGCGGTCGAGCGTGGCCTGCAAGTTCCATCGTGGGTGAAGACTTCGCTGGCACCGGGCTCAAAGGTCGTGCGCGATTATCTGGAGCGCGCAGGCCTGACTCCGTATCTCGAAAAACTGAAGTTTCATATTGTGGGATACGGCTGCACTACCTGCATTGGAAACTCCGGGCCGTTGCCGGAAGAAATTTCGAAGGCGATCGACGAAAAGAACCTGGTGGTCGCGTCTGTGCTCTCCGGCAATCGAAATTTTGAAGGCCGCATCAATCCTGAAGTTCGCGCCAACTATTTAATGTCGCCGCCGCTGGTGGTTGCGTTTGCGCTGGCGGGGCGCATCGATGTCGATTTGCGAAAAGACGCCATTGCCAATGACAAACAAGGCAAGCCGGTTTACCTGGCGGACATCTGGCCCTCGCGAAGTGAGGTGGATGAGGCCGTCAAGAAATCGATTTCGTCTGACATGTTCCGGCGAAGCTACGGCGAGGTTTATCACGGGGACGAGCGCTGGCGGGGCTTGCCCGTGCCCAAAGGAGAGACCTACGCGTGGGATAACGATTCAACTTACATCCGCCGCGCTCCCTACTTCGACGGCATGACGCTGAAGCCAACCGCGGTGGAAGATATCAAGAATGCGCGCGTGTTGGCAGTGCTCGGCGACAGCGTCACCACCGATCACATCTCGCCCGCCGGCTCGATCAAGAAAGACAGCCCAGCGGGAAAGTATTTGATCGAGCATGGCGTCAAGCCGGCCGATTTCAATTCCTACGGCTCGCGGCGCGGCAACCATGAAGTCATGGTGCGCGGGACTTTCGCCAACGTTCGCCTGCGCAACAAGATGGTTCCGAACCTCGAGGGCGGATTCGCGCGTCACCTGCCAGACGGCGCGGAGATGACCATCTTCGAAGCGTCGGAGAGATATATCGCTGAACACGTTCCGCTCGTGATCCTCGCGGGCAAGGAGTACGGTTCAGGTTCCTCGCGTGATTGGGCTGCCAAGGGTCCGCTTTTGCTTGGCGTGCGCGCCGTCATTGCGGAGAGCTACGAGCGCATTCATCGCTCCAACCTGGTTGGAATGGGCATTCTCGCTTTGCAATTCCTCGAGGGCGAGACTCCGCAGTCGCTGGGATTGACTGGCGAGGAAGTCTTCGAGATCACCGGGATTCGTGAGTTGATCGGAAGCTTCGCTCCGGGCCGGCAGGTGAAAGTGCGGGCCACGGCGAATGGCAAGACGACGGAGTTCAAGTCCCTGGTGCGGATCGACACGCCGCAGGAAGCGCAGTACTACGCCAACGGCGGAATCTTGCAATTCGTGCTGCGGCAATTGCTGTCGACCAAGCCGGCGGCTGTACACGCCTAGCCCTACGAAAATCACGTGCGGACAGCCGCCCTCAGCTGTCCAGTCGAGCGAAGCTCGACAGTGAGAGGCCAGAGATGAACGACCATCTCTCGAAGCGGGCCCAATTCCTCGCGGAGATTCTGCGCTACATCAACGATGGAAACTATGAGAGGGCGGGAGAAGCCTGGTCTTTCGGGGTGGGGCACGGGAGCTCGCGTGCGCACGCAACCCAGGACGAAGCGGTCTTCCAGAAAATGCGCCGGCTGGTTTACGACCATGTTGCACGTACCGTCGCGATTCAACGTACGTCGCTTTCAAGCCCGCCTACAGTAGATTTGCTCGCGGACGATTTCAAGAAATTGATGGATGAACTGACGCCCGAAACCCGCGAAGCTCTGGGGAACGCGTTTGGCCCAATTGCCGCCGGACAGAACGCGCCGACTCCTGATAGCGTTCCCGAAGCCAAAAGCCAACTGGACGCGCTCGATCGTTATTACGCTGAGGAGATCCTCGAAAAGCTGGATGGAATTGTTTCCCGGGCCTCGGCGCTTGACCGTATGGGCTTGGAAGTCGTACCCAACCGAAGAGTGCAGTTTCTCTTTGAAGAGGCCCATCGCTGCTATTTGTACGGTTTCCACTTAGCTTGCGCCGTATTCTGCCGCGCCATTCTGGAGGGAGCACTCAAGGAAATCGCCGATCCGCAGAGCGAGACCAGTCAATCCATCCACGACATGATCGCAGTGGCGATGGAGAAGAGCCTTCTAACCGATGACCGTCCGCGTTGCGCCCGCGAAGTGGCCAAAGCAGGCAACAAAGCGATCCACGATCCCGAGATGTTCCACCGGGATTATTCCGCAGAAAGGGTTGAAGAAGTCCTAACCAACACACGGAAAGTGTTGGACGAATTGTACCGGTTGCCGTCCTGAGTATTCTCCGACATTCTTTGTGTACTCTCGTGTCCTTTGTGGTTCTAGCATTTGAACTTCGTAAACCACAAAGGACACAAAGGTTCACGAAGGAAAGTGCCTAAAAGATTTTCGAAGAATCCAACAGAATCGTGACGGGACCATCGTTGACTAATTCCACCTGCATCATTTCCTGAAAGCGGCCGGTTTGGCAGGGCAGGCCAGCGTCCCGGATGCGCTCCACGAAGTATTCGTAGAGGGCGCGGGCGCGCTCCGGCTGAGCTGCGCCATCGAATGATGGCCGTTTGCCGCGGCGAACGTCGCCGCAGAGCGTGAACTGCGAGACCACCAGAATTCCGCCGCTGACGGAGGCAGTGTCCAGGTTCATCTTTCCGTTCTCATCTTCGAAAACGCGCAATCCAGCAATCTTGCCGGCCAGATAATCGGCGTCCGCTTCATTGTCTGTGTGAGTCACGCCGAGCAGAACCAACAGACCGCGGCCGATATCGCCGACGACCTCGCCGTCCACTCCGACCTGCGCACGGCTGACACGTTGTACGACAGCGCGCATAAGGGCAGTTTCAGGTTTCTTGCTCTGAGTTTCAAGTGGCGATCGAATGCTTGGCGGCTGCCGAGCTGCCCTCGGCCTGGACGGGTCTGAGACCGTCCCTACGCAACCAAGCTCGTTGACCCGGCACCTGCCAGCGGTTACGATTCTTATGGGACTTCTTCGAGCTGATCGCAGTCGTATTCGGTTGCGACAGGACTCGCCTTTACACCGATTCGTGCTGGCCATTACACTACTCATTCCCTTTACTCATTCTTCGGGAGGTGGACTGCTATGGCCGCTGGAGACAAATTGAAAGAGATTAACGAAAAAGTAAAACAGATTATCAGCGAGCAACTGGGGGTCGATGAAGCCGAGGTCACGCCCAGCGCTTCGTTTGTGGATGACTTAGGCGCCGATTCGCTGGACCAGGTCGAACTGGTCATGGCACTCGAAGAGGCATTCGATCTGGAGATTCCTGATGAGGACGCGGAAAAGATCCGCTCCGTTCAGGATGCAATCGATTACATCGATAAGCACGCCAAAGTGGCCAAGTAAGTTGCACCTCTAATGGAGGCCGGGCGTCCCAGCCGGCTGGACGCGCGCGATGCTCGTCCCCCATTGTGGCAACTTAAGTCAGTCCAGTCCCATACACGCAACCGCAAGGAGAACTCATGGCAGCCGTTGACGAAAAAGTAAAACAGATCATCGTGGAACAACTGGGAGTGGATGAGGGCGAAGTCACGCAGAATGCCTCATTTGTGGACGATCTGGGAGCCGACTCTCTGGACACCGTGGAACTGGTGATGGCTTTTGAAGAAGCCTTCGAGATCGAGATTCCCGACGAGGATGCCGAGAAAATCCGCACCGTGCAGGATGCGGTCGATTACATCGGCAAACACGCGAAAGGTGGGAAGTAGTTGGCGAGACGGGTCGTAGTCACTGGCATTGGCCTGATCTGCGGAGTGGGCAACACCACCGAAGAGATTTGGCGAAACCTGCTCGCGGGCAAGAGCGGGGTAGCCCGGATTACTCATTTCGATGCCACGCAGTTCGCTTGCCAGATCGCAGCGGAAGTCAAGAACTTCGATCCGCTGAATTTCGTCGAGAAAAAAGAACTGAAGAAGATGGGCCGCTTCATCTACCTGGCTTTGGCTGCGGCCGATGAAGCCATGAAAGCCTCGGGTCTGCAAGTCGCCGAAGAGATTTCGACCCGGACAGGAGTGCACATCGGATCCGGAATCGGCGGGTTCGACGTGATTGAGCGTGAGCATATAAACCTGCTCAACGGCGGACCGCGCAAGATCTCACCATTTTTCATTCCCGCGTCTATCGTCAATCTCGCTGCGGGACACGTCAGTATCCGCTACAACGCCAAGGGTCCGAACGAGGCCACCTGTACGGCTTGCACGTCGAGCGCACACTCCATTGGAGACGCCTACAAGATCATCGCGCGTTGCGATGCAGATGTCATGATCGCGGGCGGGACCGAGGCCGCGATTACCCCCATGGGGGTCGGCGGTTTTGCCGCCATGCGCGCCCTCTCGACTCGTAACGATGCGCCCGAGAAAGCCAGCCGACCCTGGGATTCGGGGCGCGATGGATTCGTGATCGGCGAAGGGGCCGGAATCCTTATACTGGAGGAACTGGAATTCGCCCGCCGCCGCGGCGCTAAAATTCTGGCCGAAATCGTGGGCTACGGTATGAGCGGCGACGCCCACCACATTACCCAACCTGCCGAGAATGGCGATGGCGCCTATCGTGTGATGCTTAACACGCTCAATGATGCCAAGCTTCAGCCGCAGGATGTGGGCTACATCAATGCCCACGGCACGTCGACGGATCTCGGCGACAAACTGGAAACCATCGCCATCAAGCGTGCCTTCGGCGATCACGCACGCAAGTTGGCGGTGAGCTCGACCAAATCGATGACCGGTCATCTGCTCGGTGGCGCCGGTGGGCTCGAGGCTGGCATCACCGTGCTGGCGCTGCGCGACCAGATTTTGCCTCCAACCGCCAACCTGGATAATCCTGATCCCGAGTGTGACCTCGACTATGTCCCCAACCATCCCAGAAAAGCCGACTTGGAATACGCCATGTCCAATTCATTCGGCTTCGGCGGGACCAACGGCGCCTTGCTTTTCCGGCGGTGGTCGGATTAACAGTTTAGATCCACCGACCCTTCAGCCTGCCTGAGTTGCTCCGTGAGCGGGAAGCGCCGACGTCCGCTGAATCGACGCCTAAACAAACCCTCTCAGTTTGCCGATAAGACACTTGAATGGAAGGTCTGCGGCCAAACCGTGCCCGAGGGCGGAGACTCATCTATGCCTTTCTCACCCTAGCTCTGCTTGTCGGTGCGAGCCCCGCCCACCGATCCGCCTGGCGGCAAGGCAACGCCGAGTTGCACACCTTGCTCGAGACCATTGCCACGCTGCTGGGATTTGTCACGGGAGCGATGGCCTTGGTGCGCTATTACACAAAGAAAAGCAGCATGTTCTTGCTTCTGGGCAGTGGCTTCCTGGGCGGTGCTCTGCTCGATGGCTATCATGCGGCGATTACCTCGTCGTTCTTTGCCGGGCATGCTCCCTCTGCGCTTTCCTCCCTCACGCCTTGGAGCGGCGTCATGTCACGCGTGTTCATGTCGCTGCTGATGTGCGCGAGTGTCGTGGCATGGAAAAGAGAGATGCGAAGGCCGACAGAGGGCAACCTCAAGGACAGCCTGGTTTACTTGCTCGTCGGAACCTGGACTATCATCAGCTTTATCTTTTTTGCGCTGGTGCAACTGCCTCCTCCCTTCCACCCCAACCAACTGATTCATCGCCCCGCGGACTTCGTGCCAGCTTTTTTCTTCGCTTTAGCGACTGTCGGATATTTGTGGAAGGGCTGGTGGAAAACCGACGACTTTGAACACTGGCTGGTGCTTTCCCTCATCGTCGCTGCGGTGGGCCACATGGCGTACATGTCCTTTTACGGCCGGCTATTCGACACTCAGTATTTCGCCGCTCATGTACTGAAAATTCTGGGCTACATCGCGGTCCTCACGGGCCTTTTCATCAGCATGTTTTCCATCTTCCAACGAGAAGCGGAAAACTCCACCCAGCTTGGGCAAGCGAACCTGTCGCTGGCTGCCGAGGTTGAGGAACGGCAGCGAGTAGAGGAGGACCTGCGGCGTGCCCACACGGGGCTCGAGGAACGCGTCCAGGCTCGCACTTCGGACCTGAGCGACGCCAACACAATGTTGGAATCGGAGGTCGCCGAACGTGTCCGGGCGGAGGAGGCGCTTCGAGAGAGCGGCGAGCTTGTAAGACTCGTGCTGGATTCAATCCCTGAGGCAGTTTACGGTATCGACATGCAGGGTAACTGCACATTCTGCAATCCCTCCTGCCTTCGATTGTTAGGCTACTACGAGCCCACCCAGGTACTTGGTAAGAACCTGCACGCCCTGATCCACCACACGCGGCAGGACGGAACGCCTTACCCCGTCGAGGAGTGCCACATCTACGAAGCTTTTCGCCGCGGGCATGGCACCCACATCGATGACGAAGTCCTCTGGCGTGGTGACGGCACCAGCTTTCCCGCCGAATACTGGTCTCATCCCATGCACCGAGGCGGAAAAGTGATGGGCACGGTTGTTACCTTCGTGGATGTCACAGAACGAAAACAAACCGAGCAGGTTCTTCGAGGGGCCCGCGAGGCCGCTGAAGCGGCCAGTCGTGCGAAGAGCGAATTCCTTGCCAACATGAGTCATGAAATCCGCACACCCATGAACGGCGTCATCGGCATGACAGAATTGGCCCTTGATACCGAACTCACGCTGGAACAGCGCGGCTACTTGAATCTGGTCAAGAGCTCGGCGGAGTCCTTGCTTGTACTGCTCAACGACATTCTGGATTTTTCCAAGATTGAAGCCGGCAGGTTGGACATGGAAATCATCGAATTCGGCTTGCGCGATAGCTTAGATGACACCATGAAAACGGTCAGCTTGCGGGCGCATGAGAAAGGGCTCGAACTGGCATGCCATATCCTGCCTGACGTTCCAGACGCGCTACGAGGAGATCCCATGCGTTTGCGTCAGATCGTGATCAATCTGGTAGGCAATGCCATTAAGTTTACCTCCCAGGGCGAAGTTCTGATTCGGGTGGAAAAGCAGCAAGAAACGGAGAACGAAACGATACTCCATTTTGCTGTAACCGATACGGGAGTCGGAATCCTTTTGGAAAAACAGGCGTCGATCTTCGAGGCGTTCACGCAAGCGGACAATTCAACAACGCGGAAATATGGTGGGACAGGTTTAGGCCTGTCGATTTCCTCACGGCTGGTCGAGATGATGGCTGGCCGCATGTGGCTGGAAAGCGAACTTGGCAGGGGTAGTACATTTCACTTCAGCGCGCGGTTTGAATTGCAAAAAGCCAATACCAGCACGTACGCACCTCTCGATTTAGAGAAGCTTCGCGACGTGTCGGTGTTGATTGTGGACGACAACGCGACCAACCGACGCATTCTGAAAGAAATGCTGCTGGCTTGGCAGATGAGGGCAGTCGAGACCAACAGTGGCCCTGCCGCCCTGTCCCTCTTAAAGCGGGCCGCCACGGATGGAAAGCCTTTTTCTCTGGTGCTGCTGGATGCCCAAATGCCAGAAGTCGACGGTTTCCAAGTCGCCGAACGAATGATGCAGGATCCACAATTGGCAACCTCGTTTTTGATCATGCTCACTTCGGCGGGTTTCCGCGGTGATGCCGCTCGTTGTCGCGAGTTGGGCATCAAGGCGTATCTGCCCAAACCAATCAAACATTCAGACCTCCTCGAAGCCATCAAGACAGTGCTGAGTTCGTCGAATCGAATACACCACGAGACGGCCTTGGTTACGCTTCACTCCTTGCGAGAAGGCCGAGGACACTTGAAGATTCTTTTGGCCGAAGACAATCGCGTGAATCAGGTACTCGCTGTTCGGGTGTTGGAGAAAAGAGGACACACCGTGGTTTTGGCAGAAACCGGGAGAGCGGCAGTGCAGGCTTTACAGAATCAGTCTTTTGACCTCGTCCTGATGGACGTCCAAATGCCGGAGATGGACGGCCTGGAGGCCACGGCCATTGTCCGCGAACACGAAAAAGAGACCGGAAAACACATCAAGATCGTTGCCATGACCGCGCATGCGATGGCGGGGGACAGAGATCGCTGTCTCCAGGCAGGAGTGGATGCCTATGTTTCAAAACCT
>Ga0209275_10001135_pt1 | contig 10825 bp, 5 predicted proteins | sample HubBroMetageREF2_FD_188344 | JGI IMG/M metagenome (GOLD analysis project Ga0209275, IMG submission 188344) | Reference soil microbial communities from the Hubbard Brook experimental Forest, New Hampshire, USA - Hubbard Brook CCASE Soil... | ecosystem: Environmental > Terrestrial > Soil >...
CTCCCCTGTTTGGTGATGTGTCCCAGTCGTCGTCGATTGCCGCTGGAGTCCTCTAACGGCACCAGCCCCAGATAGCTGGCCACCTGCTTGCCCGAGCCAAAGCGCTCGGCTTTGCCGATGATCAGCACGAAGGCCAGTGCGGTCAAGGCACCGACTCCGGGATACGTGCGCAGTCGCTGCGCCTCCGGGCACTTCTCCACTTCCTGCTCGATCGCCTGGCTCAACTCCGCGATGGTCGGGTTCAGTCGATCCATTAGCTCCAGCAGATCGCGCCGTCGCCGGCTGGCCCACGGTGCCAGGCGAAATGCTTCCAGTTGCTGGCGCCCGTGCTCCCGCCACAACCGCTTCTTACAGCGCAGGCCTTCGTTCAGCGCTACCGCTTGCAGTTGGTTCACGATCCGCGTGCGCGCCTGCACCATGCGGTGCCGGTGCCACAGCAGTTGCCGTAGATCCCGGTTCTCCCAACTCGGTACCCACATCTTCGGGAAGCGATCTTCCAGCAGCAACTGCAGAATCAACTGCGCATCCTGGCGATCCGTCTTCTGCTTGCGTACTCGCTTCGTCCGGATCTCCGCGGCATCTCCGATCCGCAATTCGAATTGCAGTTCGGCCACCAGTCGTTCGAACCAGCGCGCCTGCCCGCTGGCTTCCATCCCTACACGCACCTTCTGACCCGCGGCCGCTAGCCCGCGATAGAACGTCTCCGCTTCCTCGCGATGCCCCAGCCGTTTTTCCTGGAACTCTCCGGTGTCAGTATCCACCGAAGCAATTTGCTGAAACTCGGGGTGGAAATCTACTCCTATAATGATCATGTTCGGCTCCTTTCTCCCGAGCCGGTTGGTTGGATTCAGCACCACCAACTTTACTCGAGCGTGGGAGCCGACATTGTCATGGAATCAATAGCACTCTTTGACCTGGTTGGGAGTGTCGATTGGATGTTCTAGGCGGCGTCGCTGGTGTATGGATCTACGGCGATGCGCCACTTCGCTAGCAGCCATTCGGGAATGTAAAACCGATTCCTGTTCTGCCAGCACCACCGGCGCAGCTCGGCGGAGAAAACATACGTTTCCGGCGTGAGCCGCAACGTTCTGACTTGTCGTTCGAATTCGGTTGCGAACACTGGGGGCGAGCGGCATGGGACGCCCGCAGTCGGGATTGCCCCGTTTGCGCCGCACGATTGGGGTAGTGGCTAATCCTGCCATAGTCCCAAATGCTACTTCGTCCAAACTCCTTCTGCCCGGTAGAATCTCGCGATGATGGCGAGGTTCGCCGCCGGCCAGTGCATGCGGTAGTGCGCTCGAAAAGGACTTGACACAAGCCGACATGGTCAGAGACGCGATGTTACACGCCAGGCATCACTAGGCGTCGTCGGGTTTGGGCAGTTCTCCCAACTCTTCAGGGTGCTTCGTTACATACCCTAGTTCACACCTTGTTCGGAAATCGTAATGATTGGTAACGGTATTGGAAGGATAGCTAGGTTTGTGGTAATCGAGTCTAAGGCCAAAAATTCATGGCGGGGAACATTCGTCCGAACGCGTCCCGCCTCCGACTTAAGGCGCACGAAAACGGAACAAATGAGGAAGTTGGATTCGCCAACTCCGACACTGGAAATTTTTACCGTGGGTCGAACATTCTTTCCAGTCATAACTCCGGTTTGGAGACGGCCCTTCCTATCGACCTCTTTGATTCAGCGATTTACGAAGTTTGGCACGTGTACTGCTCTACGTAGCTTGGACTGCTAAGGAGGCTACTATGAAAAAAGCACTCCGAAAAGTAAATCCATTGCTGTGGGTATTGCTTTTGGTTTCTGCTTTACTTCTAAGCCCCGCGCTGTACGCGGAAAACGAGGTGATGGGGCAGATTCAGTTTGAAGGAAAATCCCACGTCGAAAAGACGTCCGGGGTCTGGGTTGACGGAGAGTACGTAGGCTACCTGAAAGAACTCAAGGGATCGAAGAAGGTTCTGCTTTTACCTGGTGAACACGTAATTACCGTGCGCCAGGACGGCTACCAAGATTTTACTCAGCGAGTCGTCCTCCAGCCCGGACAGAAGCAGGTCGTTCGCGTGGCCATGGAGAAAGCAGTGACGGGGCCGCTTCCTAGTGTGACGGCCACAGTCAAGATCACGGTCAATCCTTCGAGAGCGGCGGTGTTTTTGGACGGCCTTTTCGTGGGACACGTAGGAGAGTTTGAGGGCGTGGGTCATGGGATGCTAGTGGCGCCTGGAACACATCAGATCAGGATCGCGCTTCCCGGCTACCAAACTTTGGAGACGGACATCAATCCGATCGCCAATCAGAAAGTTGAAATTAAGACTGAATTGGTCAAGAATGGCGCTCCTCTAACAGAGCCCCTAGTCAACACGGAAACAGGTGACGCCACACCGCCGCCGGTCGCTCGTGATGCAACTGCAGCTCCGCAGCATTGAAGAGCGCGCGGAGAAGCAAAGTAAATCGGGGGCGTTTGAGAGGACCGAGTGGAAACTGATCGTCGCTGGCGGAAGAGAACATGACCGGCGGGTTTTCGGGGCGATACTGCGGCGCATAACGGCGTTGCCAGTACGTGCGGGATAGGGGAGTCGGCAGAGGCGAACAACTTGCTCGACAAGAGGTAACAGAATGGGTAGAGGTCACGCGCCCGCCGGCGCAGTGCATCATGTAGAACAACAAAGTGTATGTTCCTGGGTAGCAGAAGTGCATGAGACCTGCAAATGTAAAAGACGCACTGGTGCGCACCTATGCTGATGTGGTTCAGAACCATACGATGCAGATGGCAGCCGCGCTTGCGTACTATTTTGTTTTATCCCTCTTCCCAGCTTTGATTTTTCTATCCGCGGTGGTCGCATATTTACCTGTCCCTGATCTGTTCAACGAAGCCTTGGCTTTGATGGCACGCTTTCTGCCCGCTGATAACATGGGCCTCGTTCGCAGAGTCCTAGGCGATATAGTCACTCCCAATAGAGGGACATTTCTCTCTTTCGGAATCCTGGGGACCCTTTGGGCCGCATCAGGCGGTTTTGCTGCAATCATTGAAGCGTTGGATATTGCCTATCAGGTCAAAGACGACCGCCCGTTCTGGAAAACGCGGCCTTTGGCTGTCGGTTTGGTCTTCATCGTCGGAGCCCTAGTGCTGATTTCCTTATCCGTAATGGTTGTGGGACCAAGATTCGGAGAATGGCTCGCTGGTAGAGTTCACCTTTCTGGGCTGTTCGTTCTGCTCTGGCCTTACATCCACTGGACCATTGCAGTGGGGTTTACCGTCCTTGCGATCGAAGCTCTCTATTTCCTCGCTCCAAACGTTAAGCAGCGTTTCCTCGCCACGCTGCCCGGAGCGGTTCTTTCTGTGGGCTGCTGGATCGGCTTGTCGTATCTGCTCGGCATTTATTTTCGCCACTTCGGCAGCTTCAACAGAACCTATGGAACGCTCGGTGCCGCCATTGCGCTGATGGTCTGGTTGTACTGGACAGGTTTTGCGATGCTAGTGGGAGCGGAACTCAATGCAGAACTGGCGAAGATAAGCAACGAAGGCAAATTGCAAGAGAAGCACGAACCTCCCGCGGTTACAACAATTAATCTTGCGGCTTGAACTCTCCGGTTCTGTAAGCGCCTTGCTTGTCTTATCCAGTGTGTTTTTGTCGCTCGCCAATCAAATCATCGAGAGGGGCAAAAAGAAAGCGCAGATACAGCAAGTGTTCGACGATCTGCAACAGATTCGAGGGAGACTCGCTCTTGGACACAAACACATCTACCAATTCCAACACGCTCTCTGGTAGCTCATCATCGGCGGACAGCAGCACGATCGGAATTTCGGGTTGACTAGCTTTCATGCACTCTGCCACCACATCGCCGCGCATCTCCGGCATGTGATAATCGAGAAGCACCAAGTCAATGGGATGGGAAGCAAAGAGCTGCAGAGCTTCCACTCCGCTTGTGCTGGCTAGAACTTTGCAGCCGCTTCCTTCAAGCAGCATCTTTCGCCCTTCAAGTCCGTTCCACTCGTCATCAACGCACAGGATTAGAGGTCTTTTTGGCATGGCAATCCTCCGATTTGTCGGCAGACAAGCACGAGAAGACTTGGCTTTGGCGCCGTTCCCGAAAGCAGCGCCTCTTCGCGAACAGTGGCACGAATCGTGCCAAACTGACAAAGGACAGTCGAGCAGAGCTTAGGCCCAACAGGAGTCTAGGAATGTAAACATTACTTAGTAACGACGGACACCACGTGTGTAAAAACAGCCGGTGGTGCGTGAGCATCATTTGGCACACAGACAACAATCGACAATTCTCCATGCGAGACTCGTGAAGGGACCTATCGATTCGGGAGTCGGGCGTCCAAGGCTTCGAGATGAGGTGTTCCTTGCCGCAAGCGAGCAAGCGGGATTACCTTTAGCGGAAGGCTTGGTCAACACAGCCGTGTCCAAGACTTTCCTTTCGTTATTCGCACCGGTGGGTAGGCCTCTTGCTCTGGCCACACGCGACACGGTGCTCAAAGTCTTTCCCGATGCGATCGAAGACGGCGGACGGCTAACATCTCGGTAACGGCTTCGACCGCGGATACAAGCGTTCGGTCATCACGATTAGCGTCGAGAAGAACGGTGTCGGACGCGGCGGCAGCTGAAGACCCACAGGCCGAACACGCGGTTCCTGAATACGCCCCGTGTCTGGTTGCATTCGGCGGCCCGCCGCTGGCAGAGTCAGTAGAACTGAGAGTAAAGTTAGATCGTGTACGTTGAAATACGCCCGTTTTTCGGACCGACAACTCCTGCGCATTCAAGCGCATCACACATCAGCCTCTGGTGATCGGTAGGGCTCGCGAAGCCGCGCTACTTCGCTCGCGATAAGGCCGACAGGTCGATACTTACTGAAACTAAGTCAATCGTCTTCTTAATTGTTATGCGTTTGTCAGCACTGCTTTTCATACTATTCAGCGCGGCCGGCACTTGGGCTCAACTCCCATCCCAAGGTTCCCAAGCCGTCTATGAAGGCCAGGCCGTAAGCGCAGTCGATCTGATTGCGAACCCCCATCGGGATGTGGAGCCCCTGCGCCCCTTTGTGGCTCAGAAAGCAGGACAGGCTTATTCACAGGCGAACGTGCAAGCGAGTATTGCCGCGCTTGAAAAGAATGGGGGCTTCAACAAAGTCGAAGTCAACGTGACGCCAGAACCCTCTGGACTGCGGCTCAGTTTTATCCTTGAGCCCCCCTATTATCTTGGCATGATCGAATTTCCGGGCGTTGACAAATACTTTCCCTACACGCGTCTTTTGCAGGTGGTGAATCTTCCGGATGAAGACCCCTACGACAAGGCTCGCATTCCAGGCGCTGAAGCAGAGTTCCTGAACTTCCTTCAGAAAAACGGATACTTCCAGGCACAGGTGCGCGCTGAGTCCCAGATCGACGAAGCGAATCAGTTGGTGAATATCAGCTTTCTCGCGCAACTCGGAAAGCAGGCCCGCGTCGGAAGAGTTGAAGTGCAGGGTCCCGCCGACTCCGAGGACGCCCGCTTGCTTCACACGCTGCGTTCACTCCGCGCCAGATTCACCGGAGCACTCCTGAAGCCGGGAAAGCCCTACACTCCAGAGCGCATCAAGGCTGCGACAACCCTGATCAAAAGAACGCTCGCACAGCAACGCCGTCTAGCCAGCACCGTTCACGAGGATCCGCCGCAGTATCATGCGGACACCAATCTCGTGGATGTATCCTTGCAGGTTGAACTGGGTCCCGTGGTAACCGTTCGCACTACTGGTGCCCGCCTTTCGGCAATGCCTTTCATGTCAAAGCGGCAAATGAAGAAACTCATTCCCATTTATTCCGAGGGCACCATCGATCGCGACCTGGTGGAAGAAGGTCAGCAGAATCTCGTCGACTATTTTCAGAAGAAAGGCTTCTTCGACGTCGAGGTAAAGACCGATTTTCACCGACAGCCAGGCCAGATCTTGCTCGTGTACGAAATCGATCGCGGGAAAAAGCATAAAGTCGATCGCATCTCCTTCCGCGGAAACTACCAGATTCCCGAAAAAGACTTGCTCACCCAGGTTGCGGTAAAGAAGTCTCACATCTGGTCGCACGGCAGTATCAGCCAGAAACTGCTGAAGCAGAGCGTGAATAATCTGCAGGCCCTTTACCGGGACAGGGGATACGAAGAGATCAAGATCACTTCCCAAGTCACCGACCGCGAACCCAAGATCGATGTAGCATTTGAGATCGAAGAAGGCCCGCAAACGTTGGTCGACAACGTCCGAGTTATCGGGAACGGCAGCGTTCCCTATGACCAGCTGACCGCTCCCAAAGGCTTCGAGTTGCGATCCGGTGCGCCGTTCTCGACACGGCGCCTGTCCGAAGATCGCAACCGAATCTCAGCCACATATCTGAACCGTGGATATCTCAACGCCGAGGTAAAGACGGCGGTGAGCCGCCACCAAGACAATCCCCGCCGAGTAGATGTTACATACGCCGTCACGGAACGGCAGATGGTGCGCGTCAACCAGGTGGCGTACCTGGGACAAAAGCAAACGCGGCTTTCGCTGATCAGGGAAACGGCGAAGATCCCCCTCGAATCTCCGATGAGAAGAGGTCAGTTGCTGGAAGCGGAAACCCGCCTCTATGACCTCAACGTCTTCGACTGGTCTAGCGTAGGCCCGAGAAAACCGATTACTGATCAGACCGAGGAAGAAGCGCTGGTCAAAGTGCACGAAGCCAAGCGCAATGAGATCATATATGGATTCGGTTTTGAGGTCTCGCATCGTGGCGGGAATATCCCCTCGGGCTCCGTGGCGGTGCCGGGGCTTCCCACGATTGGCATAGGCAACAATCAGATCGCACCCAGCCAGTCCACTTTCGCCAGCCCGCGTGGCTCGATTGAGTTCGCGCGCCGAAATATGCGGGGGCTGGCGGAGACGGCGAGCGCCTCTCTTCTGCTCTCGCGCCTCGACCAACTGGCGGTCGCTGCCTACGCACAACCGCACTTCCTGGCTTCGCAATGGAGTTCTCTGACCAGTTTCTCGGTGGAGCACACGACGGAGAATCCGCTCTTCGCAGCTGGCCTCGGCGATTTATCGTTCCAGGTCGAACGGCTCGTGAGCCGAAAGACCAACACCCGGCTCCAGCTTCGCTACGATTTCAACAAGACCATCCTGTCGCATTTGCTGGTTCCTGAGCTCGTACTACCGCAAGACCGCAACATCCACCTGTCCACACTCTCTGCCACTCTTATTCGTGACACCCGCGACAAGCCACTGGACGCGCACCATGGTGTTTACACGACCGTCGATCTGGCAATTACCCCTGTGGCTCTTGGCTCCAGCGCAAGTTTCGCCAGGCTCTTCGGACAATACGCCTTCTACAAACCATTTCATTCCATAGTATTCGCCAATAGCGTCCGTTTAGGCCTGGTCAAAGCTTTCGCGGGGAGCTTCGTTCCTACCAGTCAGCTTTACTTCTCCGGCGGCGGCACCTCGCTGCGCGGCTTCCCAATCAACCAAGCCGGTCCGCAAAGCCTGGTGCCCTTCTGCAATGTTCTGACGGGTCAGTCGGGATGCGTCAACGTCACTGTGCCCCTGGGCGGACGGCAACTCTTCATCTTGAACTCCGAACTCCGCTTTCCTCTTGGGATCATGAAAGCTCTAGGCGGAGTCTTGTTCTACGATGGTGGTAACGTGTACAGCGCGATCAACTTCAACAATTTCGTAACCAACTACACCAACACGGTTGGAATTGGGCTGCGATACTCGACCCCGATAGGCCCCGTTCGCGTCGATGTCGGGCGCAATCTGAATCCTGTGCCCGGCCTCAACCCCACCCAGTACTACATCACATTAGGTCAGGCCTTTTAGGAGAAGTTATGGCGTGGCGCCGCGCAATTGGTTGGACATTCGCAGCTCTCGGGGTTTTAGTTTTCGCCTGCGCGGTTGGTGGATATCTGTTCCTGAAGAGTCGCAGCTTCCAGGAATACGCGCTTCGCACAATTGTGCGGGAGACGAACGACGCAACTGGCGGCCGAGCCGAGATTCGCACCCTCGATTTCGAACTGTCGACGCTCACTGCCCATCTCTACAACATCACCCTTCATGGCAGCGAGCGTCCCGACCAAGCACCACTTCTGCAAGTCGACAAGCTTACAGTGGGTCTCAAGCTTCAATCTCTGGTACATCGCAAGATTACGCTGCAGGAGCTTCTCGTCGATCACCCGGTGGTGCACTTGGGGGTCGATCGTCAAGGCAAGAGTAACATTCCGCAATCTCCGCCGAGTAAAAACAGCAGCCACGTTAGTGTCTTCGATTTGGCTGTCGGACACGTAAATCTAACCGACGGCGAGATCAATTACAACGACAAGAAAACTTCGCTGGTCGCCGACCTGTACGATCTTGGCACGGAAATCCGGTTCGATTCTCTGGCGAGGCGTTATAGCGGCAGGATTTCGTACGACAATGGCCATCTGCGCTGTGCGGGGTACTCTCCTCTTCCCCACAGCCTGATTGCGAAATTCAGCGCAACGCCCGCTCGTTTATGGCTCGAATCGACCGAGGTCAAAGTTGGCTCTTCGGCTATATCCCTCCGTGGGGATATGACGGACTACACAAATCCCACGGTCGAAGGGGATTACGATGTTCGGATTCACACCCAAGACTTCGGCCCGATGTCGCCGGTACTGGCTCCAGCTGGAGATGTCTTGCTATCAGGCAAGATCCGTTACCACGGAACAAGTGACCAGCCACTGTTGAGGAGCGTGTCGATCGATGGCCACATCGCCAGCGAGGCGCTTGTCGCTAGGTCTTCCGAAGGGCGCCTCGAGCTTCGTCGGCTCGAGGGCCGATATCAGCTGGCGAATGGTACGTTGCAGGCGCGCAACATCGGCGCTGAGCTGCTTGGAGGCCAAATCAATGCCGATGTCAATATTCAGCATGTGGACACGGCGGCAGTGTTTCGAATTCGAACTTCCTTAAAGGGCATCTCGCTGCAGGCTGCGGAGCAAGCCATTCGCAAGCCGGAACTCAAACCTGTGGCTCTGTTGGGCAAGCTCGACGGTACTGCCGACGTGTCCTGGGCGGGCAGCGTCCGGAACATCAGCGCCCATTCCGACTTGAGTCTGCGGGCTGCTGCAAACAGTGGGACGAATCGCTCCTTCGGCGCGGTTCCCGTCGATGGATCCATTCACGTGACTTACGACGGCCCGCGGAATATCATCACCTTCCGCCAGACCACCCTCCACATTCCTTCGACAACGCTCACAGTAGACGGTGAGGTCAGCAACCACTCGAACCTGCAGATTCAGGCAAATGCTGACGACCTGCATCAGCTTATGGCACTGGCTTCGGATCTCCACTCTGGTCAATCCGTAGCGATGGCGATCTCGGGTGCGGCCTCGCTGAACGCGGTGATGCAGGGCTCCGTGCAGGAACCTCGCCTCGCCGGGCAATTGAGCGCACAGAATCTCCAAGTGCAAGGCAGTCAGTGGAGCAGCGCGAAAATCATGGTCCAGGCCAACCCCTCGCAGATCACGCTACAGAACGGATCCCTCATAAGTGCCCATCAAGGCAAGGCTACCTTCAGCGCCAACGTGGGACTGCGAAATTGGTCTTATCTTCCTTCCAATCCGATCGCTGTTACCCTTTCCGTGCAAGAAATGTCCGTGGCTGATTTGCAGCGGCTAGCGAACCTGCAATATCCCGTTTCCGGTGATTTGTCCGCGGACATCTCGCTTCACGGCTCCGAACTCAATCCCTTCGGCACTGGGTCTGCGAGGATCGTGAATGCTCGTGCTTACGACGAGCCCGTCCAGAAGCTGGTGATGAGGTTCCATGCGGACAAAGGTTCTGTGACTTCCACGCTGGAGGTCGGCCTGCCCGCAGGTTCGGCCAAGGGGGACCTCTCCTTCGCTCCGAAAACCAAGGCATACACCGTCCGCCTGGACGCTCCGTCGGTTGTTTTGCAAAAGCTCCATGCCGTGCACGCTAAGAATCTGCCGCTTACCGGGACTCTGACGGCGTCTGCGAGTGGAGCGGGAACATTGGACAATCCCCAGTTGACTGCTGTCCTCGAACTGCCTCAGCTTCAACTTCGGCAGAATTCAATCTCCGCAATGAAAGCAGAATTCCACGTAGCCAATCATCGCGCTGATCTGACTCTACATTCCCAGCTCGCGAACGCTTCGGTTCACGCACGTGGCTCGGTGAATCTCAGTGGCGACTACTACACCGAAGGCTCGATTGACACCACCAGCATACCGCTCGATCGGCTTGCAATGTACTTGCCCAGCTTGCCTGATGGCTTCCAGGGCCAAACCGAATTCCACGCAACGCTGAAGGGCCCATTGAAGGACAAGTCCCAATTCGAGGCTCACCTTACAGTTCCCACGCTGAGCGCCAGTTACCAATCGCTGCAAATCGGCATCGGAGGCCCGATTCGTGCGGATTACTCGCATTCCATCGTGACACTTCAGCCTGCGGAAATTCGCGGCACCGGCACGTCTCTTCGGTTGCAAGGCAGCATTCCCCTCGATGGAACAACCGCCCCCAACCTCACCGCGCAAGGCTCCGCAGACGTTCGTGTACTGCGTATTATTGAGCCTGACGTGCGGAGCTCGGGAATCCTTTCTCTCGACATTCGCACAACTGGATCCGCGAAAAGCCCGGCAGTTCAAGGGCAGGTCCATCTGGAAGACGTCTCTTTATCGACTCCCAGTACTCCCCTCGGCGTTGAGAAACTGAACGGAACCCTCGACATCGGCAATGACCGGGTGCAGATCTCCAGTCTTACAGGTCAGGTCGGAGGCGGCGAGGTGTCGCTGGGAGGCTCCATCGCTTACCGGCCAAACCTGCAATTCAACGTCGCCT
>Ga0209275_10001138_pt1 | contig 10810 bp, 16 predicted proteins | sample HubBroMetageREF2_FD_188344 | JGI IMG/M metagenome (GOLD analysis project Ga0209275, IMG submission 188344) | Reference soil microbial communities from the Hubbard Brook experimental Forest, New Hampshire, USA - Hubbard Brook CCASE Soil... | ecosystem: Environmental > Terrestrial > Soil >...
CTATCAGCAAGACGAGTACGTGCAACTGAGGCTGGTCAACCCGGAGGAGGGGGATTTAGGCGATGCACCGCCCGCATGAGTTTGTCTGCGCCGACTGCAAGTCGAATGTTTTCAGCTACGGCGGACTGGACCCGCAGACGCGGTGCGCGAGCTGCGAAGTCGTCGCGGAGTTGAGGGAGGAGCGCGGGCTGACGCCGGAAGACGAGGCGGAGCTGCGCAAGCTGTTGGGCTGCGAGCTGCCGAAGTGAGTGACGAAGTCACGCTCACGACGTGGGAAAGCCGCATCTGCGCATGGACCGGCAAACAACGGTTTCTCAATGCGCAGGAGTTGGACCGCGATCCGGGGCTTGGCCCATCGCAGACGTGCGAGAACGCGGAGTTCCACATTCGCGGCGCCCACTGTGAATTCGCCGCGTCAATCATGCTCAATCTGTACTGGCGGCCGAACATTGGCGAAATCAAGAAGCGCGATGTTGGCGGGCTGGTCGAGGTTCGCTCGACCGTCCTCGAAACGGGGCGGCTGATCGTCAAGCCCCGCGACGCCGACGACGCGCCGTTCGTTCTGATCGTGGCGGACATGGATGCGCTCAAGTTCCGGTTTGGCGGCTGGACGTTCGCGCGTGACGCCAAGCTTTGGCCGCTCAACCCGGATTATGGCGATCCGGCGCATTACGTCGAGCAATCTGAGTTGATGGGGCGGCCCGATTTGATGTTCTGGCTGGAGGGCAAGCGATGACCGACATCTATCCGCCTGCGGTGCAGCGACCGGCGCTGTTGAAGCTGGTCGAGGCGCTTGGTTGTCGCGAGGCCGCCTTGCGGCGCGACGAATGCGGCGATTGGCGTATCAACGGCAAATATGGGTATATCTATGCCGTGCCGGGCATCCCGTGGGGCGGGATGGAGAAAACGGAGGGTTTCCAGATTTATTACCGGGGCGCGGAGGAGTTCGGGGAGCCGTCCACGACAAGAGGGTGGACCTTTGCCAAGGAAGCGTTGTCGTTCTGCCGTGTGACACAAGACGGCGACAGCGAGGGCTTGCTGTTCCTCGGCCGCCTGCCGACGCCGGAAGAAGCCGAAATTATCCGCGACAAGTTGTGGATCGCCAAGAAACGGGAAGTCAGCGAGGGGGAGCTAGCCCGGTTGCGTGGTTACAGCTTCCGCGTTGGCGGCGTCAAAACGGAGCGCAGGCCCGCAAAATGACCTTGCCGGTACCGAAGTGGCTCCCAATGGGCGAGGGGCTTGCAGCCTTATTTTCGCGAACTGAGCCAAACCATGGGAATGACCACGGTGGCGCAGTAGACCCCCAGCATGACAAGGGCTGGCATCTGCATCGCGACCGGCACGTCGAGCGCGAGTTTGGCGAGCCAGAGCGCGCCGATCACCGCAACCAAAAGTACCAGCCGCACCGCAAGCACAACCGCAAGTAGGTTGAGCGCGCCCATGACGCCCGCTTTCCACGCGCCCCGGTGAACGAACTCTGTTTCACGTGAAACACCGGGCTTAGGCGTCGTACTCGTCGTCGCCGCCGCCGTCGCGATCAAGCTCGACAACGTTGGCTGATCGGGGATTTGCTTTTCCCCCACGAGCTGCATCGGGGCGCGCGAACGCGGCGGCGTATTTTCGGACGGCGCTTCCACTGTTGCCATAATCGTAATCGCTCTTTTTGAGGGCGGCGAAGATCGTCAGGACGCGACCGACGGCGATCAAGGCTTGGATGCGCTGCGGCGTCGTCATCACTTCGTCGCGGTCGGCGCTTTCCAGATCGTCGAGCAACTTGCCGATCTGGTTATAGAGCCGCCCATTGATGTCAAGCGGATCGCCTGACTTCGGCTTAGAAGGGCTCGGGTTGTTCGCTTTCACTGCCACCGGGTTCGTTTCCTGTCTGTTGCGCCCCCACTTCCCCGGCGGCGCCGACGAGCCCCGCCGGTAGTTTAGCCGCTCGCAAGGCAAGCGCCGTCAAGCCTGCCGCGATGGCGTGCCGGATGTGCCACGGCATGAAATGGCCGTGCGCCAGCTCGCCCCCAGCGATCAAGCCGGGGAGAAGCCAGTAGGGCATTGCGCGAGCGGCGGCCTGCGCGCCCGTCACCGCCACGCCGGTTCCCAAGCCTTCGGCCGCGCCGCGCCCGATCCGGCGGCCCGCTTCGTCGCCGCTCGGGGTGTCAAGATTGGCGTTGGCTGCGCCGCCCGCTGCGCTTTTCCAAGCGTTTTGCGCGATCTTGGAGCCCGCGCGCAAAGCCAACGGTGCGCCTGTCCCCGCCGCCAACATGCCTAAGTCTGGCAACCGGCCAAGCATGACGTTGGTCGGCGTCACATAGCGCCCGGCGGCTTCGACATCCGGGTGGACGGGGTCTTTTTCCTTGGCCCAATCGGCGATCTTTTGCGGCTCGATCGCGCGCAGGCCGGGCGCGTCGGCCGCCTGTTTCAGCGCGCCTCGGCCGAACGCGGCGCCGTACTCGACGCCCTTTTGCAGCCAGCCGCCGCCCCATGGGGCCATCGGATGCGAATTGTCGTGGCCGGGCTCGCCGTATTGCTCCTTGAGCCCGTTGACGAAATCCTCGCTGCTCGCGTCGGTCATTTCCAGTTGCTCGGATCGTAGGGGTTGAGGTTCCCCCCAACCCACGTTTTCGTCACGCCCTTACTGTTGGTGTAGGTCTGACCGGGGAAGGTGCCGGTCAGATAGTCCATGTCGCGGATGTTGCGGAGCTGTTTTTCGGTCGCCGGGTTGTAGCTCGGCATGTTGTGTTCTTTGCCGCCGATGCTCTCCCAGCGCTTGTGTTCGCCGTCGAGATAGCCCAGCGCATCGTTCATGTGGCCTTTGATCGCAGCGCGGAAGGCGGCGGGCGAGGCGTAGGACACGGGGGCGACGCTCTCTTGCGACTGCGCGCCGCTCTCGACATGTCGGCCGCCGGTGACGACGGTGTTGAAGGCGTCATTGTACGCCTTCCAATCGCCTGCCAGTTTCGCATAGGTCGGATCGCGAGTGGCGTAGCCCAAGATCCCGTTGAGATCGAGCCCTTCCGTTTTCACGCCCTGCCGTTCCAGCTCTTTGAGGTCGGAAAGGACGGCGGTTCCGTCGGCCGCGAGGCTGTTCGAGCGCAGGATGACGGTCTGCGTGTTCACGTCGGTTCGGAAGCGCTCTTGCGCCTGATAGTTGGCGGCGACCCAGCCGCCTCGGCCTTTGGCCGGATCGCCCGGATCAATCACTGAGGCGATGTTGCCGAGTAGGGTCTTGTAATCGCCTTCCTTGCCGCCCGTTCCGCCGCCCTGCCCGCCGCCGCCGACGCCGGGCATCCGATAGTCGAGAACGTCTTGCAGATCGTTGGCGACACCGCCGCCGATCTGCTTGCGGATTTCTGGGATGACTTGATCGGGCGCGATTTCGCCGCGTTTCGCCCGGTCGATGATGTCGCCCATTTTGTCGCGCAGCGCGCGAGCTTGTATCCCGGCGTAGGGCAGCACCGATTTCGGGATGTCCTGGGGCTCAAGCCCTTTGAGGACTGAGATGGACGCCCGGTGCATGTTTTTTTCTTCCGGGGTTCCGATGTCGTCGGCGTTCTCGCCCTCGTCGGCGGGCTTTTTGTCGAGCGGGTCGCCGACGCCGGGCGCGCGGGTGTCTTTGCCGCCTGACGGAGCGCCGGGACCGGCGACTTCTCCCGGCGCGGGAGAAGTCGGCTGGGTTTCGCCGGGCTGGGTCGGGCCACGGTCCCACGGGTCCGTCCCGGCTGCGCTTGGCGGGTGGAGCCCATAGAGTTCGGCCGCCGCGTCCGACTCGGTCTGCTTGGCGTTGGCTTTTTGAAGGTCGCGGACCCGCGCCTCGTGATCCATCTGGTAGCGTCGCACCTTCTCGACGCTCTGCCCGTCCTCGAGCATGGCGATGACGTTCTTGTCGCCGAGTTCGACCGCCTTGGCCCAGATGGCGTCATGCAGAGTTCGGCCGCCGACGGTCTGGGTGTTCAGATCGCCGCCTTTTTCGGCGTACATGTTGTAAACATCGGCGTATTCGGTGGATGCGCGGGCTTCCAGCTCGGCCAATTGGGCGCTGTGCAGGCCCAATTGCTCTTTCGCCATCCGCATTTTCCACTCTTGCCCCTTCTGGAAAGCGTCTTGGTAGGCTTTCGAGTAGGCGGCCATGCCAGCGCCCATTGGCGCGCTCGCGAACATGCCGTTTTGGGCGAAATAGCCGCCGAGTTTCTGATACATCCCCGGCAGCTCGAACGTCTGCGGGAGGCGTGGGAACGCTTCGGGCTGGCCCCATTGCGCGGTGTCGCGGGGCATGGACGGCGTAAACGGCGAAAACTTGGGAGGCGGCTGCGGCGCGTTGGCGGGCAGAGGCGCGAAGCTCCGCACGGTTGGATCGGGCGGATCGACCGGCCCCAGCTCGGGTTTTTTCTTCTCTCCGCCCGGACCCGGAGACGGCGGAAGGAATTTGGGGTTTGGATTGCCCTGAGATTGCTGGAAAAAGTGCTTCACCAAGCCCTGGAGCTGGCTTGGGAGCTGGACTGGAGCCCCGCGAGCGTTTCCCGGCGCCGCGCCGATGCCCGGCATATCGTCGTTGAGGTCGCTGGCTCCAAAAGTATCTGACATGTGTCAATCTGTGGGGTTGACAGTCTAACCTATGGTCCCGCCACCATCGGCTGGCTCGACGGCGGCAAGGTGGTCGGGATCGCCGCAGCTTTCACCACATTTGAGGGTTGCTTGTGTGCCGCTGTTTGCATCTGTCCCGCAAATCGGCGGTTATTGATGCCGCTCCATTGGTTCATTCCCAGCTTGTTCATCGTCGTCGTCCACGGTCCCCAGCCGCCGATCGCGGCTCGCTTCATCGCATAGTCGATCTGCGCCTGCCACGTCTTGGGGTCGCGGGGATCGAGCCTGGTGTCGCGTTGGAACTCGTCGCCCATCGCGCGCCCATCGGGGGCGAAGTGCAACTGGAAGGGGCCGAAGCTGGTCCCGTTGTCGCCGGGGCGCTTCGCTTGCCCGTAAGAGCTTTCCTGTCCCAAAAATTTTGAGGCCACGTCCGGGTCAATGTTGTACCGCTGCGCCGCCGCGCGGGTGTAGTCGTCGACTTCCTTCGCGCCGACGCCGGGGATCGCGCCAGAGGTCGGCGTCTTGTCGACCGGCAGAGCGTCCCCGCCCGTCTCTTTCGGCGGCCGATTGGGGTCGGGCGCGTTCGGGTCTTGCGTTCCCGGCTGTCCGCCCTGCCCGCCGCCCATGCCCTGCAATTCGGCCGGGTTGAGCGGTAGCCAGCCGCCGCCCGGATGCTGGTGGTGCATGTCCCAGCCGTGCATCGGGTGGTGATAGGGCCACGCGCCGCGCCAAGCCGGATGTCCGAAGCGTCCGCCGGGATGGAAGCCGCCGCCTCGGAAGCCGCCGACGCCGTGGGTGAACCGGCCGCCGTGGAAGCCGCCTCGCCTGCCTCGGCCGCCGCCGCCAAAGAGGCCCGCGAGCATCGGCAGCATCGGCACGATGATCCGCGCTGCCTGCGCCAGATCGGCGAGCGCGGTCGGACTGCCGGTCGAGGCCCCGGAAATGTCTTGGAGTATCCTCGGCGTGGCCCCTGCGCCCGTCGGCGGGGCGGCGGCGGCGGGCGGCGCGGCTGTCGCCGGTTGCTCGGCTTCCGGCGGCTGCGTCGGTTTGCGGGTCGGAAGGGCAGGCCCGCCGGGCGCGACTTCGCCCGGCTCGTTCTGCGGGAAGGGCATCCCCTGCGGCGCTGCCTGCGTTTGCACTCGCTCGCCAGCCTTGGGCTGGACGGTGATTTGCCGCCCCTCGGGTGAAGCGGTCGGCGCGCTCGCGGCGCCGGGTGGGATCGAGGCCGCAGCGGACGGCGCCCCCGCGACTTGGCTGACCGGGCTCGGCGGCTGAACAGGCGTGCCTTGGAACGATCCGGGGGATTGATCGCCGGTTTCACCCGCTGACACCCCCGGCAGCGGCATCCGGGGCGATTGCTCGCCGGTCTGCCCGGCCGCCAGCGTCGGCAGTGCGAAGGGAGCCGCAGGAGCGGCTGGCACGGTGGGCCCGGAGGGTCCAGTCGGCTTGCCCGATAACGCCTTGAGCAACGTCTTGAGCTGATCGGTCGCCGACTTCGGCGCGTATTGCTGCTCTTGTTGCTGTTGGTTCTGGGTTTGTCCGCCTGACGGCGGCTGGTTAGGCGTCGATCCGGGCGTGGTCGACGATTGCGTGCCGCTCGCTGCGCCGACGGGATCGCCGCCGGTGGCGCTCGCGGCGCTCGGCGGGGACATCGAGGCGGCCTGCGCCGCCGCCGGGCTGGCGCCGACCCCTGCGCCGCCGCCGCTGAGTGCGTTCGCGAGGTCGCTAAAATTCTGGAAGCCGCCGCCGCCTGCGTCAGTCGAGCTGACATCGGTAAAATTGCCGGTCCCGCCCTGCATCTGGTCGCCAAGGCTGGCGTCGGCGAAGGTCTGGTCGTTGACGCCGCTCGCGCTCGATCCGCTGCCGCTCAATGCGTCGCCGACGTTGCTCATGCGAATGCCGCCGCTGTGCCTGCCGCCTGCCCCGCCGCCGCGCCGAGTTTTTGCCCCGCCTGTTGGTTCGCTTGATCGGCCGCCAGGACGGCGGAGGTCGGAATGTTGGTTTGCGCCGTCTGCAACGCCGGATTGAACGCCGGATTGGTCACGTCGGTCGTCTGTTCCTGCCCGGTCGTCGCCTGCCCCAAGTTGGCTGCGCTGGCGAGGTCTTGCAGCTCGGGCGTCGAGCCGCCCATGCCAAGCTGGCTGTAGCGCGCCGCCGTCGTGGCTTGGTTGCCTTGGGTGGCGGCGTCGATCGCGCCTTGGTCGAACTGGCTCGGGCCGAACTCGAACTGGCCTTGTTGAAGATTGGTGTCGAGGCCGGAAATGCCCTCTTTGCCGCTGGCTCCGCCGCCGGTGCTCAAGTGCTTGCCCCCGGTGTCGTTGAAGCGCCAGCTTGGCCGCCCGCCGCGCTTCCGGCCAGCGACGCGAGGCTGGTGGCGTTGGAGAGATTTTGCTCGTTTTCGGCCAGAAGGTTCTGGTTGTTTTGCTGGTCGATGTTCTCGGCGTTCCCGTAGGCGGAATAATTCGCCCCTTGGTCGACATCGCTCAAGCCCGCCGACGTGATCGCCTTGCCGATGTTCGCGCCGCCCGCTGTTTGGGTCGCCATCGTCGACAAGCTGGGTCCGCCGCCCTCGCCAGAGCCCTCGAACTGCGCTTGGCCTTCGGTGAGGTTCTGCCCGTAGTCGTATTCGGAGAGGGCCGATTGCTGCGGCGTCACCCCGCCGGGGCTGGTGAAGAATGGGTATTGCTGCTGGTTGACGTCTAAGCCGCCCGCCGCCTTGCCGCCGATTTCGCTGCCGACAGAACTCATTTAGAGCCTCATCTGCCATCGGACGTTGGCTTCTGTGGCGCCGAGTTTTACCGCGATCGGCTCCAAATCGAAATCCGTCTCGGAGCTGATCCGCCAAATCGAGCATTTGCGCCGCCGCGCCCACTCGATCGAGGCGCGCAGGAGCATGACGGCTTGCCACATCTTGCCTTCGTCGGCGCAGACCAAGGTGACGTTGCATTCGGGCGTGTGCGGCGTCCAAGGGGTGGTCGACAGCATGGCGATCATGAAGGCGTGATCGCTGCGGATCGGCAGGAACATCATCGGCCCTTTGAGGACGATGTTTCTAAACCACATTTCGGTGCCGAGACGGTCGTATCGGCCGGGATAGCGCCGGTCGCCCAGCTCCAGCATCCACTCGATGTCGGCTTCGGTTATAAGCCGTAGCCGCTTCGCATGGCTGCTAAGTTCAACGCGTTGTGTTCTTGGGAATTGATGAACAGAAACCACTGAAATGGTCCGTTGCTCTGGGTGGTGCTATCAATGAGCGTCAGCGACGGCTGTACACCAAACCAGTTGGAGGCGTCGTCATGGGCTTGCTGATGGTTCATGTCCCAAAGGCTCGCGCCGTTCATCGCGTCGCCGGGCATCGGATCGAGCAGATAGTTGATGAGGGTGAATTGGCTCGGGTCGCTCATTTGGGCGACGAGCTTCTGATGCTCTTGCTGGTGATCGAAGGCCCACGCCGCTTGGGCGCGCGGGTTGTCGGGGTAGTGGAGGAGACTGACGATGCTCACGAGCGGAGGCCCCAGATGTCTTCCATGCACTTGTCGCAGAAGCGCACGGTCCAGCCTTCCGCGTTGGACATGATGAGCGGGACGTGATCCTCGGGTATGACGGCGGAGCAATAGGAACAGAGGACCGACGGCGGGCTGTCGGGCCGCCCCCACGTGAGCTTATTCCAATCGAAAGCTTTTACGGGCTTGAGGCTAACGGTCGCCACGTTTGCGAACCTGTTCGGTGACGAGGTCGCTTGACGGTTGCGGGCCGATGCGATCGTCAGGCGTTCCAATAGGGTCGAAGCCACGTGGGCTAATTCGATCCATGCCAAAGTCGCTATCCCGTCCTTCGCCGGTTGCGCTTCGCCCGCCTGCGCGCGGGCCGACGCGAGGCTCGGTTCCCGTTCGCAAAGGCCCGGCGAGTGAGCGACTTGATTTCATCACGCCATCCGGCCCCTGATAGTAGCCGGTCGGACTGCCGCGCTCCGTCCCGTCCGTTTCCCGCGTCTTGGGCCATTCGCGTTCGGTTCCCATCACTTCCTCTTTCCGCGCCGTCGGCGAGCCCGGCGGAGGTTCTTTCGCCGCGCCCGTTTCTGCGCTGTGGTTCCTCGCGCCATTAAGCCCCCGTCTGTGTGGTTGGAGCAAGCTGCGGTCGTGTCGCTTGAGCGAGCTGGGTCAGTTGCGGCCCCGGATTGCCGCCAAGGACGAGGCTCATGACGAGCTGTATAAGGCCGCCCATATCGACGGGCGCCGTCGGCGCGTTAGGCGCGGTGGGCGAGGGTGAGGACGGCGCGGACGGCGAAGCGGCGTTCGCAGCGGCGGCGGGAGCGGAGGAGCCAAGCCCGGTCGTCGCGTTGACGGACCCAACGGCGGGAACGTCCGGGTTTGTTGGCGGAGCCGCGATCGTCGCCTGACCGATCGTCGTGCCGTTGGTCGTGGTTGAGGCAACGCCCCCGCCCGGCGCCGCGCCGATCCCCGCCGCCGGGAAGCCCATTGTGGTTGCGGCGGTTGGCGCAGCTCCGCCCAAAGTGGGACCGAGATTGGCGGAGTTCGAGGTCGAGCTGCCCGATCCTCGCGCCGCCTGCGCCGCGCTCGATCCGAACAGTTGCTGCGCCAAGCTGACCAAGTTAGGGCTCGGCGGACCAAGCGGCGAGACTGTGACTTGGCCGACGGGCGCGGCGCCCTGACCGCCGACGCCTTCCGGCACGCCCAAGCTCGAAACGCCGGTTGTCGCGCCGCCGCCGCCAAAGTCGATTTGGGCGTTTCTGACGGCCCCTGTGAGAGCATCGGCCGGGTTGCCGCCCAAGAGGGCTTGAAGCGCGGCCCTTACGCTCGGGCTCGCCGCCGCCGATCCGCCTGCCGCTGTTCCGCCTCCGCCGCCGGTCGCCGCACCGGGTCCACCCGTTGCGCCTCCGCCCGCTCCGGTCGACGCTCCGGGTCCGCCGGTTCCGGCGGAGCTGCCAGAGGTGCCCGCCGTGCTTACGCCGCCCGCCGGGCCGACGCCCGGCGAGCCCGCGCTAGCGGTCCCCGGTCCCATGCCGACGCTGCCGCCGAAGCCGGTTGCGCTATCGCCGGGCGCCGCTGCGCCCGCATCCGCAGCGGCGGATGCGGTTGTGGATGTTCCTGTTCCGGGTCCGGTTCCCGGCGCGGTCGCGCTGGTTCCAGCGGGAGCTGCGGCTTCGCCGCTGACGCCCATTCCGGCGGGAGCGCCAGAAACGCCGCCCGTGCTGGTCGTGCTGCCCGGCCCACTGTCGGATGCGCCAGACGCGTCACCGCCGGATGCGTCACCGCCGCCGCCGCCGCCGCCGCCGCCGCCGCTCCAAAAGACGTTAAAAAGGAAGTCGATCTTCACAGTTTCACACTGTGCCTGACGGCGGTCGGTTGCGCGCCAACCCTGACAGCAACCGCCGCGAGGTCAACAGCGGTGTCGGACCAAATCCGATATTCGGCGCACTGTCGTTTCCGCGCCCATTCCAGCGCCGCCCGCACGAGCGTGATTTCTTCCCACACTGCGCCTTCTTCCGAGTTCAACAATAAGTTGTTGCAGATACGCAGTCCCGGCAACCACGCGTCGGTGATGATCATGCAGATGGTGAAGGCGTGATCGGTGCGGGCCGGAAAAAAGATCAGCGGCGATTTGAGGACGTTGTTGAGGAACCACATTTCCGTCGAGAAGGCGTCGAACGCTATCGAGTAGCGTCGCTTGCCTAGGTTGACAAGCCAAGGCAAGTCATCTTCGGTCAAGAGCCTGACGGCGTGCCATGTCTGGTCGTAGATGAGCCCGCTGACGGGGTCGAGGGCGGTGCGCTGCACAGACTACCCCTTAGCAGCGCGGGCCTTCAAAAGCTCGACGGGCATCAGTTCGACGACATCGTTGAAGCGCAGGAGCCCGGCGAGCCCGATCAAGGCGGCTTCGGCCCGGCCGTCGTCCATCTTGCGACCGAACAGCGCGGCTTTGCCCGGCCAGCGGTTGATGGCGTTCGAGCGCGCCATGTCCTTCATGTCCCGGCCGGGTGGGACGCCGACGACGCGCTTCCATGTGACGGGGGTGATGAAGATGGTGGGAATAGCTGCGGCAGCGAGACAGCCACGGACCACACCTTTTGCATCTCCGAAGGAGAAAGCCCCGACAGCTCCCTCCAGAGGTCGAGGACCGACGCGTTCAACAAAGGCTCGATCGGCGTGAGATTTGTAGACGATTTCAGCCAGGAGCGGAGCATTGATGGTTCTCCGTTTTGCCG